>JAEEGF010552526.1_pt1 | contig 20829 bp, 13 predicted proteins | sample 9134171 | NCBI WGS metagenome assembly JAEEGF01 (sample SAMN16246542, study PRJNA631951) | gut metagenome | biome: gut microbiome; feature: rumen; material: AP-attached | host: Bos | place: Iran: Karaj | collected 2018-10
CTTAGTAGGAAGGGGCACAGGTCCGCTGACCTGGGATCCATTCTTCTTGGTGGTGTCGATGATCTTCGCTGCGGAAGAATCGACCAGCTCATGCTCATAAGCCTTAAGGGTGATTCTCATTACTTGACTTGCCATAAAAAAAGTCGCCTCCTTTTCGCACTTTTGTTGCTAAGTACGACAAGCGGTGACTGTACACTTTCCCGTGTGTGTCCCGATCCGTTTGCAACCCTCGCCCGGACCGATGCCCCTCACTGTGAAGAGCACACGCACGTTGTTTCTGCTTTAGCAGCAGACGTTTACGAGTACAGTGACTTGTCGTCAGTTTTGAAAACTTGACATTCGCTCCACGGAAAACCCTGACCCGATTTCTCGAGGCAGGCAACCTCACGCTTCATCGCTATCATGCCACAGCATTTGATATTGTACATGGTGTTTGGTGAAAATGCAAGAACTTTTTTAGAAAATCTTGTAAATATTTTTTGACTACTATAGAATGGTAGAAGTTACAAGTCTCGGAAGGTCCGTGTATACCAAACGAGTCACGGGCACTCGCCCTGCCGAAAGGATTCCGCTACGGGCTCGCTCACTAGACTCGCAGCACTTTTCCAATGCGAGAAAATGTCCGAGCAACTCGCTTCGCTCAGACAGTGCTCTCCCATTTTCTCTGAAAAAGCACTGCTTGTCAAGTGACGCCCCGTAGCCGCGAAATCTCTTTCGGACAGGGCTTGTCCCCTGTGCGTTACAATACATCGCTCCCCCCAGGGAGCATTCTTCTTCCTTGCTCTCTTACGAATCATTGATTCCATCATGACGAACAGGTCACAGGGGATAAGCGAAGCGTCCCTTGACCTGTTCGCCATGGTGGAATACCCTTAAGGAAGAGATAAGGAAGTACAATCGACATTTCCTTATATAATAGAAACAAAAGGAATAGTTTTTCAGTTTAGTACTTTATATATAGTAGAGACAGAATATACATATTGGAGAAAGATTATGTGGATCGCAGACAGATGGAAAGATTATGAAGTATTGGATACCACCGACGGTGAGAAGCTGGAGCGGTGGGGAGATTATCTCCTGGTACGGCCAGACCCCCAGGTGCTGTGGAGCACGGGGCATGATCATGCAGGTTGGAAGAAGAAGAACGGGCATTATCACCGGTCCAGCAAGGGCGGCGGTGAATGGGAGTTTTTCCATCTGCCGAACGAGTGGACGATCCAGTATGAGCTTGGGATCGGGAAAGCACTGACATTTCATCTGAAGCCCTTCGCGTTCAAGCATACGGGTGTTTTCCCGGAGCAGGCAGTGAACTGGGAATGGTTCTCTTCTATCATTAAGAAGAAAAGCGAATCCCGTCCCGGGGACCAGCCTCTGAAGGTACTGAATCTGTTTGCCTATACGGGCGGTGCGACGATGGCTGCTGCCGCTGCAGGGGCTGCGGTGACGCACGTGGACGCGTCCAAGGGTATGGTGACCTGGGCGAAGGAGAATGCGGTGTCCAGCGGTCTGGGGGATGCTCCGATCCGTTGGCTGGTGGATGACTGCGATAAGTTTGTGGAACGGGAGATCCGGCGGGGCAATAAGTACGACGGTATCATCATGGATCCTCCTTCCTATGGAAGAGGTCCGAAGGGTGAGATCTGGAAGATCGAGGAGAGTATCTGGCCCTTCATTCAGAAGACGGCTCAGCTGCTGTCGGATGATCCTGCGTTCTTCCTGATCAATTCCTATACGACGGGATTGCAGCCTGCGGTATTGTCCTACATGATTTCTTCCGCTGTGGGCGATAAGTTCGACGGCCGTGTGGAGGCTCAGGAGATCGGCCTTCCGGTGACTCAGAGTGGTCTGGTGCTGCCCTGCGGCGCCAGCGGCCGGGCATATTAAAAAAAGGGTTCAGTCCGTTATTGGACTGAACCTTTTTTATTGTACTTTTCAGATATAACCGATAATCCTTTCCCCTGCAAACCGGATATTTCGTGCTATACATCGAAATCCGCTGTTTTTGAAATTACCGATGCTTCAAATCACGAAATCTGACATCAAAAGCATCGGAATTTCGCCATTTCCAATTTTCCGATGCCACCATCAGTAAAATTCCGATCCATGGAGCATCGAAAATCTCCCTTTCCATCAATCCCGATGCACCCGGATAACACTGACGGAGTATGCGGGCATCTCGTAATCAAATTCCTTACCCACACCGTCCAGAGTACTCTCCGCGATGCTCACAACTTCCTCCTTGCCGAGGATGTTATCCGCTGCAAGAGATGCGCCTGCTGCCACATAGAGGTCTGCGTCGGAAGCAAGGGTGCTCTCGGTCCTGATCTGCACGGGGATGACTGCTGCCTCTCCTGTGACGTTCACCAGCTTGATGATGATGTCGCCGGTTTCATCGCTGCTGACCACGCTGTAGTAATTCGCGTCGGTGCCTGCTTTGACGGCATAGTCCACATAGAGTTCGTCGTCGATGTAGCACTGAATGCGATCCGCAGTCACCACCACCTTCAGATGGTAGGTCTTGTTGGAGCGGATCTTGCAGTCCTTCACGGTACCGGACACCTGGCCGGACTTGGCGCCGGACTCCACGATCTGGAGACAGGACACGGTATTGTTCCAGCCGCCGATGTTCCAGAAGATGTTGTCGTCCAGCCCCCGGACGGCGATGGGAATAAGGAAGCCCTCGCTTCCGGCTGTCTTGACTGCATCCAGGGTGTAAGTGTAATCGGTCCAGGATGTGTCGCCGAAGTAAGCGGCGGTTCCGGTGTTGTTGTACAGGTTGGTGTTGGTGCTGGTGGACATCTGTACCAGTTCCCCGTCGGACACGCCCCAGGTTCCGTCGGAGATGCGCATCCAGTTGTTGATGCTCTCCACATCGTCAAAGGTGTCCTCTCCCAGGGTCTCGCCGGTCTCGTTGGACACCACCTTGATATTGTCGAACTTCGCGGAGGTGTTCCAGGTGCCGACACCCACCATGCCCCGGAGGCCGTCCTCTTCCTTCTTCGCTCCGGTGAGCTGATGTCCCAGCAGGACGGTGCCTGCGTTGTTTGAGAAGAGCGTCTGAACGTAATAGTTCACGGAGGAGGTGACCTGGTGGTTATTGAACCAGATCAGATCCGGGGACCAGTGTGTCGCCACGGTGTTGCCAAAGAGGGGCGCATAAGCCGCCATCCGGACAATATCGCCGTTGCGCTCCAGACCGGTCATATATGCGGCCTCTGCCAGGCCTGCCTTCCAGGTGTTGGACTGTCCGGCGTACTCGCCCACAAAGACGGGGATTCCGCCGCCGTAGAGATAGGAAGAAAGGTTCTCCTCCTCCCGGCCGTAATTCTCGGGATCATAATAGTTCACGTGGTTCAGGAACCAGCCGGGTGCATTGTAATAATGCTGATCGATGGCTCCGGCGTAATCCGTCAGGGACAGGTCGGAGTGCTTGCGCAGATACTTTTCTGCATGAGCATAGGCAGCGATGTATCCGTCATGGCCGCTGTCGCCATCGTCAAAGCCGGTGGAAAAGATGAAGGACACTCCTCCGTAGATCTCCGGATTCTCGGCCTTTGCCTGCTCCAGAGCCTCCACAAAGGCATCATAGCGCTCGTAGTATTTCTCACCGGTATTCTCGTTGCCGATGCACACATAGGGCAGTTCGAAGGGTTCCTCGTGGCCCATGGCAATACGGACCGCACCCCAGGTGGTGTCCGCGCCGCCTTTGCAGAACTCGATGAGATCCAGCGCGTCCTGCACATAATTCTGAAAGCCGGCCGTTGCAAGTCCGGGACCATCTCCGGTGCCCTGTCCCTGGCAGGCAAGTGCCGCATTCAGCACAGGGACGCCCACAGCGCCGATGTCCTCCGCCAGCAGGAAGTACTCATAGAATCCCAATCCATAGGTCATAAAGGAAGGATACCGGTCATTGGTGGCACCTTCATCCGTCCAGATATTCTGGCCCATCTTCCGAGCCGCCACATCGCCGTACCGGCCGTTAAAGAGAAGGGGATTGCCCTCTTCGTCCACACCGATGCTGTCTTTCCAGTGGTATGCGTTCTTCAGGGTCACGCCCTCGATGACGCAACCGCCGGGGAAGCGAACGAATGCAGGATGCAGCTCTTCCAGCTTCTCTGCCAGATCCTTGCGCATGCCGTTCTCCCGGCCCTTGTAGGTGTCAGCAGGGAACAGGGAGATCATATCGGTGCAGATGCTTCCGTCTCCGATGGACAGCTTCAGGGTCACTTTCTGATCCGCTCCCTCAGAAGGAGTCAGAGTTCCCTCAAACTTCTGCCATTCAGCCGTTACGCCGGAAAAGGCCTTCTCCGCCACAAGGGTATCGCCGATGTACAGGCCGGCCTTCACCTCGCCCTCATAGCCCGTGTTACTGCGGGCATAGAAGGACACCAGGTAATCCGCACCCGCCGTAATGCTCATACCCTCGAGGAAGCCCACATTGGCAACGCCGCCCTCTGTGCCGGAAGCATTCTCCAGCAGGAGGTAATTGGGGTTGTTCACGTTCAGCGCACCCTCAGCGTCATCCGTGATGACGGTGGCGGTAACAGTCTCGTCCACATTCCAGGCATGGAGCTCGTTCCGGCTGGCCAGCCCGGTAAACTCAAAGGAACGGTTCTGCACCATCTCCGCATAGAGTCCGCCGTCCGCCGCGAAGTTGATATCCTCAAAGAAGATGCCGTACAGCAGGTCGCTGATCTCATGCACTTCCTCATCCGCATTGATGTGGAGTCCCAGCACGCTCTCGTCCTTGGCGGTCTCCTCCGCAGCCGCTGTCTCTGCGGAACTCTCCGAACCGGAATCCGGCGCTCCGCTCTGTCCTTCCGATGTACTCTGTCCGCATCCTGCCAGCAGGCTCGCACACATCAATAACGCCAATCCCTTGTAAATCTTATTTTTCATTTCTTTCCTCTTATGCATTCACAAAACAGACCGGCTCGGAATCCCGGGCCGGTCTGCCGTTTATTTCTTACCTCTCTTGCGGATCCTCCGCATTCTGGCTCCCCGGATCCTGCCATGGATATAGAATACACCGGCACCCACCGCAAAGACAACCGAAACCAGAACCATTACCTTGATCTCAAAATGCAAGTACCCCAGACCAATGAAACTGATGATCAGAAGCATCAGCATCATCCAGCCGAAAGCCAGCACCACCGTCGCGATGAACCCAAACACGCCCTTGATCACATCCCGGGCATCGGTCTCGTCCTCATATCGGGCCGCATCCTTCGCCTGCTCCTGCAGCTTCCGGACGGACTCCTGTGTCGCATCCTGATAGAGGTCATCGGGAGCGCCGGTCACCGGCTCATTCTGCACTTCTTGCTTGTTTCTCGGTTCCATACCGGATGACACCTTCGTCTGTTTCAGTTCACTCATAAATCTTTCTTCCCATCATCCTAATCGATCGCCTTGGATCCCCACAGGGTCAGCTGGTTGGAATCTCCCAGGGCCGTGAAGGTCATGGTCTCGATCTTGCTGCCTTCCACATCCATCTTCAACGTCACACCGGAATAGGTCACTCCGTCGATGGTCAGGTCGATATAAGGCGTTCCGGGCTCCAGGCTCCAGGTTCCCTCGTAGCCGCCCGTGATGGTACCGTCTTCCTTCAGCTCCACATTCACCGGCTTCACCGTCTCCAGATTTGCGTAGTCAATGTCGATCTTGTGAAGGATCACGCCGTAGGTACCTGCCACATCCGCCACAGAGTAACCGCTCTCGTTCAGGGTCTCTCCAACGGTCTGATAAGGCGCAGCCACAAGCCATCCGTTCTTATTGACAAAAAGTTGATGAACCTTTACGTAGTGTGCTTCGCTGCCATCGCTGGTTCTGGTGTGGAACACGATGTAAGCCTTGCCATCGTCATCCACAAAAGCGGAGTTGTGTCCCTGGGCCACCTGGCCATAATTGAAGGTCCGCCACTGATAGCCACCGAAGAGACGCACGCCGACGCTCATGTTGTGGTTCTTCTGGTACACATCAAAGTAAGGGGTGTTCCCCAGCTCATCCACATAGTCTCCGTCCGGAGTCTCGCTGCGGAATACGCGGATGTTGTATCCGCCTCTGGCCTCCAGGGCACCGTAGCTCATGAAGAGCCAATAATAATCCCCGATCTTCTGAATGTAGGACGCCTCGCCGGACACATAGCAGCCGCCGGCGATGAGCTTACCGAAGTAGGCATCGGAATGCTTTCCGGTCTCATAAGTCACATCCTTATCCCGGAAGCCGGTCTTCTCGTCCAGAGCCAGCATATAGATGCCGCCGCTCCAGGATCCGTAGGTCATCCAGAGATTTCCGTCATCGTCATAGAAGACGCAGGCATCGATGTTGTTGGGATAATAATCACCCCACTGCTTTCCCTTGGCATAGCGCTCCGGGTATTCCGTCTCCCCGGTGACTTCCGCCACATCCGTCTCATCGTAATACTCATCGCTGTGGAAGCCGGAGTAGACCACGATCCCCTCGTAAGTCCAGTCTCCCTCGATGGTGTCCGCCGTCAGGAGGACAATGGAGGAATACCAGTTATCGCCGTCCACGGACAAATACATGCACCACTTGCCCATGTCCTTGTTGTAGATCATGTCAGGAGCCCACATGTAACCGTCCACCCTGTAGGTCTTACTGCCGTGTGCGGACCATGCGGCGGGCTCGGCAAGAATGTTGGCGTAATCCTTGCTCAGGTTGTTCTCAAAATAGGTCCAGTTCTGCAGATCATAGGACTTTGCCCATGCTCTGTGGGAACCAAAGATATAATAGCACTTCTGTCCCTCAGGGTCCTCTCCCACAATGATGGAAGGATCGTGGCAGGCCACAGTCTTGAAGGTCCTTACATCAGAGGAATCAAAGGTCTCCACCACCTGTACCACCTTCAGGTTCAGCACCATGCGTACAGTGACGGTATCATCGCCGTAGGGCACCTGCACATAGGGCCGGATGGTGACATATTCGCCGGACGCGGTATTGGAAGTATCGGCAGGGCATTTTCTGCTGCCGTCATTCCGGGTCAGTTCGCCGGTGAGATCCGCCTTCTCACCGTTCCGCAGTCTGGGCACCAGTGTGGGCAGATCCTCATCCGTTGCGGGCATCAGTTCCTCCGAGCAGCTGTAGGCAAACTTGGAGCTGACCACCGTCAGTCCGGGATTGTTGTTCTCCAGATGGAGCACATAGGAGATCACATCTCCCTCTTCATAACTTGCTTTATCGGTGGCCAAAGTCACAGTGATATCCTGCCGGGTCTCCGAAAAGCCCACGACGTAATCCATATCCCCCTCCTTGAGGTCCGTCTCCTCCGCGGAAACCGCCTCGGAAGCAGTCTCGGCAGCCGTCTCACTTGCCGCGCCGCAGCCGGCCAGTCCCATGACCATGGCGAGACTCAGCGCCCCTGCCGTGGCCTTTTTGCATATCCTGCGAAAATTCATGATCCGTCCTCACTTCTCTCTTTCCGGCTCAGTCCTGAAAGAGCTGATTCTTGTAATCAAATACGGGATAGCCCTTCTCATCCCACTCCACCTTCATGGCCATGGCATGACGGTTGGGGTCGTACAGGGGATCTCCTTCGATCTCCAGATAAGTCCGGGCATGATAGACCATCACATCCGTGCCGTCGGGCAGCCTGGTAAAGCTGTTATGTCCCGGTCCGTAGAAGCCCTTCTCCCGGTCGGAGCGGAGCATGGGCTGACGCTCCTTCTTCCAGGCCTTGGGATCCAGCAGATCCTCATCCTCGCCGATGCTCAGCATACCGATACAATAGCATTCACCGGTGGCGCTGGCCGAGAAGGTCATAAAGATCCGTCCGTCATGCTTCAGGATCGCGGGGCCTTCGTTCACCCAGATGTCCACCCGCTCCCAATCATAATCCGGAGTGGTGAGAAGCACCTGAGCGGTGGCCATCTTTGTGGGAGTCTCCATCCGTGCGATGTACAGGTTCGAAATACCCACACCCACGGACACCTTCTCCGCCCAGATGTAATACAGCTCTCCCTTGTTCTCCAGGATCGTCGCATCCAGAGAGAAGGACTGGAAGGAATAGATGTCATCATCGCTTCTTTGAATCTGGCCCATCTCGGTCCAGGCATCCGTCATGGGATCCTGTCCCTCACACTTCAGCACGTAGGGGCGCAGTCTCCAGATGTCCTCTGCCCGGGATCCGGCGAAGTACACATACCAGTTTCCCTTCACATAATGAAGCTCCGGAGCCCAGATGTGCTGGCTCATATCGCCACTCTCATGCTTGTTCCAGATGGTCTTTTCCTCCGCGGTGCGAAGTCCCTCCAGAGTATCCGCATGCCGCAGGATGATCTTATCGTAGGCAGGAACGGAGGCCGTGAAATAGTAGGTTCCGTCTGCGGCTCTTGTCACAAAGGGATCCGCACGCTGCTCGATAAAGGGCGTGTTGTAACCGGTCATCTTTCCGTTTCTGGGTCTTTCACTCATAACTGTTCTCCTCTCGATGTCTCTAAAAGCACATGCCTTCCGGGACCATGACGGGCCATGGCCCCGGGAAGTACATCCTTTTAGCCCCCGGACCGGCTTACCGGCCCGGGGAATTTTCATCCTTTTTTCTGATCTACAGGTGATCAAAAATCATGACTTCTTATTCTACGGACAGAAGCTCTACGAAGGAGCCCTCGTTGGTGAAGAAGAAGTATACAGGAGAATCAGCGGTCATGGTGGAGGTGAAGGTGATGTTCTCGGTCATCTCCTTGCCGTCTCTTCCGACAAACAGGAAGTCTACAGAGACCTCTCCGCCGTTTCTCTTGATGGTCAGGGTAACATCAGCTGCTCTCATGAGATCGGTCCATGCATCCCAGTCTTCCCAGCTCTTCTCAGCGGTGAATGCAAAGTCTGCATCGCCCCAGCCGAATGCGTCTGCACGCAGAACTGCGTACTCAGCATAGCCTTCGAAGTTGTCAGCACTTGCCACCTTGTCGGTGGTTACGGGAACGTTTGCGAATGCAACCACGAAGTTGTCCCAAAGGTTTACGCCATCGGTGTAGTTCTTAAGCTTCACGGTCTTGGTAGCGCCGTCTGCCAGCTCGAAGCCGTCGGTGGTGTCATTCCAGAAAGGAGCAACACAGCTGTCGGTTCCAAGGGTATCCAGAGCATTTGCACTGGGAGTGACGATAACTGCATCTGCAACACTGAGTACTTCTACATAAGCATGCTCAGCGGTGAACAGGAAGTAGCAGGGAGCATCAGCATTCAGGTTCTCGGAAGTGAATGCGGAGAAGATCGGAGTCTTGGTGCCGTTGAAGTCAGTGGAAGTAGCATCCACGGTGATCTTGTTGCCCTCTCTGGTGATGATCAGGGTAACGTCTGCGTCTACCATGACGCCGGACTGCCAGGTGTTCCAGTTAGCGACATCGTAAACGAACTCATCGCTGCCCTCGTCATAGCCCCAGCCGAATGCATCTGCACGGAGAACACCATACTCAAGGTGATCTGCGCTGCCTGCCTCGTTGGGATCCTGATGCGCCTCGGAAGCCTCGTTGGTGAATACCACAACATAGTTATCCCAGGTGGTAGCACCGTCGGAGTAGTTCTTCAGATGAACTTCCTTGGCCTCGCCGTCCTTGATCTCGAAGGTCTGAGACCAGTCGGACCACCAGGCGTTGGAAAGGTCGGTTGCACCGATCTGAGCGATGGCATCCTCGTTCTGGGTTACGGTCACGACTCTGTCGGGCTCCTCGAAGGTAGCATTGGGATCGCCCATCTCATACAGGGTCAGAGCCTGGCCTGCGGTCAGAGCCTGATCGAAGACATAAACCTCGTCGAATGCGCCCTTGAAGATCGCATCCCAGTAGTTTACGCCAACAAGGAAATCATAATTGTCGGAAGCCTTCATGACTTCGGGTACGATCACGATCTCAACCGGATTGCCGTCGGAATCGGTCTTGGTGATCTCCTGGCCATCCACATACAGGTTTGCTGCGTAGCATGCGCTGTCGGAGGAAGCGGTCTTGGTCTCATCCACCACCAGGGTGATGTTGTGCCACTTCTTCAGCATAGTGTCTGCGGTATCGGGAGCCCAGTTAGGCCAGTTGTTCACCAGGTCGTTTGCCTCGGTGTCATGAGACCATACGCAGGGGAAGGTTGCAGCACCGTCGGTGCCCCACTCTGCCCAGGTGATGTTGTTGTAGCGCTGAGCGCTGGTTTCGGTATTCAGAACCGGGTTGCCCCACTGAATGGTGGGCATGTAGTTTGCACTTCTGGAAGCATACATCCAGTAGGAAATGGTGTAGGTCTCGCCAACACCGTTGACATCGGTGAGCTTCAGGCCGTTGGCGCCGTCCAGATAGACAGCCTCACCCTTGACACCGTTGACACGCTTGATGGTCTGATCTGCTGCGGGAGCCAGGATCGCATCAGTGGTCTTGTCCTGTGCGGTAACCTGAATGCCTGCATCTCCGTCTGCCTCATCGAAGGAATAGTAGTAAACAGGATCGGGAAGCGCTTCCCCAGTGACAGCTGCCTCTTCCTGCTTCTCCTCTACAGGGGCGGGTGCTACGGTCTCTTCCACTTCTGCAGCGGGAGCCGGAGCTGTTTCTTCTTCACTGCCGCATGCTGCCAGAATACCGGTCATCAGGCTTGCGCAAAGAAGTACACTCAATACTTTCTTTTTCATCTCTTTTCCTCCTATGGAAACATATATAGTTACATCCCGGGACGAGGATTGCGTCGACACGCCCCGGGACAACTACCGGGATTAATGGGTTTTGGATCAGTTGCCGAAGGAATCTACCACTGCCTGATACTGTGCGATCTCATCATCAGACAGCACATCATAGCCGGTAGGTCCGAAGTAGGACAGCATAGCCTCTGCGTGATAGTAATTTGCCTGCTCGGTTGCCTCTGCAGCATAGTCGGCAGCCTTAGCGGTTCCGTTGTCCACGAGGTCGTGGATTCCGATGTTGTTGAAGTACTGATCGCAGAAGTTCCAGTAGCCTGCAATGCTGTACCAGCCGTAAGGAACAGGTCTTACGATGGATGCGAAATAGTCATCCCAATACTGCTTGTGCTCTGCGTCCTGAGGGAACAGGGACTTGTAACCCTCCCAGACTTCCTGATCCAGGGTCATGGGAACGGGCATGTTTGAGTTCTTCAGAGGAACGCCGGATGCGTTGGTGATGGTCTCATCCTGGTAGATCTCCAGACGAGCCTTCCAACCGTCCACGCCCCATCCCATGAACTTCAGCAGCAGATATGCCTCGTAGGGATGCTCGCAGGAAGTGGACACGCCGCCAAGGTACATGTTGGCGATGACGTTGTGCTCCTTCTCGTCCACTACATTAGGAGTGACGTAAGGGACGATGTCCAGTCCGTAGTAATCCTGATAATAGGTGCCGTCCTCAAGATAGGTGTTCCAGAGGTTCTGGAAGGACCAGAAGCCCTCGGAGAAGACTGCCACATGGCCGGTTGCGCCGAACCAGGTGCTCCAGTCGCCGGACCAGTCTTCCATGGCCTGAGTGTTCTGGGAAGGAGCGACATAGCCGCCCAGCTTCAGGTCGGAGAACTGCTGCTCACCCACTGCCCAGTAGGACAGGTCGAAGTCGGTGCCGTCGAATCCGAACTCACCCTTGATGGCGCGCTCTGCTCTGGAGCAGGCTGCGATGCCGTACAGGGAATCCAGTCTGTTGTAATAGCCAAGTCCGTAGTACTTCATGCCGGTACGATCGTCTACCGTTGCATCCTTGATCAGCTGGATCATCTCATCCCAGGTCCAGTCGGTCCGGGGCATTTCCAGGTTCAGCTTCTCGATGACGTTGCGGTCGATGAAGACGCAGCTGGGCTGGAACCAGGTGGGCATTGCGTAGCGGGCGCTGGTGTCGAACTTACCGATACCGTACTCTTCTACAGTAGCCATCAGGTTCTTGGTCTCGGGATCCGCATCCACATACTCGGAGATGTCGGTCCAGTACTGGTTTGCCAGAGCAGTGTCGGAATCGGTGCCGGAGAATACATCCGGGAAGGTTCCGGCTGCAGCCGCAGCGGAGAGGTCCGTGCTCATGTCGGAGATGACCTTGGTCTCCACCGTGATGTTGGGGTACTTCTCCATGAACTTCTCTGCCAGAAGGTTGATGGTGGTCTCATCCTCATAGTGCCAGTAGGTCAGAGTGATGTTCTCTGTGGTGACACCGTTTTCGTCCACCGCACCGGAAGCGGCAGAGCCGGCAGAGTTTCCGGAATCCGCATTGGATCCGGAGGATCCGCAGCCCGCCAGGCTGAGGACCATTGCTGCAACAAGTGCAGCAGCAACAAATTTCTTTCTCATATCTTTCCTCCTATGAAAGTTATCCAAGCCCACACGGGGCATAGCGTCAATAAATTGGGGGGTTACTCTCCTGTAATTCCCGCCTTATCGATAGACTCCACAAACTGTCTCTGCAGGATCAGGTACATGATCAGCAACGGCAGGATGCTGAGGCTTGTGGCCGCCATGCGGACCGATTCGTTCAGGCTGGTAGCCACATCACCTGTGGTGGCTCTGGAGTTGAAGGACGTATCAAAGTTCTTCAGCTGCACCACCAGGTTCGTCCAGATGCTCTTGGATGCGAGACCCTGGACATACAGTTCCGTCAGATAGGACTCATTCCAGTACCAGACGAAGCTGAAGAGCACCACCGTCACGATGGCGGGAGTCGCGGAGGGAACCGCGATCCGGAAGAAGGTCTTGAAGTGGCCGGCGCCGTCGATGGCGGCTGCCTCCATCAGCACCTTCGGCACCTGACGGAAGAACTGGTAAAAGATCAGGATGAAGATGGGAGCATTCAGACCGTTTCCGAAGAGAGCCGGAAGAACAAAGGTCCAGATGGTGCCCAGGATCTTCATGTTGTTGTACAGCACATAGGTCGGGATCATGGTGACCTGGCTGGGAAGGATGTAGGAAAAGATCAGGATGATCATCAGGAGCTTCTTGCCCTTGAAGTCATATCTGGCAAATCCGTATCCCACGAACATGCACACGAAGATGTTGCAGACCGTGGGGGCTCCGGCGATGAGGATTCCCTTGAGGAAACTCATGACGAAGTCCAGGGAGGAGGCCGCATCCTTGTAGTTCCCAAGGTACAGGCTGCTGGGGAGCCACTTCACGGAAGTGTCCAGCAGATCCTCCATGTTCATGAAGCTGGTGCTGATCATGTAAAGCATGGGGTAGAGGTACACGAAACCGATGCAGATCAGAAGTCCGTAGACCACAAGCTGCTGTCCCACGCCCTGCTTTTCTCTGGTACCGAAGAGGAAGCGATGGATCTTCTCCTTCGTGAAGCTTTTTCTAATAATCTCCCGAACCGTCGTACGTTCTGTACTTCCGGCTCTTACGGGCGCGCTCAAGCTTTCTGACATTCCGCTTTCCCCTCCTTTCGATCTTCTTCACAAGCCTTGCTTCCTTCTTCATCTCCCGCTTCCGTCTCTCCACCAGGCGATCGTAGCGATCCTTCTTGGAACCCAGGAGCAGGAAGAACATCAGGGTGATGAGAGAAATGACAACGGCGTACATCCATGCCATGGCGGATGCATATCCGTAGCCCTTTTCCTTGGTGCCGGAGAACATGGCGCTTTCGATCATGTTGATCAGCTGGTTCTGTTCGTTGCCCGACAGGAAGATGACGGTGTACACCGCATTCAGCAGGATCATGGGCTTGATGGTGGGAAGTGTGATCTTCCAGAAGCACTCCCAGGCGGAACCTCCGTCAATGCGGGCTGCTTCGTACAGGTACGGATCCACCTTCTGCAGTGCGGAGAGGAAGATCAGGATCTGCACACCGGAATACCACAGGATCATGATCATGTTGGCAAAGATATCTCCGATGCCCTGTGCCACCGAGGTGGGCAGGAATGCATCAAAGGCGTTTACCACTGCCTGTGTGTTCATGGCCGGGATACTGGAGGCGCCTTCGCTCACCAGCATGTTCATCACCGGACCGGACACAATGATGACCGGCAGGAAAAAGATCAGTCGAAAGAATCCTTTCATGCGGATCTTGCCGTTGAGCATCATGGCGATGATCAGTGCGAACACCACGATGATGGGGACTTCCACGATGGTCTGCCAGATGTAGGTCACCAGCTGCTGGGGGAACTCCGGATTCTCCAGCCAGATCTGGGTGAAGTTACCGGTTCCCACATAGATGAACTTGGTGGCCAGGGGGGTGATGCGGATGTTGAACCACATGTAGTAGAAGGACTGCCCCAGGGGGATCATCAGGAAAGCAAGGACACCGATGACCCAGGGAAGAACGAAGAAGTAACCCATCCGTGCTTCCCGGGCTTCCAGCCGGCCCGGCTTGATCTTGATTTTTTTCTGCTTTTCTTCTTTGTTCATTAACCGATCACCTCATAAGACATGGAATCGATGGTGATGCCATCCACCGTCTGTGCGGCGGATCCGTAGTTCACATAGACTCTGACGCCGTTGGAATAGGTCACTTTGGTGACTCCTCCTCCCAGGATCTCATGTCCGGTAATGGTGGCACCGTCCGTCTTTGCCGCCAGCGCCTTCAGCTCCCCGTCGTACTCGGTGATGGTGCTCTTGTAGGCATCATACTGGGAACTGTAGATGTCACTGGAATTGGTGTAGATCAGCTCGGAAGTATCCTGCTTCGTGATGTAGAAGGAAGGATAGGTTCCGGTCTCCACCAGTTTCAGGAAGAACTCCTGCTTGTTGGCCTCGAAGTTCACGTACTCGGAATACACCGGCATCACGCCCTTTAAGACGATGGACAGGAAGGGAATGCTCTCATCCTCCAGAATGTAGCTGGAGGTGTACATGGGCATATCCAGAAAGGCTTCCGAGTTCTTCCACAGGTAAGCGGCGGGCCGCTCCAGGATCAGGTTTGTCTTTTCATCCAGCTTGCCCAGCGCCTCCCGGTACTGATCCGCGGTCTCAAACCGGGTGTACTTCGTGCCGCTGTAGGTGAAGGTAAACATGGTGTTGGAAACACCGGCCACCGCCAGGTTGTTCACGCCCTTGGAGGTGTAGCTCTTTGCGAACTTGTCCAGCAGGTAGCTGCTCCGCATGGGGGTCAGGTACAGGAGAGTCTTGTACACTTCCTGATAGGTCTCCTCCTCATAGCGGCGCTTGTTGACTTTCTTCACCACATTGAAGGTGGCGTTCTGTTCATCGGGATTGATGATCAGCGCGTTGTTGTAAAGGTACAGGTCGATGCCGCGGTCTGCGGAATCCTTGATGAGCTTTGTCAGGTCGGAAGTACCGCCGATGGCGGAATCCGCATTGTAGGAGCTGATGGGCAGATTATAGAGGCCGCCCTTCTGCCAGCCCTTGTAGACGGACAGGACATCCGTCACGTTGGCTGCCTGCAGATCGTCGTAGATCTCGTAGATGTCATCCACGGTGGTCATGACCACTGCGGAAGTGCCGATGACCCAGCTCTGGCGCTCCGTACCGAGGAAGTCGATGCGGGTGTTGTAGGAGGTGTCCTGCTGCGTCAGGCCTCCGTTTGCCAGCAGATACTCCCGGTAGGCTCCGGCCATTCCCGCGTAATTCGCACGATCCCCGGAGAGAAACTTCCAGCGCACCTGAAGATCGGAATGGCTGCGGTCCGCTTCATAGGTGTGAAGGGAACCGGAAGTGGAATTGTTGGAGGTGGGCTGTGTGTACAGCTTCCTCAGAATGAACTTTGCATAGGTGCGGTTGTAATCCACGCTGACGCCGTTGGGGATCACTTCGATGGAGGCACGCTCGGCGCCATCCTCCACGATGCCCAGATAAGCAAGCTTGTCATCCGTGTGAGCCACACCGAAGACCGGGGCGATGGTCTGCTCCGCATCGGAGATGGTGTTGTACCTCTCCCACAGGAGGGTCACCACGTTCAGCTCGTCGAAGCCTACATCGGAACCGTAGATCATTCCGGAATATCCGCTCTTGAAGCGTCCTTCCTTATCGTCCAGATAGATCAGAGCGCCGTTTCCGTCGGGAACCAGCAGATAGCCTTCCTTGTCATCCAGATAGGAATTTCCCATGTAAGGGTAGAGGGACAGGGTACCGATGTAATACTGGTTGCCGTCCTCCCGGATGGATTCCTCCGGAACCCGGGCCACCAGGCCCTCATCCGTAAGGCTTACCTCCAAAGTCACGCCGAACTGGTACTTGGTCCAGTACAGATCGGCGGAAAAACCGTTGTCTGTGTAGGTGATGGTCTTCTTCACATCATCATTCACAAGATCCGCCTGCTTGGTGTCATCGTTGTTGTTGATGATGGTGATGACCACCGCACTCTTCATGGCTCCCAGCCAGGTGGCGTTGTTGTTGCCGTCATCGTAGCTGATGGAGGACTCCATGAATGCGCCGGTTTCTTTGTTCTCCATCACAAGGGAGAGATCCTCCTCGTTCAGGTAGAGGCGATAATCCGAACTCTCGGTAAGGTAGGTGTGACCATTGATCTCTGTGGCCGCGCTGACCACTGCTGCCCTTTCTCCAAAGGCTCCCGCGGGCATCACCCCTGCCAGAAGGGCGGCGGCCAGGACCGTTCCGAGGATCTTTTTCATACTCTTATGAACCAATCCGATACACCACCTCTCCCACTAAGGACTGCAGGAAGTCAAACACCTGAGACCAGAGTACGTAAATGATAAATGCCAGCAGACACACGATCAGGATGGTGAACAGAGTCAGACCGATGATCTTCACCGTCTCCTTGAAGGTGTAATTGTTGATCTCCTGAATTGCCAGGAAGATCAAAACCGCGATCCAGACGAACATACAGAACTGTCCGAAGGATACGAAGAACTTCTCGTTGTAGGTCACCACATGGGTCAGGGCAAAGATGAAAGGCATCATTGCCACATAGGGACCGAAGCTGTAAATGAAGGAGCAGTAGATCGCCTTGAACCGTCCTTCGCCGTCGTTGATGGTACACATCAGGTAGTTACAGCCCACCACCAGCAAAAGCACCACCAGGATGCCGCCGATATCGGACACCACATCGTATCTTCCCTCCCGGACCGTCTTGAAGAGGAATCCGCAGAAGTACTTGTTGATGATGAAGAACAGGATACCGATCACCAGCAGGATGTTGGCGGAGAGAACAGATACTCTTCCCTCTCGCTTGATGCCGTAGTTGCCGTCGATGGGATGGCGCATGTAAAAGAACACGTACCGGAGCTCCCTCACCAGTTTGATCTCCCGGAACTTCGCCCGTACTTTGCGGGGTCCGTTCAGGATGCCGTGCTTCCTGTCCAGAACTCTTACAATCCTTACGGCGATCCAGATCCCCAGGAGGATCAGCACCAACTGGGTCAGGTGCCGCTTCAGCCATTCGTTCCGGATCTCCCAGAAGGCGTCGGAGTAGCTGTCCAGATCCTTGGCCAGCTTGGCGTACTTCAGAGCGCCTTCGTAATCTTCTTCCTTGTAGAGCGCCTTGCCCATTGCCATGTTGGCGTAGTCGAAGAGATTGTTCATCTCCAGGACCTTGGAAAGGGGCTCCTTGCTCTCTTCGTAACGGCCCTTGGAGAAGAGATACAGGGCCTCGTGGAGGTACCCTGTGAACTCTGTGGGCTCGTACACCTGGATCTGAGCCTTGTCGGAATCCAGGACGTAGATCTTGTCGTCGGTTCCCACCTGGATGGCCTCCACCTTGGTGGAAAGTCCGATTCGCTGTTGTCCGTCATCGCTTCCGCCGAAGACAAAGAGCAGGTCGCCGTCATTGTTGTACTCGTAAATGAATCCCTGCTGGGATACCACGAAGCAGTTATCATGGTTGCCCACCGCCACAGCGGCAGGTACCGTATCGTAGGTATCCGGCTCCATCATGTTGACGCCGGCGATGTTCAGTCTCTTCAGGGAATCGTTCCCCTCACCGCGGGTGACAGTGTAGATAACGCCCTTCTGATCGATCGCCAGGTTATCCGGAGTTGCCGGGATGTTGCTCTGCATCTTCGCCCGCTGGGCATCCGTGAGGAGGGCTCTCCAGATCACGGTCCAGATGCTGGCGTTGGTGGCGTTGGTTCCGAAATATCCCAGGAAGGTTCCGCCCTCCACCGGGCTGATCTCCACGATACCGTTGGTGTTGGACTCGCAGATCACATACATGGTGCCGGAGCTGTTCACCACCACCTTCAGGGGCAGGAAGTCCTGGGTCTCACCGTACATTGCCTCGGTAGGTCTGCCGTAGGTGGCGCTGAGGTTGCCATCCGCATCGAAGACGAAGATGGCCTTGGCGTCACGGTCCGCCACATAGGTCACATGGTCGGGAGTGACGTAGATTCCTCTGGGAGTCACCAGGGTTCCTTCACCGAAGGTATCGATGAGATTTCCCTCCAGATCGGACACCACCACTCTTCCGTTGCCGCTGTCCAGGATGTACATGGATCCGTCATCCGTCAGGGTGAAGTCTGTGGGGGACACCAGGGTCTCGTCGCCGATCTTGGTGATGGTCTCGTAAGGAAGGTAAGCCGTCTGGGTATAGGTGGTGGAGCCGTAGCCGTCCACCGTGTAGGTCTTGTAAGGTGCATCAGCGGAAACAGAGAGTGGAGCTACGCTGCAAAGGACGATGCCTGCTGCCAGCAGAGGCGCTATGCACTTAAGGATCCGTTTTTTGAACCGGTTGTTCACTTCTTTGTCCTCTCTCGTTTCTTACTTGATACCGGAATGAGCCATGGTGTTCATGACGTTATTCTGCAGGATGCAGAACAGGATCAGGTTCGGCAGGAACATGATCAGGGACGCTGCCGCTGCGATTCCCTGACCGGCGACAGTATTGGTGGTCGTGGTGGAGGTCAGGGTGTTCATGTAGAATGCCAGGGATTTCAAAGAGTCATCGTTGATGTAGTAATTGGAGGTCTCCAGGTTGGTCCAGACCTGCTGGAACACCAGGATGGCCGCCGTCGCAATGGCGGGCTTGATCAGGGGGATGATGACCTTCCAGTAGATCTGCCACTCCTTGGCGCCGTCCATGTAGGCGGCTTCAATGAGGGAGTCGGGCACCTGGTCCACGAACTGCTTTACCAGGAACAGTGCCACAGGCAGTGCGATGAGGGGAAGGATCTCCGCCCAGTAGGTGTCGATCATGCCCAGCTTGTTTACGATCAGGTATCTGGGGATCATCACCGCGCAGGACACAAACATGAGGGCGATCTGGTTGATCTGCATCATGGTGGTACGACCCTTGAACTTCAGCTTGGACAGGGCGTATGCCGCCATGGTGGAGAAGATCAGGGATCCCAGCACCACCACGATGGTGATGAAGACACTGTTGAACACGTACTTGCTCAGGGGGATTCCTGCGCTCCGGGAGGCCTTGATGAGCTTCCGGAAGTTGTCCAGCGTCGGGTTGGTGGTAATGAATTTCGGAGGGAAGGCGAAGAGCTCTTCCATGGGCTTAAAGGCGTGGAAAATGATAAACACGATGGGCAGTCCGCAAAGCAGGACCATGGGCAGAACCATGAGGATGATCTTGATCTGGCTCTTCTCGAACTTGTCTGGATTGGTGCGATGTCCTTTGTATGCAGCCATTGGCTCTCTCCTTCCTAATCATTCTCACCGAAGAGCCGGTTGGCCACGGTGGAGAAAATCTGTACGATCAGCAGCAGTACCACGGAAACGGCTGCCGCATAACCCATCTCGTAACGGATGAATCCGTAGTCCTCGATGTGGTTGACGATGAGCTGTGCCGCATAACCCGGAGTGGGGTTGCCTGCCAGCAGGGTGGAGATGGTACCGTTCTGGAACGCTCCCACGATCTGCATAACTGCCGCAAAGAGCATCTGGGGCTTCATGCTGGGGATGGTGACGTAGATCATCTCCTGGAAGCGGTTCTTGACGCCGTCAATGGCTGCCGCTTCATACAGAGATTCGTCTACATTCAGCAGACCTGCCAGGATGGACAGGAAACCCACGCCCATACTGCTCCACAGTCCGATGATGATGACGATGGGCAGGAGGAAGGTGGTGTTGGTCAGCCAGATGATGGGCTCGTTGATGGCTCCGATGTCCATGAGCCAGCTGTTAAGGTAGCCCGTCTGGTCTCCCGTGAACATGATCTTCCACAGTACCGCCATGGCCACACCGGTGGTCATGCTGGGGGAGTAGAGGATCAGTGCGAAGACGGTCCGGGGAACCTTGGGGAGATTGGAGAGTCCCCAGGCCAGCAGGAAGGCCAGCACATATCCGCCCACACCCACGATCAAAGCGTATTTTACGGTGTTGGGCAGGACGTATTTCATGAACACGTCGTCACCCGTAATGAGGTTGACGTAGTTCAGGAACCCGATGAGCTTCGGGAACTGGATCGCATTGAAATTGGTAAAGGAAAGAGCTGCCGCCACCACAACGGGTGCCAGGATGAATATGATGAACAGGATGGCATAGGGGGCGACGAAAACATATCCGGCCTTATTGGAATGCATCCTCTTTCCTACATTGGATCTCTTCTGCATATTTCTCTTCCTTTACTCCCTCGTGAGGATCGCGTGAACCTGTTCCACAGAGGGTGTGACATATTCTTTCAGCACATTTCCTTCGCTGTCGATATATCCGAATTCTTCCAGTTTGCGCTCTGTCTCGCTCTTTACGGTCTTCACCGCTTCATCGATGCGGGAGCGGACGGTCTCGCCGTTTACCACCACATCGTTGTAGGCATTACTGGTTTCCCGCTCCATCATGTAGGAGCCGAGAAGTCTGGGAGCCTCTAAGATGTACTGCGCCTGCTCCAGGATCACGTCCTTGTCCTCCGTGGGATAAGGCAGCATGGAGAAGGCTTCCAGATTGGCGGTGGGCCAGATGTACTCATCGCCGTAGAGGATCTGAAGTCTCTGTCCGAACTCCGCCTGGACCTCCGCGCTGGACCACCAGCACATGAAGTCCCATGCCTGCTGCTC
>JAEEGF010352419.1_pt1 | contig 20820 bp, 17 predicted proteins | sample 9134171 | NCBI WGS metagenome assembly JAEEGF01 (sample SAMN16246542, study PRJNA631951) | gut metagenome | biome: gut microbiome; feature: rumen; material: AP-attached | host: Bos | place: Iran: Karaj | collected 2018-10
ATCGCCGTCGTATTTCTGCGAAAAGGATTTTCTGGTAATTCTGAACGAAGGGGCTTCCCATTTGTAAGATACCTTGGATTCAACAGTTTCACTAGTCTCTTCCTCGGAATCTGTAGCTTCCCCGTTGCTTTCAGACGGCTCCTCTGTCGCATCTGCTACAGTATCCTCTTTTGCTTCCTTTACATTGTCAGCTTCTGAAGTTTTGTTCTTATCGATTATAGATAAAAAATCATCCCCTGTATCAGCCTGCGCATCGGTTGTTCCGTTTTCTTTACCTGTTTCTCCCAGCTTGTCTGCCAAACCGCAGCCTGAAATCATGGATGCTGTCATTGCAGTACAAAGCAAATATGTAACTATTCTTTTATTCATTTCCATTCCGCTCCCATATAGTACAACACTTTTTCCCTTTTTCTTTTGACTTATATAAAGCCTTATCAGCCATCTTCAAATTATCAGCCAGGGACAATCTCGAATCAATCTTGCATATACCACAGCTAAATGTAATTGGCATCTTTGTATCCTTATGCTTCAAGTTTTCCAAAGCCCCATTCAAAATGCTTAACGCAATTTCAGGTTCTTCATATATCTCGCCTACAAATTCGTCGCCGCCCCATCTGCACAATTCTCCATCATCACCTACGGAATCCTTGAGCTCATTGGCCATGGTCTTTAGCACAGTATTTCCATATAAATGTCCAAAGGTATCGTTGAAGCTTTTAAAATCATCAACATCAAGAATAAACAAAGAACCCGCCGTTTCTTTTACATGTTTTTTCAGCTTGGCATTATGTCTTTTATCAAACCTCTCCTTAAAGAGCTTGTTATTAAATAGTCCTGTAAATTCATCAGTATTTTCAGCAATCGAATTTAAGTCATGTATTTTTTTCAGGAAAGTGAAGCTGACCAGAATATAGAGAACAATGATAATAATCAAAAATGTCACTCTCATATAAGATCGTTTCAGCAATTCACTTATCTCATCCGAAATGTCTTTCTGCACAATGATATTCCATTTCAGATCCTCGTTCTTTTGGACAGAGGTTATCTTATTCCCATTAGTCCAAACATGACCATTACTACCAACATCCATCAAAACATCTTCTTTAGATATACCAAGCTCATTGGCAGCGTCTTCTGCAGTCTTGTATACCCCGGAGCTCCCGGTAAAGGAATTATGCGCATTTCCGGTATTAACAATGCAAACATTTATATCAAAAGATTCTATTATTTCATTGACAGAAGACTCAAAATCATCGATTTTCTGTCCCACTCCAACTACACCTGCAATATCACCGGCTTCATTAAGTACCAGGCAATTCACAAACAGTGTTACGCTAAAATCGTTTACCTCGTCATGGTCAATCTGTATATCATATTCCTGATTCAGATCAAGGAAATTGAAATACCATATATCAAAATCGTCATCCTTTGATATAACCTTATTAAGGCCGCCATCATAGTAATAATTATAGGTTTTGTTCGATACAAAGAACACAACATCATAGTTATATTTTTCTTTGTATTCATTCAGGTATCCATACAACTGCTTTGCATGTTCGGAATTTGCATCTGAGGTCTCTTTATTACACCATTCCTTTAAAAATATATCATTTGCCATCATCTGAGATGCAACTCTTTGCTCAGAAGAAATGCTTGTGATACGGGATTTGATGTCTATAGATGTCAGACCAACATCGTTTTGCGCCTGATTTCTGGCCGTTTCTTTATAAAAAGAAAATTCATTAAACTGAATACCGGCAAACACAACCACGATCAGTATGATTATAACTATATTCGCTATTGCGGTATAATTCTTTTTCTTCATATTGACAGTCCTTTTTTAATTTTCATCGACTACCAGCTGTAATTATATCATTCAGATTTTCACTGCTCAATTATTCCGAGTAAATACGCTGCCACTCCCAGGAACCAGTGCACTATCCATACTCCAAGAAGTGAACGCTGCTTCTCAAACATGATTCCAAGAAGACCACCAAGAACTGCAGCACCAATCATGAAGTAGAAGCCATACTCTATATGAAACATGGCAAAAATAATTGAGGTCTGAATTATGGAATATACAGCTTTGTTCTTTATAGCTATACGCCTGAGGTTTGACTGTAGCGCACTTCTTGCTATGAACTCCTGGATAAACGCTGTGAACAGGTATCCAACCTGATATAGATTAAATCTGTAAATATCAAAGAATCCCCTTTCTGTTTGAAACAGGGAGGGATCAAATAGCTGAGCAACATACTTAACAAGACATAATACAACAAAAGATATTGCACATATTATTAGTGATTGCTTTATAACCTTCTTTGGTTCATCAGTCCAAAAACCTATATCACTCCAGGTAAAGCTGGTGTGTCTCATCATTTCGATAAAAAGAAACACACCAAGCGCATCCTCAGCCTGAACCATATAAGCGATTGAGAATGGTCTTCCCAAAGATTCCCATAATGCATAAAACAAGAGCCATGCACATATTCCACTCATTAAGATAGCCAGTAGTGCAGAGGCATCATGGAATTTTTGTTCCATCTTTCTGGCTAATTCTTCAGGATCGGTGATGTCATCTTTTATCTTATGTTTTTCAGCTATATGAAAAGGATCAACATGCTTATGTTCCATATTTCCCAAAGCAAATCCTCCTATGTTCCCACACTTACATTTTAATTATCCTATATAGCGCTTAAATGCTGCTAAAATGTGTATTAAATTTGAGTTAAGTCCTATATTTTCATAAATAAAAAAGAGATATGGCGAGACAATACCATACCTCTTTTTCATATAATACGAATAATAATTTTGAACGAGAATTATAGCTTTCCACCGGAAGTAGCAATACCTTCAATGAACTGCTTCTGGAAGAATACATAGATAACTATCATAGGGAGACATGCGATAAGTGCTGCAGCCATAAGCTCGGGATAGTTTGAAGAGAACTGTCCCTGCATCTTGGAAAGTGCACTTGCAAGTGTTGTCTTGTTTGTATCAGGACAAACGATCATGGGCCACATGAGGTCTTTATATGCGAACACTGCTGTAAAGATACCAAGAGCGACCATTGATGATCTGGCAAGTGGAGCCATGATAAACAGGAAGGTCTGTCCGATGTTACATCCATCAAGTCTTGCTGCTTCTTCCAGTTCCTTGGGAAGTCCCATATAGGCCTGCCTTAAAAGGAAGGTTCCGAAGGCTGATACAAGTCCGGGGAACAGAAGTCCCAGCATTGAGTTAGTCCATCCAAGCTTACTTACCATTACATACTGAGGGATGATGAAAATCTGTGAAGGAATCATCATCTGGAAAAGAACAAGGCCAAACATGAAATCCTTTCCGAAGAAGTTCAGTCTTGCAAATGCGTAGCCGGCAAGTGTAGCAGTAAGCACCGCACAGAGAACTCTCAGTACTATCATCATAATTGTGTTGTAGTAGAGCTTTACAAAGTTGACGTTGTTCATAACCTCTTTGAAGTTATCCATCCTGAATTTGGAAGGAAAGATTACGAAGGGATCCATCTGTGTAGACTCTCCTACTGTCTTAAATGCTGTAAGGGCCATCCACAAAAAAGGCACCAGCATTATGAAAGACATTATCGCAAGTATTATATATATCAAAATCTTATTTCTATTTCGTTCCATTTTTTTACACCTTTTTCCTTAGTTGTAGTGAACCCATTTCTTCTGTCCTATCATCTGCAAAACAGTAAGGAGCAATATTACCATCAGCAGAACAACCACAACAGTGGATCCATATCCTTTATTGCTCTGTGTAAATGAATACTTATAGAACAGGCATACCAAAGACTGTGTCTTTTTAAGTGCCGGATTGTTATTATCGATTACCATGTAAATAACATCGAATACCTGCATCGCAGCAATTACTCTTGTAACAAGTACAAAGAAAATTGTGGGTGAAATGAGCGGTACTGTGATGTTAAAGAACTGCTGTACTCCTGAAGCTCCGTCGATTGATGCAGCTTCATAAAAATCCTTTGGAACCTCCTGAAGTCCTGCCAGGAAAAGAACCATGTTATATCCAATAATGGACCATATACCAATAACAGCGATTGAATAAATTGCGATGTTAGGATTTGAAATCCAGTTTGTTTTTCCGGGTAAAATATGGTTCAAAAGACCGAACTCAGAATTGTAAAGCCATCTCCAAACCATAGCTATTGCTGCAGGAGCAGCTACCATAGGTAAGAAGAAAATTGTTCTGAATGTTCCCTTTCCTTTAATTTTTCCATTAAGGAAAACAGCGAGCACAAGTGAAATTGCTATTGAAATCGGAACCTCTACTATTGCATATTTTATTGTATTCCAGAGAGCCTGCCACACTTCTGCGTCGGCAAATACCTTAGCATAGTTGTTGAATCCGACAAATATGTTTCCTTTTCCGAAATCACCAGTCTTGAAAAAGCTCTGATATATTGTAGAAAAGATCGGGAAAATATTTAAAATAATAAGACCTGCCATAGTCGGAAGTATGAAAGCCCATCCCCAAATAAACTCACTTTTTTCTCTTGATGTCATTTTGCTTCTTGCCATAATTTATATCTCTCCCTATAAAGAGTAGGAGAAATTGCTTCCTCCTACTCTAATGTAAGCTTATATCTTACTGAGTCAGGTCGGATACGGGGTCCGTAATCGCCCAAAGTACGTGCGATAACGGTCCCCAGCTCCTACTCTAATGTAAAACTGTTTAATTACTCTTCACTAAGAGTCTGGTTCATGCTGTCGCAAATTTCTTTGCAAACATCTTCAACACTCTTCTCACCTGTCCAAGCTTCCTTAAGCTTCTCAGTCTGCATGTCTTCCCAAACTGTTGTGTACTTTGAGTAAGGTCTGAATACGAGGTCTGCATCAAGCATCTTCATGTGGCCGTTGAGATCGAACTTATCTGTGCAGTTAACCCAGAGATCTGAGCATCCTTCATAAGCTGACATTGTTACACCAAGCTCTGCCTGTTTCTCTTGCATTTCCTTGGAACCAAGCCACTCGATAAGGCTCCATGCTGCATCGGGGTTCTTTGTGTTAGCTGAAGCTGCCCATCCAAGACCGTTGTAGATAGAAACTCTCTTGCCTGTCTCTGCATCCTTAGGAAGAACTGCTACGTCACAGTTCTCAGCTGTGTATTCGTTGTCCTTGAATGCTGCTACCATCCATGAACCCTGTGTTACCATTGCAACCTTGCCTGACTCGAAAAGAACGTCTGCGCCAGACTCAGAAATTGTGTTAAGGTCAGGGCAGGAACCAGCCTGTACCATGTCTACGAAAAGCTGAATAGCCTTGATTGTTCCGGGCTTATCATAGCCTGAAGCCTTCTTGTCATCGCTGATGATCTCTCCGCCCATGGAGTAAACTGCGTTATAGAATGAGTCCTGGTTGTTTGAAGGTGCAATTGCATATCCCCAGTGATCATCGTTTGTGAGCTTAGCTGCTGCTTCTGAGAAGTCATCCCATGTCCATGTGTCGTCGGGATAAGCAACGCCCATCTCATCAAAGATTGTCTTGTTGTACCAAAGAGCGATTGTATCGATATCCTTCGGAACTGCGTACTGCTTTCCATTCAGCTGATAAAGATCTACGATACCCTGATAGTAGTTAGCCATATCAATCTTATCGCTTCCAGAAATCTTATCTGTAAGGTCCATAAGCATATCGTTTTCCATATACTTCTGAGCCTGATTGGAATGCATCCAGAATACGTCGGGCATCTCGCCGCCTGAAGCGCCTGCCTCAAGGAGTGTCCAGTAATCATCCCAGCCTACAACCTGAATTGTAGCCTTAACACCTGACTCTGCTGACCACTCGTCGATGATCTGCTGAAGTCCGGGTCTCTGGTTCTCATCCCAGATAGTAACTGTGAGCTCGCCTTCAACACTGCCCTTCATCTCTGTAGGAGCCTCTTCTGTAGACTCAGCTGTATCAGCAGCTGCCTCTGTTGTCTCTGTACTCTCTGCTGTAGCCGGCTCTGCGCCGCCTGTTGAACCTGAGCCGCCGCAGGCTGCCAGTGACATTGCCATTACTGAACTCATAAGTAATGCTGCAAGTTTTTTTGCTTTCATAATTATCCTCCCTTATTATGTGCAATTTTTGGTGTTTCTCAAAAACTATAGTAATAATACTAGTATTTTGATTTTATATATATGGAATAATAATAACTTTTCATGTCATTTTGTGACATTCTTTTTCAGGATATACATCCTTGATGTGAAATCGCCATCTGCGAAGAACCATTCCTTATCTCCATCAGGCACCTGTATTCCGCCCTCCATAAGGATATCTCCGTACAATTCCTTCTTCTCATCCACTGTATAAACCGCATCAGGATCAAGTCCCTTAAGTCGTATTCTTACTATTCCTTCATTAGGGCTCTTGAGGTTTTTATATACCGCAACAAGCGCTGTGGACTTATCCTTTGAAACAACCATCCATGCGGATATGTTTTTCTCAAAGGGTGATTCTAATCTGTAGAGATCACCATATTGCAGAAGCTCACGGTATTCCTTCATGAACTTTATCTGCTCTTTTACCTCCACAAAATCAGCCTCTGAAATCTCATTAAGATCAAGCTCATATCCAAAGGTACCAAAGCATGCAATGTTCGCTCTGTCACCTATTGCAATTGCTCTTCCTGTCTGAAGATTCGGGGATGCTGATACATGTGCGCCCACCATGGATAAAGGATATCCGTAGCTGGTACCGTACTGAATCTTTATTCTCTCATGGGCATCTGTGTCATCAGAGCACCATGCCTGAGGTGCGTAGTACAGGATTCCCGCATCAAATCTTGATCCGCCGCTTGCGCAGGATTCAAAGAGAATGTCAGGGAATGCCTTTATCAGTCTCTCATAGAGGCTGTAAACACCCAGGATATATCTGTGATATACCATACCCTGAACGCCTGCAGCTGCTCCCTGGCTGTAGCACTCCGTGATCGAGCGGTTCATATCCCACTTGATATAGCTTATATTTGCATCTGCAAACACTACATAGAGCTGGTCAAAAATGTTATCAACAACCTCTTTCTTGGAGAAATCAAGAACCATCTGATGTCTTCCAAGGGATCTTACTCTGTCAGGCGCAGCCAGCACCCAGTCAGGATGTGCTCTGTAAAGATCTGAATCCTCATTTACCATCTCGGGCTCGATCCATATACCGAATTTAAGGCCAAGGTCATTTACCTTTTTAGCAAGCCCTTTGACGCCTTCCGGCAGCTTTTTGGTGTTAACAAACCAGTCACCAAGACCTGCGTAGTCATCATTTCTTTTACCGAACCATCCGTCGTCGAGAACAAAGAGCTCAACTCCTGCTTCCTTGCCCTTCTTAGCGATTTTCAGGATCTTTTCTTCATCAAAATCCATCTCTGTTGCTTCCCAGTTATTGAGAAGAATAGGTCTGGGTGTATTCTTATATTTTCCTCTTACAATGTTGTTGTTCATGAAGCCGTGAATACTCTGACTGAGGGCATTTAATCCGCTATTTGAGTAGCTGATTATAACCTCGGGAGTCTCAAAGCTTTCGCCCTTCGCAAGAGGCCACTCGAACCATCTGGGATTGATTCCCATAAGGATTCTGAGCTTTCCGTAAGTATCTGCTTCACTCTGTGCAACAAAGTTACCACTGTATACAAAATTGAGACCAATTGCCTCTCCCATGAACTCGTCAGTGTTTTTTCTCTTAACAATGACGAAGGGATTGTAGTTTGCACTGGAGTGTCCGCGCATACTCTCTATCTGGGTTGTTCCGTTTGAAAGGCTTCTCTCTACAGGGTATCTCTCTCTTCCCCATGTACCTTCAAACTGCATCCAGTTATACTCTACATCCGGAAGATCAAGACAGAGGCTGAGAGCCTTTGTGAGCACAACTTCCTCATCTCCTGCGTTTTTGATAGATGCGTGACGGCAGATTACAGGGTACTTTTCCCATACTGTGTAAAAAAGTGTAACCTCAACCTTTGCAACCTCATCGACGCACAGGATTTCAAGGGTTGTAGCCTCATCATCCGTGTTGGTATAGGATGCCGGAAGTCCATTTAGCGGCTTTTTACCATTGTAAATACTGTGACTCTTATAGATAAGATTAGTAACCCTTGAGCCGTTCTTCTGCTTTATCTCATAGGCAGGAGTTCTGAAATCACCATTACCAAATGCAGGATATTCAAGCATTGAGAGCTCTTTGGTATAATTCTCATCCTCTTTTAAATTGCAGCAAAGAGGCCTTACTCCCTTTGTCTGAGTGTATGTTATCTTCTGATTTTCATTTATTTTTCTCCCAAAATACAACTGTCCAAGCTCACCGTCAGGGCAAACGCCCATACAGTAGCTCAACTGAGAATTGAACAAATGAAACTGCTTTTCTTTTTCATGAAATATAATTCCCATCTTGCCTCCCACTTTGCTTATTTTTTATAATGTTAAGTGAATACGTACATCATTATATTTGTGGTACGGCTTCATGTTTATGTCTAAATATCATTTATTTATGTCAATATGTGACATTATGAGCAGCAAAAAATTTCACTTTTTTATATAAGGGGATTTCAAAGCATGATAGTTATAGGCGTTGATAAGGTTAAATTCGTTGATTATACAAAATCCAATGACTTCTATTTATTTGAGGTAGGAAAATATAAATGCGGACCCGGATACAGCTATGGTCCTATCGTAAGAACAAGAACCATTTTTCATTATGTTCTGTCAGGAAAAGGTCACCTCGTAATAGGCGACAAGAGATTCGACATACATGAGCATCAGGGCTTCCTTATCCCTGCAAGGACCAAGGCTTACTATGAGGCAGACACCGAGGAGCCCTGGGAATACGCCTGGATTCACGTGGACGGTCCAAGAACCCTGGAGCTCTTTGCAAGTGCAGGTATCACCTTGGAAAATCCTATATACAACCCTGTATCAGATTCCTCCATGGTCTATGAATGTATTGCAGAAATCTTCCGCAATAGTGACAGGGAGTGTTTTTGCTATGCAAAGGTTTATGAATTTTTTGATTATCTGATCGCCACCTCGGAAAATCAGGTAAAGAATGACGTAGACCCACGCCTTGCTTACGTAAAAAGCGCTATCAGCTTTATTCGTCTCAAATATTCTGAGCCCATAGGCGTAGAAGAAATTGCGGCAGCCTGCGGACTTAACAGAAGCTACCTGACAAGACTCTTTAAGCATGCAACAGGCTACACTCCTCAGGCATATCTTGCCAGCTACCGCATAAAAAAGGCTTCTGAGCTGCTTCAGGAAACCTCAGAGACCATAAACTCGATTGCGTTTCTGGTCGGTTACTCTGATTCCTTCACCTTCTCAAAAGCCTTTAAAAGATATCGTAATGAATCACCAAGTGACTATAGAAAAAATCTCACCAAGGAGTAGTTCTGCTCTCGCTAGCGCTCGCCAGGTGATTACTTTAATCGCTGAAATCGCGATCCATATTTACTTTGTAATCATACTGGGGATATAAAGCTTTTAATTCGGAAATCACATCCTCATGAAGCTTTTCTTTATCCTTTTCTTTGAAGTTAACAACCATATCAAAGGCTACTACATTTTTTACTTCATCCAAGTAAAATCCATGAATCTGTTTTATATATTCATGTTTACTTATAACGCTTCGTACTATCTCATTTCTGAGTTTTCCTGCCGCTGAGCTGTCCGAGTTCTGGGAATAGATACTTATACCCTCTATCATTACGCCATGCTCCTCATATACCTTTGAAGCTATCTGCCTCTGCAGCTGATCAAGTCTGTAGATTGTGATATCTTCAGGAACCTCTATGTGCACTGAGCCGATATATCTGTCCGGGCCGTAGTTGTGAAGAAGAAGGTCGTATGCTCCCTGAACCTCAGGAAAAGAAGCAATTGTCTTCTTGATCTCACTGGAAAGCTCAAGGTCAACTCTCTCTCCAAGAATGAGTGACAGGTTATCGCGAAGCATATCAAGACCGGCCTTGATTATCACAAATGAAATAACAGCGCCAAGCCACGCCTCCAGACTTACGTGTGTAAAAATAAAAATAATAGCAGCAACAAGGGTTGAGGCAGAGATAACTGAATCAAGCTTTGCGTCCTCGCCGGATGCCACAAGAGATTCAGAATTTACCTTCACACCCACATTCTTTACATAGGTTCCAAGAACAATCTTCACTACAATTGCAACAGCAACAATTACAAGCGATGCCGTCTGGTAATTGGGAAGTTCAGGACTAATAATCTTTTTTATTGATTCAACAAGCGAAGTTATACCAGCGTAGAGAACGATCACAGAAATCAGTGCTGCACTAAGATACTCGATACGTCCATATCCCAGCGGATGCTTCTTATCCGGCTCTTTTCCCGCAAGCTTGGTTCCAATGATCGTGATTACGGAAGATAGTGCGTCACTTAGGTTATGTACCGCATCAAGTACAATCGCAATTGAGCCTGATAATATGCCCACAGCTGCCTTGAAGCCAGCAAGAAGAATGTTGGTGATTATTCCAATAATACTTGTTTTTATAATGGTGGTATTTCTATCCATGATGTTAATCCCCTTTGATGTAAAATAGCTTTATATAAGAATTATACACATTTGTATCTGTTGTGTGAAATTGTTTTTGTCGCTTATAATTGGAATATGAATACAAAAGAATTGCTAGAAAAAATCAGAAGCAACACAAAAGAAGACATGATTCCACCAAAGAGCTCAGCTGTGATAATTCCACTGGTTGAGATATCCGGTGAGCTTCATGTTTTATTTGAAGTGCGCTCCCCTACCCTTAAATTCCAACCTGGAGAGGTATGCTTTCCAGGAGGCAGAATCGAAGCTGGCGAAGCGCCAATGGATGCTGCTCTTAGGGAGATTAGCGAGGAGCTTCTTATCGATTCCGGTAAAGCAGAAATAATAGGCTCTCTAGCACCACTGTTTGGCCCTACGGGTTCACTGGTTTACCCCTATGTCGCTCTTTTGCATGATTACAAAATGACATATTCTACTGATGAGGTAGCAAAGGTATTTACCTATCCTATCTCATTTTTTAAGGAGCATCCTGCTAATCGATATCCTATGCAGAAACCAACAATTCCTCCGGACAATTTCCCATTTCAGAAAGTGACCGGAGGAACTGATACTTACAATTGGCATGTGCAAAAATATGATATGTGGATATATGAAGATACTGATCCTGTTGTCTGGGGCTTTACAGGAAGGCTTCTCCACGCTTTTTTAGAGCTTATCTGATAATATCCGACTCTGAACCAATATTATTTACGCAGTCATATATAACTTCACCATTTTTGCAGTATATAAGAGCCGTACCGGGATTCTTGTCATCAACAACGCAGATGCTAAAATCCATACCGAATTTCTGATAATACGGTGCATATACCTCTGTAACCTGCCTCATTGAATCAACTACATAGTTCCAGCTGTCTATGTACTGACTATCTTCCTTGGCAATTTTTGCAAACTCTCCAACGTCTTCGAATGCAACCTCTGCAAGTGCATAATCATCTCCTGTGGTAAATTTCACCTCTGCATTCTCATCACTCTTCATCAGTCCTTCGGTGAATTTAATGAGTTCCTCCTTGGTAAAGGAATCCAACGCGTCCGCGCCCTCAGTGATAATCTCCTCTTCAGTTAATTCTCCGGCTGTAGGCTCTGTTACACTCTGAGTGCTGCCTTCAATAGCATATACCTTAACAGACGGTGCCATAACCAGTGACATCATGATAGCTAAAACTGAAGTCGCTACTAATTTCTTGCTAATTGTCATAAATGTTTACCTCCTTCTCCTAAAAAAGGCACAGGGATACATCCCCATGCCTTAAATTTTCAATATCATCTGCCAACCTTTTCTATATCTGATTCGCCGTCGTTTACTATGTCATATATCTTCTGTCCATTGCAGGAATAGATCAGGACCTTATCACGGTCTGAGTCATCAACTGCATAGAGATGAACATTCATATCAAATTTCTTATATAAGTCATAGTAAACTCCTGTGACGTTGCTTATGCCATCAACCACGTTATCCCATGACTCTTTATACGCGCTGTTGTTCTTTGCCAGCTCAGCAAATTGGGCAACATCATTAAAGCTGACCTCGATTGAAATATAGTCTTCTCCAACGTTAAATACGCAATCGGTACTGCCATCACCCTTCATCTGCTCTTCGGTAAACTTGATGAGCTCCTCGCGATTCATATTTTCGGCTATAGCTCTGGGGCTAAGCTCTACATCCTCTTCAGTAGTCTCAGCATCGATCTCAATAGCAGCTTTTTTAGTATCTCCACTTACGCTTCCTTCTATAGCGTATGCCTTAACAGAAGGAGCAAGTACAAACGACATCATAATTCCAATTATTGAAACAGCAACAAATCTCTTATTTATAGCCATAGAAAACCCTCCATAAATAACTCTTCTTCAACCCCTTTATAAAATTATATGAATCGCTGTTGTTACATACTATAAACACCATATAAAATCCCACTGACAATGATTTTATATATCAAAAAAATGCACGAATCCTGAAATTAAAATTCAAAAATTCCAAGATCCGTGCACTATAGATCGCAATATGGTATTTAATCCTGTTCTCTCTGGATTATGCCGCCGCCAAGGACAATATCACCGTCATATAAAACAGCTGACTGTCCCGCTGTAATAGCTCGCTGAGGCTCGTCAAAAAGTATACGCGCCACTCCCCCTTCCTCTGCAGGAAGTGTAACCGTAGCAGGCTGCTCTTTATGTTTATATCGTATCTTAGCGCTGCATCTGATATCACCCTCAGGCATCTTACCGGTTATCCAGTGGAAGTCCTTCACGATAACCTCTCTCTCAAAAAGGTCCTCATTATCTGACAGAACCACCTTGTTATTCTTTATATCAAGCCTGGTAACATAGAGCCTTCTGTCAGCCGGAACGCCCAGTCCGCGGCGCTGACCGATGGTGTAGTTGATTATTCCGTTATGATGTCCAAGAACATTGCCATCCTTATCAACAATATCGCCGCCGGGATATTCCTTACCCCTGTAACGTTTTATCATGCCGGCATAATCACCATCCGGAACAAAGCAGATATCCTGAGAGTCGCTCTTATGAGAGGTCACAAATTCATTATTCTCTGCAATCTGTCTCGCTTCCGTCTTAGTAAATTCACCAAGCGGGAAAACGGTATGGGACAGTTGTTCCTCTGTAAGGTCATATAAAACGTAGCTCTGATCCTTGTTAAGGTCAGCGGCTTTTTTCAGATAAAAATGTCCGTCCTTCTCTTCAATTCTCGCATAATGACCTGTGACGATATATTCACAGTCAAGCTCCTTAGCCTTTTTATAGAGAATATCAAACTTAAGATACTTGTTGCATCTGATGCAGGGATTGGGTGTCTCTCCTCTCTCATAGCTGCATACAAAGGGCTCTATTACATTATCTATGAATTCCTTTTCATAATGAAAAATATGATAGGGTATCCCAATCTTCTCAGTGACTGCCCTGGCATCGTCAGTGTCCTTCTTGCTGCAGCAGGTTCCGAAAAGATCCTCACCTATCATATCGTTCTCATATAAGCGCATTGTACAGCCTATGCAGGAAAAGCCTCTCTCCTTCATAAGTTCTGCCGCAACGCTGCTGTCTACGCCACCACTCATGGCGATAAGTGCTGTCTTACTCATATTTCCTCATTTCCAAAATAACCGTCTCAAAGTACCTGCATATAACCAGAGGTCAGATGAATTTCTGTACTGCCTTCTGGAATTCCTCAACTGCAGTCATGTCACCGTCCTCAAGGGCATGCACAATGCAATGTGACATGTGCTCGTTGATTATCTCTTTGCCAAGGCTTTTAAGGGCTGAATTAACTGCAGAGAGCTGCATAAGTACATCTGCGCAGTCCTCATCCTCTTCGATCATGGCCTTTACATGGTTGAGATGGCCGATCGCCTTGCTGAGTCTGTTTAATTGTTTTTTCTTCTCCTCCGGGGAGTGATAGTGGGCGTGTTCGTGTATCACGTGTCCCTCGTGGTTGTGTGTATGTTCGTGGCTACTCATATTTTTGATACCTCAACGGAAGCTCAAGTCCGTGTGTTTCTAATAATTCCTTATCCTTAAGTATAACATCTGCGCTGTCATCTGCGACAATCTTTCCGTCATGAAGAAGAATAATCCTGTCACAGGTATCCATTATAAAATCAAGATCATGGGATGCAACTATCTTAAGGCAGGTAAGCTCGTTCAAAATCCCTATAAGATTGCGCCTGTTTCTGGGATCAAGTGCTATTGACGGCTCTCCACCTCTTCCTTAAATCTTGTATATTGTATGCAAAAAATTCAGTTACTCATACAATTCAATCATATTTAAAGAGTGTATTTGCATTATGTGATGTGTTTATGATTTTATTATATTTTGTTCAAACTTTCCTTAGAATTATAATTGTTCTTTTAGGCTTCGGACATACTTTGGACAAATATAATCGCTATTATAGACTTATCAGAAGTGAGAACTTCTGACTCCCCCAACAAAACTTTTTTCATACCAGAGCCGTCAGATTCCCCATCTGACGGCTCCTCCTCCGTTTAGGGATAAATTAGTTACTCCGGAGCCTTCGCCCCGGAGTTTTTTATTTTCTCCTTCCGGATTTTCTTCTATTGTTTGACCTGTTAGCTTTAGGTGCATTCTTATTTGTATTCTTATTCGTATGCTTGGAATTATTATTCTTTGAAGCTTTAACCGGCGGTTTATCGGATGGTTTTCTCGGCGGGATCAAAAACTGCGGTCCAAATCCGATAAGATCCTCTCTATGCTCACGGAGTAGTGCTTCCTTTACAAGATCATAGTTCTCAGGTCTTCTAAACTGAATAAGTGCTCTCTGCATGGCCTTCTCATGAGGGTCTCTTGCCACATAAACAGGCTCCATGGTCAGCGGATCAATTCCCGTGTAGTACATACAGGTTGATACAGTTCCAGGTGTGGGATAAAAATCCTGAACCTGCTCAGGGCTAAGTCTGTGCTTACACAGATATTCCGCAAGGGCTATAGCATCCTTAAGGGTGCTTCCCGGGTGGGATGACATAAGATAAGGTACTGCATACTGCTGCAGTCCTATCTGCTTGTTTACCTTATCGAATTTCTCAATAAAGCGGTCGTATACCTTTACCTTGGGCTTACCCATTTTTTCCAATACGTTATCTGATATATGCTCAGGGGCAACTCGAAGCTGGCCGCTTATATGGTGCTTACATAGCTCTCGTAAAAATGTGTCATCCTTATCTGCCAGCAGATAGTCAAATCTGATTCCGGAACGCACAAATACCTTCTTCACTCCGGGCAGACCACGAAGCTTCTTAAGGATACTGAGGTAATCACTGTGATCCACCTCCATGTTTTTGCACACTTCAGGGTGGAGACACTTTTTATTCGGGCATGCTCCAACCTTCATCTGCTTCTTGCAGGCAGGCTTCCTAAATTGGGCTGTAGGACCTCCCACGTCATGGATATAGCCCTTGAAGTCCTTCTCTTCCAGGAAAACCTTAGCCTCACGGATTATGGAATCATGACTTCTGCTCTGGATGATACGTCCCTGGTGGAAGGTCAGGGCGCAGAAATTACACTCACCAAAGCAGCCTCTGTTGGAGGTGATGGAATACTTGATCTCGTTGAAAGCAGGAATACCTCCTGCCGCATCATAAGAAGGATGCCAGGCTCTAAGATACTCTCTCTCATAAACGTCATCAAACTCCTGCTGGGTAAGAGGCCTTGAGGGCGGATTCTGTACCACATAAAGACTTCCGTCGTAGGTCTCGTAAAGTCTTTTCCCATTAAAGGGATCCGTGTTTCTATACTGAATACTGAAGCTCTCAGCGTATTTCTTCTTATCTGTTTTAATCTCTTCGAAGGAGGGAAGCTTTATGGCATCATAGATATTCTCTTCATTTCTGGTCTTAAAGACAGTTCCATTAATGAAGGTTATATCAGCCACATCAAGCCCGGAGGCAAGCGCATCTGCTATCTCAACGATACTCACCTCTCCCATTCCATAGGATATGATATCCGCTCCGGAATCAAGAAGGATCGACCTTCTAACCTTATTAGACCAATAATCGTAATGGCCAAGTCTCCTGAGGCTCGCCTCAATTCCGCCAACGATAATGGGCTCGTGTTTATAAACCTTCCTTATGAGATTACAATAAACGATCGTCGCATAGTCAGGGCGGCGTCCCATCTCTCCGCCGGGGCTGTAGGCATCAGTCTTTCTTTTTTTCAGGGCAACCGTATAGTGGTTTACCATGGAATCCATGTTACCTGCTGATACCAGAAAACCCAGTCTCGGAGTTCCGAGAACAGTTATGCTCTTTTCATCCCTAAAATCGGGCTGACAAATAAGGCCCACGCTATAACCGTGAGCCTCAAGTGTTCTTGTAATAATGGCCGCACCAAAGCTTGAGTGGTCTACATAAGCATCACCGCAAACATAGACGAAATCAAGCTGGTCGATACCACGTTCTTTTAAGTCTTCCTTACTGAAAGGAGGAAACCGGTTCATGCCTTCTCTGCCTCATCCATTTCCTTTAAAAGCTTGGTTGCATAAACGAGCTTTACGCAAACTGTGAATATTTCCATAGCTGTGCGAAGATCTGAAAGTGAAGGATATGTGGGAGCAATTCTGATATTGCTGTCCTTAGGATCCTTCTTGTAGGGGAAGGTCGCACCTGCACCTGTCATTGTTACACCGGCCTTCTTAGCTCTGTCAACAATAGCCTTGGCACAGCCCTCGGGTGCATCAAAGCTGATGAAGTAACCACCATTAGGTCTTGTCCACTCTCCGATATTATAAGGGGCAAGGTCTCTGTCAAGGATTTCTAAAACTGCTTCAAACTTAGGTCTGATAATAGCAGCATGCTTTTTCATATGCGCCTTCATTCCTTCGAAATCGCCAAAGTATCTTACATGACGAAGCTGGTTAACCTTATCGTGTCCGATTGTCTGGTTAGTGAGCTGCGCCTTGATCTCCTCGAGGTTGTTAAGAGATGTAGCGATAGCTGCGATACCACTTCCGGGGAATGTGATCTTGGAAGTAGATGAAAACTTGTAGACCATATCAGGACTTCCGGCTTTCTTACACTCCTCAAGAATCTCGATCAGGTAATCCTGATGATCATCGTAAAGGTGGTGAATTCCGTATGCGTTATCCCAGAAAATACGGAAGTCTCTTGCAGCAGGACGAAGTCTTGCAAATCTTCTTACTGTCTCATCTGAGTATGAATAACCCTGAGGGTTGGAATACTTAGGCACGCACCAGATACCCTTGATAGACTCGTCGCTTGATACAAGCTTCTCAACTACGTCCATATCAGGACCTGTAGGTGTCATCTCTACCGGAATCATCTCAATTCCGAAGTACTCTGTAATCGCAAAGTGTCTGTCATATCCGGGAACAGGGCAAAGGAACTTAACCTTATCAAGCTTGCACCAGGGTGTGTTGCCCATGATACCGTGAGTGTATGCTCTTGATACTGTATCGTACATAACGTTAAGAGAAGAATTACCATAGATAATAATATTCTCAGGCTTATTCTCCATCATTGCACCGATAAGCACCTTAGCCTCATGGATACCATCAAGGACACCGTAGTTACGGCAGTCAGTACCGTCTTCACAGGAAAGATCAGCTTCTGAATTAAGTGCGTCCATCATTCCCATGGACAGATCAAGCTGTTCTCTGCAGGGCTTACCTCTTGCCATGTTAAGAGAAAGTTCCATCTCCTGATATTTTTTGTACTCAGCCTTGAGCTTGACTATTTCCTGCTCAAGTTCCTGTCTGTTCATCTCAGCATACTTCTTGGCTTCACTTACTGCCTTTGGCATTTTTCCATTACTCCTCTCATTTCACCACTTTAATCTGCAAAAACTTATTTTTTAAAGAATATACCTGTATACAATTAATTTCAAGCACAAAAATATGCAAGAACAAACACAAGTGGTGAATTCCAGTAAATGGTTATCTCATTTAAAGAGTAGCAGGAAACATCGTCAAGGTAGCACTTCATTGGCGCAGTATCCTTAGGAAGCTCAGAAGCCTTCTCATCCTGAAGTCCCTTGTTAGGTCCTCCTGATACAAGTCCTGGCCATGGATCGTCGATGCCATCTACTGCTGTAGGGCGAAGATGAGGATTCTTATAGGCCTTTTCGCCGTAGCCTGTAACATAGCTTGTATCAACGCTGTTGCAGCCAAGAAGATAATCAAGGCCTGCACAGATAACCTTTCTATACTCATCCTTGTGCTGCACAAACTTATCTGTCACAGCAAGGATCATCATGTACTTTTCTACTTCAAAATTGCTGCCCCAGATGTAGTCCTCTGGGAGCATAGGAATTCCAAAGCCATTTTCAGAAGCCACTTTAACAAGCCTGTCAGCTTCAGATTCGTAGCGGGTCCTTAGCTCTTTTTCAAGGTCGCTGTCATCTCCTGCAAGGAGGATTGAAAGTGATCCAAATCCTGCAACCTCAGCCCAGCCAAGGCAGGTTAAGTAATCCCCCTGGAAGCCAAAGCCCGCGTGCTTTTCGCCGTAGTCGCCAGCTTTTCTCTTCTGGTCCACTGCGTCGTGGTAATAGCTCTTATCGCCGGTAGCCTCGTAGAGAGAAGCTGCTGCCCAGTATCTGTTGGAGTAGTCCTCAGCCTCGTCGTACTGACCGGTATTAGACCCTTCAGGGTTGTAAAAGAGAAGTGGCTTTGGATTAGCAAGAAGCCAGTCGTAAGCTCTTTTCGCTGCCTCTAAAAGAGAATCCGCATAAGCCTTGTCGTAGTCCTTGTAGATCGTATATGCAAGAGCAAACACAGCCGCAATGTCTGCAGTAGCTATTGATGAAACTGCAAACAAAAACAGCTCGTTGGTATCCTCCTCAGGCATGATAAAAGGCGCATGGTTAAAAGTTGTTACCTTGTGGTAAACCGCTCCGTCCTGCCTTTGCATCTTCTTAAGGAAGTCAAGCTCAACCTTAACCTCAGACAAAATATCAGGGTACTGGCCCTTTTGGCAGCTCTCCTTAGGAATGTTAAACTCAACATCAAGAAGTTCCTTAAAGAATCTTACACCGTAGAGAATATGCGCAACAGCAACAGATCCTGCAGTTGAATATCTTCCGTAATCTCCTGCGTCGTGCCATCCGCCGGTGACATCTCTCTTTTCATCTGTGCCATAAACCGTAGCAAGTCCCATGTGGCATGGCTTATGGTAATAGTCCCCCGCAAACTCCTTTGAAAGGGCATCGCCGCAGCGAAGGTAGTAAAAGCACTTGCAGACATCCTTCATAAGACTGTCATAGATACTGTCCTTTATTTCAAAAGAAACTGACGCTGCATCCTGCGCATTTACAGTGAACCTGCCCTCGCCCTGAAACTCTGAAAAATCAGCAACAAAGGTCTCTTCTCCAGAAATCTTATCTTTTCCAAACTCCGAAACGTTTCCGGAAAAAACACACTCTCCGTCTGCAGTCCTGATCTCAAACCTCTCAGCCGGAAAGTTAAGCACAGCCTTTTTAGGCGTAGTCTTTGTAAATCCAACCTGATTGATATAAATGCTCTTCATGTAGCCCTCTCCTTATAGTCAAAATTAGTGCCTTAAATATCATATCACAATTGTCTTAGTCAAAAGAACTACTGTTTCAATCCCTCTGGTAAATGGGAACATATCAACAGGAACAGCTTTCTGTGCTTTATAGCCTTTCTTTTCAAAGACCTTGAGGTCATTGGCCAAAGAGTCAGGACTACAGGAAATGTAGACCACCTTAGCTGGTGAAAGAGTTGCTACTGCTCCGATAAACTCAGGTGTTGAGCCAGATCTTGGAGGATCCATGAACACCAGATCCACCTTATCTCCTGAATCTGCCATCTGCTGCATAAAGATGGTGGCGTCGTTCTGATAAAAAGTGATGTTTTTTACCTCATTGATCTTTGCATTTAATATGGCGTCCTTAACCGCATCCTTGTTAAGCTCAACGCTTATGACTTCTTTTACATGGGGTGATGCAATGATGCCAATTGTTCCTACACCGCTATAGCAGTCAAGGGCGATCTCGTCACCCTTAAGGTCTGCCATGTCAATTGCTGTTTTGTACAAGACTTCCGTCTGTACAGGGTTAACCTGATAGAAAGACTTGGGGCTTATCTTGAACTTCATGCCGCAGCAGATATCATATATAAATCCAGGGCCATACATGGGCTTTTCCTTGTCTCCCAGGATCAGGCTGGTCTGTTTGTCATTGACGTTAAGAACAATAGTGGTGATCTCCGGATGCTCTTTTCTAAGGGCCTTAACGAAATTGTTCTTGGATGGGAAAATTGGGGATACAGTAACAAGTACAACCATGATCTCACCAGTATTTTTTCCAATCCTGATAAGTACGTGGCGAAGAAGTCCAAAGCCGTTGTCCTCGTCGTAGGTCTTGATCTTGAAGGATTTAAGAAGTCCCCTTATGGTGGCGATGATCGCATCAGCCTTCTGGTCCTCTAAGAGGCAGGACTCTACAGGAACCACCTCGTGAGTTCCCTCTCTGTAAATTCCTGACAGAGGATTACCCTTTTTGTCGTGGGTAAACACCGCATGGACCTTGCACCTGTAGTGCTCAGGAGTCTCCATGCCAACAAAGGACTCCACCTTGCAGTAAGGCTCCAGAAGGTCAGCCACCTTTTTGTGCTTCTTGCGAAGCTGGGTAGCGTATGGGGTATCTATCATCTGGCAGGCACCGCACTTTTTAAACACAGGGCAGCGGCTGACAGATTTTGTAAGCTGGGGTTTCTTTGGCGCAGTTTTTTTTCCTACCGTGCTCTTA
>JAEEGF011575844.1_pt1 | contig 20820 bp, 23 predicted proteins | sample 9134171 | NCBI WGS metagenome assembly JAEEGF01 (sample SAMN16246542, study PRJNA631951) | gut metagenome | biome: gut microbiome; feature: rumen; material: AP-attached | host: Bos | place: Iran: Karaj | collected 2018-10
AAGACAAAGTTTGCACCTGAATTCATGTTACAAGGACCGTTCTCCTGCAGATTGCAAATTCTTGCAGCAGGCGCTGAAGTACGAATGGGGTTTTTCGGATATCCCGTCTAATATGATGCCAATGTCACATTGCGAAGCCATTTTGGGTGCGATTTTGGCAAAGGAATATGCGAACAATCCGGAAAAAATTGATGTTATTTATAATTTCAAAGGCGTTGATGTTATTGATATAAAAGAAAATTTGAATATATCAACCGATGTTTACAATTTTGAAAAAGATTTGATTATAAGTTAAACTGTTATTGAATTATGTTTGAAAAATATATTAAAATATTAAGTAATCCGTTGTTATATTATTCCGATAAAGAGGGAAATTCTGTTTTCAGAAACTTTGCTCTGTTTAAACAAACAGGTTTTATTTATCATAAAGAATTTGAAAAGCAGAACGTAGGGAAAGTTTTGGAATACCGTTTCGGGCTTGATAAAAAACTAAAGCTTGGATATTTCCTCATCACTTTGGTTTTGTACCTTATTTTTATCCACATAAGATTTTCAATCTGGTCGCTATTGTTTTTTGAGGCCGTATGGATTGCGCTTCTGTCGGGAATTCGTTTGTGGGCTTCCCGTTTATACATAGAACATCTGATAAAAATGTTCGGACCATTCGGTGTTGTAGAATTTGAACCGCCTGTTTCAAAAAGAAAATCTGAAGAATTTGTTGCACTTTTCAGATCAAAAATAATACTTATCGGACTTTGTATTGTATTGTTTTTAATCCCGGCATTTCTTTTGCAGCTTGGAATGAAGTACAGTCTGACTCCAAAGCATAACGGATATAAACGGGCAATAACTCTTTCTAATATTCACAATGCAATTTATCCGAAAACTTCAAATGTTTATGATATGCGGGCAATATCTCATTATATGCTCAGAGATTATGATAATGCTCTTGACGATTACAAAAAAGCGCTTGATTTATCGGGCAGAAGGTTTGGCAAAAGGGATTTTGTCAGATTTGAAAATCTGCTGCTTGTTCAGAAAAAAGTTACTTCCCCACAAGATGCTGTTGATATCTTTAACGAATACATAACGAAAAAGAAAATGACAATCTTGCAGGAATCAGAAATGTTGTGGGTTAAATCAATCTTCAAGATTGAAAACAGCATTATTGATATGATTTTGCAGGATTATGATGATTTACTTTCATCACTGGATCAGAACGACGAAAAAAATAATTTTTATATAACCTGTGACAGAACGTATATGTTGTTTTTAATGCAGCAGTACCAAAGGGCAATTGATTCTTATGACAATTTAATCAGATATGCAAGTGAACATCAGGATGAATTTTCAAAAGAATTGCAGTCGCTTTATGCAGAACGCGGCTGGGCAAAACAACATCTTGGTGACAGTGCCGGTGCCGAAATAGATTTCAAAACCTCAGATATCCCGTCAGATAAACTGAAGGAATATGAACCGGGGTATGCAAATCAGGTTTTTGTCAGAGAGAAATTTTAAGCAAGTCTGTCAAACTTAATTCCGGTTTCGTTAAGTGTTTTTTCAAACAAATCTGAAGTGCAGGAATTTATATCAACGACTGTGCCCTGCGGAATTTGTAAAATCCGGTTTTCTTCCTTGGGATTTCCGGAAAGATTAACTCCGAATCTTCCTGCCATATAACCAATCTGCATATAATCATCTTTATCCAAAGGTTTGTTGTTGGTCTTTGGTTCGTTTGTTTTTATTATATAACTTATTCTGTCTACGCTTGCCATAAAAATATGTTATCAAATCCAAAATAGAATTTCAATCCAAAAAACAAAGGTTGGAATAATACCCTTTCTGTTGCGTGAAGGCACAATTACAGCTCAGGTTTTCTGCTTATATAATGTGAAAAAATTAATAAGGAGTTTGGTAATGTTAAATTCTCCCATAAAACTGTTATTGGTAGAAGATCATAAACTAATGCGTGTGGGCTTAAAGTCTCTGTTTGAGGATAAAGACGGCTTAGAGGTTACATCAGAAGCCGAAAACGGCGCCGAGGCGATAGAAAAATTCAGAACAAACAAGCCGGATGTAACGTTGATGGATATCGGGCTGCCCGATATGTCGGGGATAGAGGCAACAAAAAAGATTTTGGAACATAATACGGGTGCAAAAATCATTATGCTCACCTCTCACCTGAGCGAAGATGAGGTTATAGAATCCCTGCAATCCGGTGCTTGCGCTTATGTAATGAAGGATATTAATACCGATGTTTTGAAAATGATAATAAAAACTATAAAACAGGGTGCAATGTGGATAGATCCTTTGGCGGTGCCGATTTTGAGAGATAAAAATTGTGGGATAGTACCTCAGCGGACTATGTCTCGTGCGATGTTTCGAAAGCAGCACGCAAACCTTACCCAAAGGGAATATGAGGTTTTAAAACTCGTTGTAGATGGCAAATCAAATAACGAAATAGCAGAAGCCCTGACAATATCCTCTCATACTGCCAAAGCACATGTTTGTAATATTATCCAAAAGTTAGTGGTGGATGACCGTACCCAAGCCGCTGTCAAAGCCCTGAAAGAAGGCTTAGTATAAACTAATACCTATTGGTTGTTCTGAGGTTGACTTTTGCCCTGTTTCATTTCCTCTGCTAACTGCAATATTACTTCTGGGGTTCTCTGTTCTTCTGGTAGTCTGAAATATTCCGTTGATACCTGTTCCATCTCCTGATAAGTCAGGTTTAGGTCTTTTGCTAACGTTTCTATTACTGGGTCTATTAAGTCCATTACTTTGTCCTTTCAATTATTCTCTTAAAAATTTAAAACTTAGACCTTTATCTTCTATATATTTTCTTTGTTCATTATTATTGGAGATGTTTCCATGCTTTCCATTACTTGACTGAAGATTTCCATTAGTTCTTCGTTGTCCACTATTTCCTCTAATGTTGCTTCCTTCAGTTTCTTTAAATTTTCTTTTGTAATCTTTGAGTATTTTTTCATAATATTTAATGTCCTTGTTCTTTTAAGAAGATAAGACCTATTGGATGTTTGTTTTCTGTTGTAGACTTGATATTAAATTGTTCAGATTTTCTTCCGTTGGATTTTTCTTCCATTCTGAACTTATTTTTTGCGCATATTGATAAGTCAAATTGAACTTCGCCATTAGACTGTTCGCCAAAAAGTCTATTTCCATTGTATTCTCCTTTCCTATTGTGTAAGTACTTTTCTTGTTGCTCTTTTAAGTATTTGTCTGATTTTCTTACTTTTAATATCCAAAATGAGACTTACTTGTTTATAGGTCTTTGCGTGTCCGTCAAGAATACCCCAAAACAGTTTCAGAATTTTAAGTTCTTTTTTTGTTAGTTTAGAAATCTTGTTTGTATAGAGTTTTTTAATAAAATCTTCTGCCGGGTTGTATACTATTAACCACTGCATCGTGTCATAACCGTCTATATCAAAAAAATCTATTAGTTTATCATCGTATTCTCTATACGGTAAATTATCAAAATCAAAATAATCTTTCGCAATTTCCATATAATATTCAATATCATCTATCGTCATATTCATTTCGAAGGCAAATTCATCAATAGTCGGTTTTCTACCTAAATCTGCTATTAAATGTCTAAAAGTACGGTTAAAATATTCCAATACAAATTGTGTTTCCAAGGGCAAAGCATTAATGTCTTTCATTAAATCCTCCATATAAAAAGTAGTAACACTTCCATACTCTAAATCTTAATAACAAAAACAAAATGCTATTTTATATATCTATTATTTTTAAAATTCCTGTATAAGATTAAGTTTGGCTCACACATTATTTACGACTGTATTTTATTTGTCAAGTCTTGACAATAAAAAACAGAGTGCAAATTCTGCACTCTGTTTTTGTTCTATTTTTATTTATTATTCTTCAACTTCTTCAGTTGTTTCGTCTGCAGTTTCTTGCGCGATGTCTTCTTCATCCAGCGCCTGTTGATTCATTTCTTCTTCAATTTCTTCCTGAAGTTCTTCCGGATCAACTACATCTTCAACAGCTGTTTCTTCCGGTGCTTCTTCGTATTCATAGTTTTGAACATCGGAATTTTCTGCCTGTTCCATTTGAGAAACTGATTTAATATCAATCTTCCAGTTTGTCAGTTTGTGAGCAAGTCTTACGTTTTGACCTTCACGGCCGATAGCAAGTGATAACTGATCATCCGGAACAACTACCAATGCTTCGTGTGCAAATTCATCATCTGCCATAATATCAACTGACACAACTCTTGCCGGAGACAAAGCGTTTACGATATATTCAACCGGATCTTCAGAATATCTTACGATATCAATTTTTTCATTCTTAAGTTCTGAAACGATTGTCTGGATACGGCTTCCGCGAGGTCCGATACAAGCGCCGACAGAATCAACTTCAGGATCATTTGACCAAACAGCGATTTTTGTTCTGTAGCCGGCTTCACGCGAAATTGATTTAATTTCAACAATTCCGTCTTCAATTTCAGGAACTTCAAGTTCAAAAAGTTCACGAACGATTTCGGCATGACCGTGAGAAACGATTACCTGCGGCAATCTTGTTGTTTCTTTTACGTTCAAAACGAATACTCTGATTCTGTTTCCGGGTTTGTAGTATTCTCCGGGGATTTGTTCTTTTCTTGGCATAATTGCATCGGTTTTGCCAATGTTTACAATAACGTTGCGTCTTTCGTCAACTTTTTGGATTATACCAGTGATAAGAGTACCTTTTTTGTCCAAAAATTCGTTCAATACAAGATTTCTTTCAGCTTCACGAATTCTTTGTGTCAAAACCTGGTTAGCTGCCTGAGCTGCAATTCTGCCGAACTGTTCAGGTGTAACTTCTAACTTAACTTCATCGCCGAGTTCAACATCTTCGTCAATTTCTTTTGCTTCTTTTAAAGAAATTTCGTTATCCGGATCAGCAACTTTTTTAACAACTGTTTTACCTTTGAAAATGCCGATTTCACCTGATTGTTCGTCAAGGTATGCTTCAACATTTTCCAATTCCTTTACTCTCAGGTGCTTTTTGTAAGCCGCTACCATAGCATCACACAAAGAAGATATGATAACTTCTTTAGAGATACCTTTTTCTCTTTCCATTTCTTCGAAAACTTCGTTTAAGTTTCCTGCTCCAATTTTAATCATTTTATTTTCCTTTCGTTATTATTTTCTAGTCTATATATAGTTTTGCTGATTGAATATTTTCTTTCGGAATCTTTAATTCCACTCCGTCATCAAAGCGGAAGAAGGTTAGCCCTTCGTTTGTGTCATAATCAACGAGTTCACCTTTAAAGATTTTTTCGGTTTCGCCTTCTAAAGGTTCTTTGAGTTTTATGCTGATTCTTTTACCTTTAAAAATGATAAATTCCTTTTCGGACTTGAATTTGCGCTCAAGACCGGGTGAAGACACTTCAAGATAATATTTGACAGGAATGAGTTCATCCAAAAACCCTTCAAGACTGCGGGTAACATTTTCGCAATCATCAAGAGTAACGTTATGATCTTTGGAATACAAAAAGATTCTCAAAAACCAGCGATGATTTTCTTTCGCAAAATCAATTTCAACCGGAATAAGATTAAAACGCATTGCGGTATTTTCAATCAGCGGAGTGATTGTGTTGATAATTTCAAACCTGTTGATATCCTGTTTCATCTGCTACCTTTCTATTGGTATATTAACACTTCATTTGACTTGTCATTCTGAGCATTAGCGAAGAATCTCATAGTCGTGAAATTTGTTAATTGGTTGCGATTCTTCGGTCACTTTGTTTCCTCAGAATGACGGACTTATTACTGAAAAAAAGAACGGTGGAACCGTTCTTTTTTGTCTTAGCAATACTGCTTGCTGAAATTATTGTATTATACATTTACTTAAATGTAAAGCGTTTGTTAAAGTTGGTTAAGTTTATGCCAGACCAACTGCCTCATTATACATTTCTTCTGTAATTGGAGTGGTTCCTCTGTAATATACATCTTGTCCACTCGGTAAAGTGCCTTTTCTGAACTGTTCTCCGTTTATTGTTGCGTCAGGAGTTTGTTTAAACAGAGTTTCTCTTATATATTTTGTATCTGATACTGCGCTATTCAATTCTGAAGCTCTGCCGCGTCTTTCTTCATTTTCAGAGTTGTTCTGCTGAATTTTTGCCATATTTCTTAATTCGCGCTTAGTATATTTGCCATCATCATCTATTTTACTCATCAGCTTAGCGTTTTGGGCATTATCTTTTTCGATTTTATTACCAAGAGAAGAGTATTCTTTTAACTCGGAATTTTCCAGTTGTGTTAAACGTGACTGATGATGAGCAATTGCCTTTTCAAGTCCGGCAATATCTTGGGAATTTGTTTGCCATTCAGTTAATTTATCTTTTGCTGCTTGATATTTGTCTTTACTTTCTTTTAATGCGTCTTGTGCTTTTGTTCTTGCAGTTTCAGCATCTTTGACTGCAACTTTGGCATCCTTCAAGTTTTGTTCAGCTTGCCGTATTTCTTCTTTTTTCTCTCCGACAGCTTCTAGTGCTTCATCTTTTGCCTTTTCTGCTTTTTCAAGAGCAGTTTTTGCCTTTTCGTTTGCCTCTTTAGCTTGTTTAAGTTTCTCCTCCGCTTCTCTGACTTTTGCAGCTTTTTGAGGGTCGTCAGGCGGTAGAGCTTCTGCCTTTGCCAGATTGCTTTCTGCAGAGGTTATGCTTTCTTCTGTTGTTTTGACATAAGCTTCTTTAGTATCAACATCTCTGACAGCTTCTGCATATGCACCATTTAATTTAGTTAATTCTGAATTATATTTAGTTACATCTCGTTGTGTAGTCTCTACTTCTTTGTTGCAATCCGAGAGTGCAGTTTCTTTGCTCTTGACATCTGAGTCAAGTTTAGCCATATCGTTTTGTGCTTTTTGAGCTTCAGCTTTTAGTGTGCCTTCGCCATCTTTGGCTTTTAAGCTTGAAAGTTCACTTTGTGCACTTGTTATAGCACCTCTCAACGAAGCAGAGTCGGTTGCATTTTCCATACCTGTAATTGCACTTTGTGCTGCTGCAGAGGTTACTGTTCCGGCCATGCTTACACCACCGCCTCCACCGAGCGAATTGATGGCGCCGCCAAGTTGTTGTCCCAGTGATACATTGTTGTTTCCGCCTAGCATTCCGCCAACGGTATTGAGTACACCGAGTCCGATAGCAATACCCATACCCCATTTCATTCCGTTCGCATAGCTTGAACTTGGTTGATATGTTACATTTGCATATGAAGGTACAGATGACCTGTCAACAGTCGGTGCCGTATAAGTTCTGGGATTCAAAGCCGCACGGGTTCGTTGATAGTTGTATTGATTATAACCCTTAATCGTGTTCTGACCGGATACCCAGCTTTTTTTACTAATATTCCTGAAAGAGAACGCATTAGGACGTACCCCGGAAGAAAGATTCTGGGCTGCAGTCGTAGAGGCACTAGTTGTCCTTTGTGAGCCAAAAGACCTATTTGCACCAAGCATATTTGGTTTTTGTAAACTAATTGCCATAGTTTGCTCTCTCTCTTTTTTTAATTTCTTACATATATAAAAACATGTCGAAATGCAGGATTTCACATGTTTTCAGAGTTGTTACAAAAGTTTACAATTACAAAATATATTAATAATGTAAGTCGCAGTAATACATTATTTCAGGGGTTGTTCTATATATTAATAAATTAATAACTAACTTTACCCATAACAATGCGTTTGGATGCTCCGGTGCAGCAGGGTAAGTTATTTGGGATTCTGTAATATGTGCAATATCCCAAAAGGGCAAAGGCCATAACTTCTTTAAAATTGTTTGAAATACCGTAATCTTCACAAGTTTTTAATTCTATGTGTTTTGGCAGATAGTTTCTCAGGAATTTCATTAATGTTTTATTATATGCCCCGCCTCCACAGATTATAGCTTCATGTAATGAGATGTTCGGATAAACAAATCTTTCATAGCTTTGGGCTATTGTTTTTGCAGTTAGTGCCGTGACGGTTGCAATGATATCCCGTTCATCCTCCGGCGCAAATTTAAGGATATTTTCAATATATGACGGAGAAAAATATTCTCTGCCCGTTGTTTTTGGCGGTTCAAGAAAATAGTATTCGTCTTGCAGCAAACAATCAAGCCAGCTATCCGAAATGTTGCCTGATGCTGCGATTTGGCCATCCTTGTCATAGGGTTCACCAAAATATTTGTTTGTGCAATAGTCAATCATAATATTACCAAGACCGGTATCAAAACCGAAGGTTTCATAATCCTGTGAAACGACTGTTACATTTGATATTCCGCCGATATTTTGGATTGCAAAATTTTTCCCTTTACCCCTGAACCAGCATTCATCAGCATAGCAAACCAACGGTGCGCCCTGACCTCCGTGGGCAATATCTGCTTCCCTGAAATTTGATATTACCATGCAGCCGGTTTCGCTTGCAATAACAGAGCTTTCACCAATTTGCAGGGTACTTTTGAGTCCAATATTGTCAATTTTTTCATCAAACGGGTAATGGTAAATTGTTTGTCCGTGGCTTGAGATAAAATCAGGTTTCCCAAATTCAGAAATAAGCACGTTTGCGGCATCGGCAAAGCATTTTCCGATTGCAAAATTCATTTGACAAAGATCCTTAACAGTGGCTTCGCCGCGGAAAATCTGAAAAATTTTTGCTCTTATGTGCTCCGGGTAGGTGTAATTTATCCCTTTTATGAGTTTTACTGTTTTGTCGGGATAAACCTCGCACAAACCAGCATCAATACTGTCGCATGAGGTTCCGGACATCAGGGCTATAACTTTTTTAACTTCAAGCTCTTCCATACAAGTATTTTATCATATATGATAAATTTTACCCTATTGTAACAAAATAAAAGCCCCCGACGTATCGAGGGCTTCTATAATGTTTCCCAAGTCTTTCGCTATTCCTTTTCCTTACCGCTATCCCAACAGGGATTCCAACAAGTCTGCATTTTTAATTGCGCCTGTTGATTCTTTAACTTTTTGTCTGTAAATGTAAGTTCTTAATGCCTCACGAATCAATTCACTTCTTGAACGGTTTTCGCCATCGGCAACCTGATCAATCTTGTTTAAAAAATCTTCCGGCATTGAAATCAATACTCTCGCCATATATTCTCCTTTTTCTTTTTGACATTCCTATTGCTTATATATATAAAGTTAAATTGTGATAAAAAAGTGCTAAAATTTATCTACAGAATATATACTAATTTTTGAAATGCACATATAGCAAGGATTTGCGAGAACATATTTTCTTAATATTTTGTTACAATAGTGGCAATACATGCCAAAAGCATGTAGTAAGTTGTGATATTTCTTGTGTATAAAAACCGGAAGAAAAAGGGTGCGCTGCCCGAATTTAGCTTATCTTTCCACCCTTCAAGAGGATGGTGCCAGGGATAAATTTGTGGTATTGATTTCGGGTTTTCGTTATACATTTTGAGTGAGTTATAAAGATCAAACACCAAGGGTATGGTTAAAAGCGTCAGAAAATAATAATAATTTGAAGTTCTTATTCCAAAATACGCTATAAAAATATAGCCCGTTATATAAAAAGCCAAAAGTCCTTTAAGTGCATTATTCTTTGTTTTCAGCCGGGTACACAGAGTAGTTTTCCCGGATTCAACGTCGGAATCATAATCCATAAGCATGTGGGCATAAAGTATTGTGTTTACAAAGATTCCGCTTGAAATTGATAAAAACAATACATCGGATGAAAAATTACCAGTCATAACGTAATAAACACCGCCGTACATCAAAGGGCCATAGGCAAGAATTACTGCCAAATCTCCCAATCCTCGGCTTGACAGTTTTGAATAAAAAAGAGCAATCGGCAGAGTGCAAAGTGCAAAAATTGCTACCCCCCAGCCGGATACCAAAAACAGAAAAAGTCCTATAACAGCGGCAAAAGAAAGCATAATTATAATTACGTTTCTCAAATCTTTAATTGTTGCCTGACCGTTTCTTAAATATTTGCATTTGATTGTTTTTTCATTATTGGTAAATTCTCCGTTTGCAGCAAGCCGTTTATAGTCAAAGTAGTCGTCTGAAAGGTTTGTGGCAAGGTGAACAACGGCAATTCCTAGGTATGCAATTATTCCTAGAATTACATTTCCTCCCTGTTTTAGTGAATAAACAAAGATCAAAAGCCAGCAAAGAAGGGTTATAGGCGCAGAATAAGGTCTGGCGTTGTTGTACCAAAATTTAATATTATTGATAAAATTTTTAATCATTGTTACCCAAAAATATTTTCAATAGCTTTAACTGATTCGTAACTTGCTCCGGCTTCCAAAAGCTCCTCTGCACCGAGTCCGAACATTGTGATTAAATCTTTTGCATCATTAACAAAATTTGAATCGAGAAATTTTACCGTTTCTTTTACGGCATTTTCTCTTGTCATTGTTGTAAATTGATTATTTATCCCTTTTCTCAGGATTCTTGTTTTTGATTTACCCATTATTTCAGACTTTCTATACCTAAAAGTGCGGCACCTATCATTCCGGAATAGTTTCCTGCCTGTGCTTTTTTGATTTTGACCGGAGTTGTAACTATTTCGTTATTTACCTTATTTTCAATAATTTCCGTATTTACAAATTCTGCCATAGAGCCCGACAGAACAACGCAATCCGGGTCAAACAAATTTGCAAGCCCGATAATTCCGTCAGCAATGTCGTTTTGCCACCTATCAAGAATTTCAAGCATTTTGCCGTTTTTATTTTGCGCACCTTCAACAACATCGTAGGTTGTAATATCAGGATTGTTTGTCATTTCTTGTGCCGTAAGTTTCAGTCCTGTACCGGAAGCGTAAATTTCAAAGCAATCCCAAGTGCCGCAAGAGCATTTACGATGCTTGTCCGTGCGCATTTTAAAGTGCATTTCGCCTGCCGCACCGTTTTGTCCTTTTAACAGTTTGCCGTTTATAATAATTCCGCCGCCGACACCTGTTCCCAGCGTAATCATCACAGAAACGGTTGTATTTCTTGAGGCGCCGATTTTGTATTCTGCCCAGGCGGCACAATTTGCATCATTTTCAACAAAGACGGGCTTTTTAGATAAATCAGTAAACGGCATTGAAGGGTACTCTTTTGCAATGTTACCGGTTGAACCTACAATACCGGTGTTTTCGTTATTTACCGCTCCACAGGTTGAAAACGCAATTACATCAACATCTTGTTCGTGTTTTGAAATTATTTCTTTAAAAACTTTTTTAATTTCATCAAACGCTTTCGGAGTTGAATATTTTTCAACTTCACCAAGTATATTTCCGTTCTCATCAATTACGGCGTTGTATATTTTTGTCCCGCCGACATCTATGGCCAAAGCTTTGAGCATACACTTATTCCTTTTTCTTTCATTATATTAAAATATTTAACCAAACTGCTTTGGGGTACTTGTTTTTGTACCGGTGGATTTACTTTAGGATATTTTTTGGGGGCTTCGCTCATAACCTTTAGCAGAGCCTGCATATTATCCAAGGGTGACATTGGTTTTAACGGAAATATTTTCATTTATTTTTCCTTTCTGAAAACAAATCTTTTTGTTATTAACTGGGGTCTTGTTATTGCCGAACCTATGACAACACAGTGTGCACCAAGCTCAAAGGCCCTGTCCACCTGTTCGGGTTCCCATATTCTGCCTTCCAAGACAACCGGCATGTTTGTATGTTCAACAAGTTGTTTTAATAGTTCAAAATCGGGTTCATCGACCGGTGAAGACGCAGATTCCAACGTATAACCGGCAAGAGTCGTTGAAAGAATGTCTGCTCCCGCTTCTTTTGCGGCAATACCTTCTTCTAAGGTCGAAATATCAGCCATTGCAACTTTTCTGTTGATATGGATAAATTTTATTAAATCTTCTAATTTTTCATTATCAGGGCGTTTTCTTTGTGTTGCGTCCAGGGCAATAATATCCGCACCGGCTTCTGTCAGTTCAATAACATCTTTTACGGTCGGTGTTATATAAACTATTTCTTTCCAGTTTTTTGGAATTTGGTTAGGTTTTGTCAGCCCTATTACAGGAACGTTTGTTATTGCTTTTGCGTTTTTAACATCTCTTGCACCTGCTACTCTAAGTGCTCCGGCACCGCCATTAAGAACGGACCTCATCATTGCGACCATACATTTTTCGGAATACAATGGCTCAGACGGCATTGCCTGAACAGAAACAACTACAATTCCCTTTAATTTTTCAACAACATTATCCATAACAAAATTATATATTAAACAAAACTTTTTGCATTATGATATAATGTTTTTATAAGAGGTTGTAAAATGAATAAGACGTTAGTAAAGTATCCTTATTTGACAAGGGATGTTGAAATATATGAAAGAGAAAACGGTCACAAAATAGTTTTGGCACACAAGCCCGGTGATATGGTAAATGTTTCTTCCTGGGTTAAGACGGGCTCTATAAATGAAGACGATACAAATAACGGAATATCACACTTTTTGGAGCATTTGATGTTCAAAGGTACAAAAACTTTTAAAGTTGGTGAATTTGACAGAATGCTTGAGGCAAAAGGTGCTATTGTCAATGCTGCTACCTGGAAGGATTACACTTTTTACTATGTAACATTGCCAAAAGGTGTTGATAATAAAGATTTTAAACTGGCTGTCGAGCTTCACTCCGATATGATGATGAATCCTGTATTTCCGTCGGAAGAACTCGGTGCTCCGTTTGATATAAATGACACGACGGTGACAGATAAACGTGAACGTCACGTTGTAATTGAAGAAATCAGAATGAGAAAAGATCAGCCGTGGACAAAGGTTTACAATCAATGTAATTATAATATGTACACCTCTCATCCTTATAAGCGTGATGTTATTGGTACTCCGGAAATTATTTCACAGGTTACAAGAGAAGATATTGATAATTATTATCGCAAATTCTATACCCCGAAAAATATGACAACCATTGTGGTTGGTGATTTTGATCACGAGGAAGTTCTGAATATAATTTGTGAAAAATTCAATTTCCCTGACAGAATTGAAGGGGAAAACAGAATAAATAAACCGGATTCACCCGTTTCTCAGACAAAATATATTGAGTCGAGTGCAAATGTTCAGACGTCTTACCTGATGTTTGGGTGGCTCGGACCTTTGGCAAAAGATTTAAAAGCTTCAATATGTCTTGACTTAATCAGTATGATATTTGGAGATGGCACAAGTTCGCGGCTTCAACAGAATTTGATTGAAAAACTGCCTGAAAAAATCTTCAATTACATCAGTTCAGAGCATTACCAATTTAAAGACGGTAATAATTTCTTTATTCAGGCAAATTACAATCCCGAATTTAAGGAAAAAGCGATTGAGCTTGTAAAAGGTGAATTGGCAAAACTTTTGACAAACAGAATTACGGAAGAAGAACTCTCAAAAGCAAAAAAACGTACGAAATCCCGTTTTGCATATTCTGCCGAAACAGTATCGGAAATCGGTGAAACAATAGGTTATTATATGACGGTATGTGATGATTTGAAGCTTATTGAGGATTATCTTGCCGATTTGGAAAGTATTACTGTTGATGATTTGGAAGATACTATAAAGAAATATCTTTCAATAGATAATGCCGTGATTTCTGTTTTGGTTCCTAACGAGGAGTAGTATGGGCGATTTTGAGGAACAGCTTGAACAGGTTAGGCAGAAATGTTTGAAGTGTGAAAAGTGTTCGTTGTGTAAAACACGCACAAATACTGTCTTTTCAGCAGGTGTTCCGAATGATAAATTAATGCTTATCGGCGAAGCCCCCGGATATTATGAAGATATGAAGGGTGAACCTTTTGTGGGGAAAGCCGGTCAGCTTTTGGATAAGATACTTGAGTGTGTCGGGTTTTCAAGGAAGGAAAATATTTATATTTGTAATACTTTAAAATGCCGCCCTCCCGAAAACAGAGATCCTTTACCCGAGGAAAAGGAGGCCTGCCGCGAGTTTTTGGATAAACAAGTTGAGATTTTGCAGCCCAGAATAATTTTGTTGTGCGGCAGAGTTGCCGTTAAATCGTTTATGGATACGAATTTGGGGATTACAAAATTAAGGGGTAAGTGGTTTGAGGGGCCGAATTTTTCAAAAATGATGCCGATTTTCCATCCGTCATATTTGCTGCGAAACCAAAGCAGAGAAAAGGGCTCTCCAAAATGGCTTATGTGGCAGGATATAAAAGAAGTTCGCAGAGTTTATGATCAAATGCAGGGGTAGGGGTAAATATATGGCAACTCGTCATTCTGAGCGTTAGCGAAGAATCTCATTAAAAATTAGAGAACCTTCGCTCAGGACGACGACAACCCCTCTCCCTAGGAGAGGGGGCAGTAATATTGCCAATGTAACGAAATGTAAATCCGATTTTTAATATGGCTCAAACCCGCTTATAATCTGCTATATGATATGATATGATGTAATGGCTGAATAGCAATAACTTCCGCTAAAAATTTTTAATAAAAACATAGGGGATTTACACGAAAGTACGAAAGGGGAAATTATTATGAGTGCTATTACAAGAATTTTGAAATCAGGTCTAAAGGTTGTTACAGAGTCATATGTGCATCCGCCACAGATTGGCAAGATTGGCCGTGAGAATATTAATGTTACTTTAATTCCTAAAAAGTGCTCAACTACTACAACAGTTTATAAACCAGACGGAAGTTTGTTGTTAAAGAGACAAAAGCTTACTTCTCATGCAATAAATGAAACGACACCTGAGGGTAAAATTTTGGTTGCTGCGAAAAAAGAATCTACGACATTGTATCCGGTTTCAAAACAAGGCGAAAAAGAAATTTTAGCCAAACCAAACGTAGCTGTTGGTTTAAAGCCGTTAGAATCAGTAGAATATTACGAAAAAGTTAGTAGGTTCCCGAACGAAAGGGTTTTTTGGAGATCATTCACTAAACCATATAGTTTTTTTACGGATTTTAGCGGAATGGAAACAGTGAAGAGAAATTTAGAATATGGAGGTTGGAAGGTTGTTGATGCGCAGATAAGTCTTTTAGGATTGTAGAATTGTAGGTCAGGCTTTAGCCTGACAAAAAATACTCGCCCTCTCCTAATTTTAGGAGAGGGTTGTGGTGAGGTTAAATATAATTTCATACCTCATCCGCCTTCGGCACCTTCCCCTATTTTTTAGGGGAAGGAACGCATATTAACTGTCATTACTACGCATTACGCAGTAATGCGTAGTAAATTTATTATTAATGAGATTGTGATTCTTTTTTTAGTCGCTCGCAATGACATAATACATTTCCCCCACCCTATAAATTTGTGATATAATCAGTTTATGAATGAGAGTCAAAAGGTTAGTTTTACAACTCAGAATAAATTAATTATTTTCGGTCTTGTATTGAGTACGCTGGTTATTATGGCAATTGCCGTGTTTTCAACCATCAATATTCAGCGCAATCTCAACGAGGGCTACCAAAATTTTGGTCAGGTCATTTCAAAAGTTCTTGCAATAGAAAGTGTTGAAATAACCAAAGATGTTCCCAAAAAGCAGGTTGCAAAAGTATTAAAAACTCACTCTGATTCTATTTTGAAATCTCATAAAGATATTTTATTTATTGAATTTCGTGATGCAGACGGAAAACTTATTTATAAAACTCTGAACAAAAATCCCGAAAAATCAAAAAGCCCGAGTATATCTGTATCTTCGCCGATGAAAGATACCGTTAATAATTCAAATTCGGGCTCTGTTACGGTTGGCTTGTCCGGGGATGTCACAGGCAAAATCTCATCTACCACAAGAGCATCAATTCTGTTTGTTTTCATTATTGTATGGCTTGTGTTTGCCTTTGTAATACTTATAAATACCTACCTCATAACACGTGAGCTTCGTATTTTAAGAAACGGTGTTAAGAAAATTTCTTCAGGTGAATTCGGTTACAGAATAGAAGGAAAAGATGTCAGCGAAGAAGTTCAGGAATTATTTAACGCCTTCAATGATATGTCACTGAGATTAAATTTGTATGACGAAAAAAATATTGAACAATTAACCTTGGAACGCAACAAATTAGAAGCTGTTCTGATGAGTATTGTGAACGGTGTTGTTGTTTGCGATGAGAATGATAAAGTCGTGCTTTTGAACAATCACGCAAAGGAACTCCTTGAGCTTCAGGGTGATCAGCTTTTGGGTACGGATATTCACAACTATGTTGATACACAAGGTGAATACTGTTTTAACGATAAAATTGATGAATATAAAGAGCTTTCACTGGAGGAAAAATCTTCAAAACCGGTCGAATTCAATATCAAGATGGATGGCAGAATATTAAAATCAATTATTTCTCCAATGTTTTCCCGCAACAAAGATTACGTGGGCTATATCATTGTCCTGATTGATGTTACAAGAGAAACCGAAATGGATATGATGAAGTCACAGTTTATTTCAAATGTTTCTCACGAACTCAGAACTCCTGTCACTGTTTTGAGAAGTTACATTGACACCTTGTACAATTACGGCAACGATTTTGACTATGATACCCAAAAAGAATTTATAGGAACTCTCAATACAGAAATTATTCGTTTAAATCAAATGGTCAATGATATCCTTGATTTTTCAAGACTGGATTCAAATGCCGAACTTGAAAAAAGCGAAAATGATATTTCGCAGCTGGTTGATGCTTGTGTTTCGCAGGTTCAGGTATTGCTTAAGGAGCATAATTTAAAAATTGAAGTTGAAAAAGATGATGATATCCCGCAGTTGATGATAAATTATGATGCTATTTCAAGAGCTTTGACAAATTATCTTTCAAATGCAATAAAATATGCACCGCAGGATTCAACTATTAAAGTCAGATTATATAAAGAGCCGGACAAAAACAGTGTTACGGTTACTGTCAGAGATGAAGGTATCGGTATCGCTCCGGAATTCCAAAAGAAAGTTTTTGAAAGATTTTACAGAATTGAGAATAATACCCATACAGTCAAAGGTACAGGACTGGGCCTGCACCTTGTAAAAACAACTATTGAAAAACACCATCACGGAAACGTTTTTGTTAAATCTCAGCCAAATCAGGGCTCGACTTTCGGATTTTCACTGCCGATAGATGTTTCCGAATTTGAAGGTGAAAACAGCGATCTGGTTTAAATTTTATTCACTGATATATACGTTTTTTGCATAAAATTCTTTGAATTCCAAAAAATCTATCTGAAAATTTCCGTCGATATCAATTTTATCAAATTCATCAGAAAGCTCTTTTATTTTAAGCATAATTGAATCCGGACCTTCTGCATCAAGTCTTTCAAGATCTTTTTCATAGAATTTTATAAAATGAATCATCCATTCATTTTTGGTAATAAAGTAATTTTTATCGGTATCTATTGCCAAAAAATCGTTTGCAATTTCTTCTTCTGTCATGTTGCGGAATCCATCCGGTGCTTCTTGTCTGGTTGATACAATTAACATTTTTTTCTCCTATATTGCCATTATAATACTTTTTATATTCAAATCTTCAATTTTTTCCAAGGCCTCGGACTTGTCTTCGGAGGTCAAAGCTTCCATTTGCTTTAATACTTCCAAAGCCCGAAGAACTATTGTCGGATTTTCGGCCGATAACAGTGCTCTGACCCGGTCTTCGTTTTCTGTAAATTCCAATGCGGTGTATATAAACAAACTGTCGGGTCTGATTTCTTCATCTGCAAGAGGGTACAACTCTCCGAGATTAACAGTTTTGAGTAATTCTTTAATATCTTTTATTTCCTGCTTTGTGTCTTTTGTTTCGTCAAAAAGATATTCGTCATTTTCCGTCAGAGTTTCAAATTTATCCTGAGCGTTGAGTAAAACGGCTGCTGTCTGGGAGGTTTTAGGTTGTCTGATAAGTGTTTCAAGAAATTCATATAACTTGAAATCAAAGACTTGAGAAAGTCCAAGGATTTCGCCCAGTCCGTTAATAATTAGATTTATAACAAAGAGGCAATCAGTTTTATTCTTGTCATACAAGTCAAAAATATTGCAAAGATAAGGTAATTCGCCTGCAATGTTTTCTGCAAAAGCCGATTTCTTCATTGCTTCAATTATCATATTGACAGCGGCTTTATCTCCGTATGACACCAGAAATTTAACAGCTGAAAGTCTTGCAAAATCATCATCTTCATCAAGCATGCGTAAAGCTTTTTCATAGCTTTCTCTGTCACCCATTGCGGCGAGAGAAGATGAACAATTAGAGCTCAGTGCAGGGTTTTCATCAAAAGCATACTTATTTAAAAATTCTATTGCCAACGGATCTTTGATGTATGAGAAAAATTTTGCGCAGTAGGTTTTTTCGTCTGCGGTTCCGTTTTCAAACAGGTCAAGCATTTTGTCCGTCAAATCTTCGTCTGCATACTTTGTCAGAACAGAAATAATAAAATCTTCATACGAAGGTGAATAATATTTTAAAAATTCAATTAAATTAAGATAATTTCCTTCGTTGCAGTTTTTTTCAAGACGGTTTGCCACATTTTGTTTTACAAAATCAAACAAAAAATCGTCACTTTCAACGAGCTCTTTGAAAAGCTCCACATCAGGAGTATTTATAAGATTTTGTGCAACCGTTTCAAAATCATCAGGATTTTTTGAAGTTAACTTTTTCAATCTGTCACTCATGTAGAGATTGTAACATATTTTCTGCAAAAAAGCCATAACAAAAAGGTGCGCATTTGCGCACCGGAGGTTATACAATAATAATTATTTTAAATGACCCAATTTGTCGGTTATAGTTGAAAATTTGGGTTCTGATTGTGTTTTTTCAATTGGTTTTCCGTCCTGACCGAGTGCCATTCTGAAGCCGAAGGTCAAGGCGACACCTGTTTTACCGCCATTACGAACCATTGCCTGACCGTATGCGGAATATTTGTCATTCCATAGTTTCTGGACACCGAGGCCATATTCTACGTATGGTCTTGTGTGCATTTCAGGTAATTTTATTCCGTTTGCCGTTGCTTCTGTTCTGTTTATCAAGTTCCACATCATACCGACAGACGCGTACGGCTGCCATCCGTTTTTGCTGTTTCCGATTAATTTAACAGAAGGGTTTAACTGAATTGTGTGCATAGGATCAGAATCTATTCTGACACCTGCTGCGTTGGTGTAATCAAATACGTTAATCATAGAATATGCTACAAACATTCTTGGCTGAACAATGAATTTACCGTCAGCAAATTCAAAGTTGTAGCCACTCTTTGAGCCGATACCTGTCATTAAGGCTGCCATATCTTCTTTACCGTACATTGTGTCTGATTCAGCACCGGCTGCACCGACTGTTGCTGTTAATGCAGTCCAAAAGTTTCCTTTATAGAAGGTTTCGGTCAAGCCAACCAAGCCGCCGTTTAAGGAGGTATCAACACCGGAATATTTGAGTTGAGCGCCGTTATATCCGACATAGGCTGTTCCGACATTATACCAGCCGCGTTTTAGTTTGTGGATGTTTGAGTCAAAACCTATCAAGGTGCCATATGATATAGTATCGACCTTTGGTCCGTTTTTAAGATCAATTTTTTCAAAAACGGAATATGGTTTTACCCATACGGATTTATTTTCGTGCGAATAATCAAGGTGGTTTCTGTTTCCGTCAAAATCTGTAGACAGGGCGTAAACGTTTTCGTGCGTTTTTGCAAATCTGTCCATAGATGACAAATTCATAAACGTATCACCGTGTTCAAAAGCAAAGCTCAGAGCCTGATTCATTGTTGTAGCGGCACCTGCCTGGGCTGCGGCAGGAGAAGCCAAAACAGCAGGGTTGAACTGAACTCCGATAGGTACCGGTTCGCCACCTGACGAAACGTGTTTGCTAAATACAAAATATCCGGCATCATCTCTGTTTTCGTATGTAATGTCGTATCTGTAAATCGGTGCAAAAGCGGTTGTTTGATATTTGTTGTTGGTATATCTGCCGATTCTTCCGACTTTTGATACAACGTGATCTTTTAATCCTTTTTCTGCAAAATAGATATCTGTTGTATCTTTGGTTGCGTCAGATAGCAGATTCATTCCGACAACATTGAGTTTACCCTTGTGCTGACCATATTCTTTTGCGGTAAATCTGTCCATTTGAGAATTTGCCAAATCAACATCTGCCACAAAATTGGTGTTGCCGTTTACTGTTAAATTATTAAGTGCAGAAATGCCCACTTGGTTATTTATCATATTGAAGGTACCTGAATTAAGTGTCAGGTTGTTTCCGTCCAAAACGTTATCACGCCTTGCAAGATGAAGCATTGTTTTGTCTAAGGTTATATTTGCAACACCCGGAGTTAAAGAGGTTTGAGGTGTGTCTTGCGGTGTCTCTTCTTCCGGTGATTCATATCCCTGTGTTTGCGGAATTTTTATTGCTTTTACGTCATTATTAATTTCAACAACACCTGTTTTATCACCCTTGACTGCCAAAGTATATCCGTCAATACCGTTAATTTTGTCATCAACTATAATTTTACCTTTTGTTTTAGCTTCCAATGTCAAAGGTACCGGTGCAGCGACAAAAATACCTTCATCACGTTTGCCGTTAATATCTTCAACATAGTTGCCCGAAATTTTTGATACATAACCGTCTTTTGCAGTGATGTTCAGCTCTGTTCCCGTCACAATTGCACCGCCATATGCTTCTCCGTTAGCGGCTTTTGCGTAGTTGTTTGTGAAGGAGGAATTAACTATTGTTACTTTTTTGTCTGTACTGTTATCTACAAAGTTATAATCTGAAGGATTATACAATATAAACGGATACTCATTGTTTTGCGAAGCTGCAACAACATCTTCTATTGTTTCGCAATCAGGAGTTCCATACCAGTCTCTGAATTGTTCAAAAGTAGCAGTATTCTCATGATCTTTTGTAAAGGTATATTGCCCGCTTCTTATCTGTGATTCGGA
>JAEEGF010587444.1_pt1 | contig 20814 bp, 16 predicted proteins | sample 9134171 | NCBI WGS metagenome assembly JAEEGF01 (sample SAMN16246542, study PRJNA631951) | gut metagenome | biome: gut microbiome; feature: rumen; material: AP-attached | host: Bos | place: Iran: Karaj | collected 2018-10
CATCCAGAGATTAAGTTCAACCTTGAAAGCTCTCCCCTGATGCAGCGCATCGTGGAGCTCAAGGAAAACGGCTACGCCGACAAGGACAGCTTTGACTACGCGCCGGAAGACTACGCCGACGCCATGGACAGCTACAACCGCGTGCTCGAAGTCGCAGGCGACATCACCACGAACACCATCTTCCCGAACTCCGAAGACGTGGACGCCGAAGGCCCGCACTGCGAAGACGGCCGCGTGCGCTACGCAAGCAAGACCTACGAAAACCTCGAAGCCACCCGCAAGGCTGGCCTCAATGGTGTCACGATGCCGCGCCGCTTCGGCGGCCTCAACTTCCCGATTACCGCCTACACGGCCATCAACGAAATGATCGCCTCCGCGGACGCCGGTTTCGAGAACATCTGGTCCCTGCAGGACTGCATCGAGACGCTCTATGAATTCGGCGACGAAGACCAGCGTTCCCGCTTTATCCCGCGCGTGTGCGCTGGCGAGACGATGTCGATGGACTTGACCGAACCCGATGCCGGTTCCGACCTGCAGCGCGTGATGCTCAAGGCCACCTACAGCGAAGAAGACAAGTGCTGGTACCTGAACGGCGTGAAGCGCTTCATCACCAACGGCGACTCCGACATTCACCTGGTGCTCGCCCGCTCCGAAGAAGGCACCCATGACGGCCGCGGCCTTTCGATGTTCATCTACGACAAGCGCGACGGTGGCGTGAACGTGCGCCGCATCGAGAACAAGCTCGGCATCCACGGAAGCCCGACCTGCGAACTTGTCTATAAGAACGCGAAGGCTGAACTCTGTGGCCGCCGCAAGTTCGGCCTCATCAAGTACGTGATGGCCCTCATGAACGGCGCACGCCTCGGCATTGCCGCTCAGTCCGTGGGCATCAGCCAGATGGCATACAACGAAGCTCTCGCCTACGCCAAGGACCGCAAGCAGTTCGGCCAGGCCATCGTGAACTTCCCGGCTGTCTATGAGATGATTTCCAACATCAAGGCTCGCCTCGACGCAGGCCGCGCACTCCTGTACCAGACAGCCCGCTACGTGGACATCTACAAGGGACTCGAGGACATCGAGCGCACCCGCAAGCTCACCGACGAGGAGAAGGCAGAACTCAAGCTCTACCAGAAACTCGCTTCTGCTTGCACGCCGCTTGCGAAGGGCATGAACTCCGAATACGCCAACCTGAACGCCTACGACAGCATCCAGGTTCACGGCGGTTCGGGCTACATGCTTGAATACGCCTGCCAGCGCCTCTACCGCGACGCGCGCATCACCTCCATTTACGAAGGCACGACGCAGTTGCAGACGGTTGCCGCCCTCCCGCACATCACCACCGGCACCTACAGCCAGATGCTCGAGGAACTGGAAGCGGGCGAAGTGGCCGCCGAATACGAGAGCCTCAAGGCCCGCGCTAAGGCCATGGACGCGAAGTTCAACGAGGCAATCGAAACTGTGAAGGCAGCGAACAACAACGAGTTCACCGACCTTTGCAGCCGTCACTTGTACGAACTCGCAGCCAACTGCGTGATGAGCCAGCTCATGCTCCGCGACGCCACCAAGGCACCGGAACTGTTCGAAAAGAGCATGAAGGTGTACCTGAACCTCGCCGAAGCCGAAGTCGCCAAGCACTACAACTTCGTGAAGAGCGTGGATGTGGAAGCGATGGAAAGCTACCGCAAGTAGGAAGTAATTTTCGGTAACGCGAAAAGAAATTGCCCCGGCTCAATTGCGAGCCGGGGCTTAATTAACAACAAAGTACCTACTATTGACAAACTACATATAGAACGAAATGCCGGCAGTACCGGCGATGTGGTAGCCGTCAAAGTCCCCAAAGATGTGCGCCACGCCGCCGTGCAGCTCCATGCGATTGAACAGGTGCACACCAAGCGTCAAATATTGCGTAGCGACAAGGCTTGGTTTCTCTGCATTCTTTTCTTTTTTCAACCCATCCATCTCCTCGACCATAAGCCGGTACACATACGCATTGAAGGAGTACGTCAAGAAGGCCGGGCCAAAGAACGCGCTCGTATAGGCTCCAAAATCAACGGTCGGGTTTATTAGAGTTTCGTCCGATTCAAAATGGCTTGTACGCATAAAATACTCTTCGTCATCAATAAGACCTTTTTTTTCACAGGAGTACTCCGTCCCTGAATAAGTGATTTCTGACGCCAGAATCCATGCACCTAAATTGCCGCCAAATTCAAAATGTTCATAGTTGCCGCCAACTCCCATTCGTAAAATCAGGCCCCTGCTATAGCCTAGTCCAAAATTGGTCAGCAGGTGCCCACTTTTTGCCAGTCTCTCGATGGAACCGTCAATGTCAAAAGGGCTTATGCGAAGGTTCGCCTCCATGGGGCCGTTCTTCCCCACCTTTTTACTCCCGCAACCTGCAAAATAGCAGCCCTCCTCCACGGTACTGTAACCGTCAAGTGCATAAGACTCGTCCTTCCCCACTTGAACATTCACATTGGCCCGCCATTCGGACTCGCCGTCTTGCATATAGCGGTTCGCCCCGTGCACATCGGGCGCAGCCAAAACCTTCGCATCAAAGGCTTCTATCCGGTTGGTAGATTTAACCGCACAGCCCGTAAAAAGGGAAACGAGCATCAGAACAAAAATAGGGCTTAACTTTCTCATATTCGCAACTGAATATAAATTATTTTTTAGTAAAAACGTTATTTTCTCAAATGGTCACGAAAAATTCGGAAAGGCGTGCCACCGTGAACGATTCGTCGGGATGTTCGCTCAAGAACTGCGAAAGGAGCTCGGGCTCAAACGTCCTTGCCGCTGCGGGCCAAAAAGGCAAGCGCCAGGAACGCTCCGGCGATAATCCCGATGAGCGGCAGGTCGGCCTGGCTCCGCAGGAACATCTTGAGGAATCGCACCAGCTGCGACGACGCAAAAGCGTAACCGGCGCTGCACAGCAACACAAACAGGGCGAACCGCCCCACAAACGGGATGCTCTTGGTAATCTTTTTAAAGTACCCGTTGATTTTGCCGCCGTAAATAATGAGGAGCGTTGCCACCAACCCCACCGCAATGGAATCCATGTGCAAACGCAAAAAGTCGGCGAATTGGTGTATATAGGGCTGCATGGCTCGAAATATAAAAAAGCAAAAACAGAATAATCTATATTATTGAAAAAATTCCCCGGATTTCAAATGCTGCTCTCCATCATCATACCCGTCTACAATTCCGAGAAGTATGTGCGACATACGCTGGAGAGCATTTACGGGCAGCCCTTTGACCAAACCCTAGTCGAGGTCATTGTCGTGAACGACGGGACGCCCGACAACTCCATGCAAATCGTGAACGAGTTCGCAGCCAAGTCCGCCACACTCAAGGTCATTGAGCAAGAGAACCGCGGGCTGAGCGCCGCCCGCAACGCCGGGCTCGGCTTGGCGCAGGGCAAGTACATTTGGTTTGTCGACAGTGACGATTGGATCGAAGACGGCTTTTTGCAAAAGGTGCTCCCCCTGCTCAAGGAGCGCAACGACGATGTATTCTTGTTCCGCACCCGCGAGTACTCTGAACAAACCGGGGAACCTACCCTGGAGCGGCACCTTCTCTCGGACACCCAAATCGTGGAGACGGACTTGTACGAGATCATGTGCAAAGAAGTTTCTTTTTCGCCACTCCAAATTTACCTCATCCGCCGTAACTTTTTGGAACAGAACCACCTGAGGCTCGTCGAGGGAATCATCCACGAAGACATGGAATTCGCCCCGCGCATGCTCGCCATGGCAAACAAAGTAACATGCGTCCCCTTGTTCCATTACAACTACCTCAGGCGGAACAGCGGGAGCATCACCAGTTCGCCAGCCAACCGCAAGTACCGTGTTGCAAGCCTCACGCGCATCATGGACCTGCACGACGACCTTTTAAAAACGCAGCTCCGTCCCAAAAGCAAAAAAGCCCTGGATATGGTGCAATTCTGGCTGTTCCGCAAGATTTTCAACTTCATTGAGCCCGAAGAATTTCAGGAATGGGATGCAGAACTCGGACTCGGCAAACGTGCAAAGGCAGCAAAAAAACGGGTGTTAAAGCACCTGTTTTACCACTGCACCTCGCTCATGTTCTTACGTCGGCTCATGTTCATTGCCTCCCCCAAGTGGCTCAAGTCCAAAAGAAAGGGCATTTAGCCCTAAAATTGGGCTTTTGATAAAATCCGTAAACCTCTGGACACGGCAGTAAACACGCTGGTTTCTGCTGAAAACACTTTTTAAGGGTCCCCGTATACTAAACTGGCGCTCCGGGATTTAGTTTTAGGGTATCAAAAGGAAGGTTCCAATGTCTTTGAAAAACATTCTCCTTATTACCGCGAGTGCCGCAACAGCCCTGTTCGCCGCCACCGCTTACCAAAACCAGGTCGGATTCCTCACCAACGGCATCAAGCAGATGGCCGTTTTGGATGCAGCCGGTAAAGACGTCGTTTTCAAGGACGCCCAGGGCGAAACCGTTTTGACGGTCACCGCCCCCGAGGCCCAAAAGTGGTCCCCCGCCGGCGAAAACGCCTCCCTGGTCGACTTCTCTGAACTCAAGACCCCCGGAACCTACCAAGCCTACGTTGGCGACTCCGCCGTGGGCCACCCCATCGTGGTGAGCGACTCCGCCTTTGAAGGCGTCACCAAGGGCTCCCTCAAGTTCTTCTACTTCCAGCGTTCCTCCACGGCCCTCGAGGAGGAATACGCCGGCGAATACGCCCGCGAAATGGGCCACCCCGACACCGCCGTAAAATACCACTCCTCCACCGGCATCGAAGACGCCAGCGCCACGTTCAACGGCTCCAAGGGCTGGTACGACGCCGGCGACTACGGCAAGTACATTGTGAACTCGGGCATCAGCACCTACACCCTTTTGCAGCTCTACCAGCAGAACAAGGAATACTTCAAGACCCTCAACCTGAACATCCCCGAAAGCAAGAACGACGTGCCCGACATTCTTGACGAAATCCGCTGGAACCTGGATTGGATGATTACGATGCAAGACACCGATGGCGGCGTTTTCCACAAGCTCACCACCAAGCAGTTCGCCGGCATGGTGATGCCCGCCAAGGCCACCGCCCAGCGTTTTGCCATTGGCAAGGGCGTCGAGGCCACCTGGAACTTTGCCGCCGTGATGGCTCTCGCCTCCGACATTTACGCCCCCTTTGACTCCGTGTTCGCCGACACCTGCGCCAAGGCGGCCGTAAAGGCACGCTGGTGGGCCTACACCCACCCGACCGCCATTTACACCCAGCCCAAGGACGTGGGCACGGGCTCGTACACCGACGCCGTCGCATGGACAGGCAAACTCTGGACCAACGCCGAACTCTTCCGCATTACCGGCGACAAGGTCTTTGCCGACTCCATCCACACTCTTAAAATCAACCGCAAAAAGGCCAGCCTGCAAACCTGGAGCAACGACCTGATGCTCGAGGCCTTCACCATCGCGACCAACCCCGACATTTTTGACGAAGCCGACGTGGACACCGCCGAGGCCATGATCTTTACGCTTGCCGACAGCTACATTGCCTCCCTCGAAGGCAACGGCTACGGCGTCGCCATGACCGACAACGACTTTTTCTGGGGTTCCAACAGCGTCGCCGCCAACAAGGGCATGGTCCTGATCCACGCCTATATTCTCACCAAGGAGCAAAAGTACCTGGATGCGGCCATCGGCCTTGCCGACTACCTGCTGGGCAGAAACCCGCTCGACAAGTCTTACTTGACCGGATTCGGGGTGAACCAGGTTATGAACCCGCACCACCGCCCAAGCCAAGCCGACGGCATTGAAGCCCCGGTACCGGGCATGCTCTCGGGCGGCCCCAACGCCTCGGCAAACGACATTGGCGCCTGCAAGAACCATGATTACCGCGTCGCGGGAGCCCCGGCCAAGTCGTTCTACGACAACAGCTGCAGCTTTGCCAGCAACGAAGTCGCCATCAACTGGAACGCCCCCTTCGCCTACCTGGTCGGCAGCATCCAGGCCATCATGACCACCGGCAAGGCTTACGACGTCAAGTCCAAGGTGAGCAAGACTTACACCGACCTCGACGCCATCCGTGCCAACAAGGTCAACTACAAGCGTACAAAATCCGGCAACCGCCTGGTGGTCCGCAACGGCGGCATCCAAGTCGAGATGACCAACACCGATGGCACCGTGCGCTACTTTAACCTGCGCGGCAAGTCCCTCAAGTAAAGAGATTCCTAAATACCACACCGGGTGGCGCCCTGAATAGGCGTCGCCTTTTTTTTGCAAAAAAACTTAGAGGCTCGTTTAGAGGAGCGCGTCGAGCTGATTTTGGAGGGAAGCCACGTCGCCCTCATTCGTCAAGGTGCAGACAACTTTGCCTGTAAAGAGGTCAGCCTTGCAGGTTTCTCGCTGGTTCTCGATGCGGCGGCGGGAGTCGGCTGGTTCCAGACCCCGAGCAACCAGGCGACGCAAACGGGTGCTTTCGGGAGCGTCCACAATCCAGACCTCGTCCAGCATTTGGAGAATCCCGGGCGTCCGCGAAAGGAGCGCCGCTTCGACAAAACGCACTTGTTGGGCCTGGGGCGCGTTTTCGGGGACGCCCCCGTTCAAAAAACTACCTACCGAACGAGTCAAGTACGGGTAGACGATTCCCTCGAGCTTTTTGAGGGCAACGGCATCGTTAAAAACGAGGTCGGCCACGAACTTGCGGTTCACGCCATTGAGTGCAAGGCAGGCTTCGCCAAAGGCGGCGGCCAGCTCCGAACGGAGTTCCTGGTTGTCGCGGTAGAGTTCGTGCACTTCGCGGTCGGCGTCCATCACCATAAAACCGCGCTCCCGCAGCAGCGCCCCGACAAAGGACTTCCCAGAACCTATCGTGCCAGTGATTCCCACCCGCTTCATTACACAGTCCCGCAAAAGAGGGTTAACCCTTCCCCAGCGATATCAAGCAAAGTCCAATGACAATGCCCAACAGAGCGAGGAACTTGAGTTTGCTCTTCCGCTCCTTGAAAATTAGTATTCCCGCAACAAAGCTCACAAACACGCTAGAACGGCGGAGCACCGTTATTACCGAAATCAAGGCATCCTGGTGGCTCACGGCCAAAAAATAGCAGCGGTCGGCAATAATCAAAAGCGCCGCCACCGCCAAAAAGGACCACCGAAACTGGAACGGCGTTGTCTTTTTACGTGTAGGTAGCCACGTGACCGCGGTCGTTATGAGTTGGACCGCCATCATGTAGATGCCGAACCAGACTTGGACCGTCAAAGGCTCGAAGTTCATGCGTTGCAAAATAAACTTGTCGTAAATGCTGCTGCAACTCGCAAGGATGGTCCCGATGACCATCGAGATGACCCAGCCGTTGCTAAAGAAGTGGCCCATCTCCTTGCGACCCGCCATGCTGAGCCACACGTACGAAACAATGCAAACGGCAATGCCCAACCACTGCATGGCGAACGGCCTCTCGCCCATAAAACCCACCGCAATCATGATGGTGAAGAGCGGCGAGAGCGCCCGGATGGTCGTCGAGATGCTGAGCGGCATGTGCGCAATGGCGTTGTAGGTAAAGAGCCAGCTGCCGCCGACAATCACCGCCTTGCCCATCAGGTAAAGGTGGTCGTGGAGCGTGAGCGGTTCGCAGTGCCCCGTGAGGAGTATCGGGAGCATCAAAAGGGAGTAAAACGCGCTGCAGAGCAGCAAAACGGGGCGGACGGCGTTATTCTGGACAGACTTTTTTTTGGCTAAATCGTAAAAGCCTAAAAACAAAGCCGAACCGAACGCCAACAGTAACCATGACATAGCGCACACAATTTAGAAATCCCTCTTGCCAACTTGTCGTTCTATGCTATTTTTTACTTAAAACATCAACATAAGGAGCCTCTATGGGCATTAAAGGTAAAGCATCTTCCCTTTTGGAAGAATTCAAGGCCTTTGCATTCAAGGGCAACATCGTCGACATGGCCATCGGTGTGATCATCGGTGGTGCATTCGGTAAAATCGTAACCTCCTTCGTGAACGACATCGTGATGCCGTGTGTTACCGCCCTCATCGCCATGGGCGGCGCCAAGGACGCCGGCGAGGGCCTCAAGGCGCTCGCCTACACGACCGAAGCCGGCGTGGCCATCCCGTACGGCAGCTTCATTGGCGGCATTGTGGACTTCCTCATTGTCGCGATTGTCGTGTTCATTGTGATGAAGAAGTTCCTCGGCTTTATGCAGAACATGCGCAAGGCCGAAGAAAAGACGGCTGAACCGCCTGCTCCGCCGGCACCTCCTGAACCGAGCGCCGAAGAGAAGCTCCTCACCGAGATCCGCGACTTGCTCAAGAAGTAGTCGCACCCTACGGGCTAGTTACTAGTTAATAGTTTCTAGCGACAAGAGCATTTAAAAGGCCGCCTTAACAAGCGGCCTTTTTTTTACACTGTCAAAGAAGAACTACACTACACATTCATTTTTATCGCCTTGTCCGCCGTAAAAGGCAGTTCCTCGGCCTGGGGGGTCGCAATCAGCACCTGGCAGGCTTTTTCGCGGATGAGGGCGGCCACGGCGTCGCGACGGTTGACATCGAGTTCGGCAAAAATATCGTCGAGCAAAAGAACCGGCTTGCTCACGTACTGCGACGCCACGTCGACCGCGGCAAAGCGCATGGCGACCGCCGCCGAGCGGCACTGCCCCTGCGACCCCACCGAGCGCATCTCGTAATCCGAGGCGCAAATGCTCAGGTCGTCGCGGTGCGGGCCCGCAAGCGTCATGCCCATCACCTTCTCGGCGGTCTCCAAACTGTTTAGCTTGTGGATGAACGCCTTGCGGAACGTCGCCTCGTCCGGGACGTCACTCTCTTCTGCAACCTCTGGGGCCGCGTCGGCAATGGCGGCATCAATCTCGTCGTCGCTCATGGACTCGGCGAGGTCCAGCGCATCGAGCGCCTTTAAAATGGAACTCTTGTAGGTGCAGGTAATCTGGTCCACCCCACCCGAAAGCTTGCGGTAATAGTTCGTGATAATCTGCGAGACCTCACCCGAGAGCGACACGCGCGCCACCCAAAGCTTGGCGCCCAGCTCCACGAGCTGTTCCGTGAGCACACGGAACATGTCGTCACCGCCCACCGCATAGCCATCGTGCTTGAACTGCCGCAGCCACTGGTTGCGCTGTTGCAGCACCCGGCGGTAACGCCTGAGCAGTTCCCCGTTCCCCGCCGACCTAAAGCACAGAATCTCGTCGAGCCAGTGCCTGCGCACCTCGGGCGCCCCACGCAAAAGCTCGATGTCGGAGGGTTGCATAATGACCGCGGGGCAAGTTCCAAAAAAAGCCGCCGGCGACCGCACCGCCTCGCCGTTCTCCTTGGCAACGGCCTTGCTTTTGCCCAGGCGCTTCACGCTCATGGCACGTACAGTTTCGCGCCCTTCGTAATTAAAGGACCCGCGCAAAACCAGTTCGTCGGCATTCCACGAAACCATTTCCTTCAAGTCTTTTGCTCGGAACGAAAATCCCTGTGCCAGCAGGTGCACCGATTCCAGGACGGTTGTCTTGCCGCACCCATTGGGGCCGCATATCACGTTGATCCCGGGTTCGAACTCGTATTCAATCCCGTCTAAGCTGCGGACACACCCAATGGAGAGTTTCGAAATCACGGAATGTAACCCCGCACCCCAAAGCTCAGCGGGTTCCACAGGTCGGCACCCGATTCGTAGGTCAACGCGTAGTTCACGTCGAACAGGTATTTCTTTTTGCCGATGCGCACGCGGAACTTGTAACCGAGGCCGAGCATCGCGTCCAAGTCGTCCATGCCTATGCGAACCGTCCCATCGGGAATGATTTCGCATTCAAAGCCCACGCGGCCCGTCCACACATGAAGTTGCGGGTCAAACACCAAAAGCGTATCGGCCACCTGGTAATCAATCGCCTCCATCCAGGCGAACACGGGCTTGCCCATCACCTGGGAGCGGTAGCCGAGGCCCACCTGCAACACCTTGGGGCGCACGCCCTCGGTCGAAATTACCGAGTTGTCGGTGCTGGTATTCTTACTCCAGCGGGCAGAAAGGTTGTGGCTAAAACTCAGGTTGCGAACGACCACCGAGGTGCTCCAGTTCTTGTTCCACTGGCGAAGCCAGCTCAGGTTGATGGTCACCGGGCTCGTATAGCCGTCCACCAGTTCAATGTCGTCGTAGTAGTCCGAAACATCCATGTTGTCGTAGCTCATGGAGAGCGAAAGGCCAAAGGCGTCACGGCGCGTGGCCCTGTAGGCGAACCCCAAGTAGAGCATCGTAAAGTACGGCGTCGCCGTGCCCAACGTTTGGTCGTCCTCGTCAATCACGTCAAAGTCCAGGTCGCCGCGGTAGAGCATGGCAAAGCCCACGCCCATGCGCTTGCCCACCGGGCTCTCGAGGCCCAGGGATCCGCCCATGCGGTCCAGGTCACGCTTTTCGGCGTTGAGCGTGTAGCCAAAATCGTGGCGGAAACCGAGAATGGCAGGGTTCCAGTAAGCCGCGGGCATGCTCGCCGTATCGGCGGAGCCCGTGTTGCCACGGCCCAGTTCCCGGGTGCCCGCGCCCATGCGTTCCACAAAGCCGTCAAAGCCGCCCAGGGCCGCCTTTTTATCGACGACGCCCGCCTGCGCCAAACCCGAGAGCGCTAACATCAAAAGCAAAAACAGGGAAGCACTCGTCTTTTTCATTACTTGTGCCCTCCCAGCGTCATCACCTTGCCCCAGCCCACATGGCCGTGGTTGTCCTTGACGCGAACATAATAGACGCCCATGGTGCAGGGCCTGCCGTAATCGTCCTTACCGTCCCAAACATCCTCTTTGGCGTTGGTGCTGCGCGAAGCGTCGGCAGAACGCGGAGCCGCCTTCACAATCTTGCGGACCTTTTTCATATCGTAGCTAAAGACCTCGATGGTAATCTTGGAGTCCTTGCTTACCTTGTACGAAACTAGCGATTCGCTGCCCGCCACAATCACCGAGGGCACCATGCGGACGCTCCCCAGGTTGTCGCTCAGCTTGGCGCGGTTCAAAATCGGGGTCCAGGTCTTGCCCGTGTCGGCAGAGACCGAAATGCCGTTGCCGTAGGTCGCCACCGCCAGGCCGGTCACCTTCCCCGACATGGGGAACGCCGTCATCGAGGTGATGTTCACGTCGCGGTCCGTGACGCCCATGTTCGAGCCGTAAAGCCATTCACTGCCGTCATCGCCCTCGTAGGCGCGGGCGCCGAGCGTGTCGAGCCGCAAGTAGCCGCTCACCGTCGTCGCCCCCACGGAGCCCACGCAAACAAAAGCCTCGGCGCCTACAAACGCCACATCGTTCACTGTGTAGTCGGCGTTGTCGTAAACGTCCTTTTTAGAGGCCTTGCCCGCAGTATCCAAAAAGTCGACCTTGGCAAAGTCCTTCGACTTGCCGTCAAACAGGCGCCACAGCGCGCCCTTCAAGGATTCCTTGACCTTGGCCGAAGTCTCTGCGACAACTTGGAGCGGCTTGCCGCCCATCCACACGCCCGTCACGCGGGCCGACTCCAGCGCCTTCGAGGCGCTCTTCAAGGAGCCGTCTTCGTTACGGATCCACAAGCCCGATTCTGTTGCGAGCCACAGTTCCCCCGTTTCGGGGTGCAGCTTCACGTCAAAAACCGCCGTATACTTTTTGAAGTCCACCGAGGCGCTGGACTTGAGCGCCTCCAAAGCCTTCTCGGAAGTCTTGAAAAGGTAGATGGTCTCCTTGGGGGAGTTCACGCCCTTCGAGACGTCGTACTTTTCGAGCCCCAAAACGCCGCGGGCAATCCACAGCACGGAATTCGCGGAGTCATAGGCAAAGCCGCCCACCGCATAGTCCATGGCCGATTCCAATTCCTCGACGGCGCCCGGCAACTCGAGCGGCGAACCAAAAATGCCGTTGCCGTTCAGGTTGCGAATAGAGAAAAACCCCTTGGGCACCAGGTAGTAGCCATCATCGTTCGCCTCGTACTGCGGATAAACCAGGCCAAGCCCGCCCGCCAAAACCGAGGGAATGCGGCGGTGCTCCGCCAGCTCGTCGCTAAACAGTCCATCTTGCACGGCGGTCTCCTCGGTCGAGACCACCTCCTGCCTGGAGTCCGTCACCTGCACCGTGCCGCCGTTGCCCGCCTTGAGCTTTAACAACGTGACGCCACTCGCCGTTTCCCCGCGTGAAAACACCCAGAGGGCGTCCTCGTTACCCGAGGCCGCCACCGAAACGGACCAGTTGCTAAAGAGCGTCTCGGTCGCCGCAAACGCTTGCGACGCCAGCAAAAGAGCCGGCAAAAGCACACCCGTGGGCAAAGCCGATTTAAACCTTTTAAAAAACATCGCTACCTCATGTCGATCTCGTCGACACCCTGGATTGTTTTGTACTTGAACTCGTCGGGCGACACCTTTTTGACCACCTTCAACTTGATGATGTTGTACCAGGAGGAGTTCCCCGTCGGGTCCACCGTGTACAGGCGCACCGGAGAAAAGTCCTTTTTGTTCAGCCACACTTCCATCTTGGTGAACTGGCCCGCGTACTTGGACGGATCCAGCTTGAGCACCCACAGCTTTTGGCCGTTGTAGTCGCCCTCGCCCAGCTCCAGCGCCTTGCAGTTGAGGTACTTGAACAATAGTTCCGAGGGGTGCAGCGAGCTCGAGAGGTCCTCGACCGCCTTGATGAGCACCTGCTTTTGTTCCACATTGTACTGCCAAAGGCTCTCGCCGTCGCTGTAGAACTTGATGCCCGCGACATCCAGCTTAAAGCGGTCGCCGTCGGCCACCAGCAGGCTCCCCTGCTGGCTCGCCACGTCGGGGGATTCCGCATAAAATACTTGCAACTTAAAGGAGAGGTCCCAAGCCTTGCCCGACTTGAACCAGTTCTGCGACTTGGAGAGCGCCTCCTGCGCCGTCAACGCAAAGGCCGCAGACCACGACATAAGGCCCGCAACCATACAGACAATAAAAGTCTTGCTCAACTTCATAAAGCTCCCGTAATATGCACAAAAATACAAAATACGGCAACTGGATTTGGTTTTTGAACCGATATATTTCTATCTTTAGCCTCGAAACTTTTTTGGAAGGATTTTATGCGCAAACTGATTTTGCCCATCGCCTTGGCATCGGCCACTTTTGGCCTTGCCGCCGAGATAGAACTCCACGGTGCGGTCAACGCCGACTACGCCAGCTATTTCGATAGTGATTTTGACCCCACGAACGCAGCGAACCAGGACATTGACCTCGCTGTGACCGCCCGCATGGACGAGAACGTCTCCGTGACGGTCATGGGCAACACCCACAGCACCTACGTGGACAGCAACGGCACCTACGCCTCCGAGACGCACCGCCACTACTACGCCCACAGCACCGCCATGGGCGACGGCGGCCGCTTTACCGAGTTCAACTTTGACGGCGTGCAATTCCGCTGGGACGTGACCCACGACGTGGGCTTCATCTTTGGCGACCTCACCTACAGCGCAGGCGCCTTCAACTACTTCTACTGGCGCGACCCTTCCCGCTACGCCGTGATTGTCCGCGAACAGAACCTCCGTGGCGTTGGCGCCGAGTTCGGCACCGCCAAGTACGGCGGCGGCAAGGTCTACTTAGGCGCTTCCGAGAACACCGTGCACACCATGGCGCTCTTTGGCACCTACAGCCTCCCGCTGTTGAACCACGTGGACGAGCACTTGGTGCTCACCCCGAGCATCGACTGGCTGTTTGGCGACGAGATTGGCCGCAGCCACACCTACTCCCTCGGTACCGAGGTCGACTACTCCAAGAGCTTTGAGCGGTTCAACTGGGGCATTTACGCCGTGTGGGGACTCCACCCGTACCAGGGCAAGGGCGTTCACTCCTTCTTGCTCGAACCCAGCATGAACTACGCCTTCTTCAACCTCGGCTTCACCTACTTTATCGCCCTCACCGACGAGGACGAACCCGCCGAGCCGCAGATCTTTACCGAAGACCAGTTGCTCTTTGCCATTGAACCCAGCTTCAACCTCCACAAAAAGCTGACCATGGGCGTGACCTACGAATACCACGACAAGGACACCAACAAGGGCGACGACGACTACAACTTTGGCGGTCTCAACTTCTACCTGTACCCCACCATGAAGACCGAGGTCGTGTTCTGGTTCGGCTATAACTTTAGCGACAACATCGACACCGACTTCGCCATGGGCATCAGCGCCCAGGCCAACTTCTAAGGGGCAGCCCACCAAGGTTCCCCGTGAGGATTCGGGCACTAGATTCCATCCGCGGGCTTCTGCTTTTGCAGATGACCTTGGACCATTTTGGCAAGCCCATATCGCATTACCTTTACCAGTGCTTCGGCTTCTTTAGTGCGGCCGAAGGTTTTTTCTTTTTGTCGGGGTTCGTCGGGATGCTTGCCGCCACGAGCAAGAGCGGCAAGGACCCTCACCAGAGCTGGATGCGCTGGAGGGCCTTTAAAACCTGGCGCTACCACATGGCGACCCTCGCCATCGTCTGCATTGCCGCGGCGACTCTCCTCCCCCGCATATCGCACTTTTTTGACCCGCTCTACCAGCACCCCGTAACAGGGAGCCTGTGGAGCCTCGCCCTGGTGAACACACCCGAGTGGCTCGACGTGCTGCCGCTCTACGTGCTCTTTTTGTTCATCGGCTCCTTTGTGTTCCCGTGGTTTGTGCGGGCAAAAAAACTCCGCACCGTGTTTGCGTTGTGGCTCCCTTTTTTGGCGATTTGGGGAGCAGCGCAGTTCGGCTTGCGCGGCGCCATCAACAGCCTGTTCCCGGGCTGGCTCACCCACGGCGACTTTGACCCGTTCGCCTGGCAGTGCGTGTATTTTACCGGCGCCGCCGTAGCCGCCTGGTGGACTCGCGCCAAGACCGTCCCCGGTTGCAAGGCCACCCAGATCGTCGAGCGCCTGACCCCGGCCGTCATGGTCGCCCTCGTGTTCTGCTTCTTGTGGTCGCACCAGTTCATCCCGCTGGCCTTGCCGGGGGATCTGCTTACCAGCAAGGTGCACGTGGGGGCGCTCCGCTTTGCGAACTTCTTTGCGTTCGTGATGCTCGTTTGCTGGATTGTGCGCACCTGGCCGAGCGCCCTCGACTTCCGCCCCACCAACGTGATGGGCAGGCACAGCCTGGACGTTTATACCGCGCACAACTTTGTCATCTACCTGTGGATGGCGCTGCCCGGGAGCATCCGTTACCACGGGCCGTGGAACGTGCTCGCCCCGGTTCTTGCCTGTGTCGCCCTGTGGGGCCTTGCCCGAGTGCGGGAGCCCAAACCCGCGGCTAAATAAAAAAAAGACCCGCGAGGCGGGCCTTTTTAAGCTTTTCGGGAAGTACGGATTAGTAACCCAGGTACTTTTTGCCGATGCCGAATTCGTCCTTGTACTGCACGTAGTCGGGCACAAAGTCCTTGCCGTAAGAGAAGCTCACGTTCAGGGAGCACTGGAACTCGTTCATGAGCTTGCCCTTGGTGCCGGCCTTGATGGCCTGCTTCTTCTTTTCGATCTTTTCGTCGCCCTTCTTGCCTACGAGCACTTCGGCTTCGCACCAGCCACCGGAGGCCTTGGCCACAACGGATTCGCCAGTCGTCGAGACGAGGGTGATCTTGCTCGGGTCAAGCTCGGTGTTGTTGCCGGTCGAGGCCCAGAACTGGAGTTCGCCAGAGAGGCTACCCGGAGCGATCTTGATGGTCGGGAAGGCCATCACGTAGCCCCACTTGTCGATGCGGCGGTTGACCGGTTCACCGATCTGTTCGCCAAAGATGAGGAAGTAACCGCGGGTGCCCTTGCGGCTCTTGTTGAGGGCCGCCTTCACGTCGGCGTTCTCGGGAGCCATTTCGGCAAGCTTCATAATCTGGTATTCGCTCACCACCGGGTCGGATTCGCCCACGGCGTCGGCGAGGTTCTTGGAAACGTAGGCGTTTTCGGCCTCGGTACGGATGGCCTTCACGGTGCCTTCGCCAATGTGACGGGCCTGCGCGGTAGCGAGGGCGGTGTCGATCTTGGCAAACGCGTTAATCACGGTGTTGTAGTCCACGCCCTCCTGGGTGGCCTGCTGCTTGCCGAGGGTGGCGAGCTTGGTCACGTATTCCTCGACCACCTCGTCTTTTTTGACTTCGGGCATGTTCACGCTGGCCTTGCCATAGTAGTTGTCCAAAAGCTCGCTGTTCAGGTCCTTCTTGGCTTCCATTTCGGCGGCACGGACAAGCGCCAACGTAAAGTTGTCGTAGAACTCGTCAGACATGCTGCCCTTCTTCTTGGCGTCCAGGTAAGAGTTGATGGCATTGCGGAAACGGCCTTCGTTAAGATGTTCGTCACCGCGCTTCTCGTTGGTTCCCTTACAGCCGGTCATGGAGAGCGCCACGCCCACGGCCAAAGCTGCGATAAAGAGTTTTCTCATTTTAGTCCTCTATGGTTTATTCTAAAAAAGACCAATTTCCCCGCCCATTCGGGAGTCCTAGTCTACCGCAAACTAATTTAATTAAATAAATTTGTCTTTACTCGCCTTTTAGGTAAAATTTTATTAGTGGAGAAGGTGTTTAGATGGATATTTTAGTTGTCAGCCCTGAAGCCGGCAACTGGGAAGCCCCCAGCCCGCTGGTGACCGCGGTGAACCGAATGACGGATGCATTCGGCAGGGCCGGTGCTAACGTCTTGACCTGCTCCCCCTTCTACAAAGACCACCTGATGCACGTCGAGAACTACAAGTGCATTTTCCAGGGGGTCGAGCGCCTGCAGGGCAAGCCCTTCGAGGTCTGGAAGTCCAAGTCGGACCCCCTGCACACCTACATTTTTAACGAAGACTACTTTGGAAGGCCCCACGTTTACGGGCCGCCGCACAGCGTCCCCTACGGCGACAACCACCGCCGTTTCGCCTTCCTCGCCTCGGCGGCACTGAGCTACGCCATCGAGACCAAGGTCAACTACACCGCCATCCTCGGCCACGAGTGGGGCGGCGCCCTCGCCGGCGCCCTCACGCACACCGTGTACCAAAACGAGTTCGGCAACGTCCCGTTCTTCTTCACCATCCACAACATCACCTACGACTTCCACGTGGGGTCCGGCGAAATTGACGCCATCGGCCTCCCCCGCGAAGACTACAACATGGATGGCTACGAGTTCTGGGGCAAGGTGAGCCTCCTCAAGGCGGGCATTTGCTACGCCCACAAGGTGCTGTTCCCCTCGCCCGGCTACCGCGACGCCATGCTCAACACCAACCTGCCCGGCGGCCTCAGCGGCTTTTTGAACCACAACGCCGACAAGCTCATTGGCGTGCAGTTCGGCGTGAGCTACCAGGTGTGGGACTTTAACGCCCAGGACAAGCTCCCCATCAAGGAAGCCAAGCACAAGGCAAAGGAGACACTCGCCAAAAAGCTGGGCTCGAACTTTGGCAGCAAGCTGGTGCTGTACGTGCACCTGGACGAAGAAGCGGGCAACACCTCCGAGACCCTCGCGACCGTGCTCTCCGACATCACCAAGCTCGACGTGTTCATTGTGGTGGGGCTCTCGCCCGAGCACCCCGAGTGGAACTACTTTAACGACGTCTCCAAGCAGTACCCCGACACCATGAAGGTGCTGGAGCTCACCCCCAACTTCGAGAGCATCTCCACGCTGCGCGGCGCCCTGGCAGGCTCCGACGTGCTGTTCGCCGCCAACCTGCGCGAGCCCTCGTCGTCCATCATCTTGAAGGCGCTCGCCTGCGGGACGCTCCCCCTCACCGGGTTCAACGTGGGCGTGGCCAGCAGCCTGGACGACTACGCCCCCGAGACCGCCGGCAACGCGAACGCGTTTTTGGTCGAGGACGCCAACGCGCCGCACCTGATGCTGCGCCGGCTCAAGGACGCGCTCCACGTGTACCAGAACGAAGTCGCCGACTGGGACAAGGCGGTGGTGAACGCCTACAGCGGGTTCCACTACGAGTGGGACCGCACGATTTCGAAATATTTGCTAATATTGGGCGAGCTGGGACTTTAGCTCAATTGGTTAGAGCCGCGGACTCATAACCCGCTGGTTCCCGGTTCAAGTCCGGGAGGTCCCACGAGAAAGCGCTCTCCGCAAAGGAGGGCGCTTGCTTTTTTAAATGGGCCATCGACAAAGACAACCATTCGGCGGAAACGTCATTTGCAGTTAGTAAGGATTCCTTACACACTGAATTACTCTCAGGCAATTTGCAAAAAGATTTCGACCTTCACCGCAGCATTATCTATATTCCCCATCAGATGCTCACGGTCCTTAAATACATTGCCCTGGTAGGCACGTTCTTCATTTACACCTCGTCGGGGTGTCAGCTACCCATTTTTGCACCAAGTCGATATCTTCACTATAGCGAGGCTGCGGTTGCAAATAAAGTTTATGTAAAGCCGTCCCTCCTCAAAACGCCAATTCATTTTTCAAAAAATCGTCACTGAAAATATCCACAAGAGCACGGCAAATAATCAAGTCCTGTTCAACCATCGCAGGATCGTTCCACGGGGCTTGTTCTGTCCAAGCCATAATCGAAGCTCGGTCTATCATAAGTCATCCACCTCGATGTCGATGTTGCCGTTTACATGCCAGCAGTTTGCCGGAGCGCCCACTCTCCGGTCTCGGTCATTGCTCAACAAGATGCTGTTCCAGGAGCCCAGCGTCTTCAACACCTGGAAAAGCGCGTCGGCCTGATCTTGCCTAGAAAGCACATACTCGAGCAAATAGCCGAATCGCTGAATAGTCGCAACAGTTGTGAACGGCAAGAGCTCGCCGACTTTCCCCATGTCCACAGAATCCATGAGCTCCGCCAGCACCGTGGCAACACGCTGATAACCGCCTACATGCGACGCAAACTGCACAAGATCTACTGCGGTCAGCTCCGGCCCCGAATAGCGAAGCGTTCCTATCTCAGCATTCTTTTTCATCACAAATGCTTCCGGGATTTCTTGTCGGTAATTCCAATCTAGCAGAGAATTCTTGCCAGACGCCTTGATTCGCGGCACAACGGTCATTACTTGCGTCTTCATAGTCCGCTGGTGAGAGGCTCCATGCATGGCCGCAGCTGATAGCAAACCCAAATAATAGGGCTTGCCGACATAATCCATGAGGTCGTTTAGGTAATAGGCAGGAGGTATCACTCCCTTCAACTGATATTGGACTGGAACAATGACATAGAAACCACGATATACAGACTGCACCCGCCCTCGAGACACCTGACGCGACAGTTCCGTGTTTATGCTCTTGGATGGTCGCTCCGCGAAAGCGTCCTTTACGTCGGCAATCGAAAACGTCGCCCTACCACGGATTTCTCTACTATGTATCCAATCGGATATATTCATTTTGTTGTTAAAAATAACAATTTCTGTTGTGTTTGACTACTTTTTAAATAAAAATACATTCTTTTGAGAAGAATAGCGTCGGCTAACTAAACTTTTTTTCATCTTTCACTCCTCCCCGCAAACAGGCCTGAAATTGCGGGTCTTCAGTTGTTTTTTGTGATCACAATCTACTCACTTGTGCACTAATATAAATTTTCAGTGTGTCACTGTCAAGCGTTTTTCAAAAAAAGTTTGATTGAAGTGCCGTCAACGTGCCGAGAAAGTGCCATTGCTCCATGTGGAGTAGTTGTTTCCATTTTGGAAACAACTACTTTAGAGGAACATCGCAAAGTATATCGGCATATACAAGACAGCGCCTTTTTGCATCACCTTGGAACTATTGGACAGCACGATTCCTTTTGCGTTCTCATTTGCGGCAAGCAAATTATCAATTGCGCTATGAATCCTGTAGTCCCTGCCAGACTTCACCTCTATCGGGACAACAGACAGCGAATCAAAATCGTCTATCAAGAAGTCCACTTCGCCCTTGTGCCGATTATCGTAATAGAAGAGTTTCTTCCCATGAGCCTTCAGTTCTTGCGCAACGACAGTTTCATAAACCGCCCCAAGATTAATGCTGGGGACATCGTTCAGCACCGCAGAAATATTCGAACCGTACAGCACCCCGGTAAGAATGCCGACATCGTTGAGATACAGTTTCAAGAGATTCTTGGTCGAAGACTCAATCAAAGGGAACTTGACATCTGTTATTGCAGAAACTTCAAGCGCGACACCCGCATTCGTCAGGTACTCAAATTCATCTTGATAGTTAGATAATCTGGCCGCTTTCTTGGATTCTATTTTATTCGCAACAATTCTCTTTTTCTTGTTTTCCATCATCGATGGAATCATGTCGTAAATCTTCCGGATTTTCAGTTTGTTTTGAGCATCGTGCTTGCTGGCATCGATGGCGTAGAATTCCTTTATGTCTCTCTGTATCTTGCGGACCTTGACAATGTTTGATTCCTGGATGAACATATTCACGGCATCGGGCATGCCGCCAATCAGCAAGTACTTCTTGAACAAGTCCATCATCTTGGCATGCATCGGTTCGTCAAGTTCTGCCTTGCTAAGGAACCTGTTCCTGATTCCTTGAATGGAGAATTCGTTGAAACCGCTCGCCCAAAGGAATTCTTCGAAATCAAGCGGATACATGTGTTCCGTCTCGATGCTGCCAATTGGAATGGAAGATGTCCTTGCCAAGGCAATACCCAAAAGTGAACCACTAGCAATATATGTAAAGCGATTACCCTGTTTCAAGAACTTGAGCAAGGTCAGCAAGTGGGGATATTCCTGGATTTCATCAAGAAAGACTAGCGTGTCCTTAGCGTCACCCATCTTGTTTCCGGCAAACATGCTCAAGCGCAAGTAGAAATCGTCAGCATTCTTGACATCGGCAAATAAGCGGCTATTTAGTGAATCTTCCCAAAGGTTCACCTCGATATAGTTCTTGAAATGCTTTTGACCCATGTGACGGATGATGAAAGACTTGCCTATTTGTCGTGCGCCATCAATCAGCAGAATCTTGTTTGACCCTGCCGTGAAATACTCTTC
>JAEEGF010455011.1_pt1 | contig 20812 bp, 20 predicted proteins | sample 9134171 | NCBI WGS metagenome assembly JAEEGF01 (sample SAMN16246542, study PRJNA631951) | gut metagenome | biome: gut microbiome; feature: rumen; material: AP-attached | host: Bos | place: Iran: Karaj | collected 2018-10
AAGAGTGAGATTCACGTAGAAATCTGCTCAAAGTGCCATCCATTCTATACTGGTCAGCAGAAGGCTACAACTGCTCGTGGACGTATTGATAAGTTCAACAAGAAATACGGCATGAACAATCAGTAATTCATAAAAGTGTAGAGTTAAGAGGTTGAGGCTTTTGGCCTCAGCCTCTTTTTTCCGTAATAAGCATTATCACTTAAGCGCGAGGTGAGTATGAAGAAAAGAAAAGTTAAACACTATTCAGGTATAGGCGGACAGGCTGTTCTTGAAGGTGTAATGATGAGAAATAAAGATATGTATGCTGTTGCGGTCAGAAAGCCCGACGGTGATATAGCTGTTGAGGTGGATGAGTTTCATGGCATTGCATATGGCAGTAAGCTCTTAAACATCCCATTTGTCAGAGGCGTGTTTGTATTTATTGACTCTCTTATTTTGGGCCTTAAATCTTTGAATTATTCTTCTACATTTTATGAAGAGGAAAAAGAAAAACCATCAAAGCTTGATGAGGGTATTGATCAGGTTTCAGGAGGCCATGAGGATACATTTCTTATGATCCTTACAACGGCTTTATCTTTTATTTTTGCTATAGGTCTTTTCATGATCCTTCCATATGCACTTTCGGAAGTTATCAGTAAGTACATCAGAAATACATCTCTCGTCGCTATTATAGAGGGTGTACTCAGGATCCTTATCTTTATCCTGTATATTCTTTTGATTTCTCAGATGAAAGATATTAAGCGCTTATTTATGTATCATGGCGCTGAGCATAAATGCATCAACTGCATTGAAAAGGGTAGACCTCTTACTGTTAAAAATGTAAGAAAGAGCTCAAGACTTCACAGAAGATGTGGCAGCAGCTTTATATTATTTGTAATGCTCGTGAGTATTATCCTGTTTTTCTTTATCAGGGTTGATTCATATTTATGGCGAATCGTAGTAAGGATCCTTCTTATTCCTGTTATTTCAGGAATATCCTATGAGCTTATAAGACTGGCAGGAAGATATAATTTCTTTCTTGTAAGAATGATCTCAGCTCCCGGCCTTTGGCTTCAGAAGCTGACAACAAAGGAACCTGACGATAGCATGATTGAAGTTGCTATAAAGTCTGTTGAGGCAGTATTTGATTGGAAAGCTTATCTTAAAGATTCTTTTGGATATGAGATAGATGACAGCTGGCTCAATGATGAAGAGGAGACTGAAGAGCTGGAATCTGCTAACTGATATTCTTATTTGGTGATACTTTATGAATTATAAAGAGGCTTATGAAAACGGAATAAATGAACTTTCCAGAGTCGGAATTCCAGACGCAGGTCTGGATGCACGGCTCCTTTTGGAATATATATGTAATACTAATCACAGCACTTTGTATGCCCATCCTGATAAGGAACTTACTGAGGAAGAGGAGAAAGGTTACAAGGCCCTTATATCAAGGAGAGCAAGTCGTAAACCTGTAGCTTATATTCTTGGTAACCAGGATTTCATGGGGCTGAATTTTAAGGTCAATGAAAATGTCCTTATCCCTGAGCAGGATACAGAAACTCTTGTGGAGGAAGCTTTGAGATTCTGCGAGGATGGTATGAGGATTCTTGATCTGTGCACAGGTTCCGGGTGTATAGCTTTAAGTATACTTAACTTTACAAACGATACTAAAGCGGTCTGTACAGATATTTCAGATGAGGCTTTAGAGGTTGCTACTTTAAATAGTGAGAATTTAGGCCTTAAGGAAAGAGCAGAATTCGTTCATGCAGACCTTTTTCCGGCAAAAGATGGGACTAAATATGACCTTGTAGTGTCCAATCCTCCCTATATAGCAAGCAGTGTAATTGAGACTCTTGCGCCTGAAGTTAAGGATTTTGAGCCCAGGCTTGCCCTTGATGGAGATGAGGATGGTCTGTCTTTTTACAGAAGAATTATAAATGATGTTCCGGAGTATCTTTATTCTAACGGATATCTTATCATGGAAATAGGATATGATCAGGGACAGGCTGTAAAAGAGCTTTTAGAGCAGGATAACAGATATCACGACATAGAGGTAATAAAGGACTATTCAGGAAATGACAGGGTGGTAAGGGCGTGCTTTTATTAGCTGTGTATTTCTTTTTACCATGAGACTTTGTAGGAATAGAGGAAGCTATGTTTGATAAGATAGAAGATATTTTAAGGCGATATGAAGATATAACAATGGAACTTAATGATCCTTATGTTGTATCTGATCAGAATAAATTGAGAAACCTGATGAAGGAGCAAAAGAGCCTTGAGGCTTTAGTTGAGTGCTATCAGGAGTACAAAAAGTGTAAACAGACAATTGATGATAGTTTGCAGCTTTTAGATGAGGAGTCGGATCCTGATATGAAGGAAATGCTTCGAGAAGAGCTTTCAGAAGCCAAGGACAGGATACCGGAGCTTGAGAACCAGCTCAAGATACTTCTTTTGCCTAAGGACCCTAATGATGAAAAGAACGTTATTGTGGAGATACGTGCAGGTGTAGGCGGAGAAGAGGCAGCTCTTTTTGCGGCAGATATGTACAGACTCTATACAAGGTACGCTGAGAGGCAGAACTGGCGTGTTGAGACTATGAGTGTCGAGGACACAGGCATAGGCGGTATCAAGGATGTCAGCTTTATGATAAAGGGTGCCGGGGCATACTCAAGACTTAAATTTGAGGGTGGAGTTCACAGAGTTCAGAGAATTCCTGCCACAGAATCAGGTGGAAGAATACATACTTCAGCTATCACGGTAGCAATTATGCCGGAGGTTGAGGATGTTGAAGTTGAGATCGACATGAACGACTGCAAATTTGATGTGTTCAGAGCGTCAGGTAACGGTGGACAGTGCGTTAATACAACTGACTCTGCTGTAAGACTTACCCACCTTCCAACAGGTATAGTTATTTCCTGTCAGGATGAGAAGAGCCAGCAGCAGAATAAGGCTAAGGCCCTTAAGGTCTTAAGAGCCAAGCTTTATGAGCTTGAAGAGCAAAAAAAGCACAACAGTGAAGCGGCACTTAGAAAATCTCAGGTTGGAAGCGGAGATCGTTCTGATAAGATCAGAACATACAATTTCCATCAGGGAAGAGTTACAGACCATCGCATTAATTTGACTTTGTACAAAATTGATCAGATTATGGACGGAGACCTTGATGAAATCATCGATTCACTGATTGCCGCAGATCAGGCTGAGAAGCTTGCTGCAGAGTGATTTTAAACTCAGTCTAAAATAATAATAAAATAGATAAGTCCCCGATTGAAGGGCAGTGTTAAATGGTGTACAATTATTCTAAATAGTTGATTTGTGTATTTAAATACGTTAATTCTTTTCGGTGAAAAGGAGAACTATGGACGCAGGTTTCAAGGCAGAATTAATTGAATGGGGAGTAGATTGGGACGAAATACTTGACCGATTCATGGGCAATGAGGACCTTATTGCCAAGTTTATGTTTAAGTTCCTTAATGACCAGAGCATGAACGATCTGACTAAATATCTTGCAGAAGAGAATGTATCTGAGGCTTTTAAGGCTGTTCACACACTTAAGGGTGTGGGAGCCAATTTGGGGCTTAAGGGTTTTCTTACACCTGTTTGTGAGCTCACTGAAATCTTAAGAGCAGGTTCCATGGAAGGCTATGAGGAGAAGTACAACCAGATTAAGCCCAAATATGATGAACTCATTACAATCCTTACCAAATACAATACGTAAATTATAAGAGTTCGTATTCAATATTGTTTTTGTCAAGAAAGCTTGGGATATATGAATCCCAGGCTTTTTCTATTTCTTTATCAAGAGTAAAAATATTGAAGGCAGTACCTGTGGTAAGAACCATTTCACCAACTGAGTATTTAATGTTAAGGCCAAGGCTCACCTGCTCGGGAAGAATATCACTGCCGGTTGTGGTTATCAGTTCTTTTTTAGAAGAATTATCAAGATAGAAGATGAATTTAAATCCAAGAGGAGTTCTTTTCCCTTTTATAAGATCAAGACAAATGGGACGAAGCTCCTTCCAGGAGGAAAAATCATTTACAGGAATATCATCGGACTGGGTATCTCCGCTATAGAAATCCTTATGGATTTTCCCATCGATATGGAAAGTGTTGAAGGTTTCTATAGTGGCTTCATTAACGAGAAAAGCATCAAACACTTCGCTTGTAAGAAGTTTGCCCATAAAATCTTTTTGACGTTGTATCTTTATAGCTATCATTTATTACTGTTTCCTTTGGGTTTATGCAGATGTGCTTAGCATGTTACTACGATTCCGCCATCACCTGCATATGTTGTGGCTACACCTGCTGCATCAACGATAAGAGCCTCTTTAAACGGAACCTTTTTAAGAATAAGGTCACGGACTACGCAGGCTCTTTCGTAGCAGTTTACATGTGTGATCATAAGTCGCTTCTCTTCAGGGCTTTCAATCTCTGAAGCAACTATATCTGTCATTTTAACAAGAGCCTTTCTGATGCCGATTCCCTGGCTTTTTTGCATTATCTCGCCCTTTGCGCCGATACATACGGGTTTGATGTTTAGTGTTGTCGCAACAAGAGCTTTCATTCCGGTCAAGCGGCCATTTTTCCTCAGAGTATCAAGCGAGTCCAAAACAAAGTATGTAGCCATCTCATCTCTGTATTTTTCAACTTCAATAACAACTTCGTTAAATGAAAGACCTGATTCAGCAAGCTCCATGGCTTTAAGTGCTATGTTTGCCTCTCCACAGCAGGCAGAAAGGGAATCTATGATGTGTATATTCTTGTCACCTTTTTCTTCGTGGAAAAGATCTTTTCCTAAAAGCGCACTGTTGTAGCTTCCGCTGAGCTTGGAAGAGAGGGTTACAACGTAAACATCATCCGCATCGCAATCATATGCGTTCATATAAAGCTCAGGTGACGGGCAGGCTGTCTTTGCACAGTTTTCAGATGCTGCAACCTTGGCAAGGTAATCTGCCTGGTCGAAGGTGTCATCATCAACAATAACGTTACCGTCTATCTCAAGAATAAGAGGAACCACCTCGAACTTAGGGTTTTTCCTATATTCAACCGGCAGGTCGCAACAACTGTCTACTACTATTTTATAACTCATAGATCCTCCAAATAATATACATAATACAAAATGTAGTATCGATTACTACATCATGATGATACCACGTGCATAACTGCCAGTAAACAAACGGATTATAGGTTACTTTTCTTTTGCTATGCGATCACAAATTTCTCTAGCCTGTTTTATGGAGTTTCTGTAGGTCAGGGTGACCTGATAGGTACTATTATTGTCCATAGTAACTCTCATAAAAGCAGTCTTTGCTATATGATTTATATTGATCAGTGTAGTATCAGAAACAGGGCAGATCTGTGGGAAAATCGCGCACTGGTCATAGAAATTATAGATATCGTCCATAATGACCTGAATTCGACCATCAGCAAGGTGGATGCAAAGCTCTGCGCCTTTTTTTATGACACAGATTATGTCATCGCCCTTAGCGTAAATTGTCCCATGCTGTCCTCTAAGTTCCAAAGTCTGAATGGGATCCCCCATCCATTTTCTTATTTCGTCCATTGTAGCTGTAAGATCAGCTACTTTTATAGGTTTATCCAGGAAAAAGATATTTGGTTCATTTATACCTTCATCTGCAATTCTTTTTCTATAGTCAATAGAAGAAGAGCAGAGTACGATTGGGTTAGTAACGCCGTCAGCAAGCAGCATTTTTGCCACCTGACAGCCATCTACATCACTATTTACCATGTCAACAAACAGACCGTGATACATCTGCGGGTGTTGCATAAAAGCGTCAATGTTGCCATAGGAGTCGATATAGATCCTTTCCCCAAGATCCTTGAAAAACCTGTCTGATTGCCTTCCGAGAAGTCTTTCAGTCTGCTTTCTGTCTGCAATGTTGTCGTCACATACTGCTATATGCATTTTTCCTCCCCATTCCCCAAAAAACAATTAAATGAAATCAATACTGATCGGAGCTATAAATAATAATACACCAACCAATATCTGAAGCAAAAGAATAACAGGCATCCAAATCTTAAAAGACAAGTGCGCTGTCTTGTGTCTGAATAGCTGCATACCTATGATGGACCCCAAACTTCCACCTATTATTGCAACTGAAAAAAGGGTTGCCTCAGGAATGCGAAAGGCGTTTTTACGCGCCCTTCGCTTGTCTATTCCCATTAAGGCAAACCCAATAATATTCACTAAAATGAAGTAACCTATTAAACAAGTGAGTGAATTCATTTACAACAGTTCTTTTCGGCTTCCTGCATCTTCATAGCACGTACCTTTGAAGAAAGGCCAAACAGATTTATGAATCCTTCAGCATCATGGTGATCGTAAAGGTCACCTGTCTTGAATGATGCAATGCTCTCATTGTAGAGAGAGTATGGAGAAGTTGTGCCGGCTTTAATGATATTGCCCTTGTAAAGCTTAAATGTAACTTCGCCTGTCACATATTTCTGTGTGGACTCGATAAATGCCTGTTCTGCTTCACGAAGAGGAGTAAACCATTTCCCTTCATATACTATATCAGCAAACTTGTTGCCCATATCTTTCTTCATTGTATAGGTATCGCGGTCTAAAATCAACTCCTCAAGCTGCTGGTGTGCTTCGTAAAGAATTGTTCCGCCAGGTGTCTCATATACGCCACGGGACTTCATTCCAACTACACGGTTCTCAACAATATCAACGATTCCAATACCATTTTCTCCGCCAAGCTTGTTGAGAGTACGGATGATGTCTGAAACCTTCATTTCTTTTCCGTTAACAGACTTTGGAACACCTGCTTCAAATGTCATTGTTACAGTTGTTGGTGTGTCAGGAGCCTCTTCAGGAGTTTTGCCGAGTACTAAGAGATGTTTGTAGTTTGGCTCTAAAGAAGGATCTTCGAGCTCAAGACCTTCGTGTGAAATGTGCCAGAGGTTTCTGTCACGGCTGTAGCTTGAATCTGCAGAGAATGGAAGATTGATGCCATGAGCTTTGCAGTATTCAATCTCAGATTCACGTGAATCCATTGTCCACTTATCATTTCTCCAGGCTGCGATGATCTTTATATCAGGAGCAAGAGCCTTGATACCAAGTTCGAAACGGATCTGGTCATTTCCTTTACCTGTTGCTCCGTGGCAGATAGCTACAGCGCCTTCCTTTCTTGCTACTTCAACGAGCTTTTTAGCAATGAGAGGACGAGCCATTGAAGTGCCAAGAAGGTACTTATTCTCATAAACTGCGTGAGCCATTACACATGGAACTATGTACTCATCACAGAATTCATCAACAACATCTAATATATAGAGTTTGCTTGCCCCGCAACTTAAAGCTCTTTCATTCAGGCCATCAAGTTCCTCTTCCTGACCGCAATCTATGCAGACGCATACAACTTCATAATCGAAGTTTTCCTTAAGCCAGGGTATAATAGCAGTAGTGTCCAAACCGCCTGAATATGCAAGAATAACCTTTTCTTTTGCCATTTTTTCTCTCCTCGTCTTTCTTTTATGTTTTCACGAATTTGTTTTATCATAATATAAACCCTTTATGCACAAAATGCAACCAAAAATGTATAAATATTTAAAAATAATTAAAAATATGCATAAATATTTACATTTGCTGTTGCATATTTTTTTTATAGGTCGTATACTGAAAAAAGTTTATAGGAGGTTTCAAGAAGATGATAAAAGTAGGAATCATTGGTGCAACCGGATATGCAGGCGCAGAAATTGTGAGATTACTGCAGGGACATCCTGAAGCAGAAGTTGTTTGGTATGGGTCCAGAAGCTACATAGATGAGAAGTACAGTAGTATATATGGAAACCTTTTTAAATTGGTAGATGCAAAATGCATGGACGACAACATGGATAAGCTTTCAGATGAGGTAGATGTTATTTTCACAGCAACTCCTCAGGGGCTTTGTGCATCACTGATCAATGAAACTATATTAAATAAGGTGAAGGTAATAGATCTGTCAGCTGATTTCAGGTTAAAAGATGTATCTATATATGAGAAATGGTACAAGATAGAACATAAAGCTCCTGAATATATAAATGAAGCTGTATATGGTCTGTGCGAAATAAATCGGGATAAGATAAAAAATGCAAGGATAATTGCAAATCCGGGATGCTATACGACCTGTTCGATCCTTACAGCATATCCTCTTATTAAAGAAGGACTTATTGATCCGGATTCTTTGATAATTGATGCCTTAAGTGGTGTTTCTGGAGCTGGAAGAGGCGCTAAGGTTGCAAATCTCTACTGTGAAGTCAATGAGAGCTGCAAGCCATATGGAGTAGCTACCCACAGACATACTCCTGAGATAGAAGAGCAGTTGGGATACGCTGCGGGAAAAGAGCTTGTGTTAAACTTCACACCTCACCTTGTTCCTATGAACAGAGGAATACTTGCAACAGAGTACGCATCTCTTATAAAGAAGGACGGCAAGCTTCCAAGCGCTATGGATATTAGAGCTGCATATGAAAAGTATTATAAAGATGAGTATTTTATAAGACTTCTTGAGGATGGCGTTTATCCTGAAACAAGATGGGTTGAATGCAGTAATTTTGTAGATATTGGATTTAAGATCGATGAGCGCACCGGAAGAATAATCATGATGGGAGCCATCGACAATCTTGTAAAAGGTGCTGCAGGGCAGGCAGTTCAGAATATGAATATTGCCTTTGGCCTTAAAGAAAGTATGGGACTTGAGATTGTTCCCTGCTTCCCATAATAAATAAAAAGAAAAGCTGGTGAAACTATGGTTCGTACAATGACGATTGATGATTATGATGAAGTATACGCGCTCTGGATGTCGATACATGGTTTTGGAATACGTTCAATTGACGATACTAAAGAAGGCGTAGAGATGTTTTTAAAAAGAAATCCCACTACAAGTGCAGTTGACGTGGAGGATGGAAAAATAGTCGGTGCTATTTTATGCGGCCATGATGGAAGAAGAGCCTGTCTTTATCATGTATGTGTAAGTGAAAAGTACAGAATGCATGGAATCGGCAAAAAGATGGTTGAATTTTGCTGTGAGCAGCTAAAAAAAGAAAAGATCAATAAGGTCTGCCTGAATGCTTTTGTTACAAATACAGTCGGCAATAAGTTCTGGCAGAAAATGGGATGGACATTAAGAACTGATCTTAATTATTACGATTTTGCTTTAAATGAAGGTAATCTGACTATATTTAATAAATAAGGAGCAGATATATGAAAGAGATAACAGGTGGTATTACAGCAGCAAAAGGATTTAAGGCGGCAAGCTGTGAAGCAGGTATCAAGTATAAAGACAGGACTGATATGGCACTTATATATTCCACAGAGCCCTGTGTGTGCGCAGGAACCTTTACTTCCAATGTGGTAAAGGCTGCATGTGTCCAGTGGGATAAAAAAATAGTTGAGTCAGGTAGTACTATGCAGGCAGTTGTGATCAATTCAGGAATTGCCAATGCATGTACAGGAAAAGAGGGATTTGATGCCTGTGAGGCAGTGGCAAAGGCAGTGGAAAAGAGCCTTGGAGTTGCTTATTTGTCAGTTGGCGTCGCTTCTACCGGTGTGATCGGAATGCAGCTTCCTGTAGATAAGATGACACTTGGAGTATCTAAGATGAGCGAAAGTCTTGATGACAGTATTGAAGCAGGAACAGCAGCTTCAAAGGCCATTATGACAACTGATACGGTTAACAAAGAGATTGCCGTAACCTTTGATATTGATGGAAAAGAGATCACTCTTGGAGGCATGAGCAAGGGCTCAGGAATGATCCATCCTAATATGTGCACCATGCTTGCTTTTTTATCTACCGATCTTAAGATTGAGAAATCTCTGCTTCAGGAAGCGGTAAAAGACGTAGTAGCAGACTCTTTTAATATGATAACAGTTGATGGTGATACCTCAACCAACGATACTCTCTTGTGTATGGCAAACGGTCTTGCAGGAAATGACTGCATTAGCGAGAAAAACGATAATTATAAAAAGTTTAAAGAAGCTCTTTCCTATGTTTGCACATTTCTTGCCAAGAAGATGGCTTCTGATGGCGAGGGGGCAACAAAGCTTTTTGAAGCAAAAGTTGTAAATGCAAAAAGTAAAGCAGACGCAAGAACTCTTTCAAGAGCAATTGTTGGATCAAATCTTTCAAAAGCAGCTATCTACGGCTGCGATGCCAATTTCGGAAGATTTCTTTGTGCCATGGGATATTCCGGCGCTATCTTTGATCAGAACGATGTGGAACTTTTCTTTGAAAGCGCAAATGGCAAGATAGAAGTATTTCATATGGGAACACCACTTGATTTTGATGAAGATAAGGCACTTCAGATCATGAAGGCTGATGCTGTAACAGTACTTGTGGACATGCATGAAGGTAACGAGTCTGCAACAGCATGGGGATGCGATCTTACATATGATTATGTGAAGATCAATGCTGATTACAGGTCATAAGGAGGACTTACTATGGATAAGGATATGGAAAGCGTATTAAAAAAAGCAGAAGTACTGGTTGAGGCCCTTCCATATATTCAGAAATTTAATAAGAAGATCATCGTTGTAAAATATGGCGGTAGTGCCATGAGTAACGAAGAACTTCAAAAGAGTGTAATAACAGATGTTACTCTTTTAAAGCTTGTAGGACTTAAACCAATCATTGTACATGGTGGTGGAAAGGCAATCAGTTCATGGGTCTCAAAAGTTGGAAAAGAGGCTGAGTTCGTAAACGGACTTAGAGTGACTGATGCAGAGACTATGGAAATAGCCGAGATGGTCCTTGGCAGAGTTAATAAGCAGCTGGTTACAATGGTTCAGGAGCTTGGAGTTAAGGCCATAGGAATAAGCGGAAAAGATTCAGGTCTTTTGCATGTTAAAAAGAAATATTCAGATGGCAAGGATATTGGCTTTGTTGGTGAGATTGACAAGGTTGATCCAAAGGTTTTATTTGACCTTATTGATAATGAGTATCTTCCTGTCATTGCACCTGTTGGATTCGATGACAATTTTGATACCTACAACATCAATGCAGATGATGCGGCATGTGCCATCGCTAAGGCTGTTGGTGCAGATAAACTCGCATTTTTGACTGACATAGAAGGCGTTTATAAAGATATAAACGATCCATCATCATTCCTGTCAAGGCTTACATGTTCGGAGGCAGATGCACTTATTGCCGGTGGAAATATAGGCGGAGGAATGCTTCCAAAACTTAATAACTGCACAGATGCCATAAGACAGGGCGTTAACAGCGTTCATATTTTGGATGGAAGAATAGCACATTGCCTGCTTTTGGAAATATTTACCAACAAGGGTGTTGGAACAATGTTTACGGCTGACTAAGAAGTGGCAGCAGTTAAAAAAGATAATAATAAGGGAGAACTTAAGCTATGAGCGAAATGATGAAATCATATATCGAAGAGGCTGAGAAAGCACTGCTTCATACCTATAACAGATATCAGATTGTCCTTGAAAAGGGCGATGGAGTCTATCTATATGATATCGATGGAAAAAAGTACCTTGATTTTGTGGCAGGTATTGCTGTTTTTGCCCTTGGTTACAATAACAAGGAATACAATGACACCTTAAAAGCTCAGATCGATAAGGTTCTCCATACATCCAATTATTACTATAATGTGCCGGCTATAGAAGCAGCAAAGAAGCTAAAAGAAGTCTCTAAAATGGACAGAGTCTTTTTCACAAACAGCGGCGCAGAAGCAGTTGAAGGCGCACTTAAGGCTGCCAGAAAGTATGCATTTTTAAAGGATGGAAAAACTGATCATGAGATAATTGCCATGAACCATTCCTTCCATGGCAGGACTTTCGGAGCGCTTTCAGTAACAGGAAATCCTCACTACAGAGAGGCCTTTGAGCCAATGATCGGAAATATAAAGTTTGCCGATCTTAATGACTTTGAAAGCGTTCTTTCACAGGTGAATGATAAGACCTGCGCTATAATTTTTGAGACTGTGCAGGGAGAAGGCGGAATATATCCGGCAACAGAGGAGTTCCTTACAAAGGTAAGAAAGCTCTGCGATGAAAGAGATATCCTTCTTATCCTTGATGAGATACAGTGCGGCATGGGCAGGACAGGATATATGTTTGCCTGGCAGAAATATGGAGTAAAGCCTGACATCATGACAACTGCCAAGGCCCTTGGCTGCGGAGTACCTGTAGGAGCTTTCCTTATGACTGAAAAAGTAGGGGCTAATTCCCTTGTTGCAGGTGACCATGGCACTACATACGGCGGCAATCCTTTTGCATGTGCGGCAGTGGGCAAAGTACTTGATTTATTTAAGCAGGACAATATAATAGAGAATGTGAATGAGGTGGCTCCATATCTTGAAGAGCGCTTGGATGAGCTTGTTGGACGCTATGACTTCATTACGTGCAGAAGAGGAATGGGACTTATGCAGGGACTTGTCTTTGACAGACCTGTGGCAGATGTAATCAATAAGGCACTTGAAAATGGCCTTATCCTGATAAACGCCGGACCTAATATTATCCGTTTTGTGCCTCCTCTTGTGATAACCAAGGAAAATGTGGATGACATGATAGGTATACTTGATTCATGTCTGAGGAGTCTATGAGATTAAGAGTTAAGGTTTTTTCTATTGTTTTAATACTTTGTATGTTATCTGGTACGATTCTTTACGCGCAGTCCAAACAGAGCGTGTTTGAGGATCATTCTCTTTTTAACCTGAACAAGACAACTGTAAGAATATGGTACACGGACGATGCGCTTACTCCATACCTTCAGAATAAGGCGGTTGCTTATTCTGAATCACGTAGCAGAGTGCGTATCGAGCCTGTACTTGTTTCAGGTCTTGAATATCTTGAAGCTATCAACAAGGCTTCTCTTGAAGATGATAATTATCCTGACCTTTATATAATAACAAACGATTCTCTCGAAAAGGCCTATTTGGCAGGACTTGCTCTTGAGATTGACAATGGAGCTGACTTCCTTGATGAGGAGACTTTCCCAACATCTGCAGTTAATTCCGTTACTTATAATGGAAGACTTATAGCTTATCCTTTCTATTATGAGACAAGTTCACTGGTCTATAACAAGACATATCTCGAGAATATGGTAAGAGAAGAGCTCCAGGCTGAAGCTGACATGGCAGAGGGCGAGGAAGCAGAAGAAAGTGCAGAAGAGGACAGCTCTGCAGAAGCTTCAACTGAGGCTGATGTTGACGAGGACTCTGCTATTTCAGACAAAGAGGTTCAGGCTAGAGTTGAGGAAAAGATTCCTCATACTATTGCAGATATTTTGAAATTCGCTCAGAGCTATAACGCTCCTGATCAGGTTGAAGCGGTATTTAAATGGGATGTTACAGATATTTTCTACAACTATTTCTTTGTTGGAAATTACATGAATGTAGGCGGTAAGGCCGGAGACGATGTAAGTCTCATAGATATCTATAATTCAGATACCATCAGCTGCATGAAGATATATCAGCAGCTTAACCAGTTCTTTGCCATTGATGCAAAAGAAATTGATTATGACCAGATCGTTCAGGACTTTATTGATGGAAAAATCGTATTTACCGTTGCTACAACAGATATCCTGTCTAAGATTGAAGCAGCTAAAGCTTCAGGCGAATGTGAATATGATTTTGAAGTTGCTGACATTCCTGATATAACTTCAGATTACAAGACAAGAACCATGTCAGTTACAGACTGTATTGTTGTTAACGGATACTCTGAGCACCCTACAGAAGCTAATTCTTTTGCCAGATATCTCTTAAATGATAATTCAGGTGATATTTATAAGCTTGGAGGAAAGCCGGCGGCTCACTTTGGCGTCAACTATGGTGACAAAAACCTTGATACCTTTACTGAGGTTTATGCAGATTCAGTACCTATGCCAAAGACTATAGAGACAAGTAACCTCTGGATGGAACTTGAAATTGCATTTACCAAGATATGGAATGGAGATGATTGTAATTCTACTCTTAAAAATGTATCTGAGAGTATCATGACTCAGGTTACAGGTACAGCTTTTGAGGAAGAAACTCTTCCTGATCCTACAGATCTGGATGTTACAGACGGTCTTACAGAAGAGAGCGATTAATTTTTGTTTGTGCTTGCGTTATTTTTTTTAATCGACTAGAATAAAAAAGCATGGCGGGGTTCCTCTTAGGAGGAAAACATGCGTAGGTTTATATTTATACTTTGTTGCACTATGGCTTTTACTTTGGCTGGGTGTACAAATGCCGGATATGATTCGGATATAGTTCTTAGTGATACTATGGATGATGAGGGGTCTGAAGATATTTCTGATGGGAATTGCAGCACGGGGGATTACGCAACAGTTGCTCTGACTGAGCAGGAAAATATTGTGGTGTATGTTTGTGGTGCAGTTGTTTGTCCTGGTGTTTATGAATTACCTCCTGCTTCGAGAGCAGATGATGCAGTAAAAGCGGCAGGTGGTTTCGTCGATGGCGCAGATGATACTTATGTTAATCTTGCTGCCGTAGTCGAGGATGGCACCAAACTCATGATTCCAACTAAAGACGAAGTTAAAAATGGCCTTGTTGCAGATAATACTGACAGCACTGATAGTTTTGGCAGCAACGGACTTATAAATATTAACAAAGCCACAAAGGAGGAACTTAAGACTATTCCTGGAATTGGGGAGAAGGTTGCCGGTAAGATAGTCAATTACCGGGAGCAGAATGGGAATTTTGCCTGCATTGAAGATATTATGAAAGTGTCAGGTATTAAGGATAAACTTTTTTCTAAAATAAAGGAATATATTACAGTTTAACAGTTTTAGAAAGCGGAGAAGTAATGAGTAAGAAAGCACTTGTAGTAGATGATGAAAAAGCAATAGTTAAAGGTATTAAGTTTAGCCTGGAGCAGGATGATATAGTCTGTGACTGTGCCTATGATGGTCAGACAGCTCTTGAAATGGCCAGAACTAACAATTATGACATTATTCTACTGGATGTGATGCTTCCCGGACTTACAGGCTTTGAAGTGTGCCAGCAGATCAGAGAGTTTTCTAACGTCCCTATTATCATGCTTACAGCAAAGGGCGATGATATGGACAAGATACTTGGCCTTGAATATGGTGCAGATGATTATATGACCAAGCCTTTCAATATTCTTGAAGTTAAGGCAAGGATCAAGGCAATCATCAGAAGAACCAGCAGATCACAGGCGCCTGAGAAAACTTTGACCTTTGGTGATCTTAAGCTTAACGAGGCTTACAGAAGAGTTTTTGTAAAAGACAGAGAGATAAATGTTACCAGCAGAGAGTATGAGCTTTTAGAGCATCTTGCTTCTAATGCAGGAAGGGTGTACTCAAGAGAAGAACTTTTGCACACTATATGGGGAACAGAATACCCGGGTGATGAGAGAACTGTTGATGTTCATATCAGAAGACTTCGTGAGAAACTTGAGAGTAACCCAAGTGAACCTAGATATGTACGTACAAAATGGGGCAGCGGTTACTATTTTCAAGGATGATTTTATATAAAAATATGAATCTTTTTTTATCAAAAGTAAAAGATATAGCTATTCAGCTCAAAATAAGAAATATTTTCAAGAGTCTAAGAGTGCGATTTTTCATAGTGGTTTCTATTACGGGATTGCTTTCTTGTTTGGTTATGCATGCCCTGATATTACAGAGCTATGAAGATCGTGCTGTCAACGTTAAATCAACGGAAGTTCAGACACAGCTTCGAATACTGGCGAACCACCTTATTACTTATAATTATCTGCAGGACACTTCTTCAGAGGTTATAAATGCGGAACTTGATATGCTTGCAAACCTTTACGATGGCCGTGTAATGGTTATCAATGACGACCTTAAGGTTGTGAAGGATACCTACAATATAAGTCAGGGAAAGACCATTATTTCTGAAGAGGTTGTTAACTGCCTTAAGACAGGTTCCAAGGGCACATTGTCAAAATATGACAGCGCAAATGGTTATATTGAGATGATCACTCCTATAGTAACAACTGAACTCATTGAAGAGGGTGATATAGCGGTAGCTGGGAATGCCAATGAGGTTGTAAGAGGAGTTCTTTTGACAAGTGTATCAACTGAGACTATTGCCAATACACTTGAAATCTTAAGCAGACGTGCCACAACCCTTGAAACACTTATCGTAACAATAATCCTTGTATTTTCTGCACTGGTTTCATATGCACTGCTTAAGCCCTTCGACAGGATTACAGCTGCTATCAATGATGTTAAAGCTGGTTATACAGATAAGCCCGTTGTTGGACCAAACTACCTGGAGACAGAGCAGATCATCAATGCTTTCAATGCCATGTTAAGGCGCATGAAGGTGCTTGATGACTCAAGACAGGAATTTGTTTCCAACGTGTCGCATGAGCTTAAGACCCCTATAACATCTATCAAGGTTTTGGCAGATTCTCTTTTATCTCAGGAAGATGTTCCTAATGAAGTATATAGGGAATTTATGACAGATATAGGTGAAGAGATCGACAGGGAAGACAAGATAATCAACGACCTTCTTGCTCTTGTTAAGATGGACAAAAAGGCGTCAGGTCTTTCTATCACATCAGTTGATGTTGTAAGCCTTACAGAAGTAGTGCTAAAAAGAATGCGCCCTATAGCAAGAAAACACAATATAGACCTCACACTTGAGAGCAACAGGGCTATAACAGCTGAGATTGATGAAGTTAAAATATCACTTGTGATCATGAATCTGGTTGAGAATGCTATAAAGTACAACAAAGAGAACGGCACTGTTAAGGTTGAGCTTGATGCGGATCATCAGTATTTTTCAATCAAGGTAATAGACACCGGAATAGGCATTCCTGAAGATAGCCTTGACCATATTTATGAGAGATTCTACAGAGTTGACAAGTCGCGCTCAAGAGAGATCGGTGGAACAGGCCTTGGACTTGCAATCGCCAGAAATGCAGTTCTTATGCACAGAGGATCAATTGATGTTCAGAGTACTTTAGGAGAAGGAACAACCTTTACTGTGAGAATTCCGCTTATTTGCGTAGGTTCAAAATGATTAAGACTATGAATAAAAGACAATTATTATACAAAAGAATAATGCCTGTTTTCATTGGAATACTCATCATGGTTACATCTGTTTCATGTGAGAGAAAGAGTCGTGATGATTCCAGTGCTTTTAAGGTTTACTATGTAAACAGCAGCGAGACTGGGATTGTTTCGGAAAACTATGAGATACAATCTGATAAGTCGGATTCAAAAGCGGTTATAAATGAACTTGTCACAGCACTTGAAACCATGCCTGACAGGCTTCAGTACGAGGCACCGATTGCAGGTGATATCAAGCTTTTAAACTATTCTCTTAAGGATAAGCTCCTCACACTCAATTTTGATCGCAAGTACAATGAGCTTGGGAGAACTATAGAGATACTAGACAGAGCTGCAATCGTCAGGACTTTTTGCCAGCTTGAGGATGTTGAATATGTCACATTCCAGGTGGAGGGGACACCTCTTACAGATCATTACGGAAGCGTGATAGGGAATATGTCCGCTGATACCTTCATTTATAATGTGGGAAAAGAAATAAGTACCTATGAGAAGATTGAACTGAAGCTGTATTTTGCCAATGAATCCGGAACAAAGCTTGTTCCTGTCTACAGATCTGTTGTCTACAACAGTAATATTTCAATGGAAAGGCTTGCTGTAGAACAGGTTATAAGCGGACCTAACACAGATGTGGCATTTCCCACAGTAAATAAGGACAGCAAGATAAAAAGTGTAAATATAAAAGATGGAGTCTGCTATATAGACTTTGATTCAACATTCCTGACTCAGACACAGAATGTATCTGCTGAGGTTGCACTTTATTCAATAGTGAACACGGTTACAGAGTTTTCTGATGTCAACAAGGTAGTTCTTTCCGCAAACGGAGAGCCATCATTTACCTTTATGGATTTTGTAATCTCAGGTCCTTATGAGAGAAATCTTGATATTGTCGAATAATTAGGAGTTTTATATGAAAAGGCCGCTTTGCGCAGTTGCGCTTTTAATGGCGGTGATTGTCTATATTTATCTGGAATTTTCTGTTTCTAAACTGACTGTATATGAGCCGGAAGAGAGTTTTACTGAGACTACCAAAGTTGTTGGGGTAGTGATCCAAAAGGAACAAAAGAAAAACTCTCTTGGCGATATATACACAGCTCTTTATCTGGTTCCAAGAAAACCTTTAAAAGGAAAATTTGAATATATCGAATGTTATTTATCTGCGGACTCCTATGAGCCCTCTATTGGAGAGACAGTTCTTGTCTCAGGCAAGGTAAATGAATTTGCAACGCCGCGAAATCCCGGTGAATTTGACTCTCGCCTCTATTATTCAACTTTAAAAATTGCATATCGGATCAAAAATGCTTACATAGACAAAGCCAATGGCAAAAAGGATCTCTTCAAAGAAAGTCTGTATAAACTAAGGCTTGTATTTGAAAATAATCTTGATAAGACTCTTGATGAAGAAGATGCAGCCATCATGAAGGCAATGCTTCTTGGAGATAAATCTTTTATGGATGAGGAGATAAAAGATCTGTATAAAGACTCCGGGATCATGCATATTCTGGCGGTGAGTGGGCTTCACATATCAATAATCGGAATGGGAATATACCGCGCATTAAAGAAAATAAAAGCTCCCGGGGGATTATCAGTGGCGATAGCGGTGACTATTATGTTTTGTTATGGGGCAATGTGCGGAATGAATACGTCTGCTTTTAGGGCTATACTTATGTTTTCACTGCGGCTTTTGGCACCGCTTTTAGGAAGAACGTATGATATTTTTACAAGCCTTTCATTGGCTTTTATGCTCTTACTCTTAGAGCAACCTCTATATTTATATAGTAGCGGATTTTTGTTTTCTTTTGGAGCAATCATAGGAATTGCTCTTGTAAAGCCCCTTTTAAAACCTGAAGTTTTAACATATGCGCCATTTACCATGAAATTTGCTGATGATAGGGAGGAAAGGCTGAGCAAAAAGGTACTAAATAAGTGTCTTGACTGTGTCTCTACATGTCTTGCGATAATGCTTGTTACGCTTCCTGTGTATACCTCATTTTATTACACATATCCAATAGGATCGATTGTCTTAAACCTGGTAGTTTTGCCGCTTATGGGTGTACTTATGGTAATTGGAATAGTCTGCATGAGTGTCGGAGCTCTCATTATTTTTGTTGGAAAAGTATTTGGTTTGGGTGCCCATATTATCCTTTTATTTTATAAAGTATCCTGCAATATCAGTAAGATAAACGGAGGACTTACCTGGTACGTAGGTCATTCTTCAAAAATACAGGTTGTTATTTATGTGCTTCTCATTACCGCGTTTATAGCGTTTTTGTATTTTGAAAGGGATAACCTTGCAGGTAAAAAGTATACTCGTAGTGACCTTTTGAGGTTTGATGCCTTCAAAATCTTATTCATTCTCTTTTCTGTTGCGGTTCTTACTTTTAGAATTCATCCGGATCTTGAAATAAACATGATAGATGTGGGACAGGGAGATGGAATACTGATATCCTCAGGCGGTAAAAATATCCTGATTGATGGAGGGAGCACAAGTAAGAAGAATGTTGGAAAGTATCAGATCATACCATTCCTAAAATATAAGGGAGTCGGTAAGCTTGATGTGGCCATCGTGACTCATGAGGATGAGGATCATATAAGCGGACTTTTGGAAATAATGGATGATATGGAAAAAGGAGGAATATGCATAAAAAGACTTATTCTTCCTGAAGTGTCAGTAAAATCAAGGGGAGAGAACTACAACCATCTTGAAGAGAGGGCTAAAGAGCTTGGCATACCGATATTTTATATAAACACAGGTGAGAGCTTTAATATGTCAGATATATCGTTTTTATGTCTGAATCCTAGGAAGAATATGGTAACAGAAGGAGCAAATGCTTATTCTACAGTGCTTTACATGAAGTATGGGGATTTTACAGCTTTTTTTACAGGAGATATGGAAAAAGAGGGACTTGATAATGTTAAGGAAAACCTCAGGTTGAGCAGGAAAGATGTAACTCTTCTGAAGGTTGCCCATCACGGCTCAATGTATACCACAGACGAGGAGTTTCTTGAGCTGACAAAGCCTGAGCTTGCTCTTATTTCCTGCGGAGAGGGCAATAAATACGGCCATCCCCACAAAGAAACTCTTGAGAGACTAAAGAGTATAGGAGCTGCAATCTACAGAACGGATGAAGAGGGATGCATAACAGTTGAGGTTGAAGATGCTCATATAAAACTAAGGGGCTTTTTGGAATGAGCATTATTGGCTTTTTATACATGCTTCTGCTAGAATAGTCTACGGAGTGTGATTTTATGGCAGCTAAAACAACAGATTTTCCTGTTAAACAGAGACAACTTAATGAAGATATAAAAAACGGAGTGTTTAAGAAATGCTATCTTATCTATGGCGAAGAAGCATATCTTAGACTCCAGAACAGAGATAAACTTGTGAAGGCTTTGGGGGGCGGAGCTTCTTCCATGAATTTCACAAAGTATGAAGGAGACCAGATAAACCCGGCCCAGGTCATAGATATGGCTGAGACTATGCCTTTCTTATCAGATAAAAGAGTGATCCTTGTTGAAAACAGCGGATTTTTTAAGAGCGGATGCCCTGAACTTGCTGATTATCTGAAATCGCCTTCAGAGACTACTTATTTCATATTCATAGAAAAAGAGGTCGATAAAAGAAAGGATATTTTTAAGGCAGTCAGCAAGATTGGTCTTGAAATGAACTGCGACACTCAGGATGAAGATACTTTAAAAAGGTGGATAGCAGGGAAGTTTGCTTCAGAAGGAAAAAATATATCTCCAAGGGCAGCAGCTTTTTTCCTTGAGAGAGTTGGAACGGATATGTCCAATATCAGTACAGAAAT
>JAEEGF010863397.1_pt1 | contig 20811 bp, 9 predicted proteins | sample 9134171 | NCBI WGS metagenome assembly JAEEGF01 (sample SAMN16246542, study PRJNA631951) | gut metagenome | biome: gut microbiome; feature: rumen; material: AP-attached | host: Bos | place: Iran: Karaj | collected 2018-10
AAATTGCAAGGCAAGGAGCGCGCTGTGGCTATCTACAACCCCAACGACACAGAACAGCTTGTGACACTCCATCCTGCTACAATCGACCTCGGAGGCGCCGTGCAGTACTATGACTGCTTCACCCAAACTGATTATCTCTACGACATGAACCCCATCCCATTGAGGATACCAGCCCACGGCACAAAGATATACCGTGTGAAAGGCCAGAAACGTCTGGAACGCAAGGTCTATGAAGCCGAGACCGCACTGTTGCCCGCCTATCAGGAACTGCGCAACAACCAGGATGTGAAGTCAGGGGTCTTCACTGCTGTGCCCGAGGCCAGCGGTGGCTACAAGGCCGGATGGCTCGGAGGCCGCGAGGGTAACGACATCCAGTGGAATCATGTCTATGCAAAGAAAGCTGGGACACGGCGCATGACCATTACTTACTTCTGCGGCGAGGAGCGCACCATGGACCTCACAGTCAACGGGAAGCGTGTCACCACACTGAAAGCCTCTGCCCAAGGTTGGGACCAACCTACCACCGTCAGTGTCGAAGTGAACCTCAAGAAAGGATACAACAGCATTCGTCTCAGCAATGACAACGAATGGATGCCTGATATAGACAAGATGGTGTTAGAGTGAGACTATAGCAACTATGGACACTATAGCAACTATGGACACTATAGCGACTATGGACACTATAGCGACTATGGACACTATAGCAACTATATCAGCTAACGCCTAAAGCCTAAAGCCTACTAAGGACTCTTAACTCTTAATTCTTAACTCTTATGTTGCATTTTAAAACTGGAATAGGCTGGAAAGCCTGTTATGACGATGAACGTAATCTTTACACCGCACAGACATCATGGAGAGGCGATTATGACCTTTATGAGATTGACGCGGACATTTACAACAAACTCGGTGAACCCGATGTTTATTCTGACGAACTGATTCATTCCGGACGGCACCTCTATTACAGTGCGGACAGTCCCATCGGTCCCCCCACCGTAATGGTAATAGATGAGAACTATGCCGAATTATGCCCTTGGGCAAAGGTTCAGAAAGGCGAAAGAATCATGTCAAAGGAATTAACAGACATCGCCGTTGATCTTTGGGAGAACGAACCCACTCGTGAACAAAGAAAGAAACAGAATCCCTAAAGGAACAACTCTTAATTATCAATAACAAAACGACAATGAAAAACTTAAGAAGAATTGACAAATGGATGGTCTTGATGGCCATCGTCTGTGTGGTATTCCTGACAGGCTGTGGCAAATCGGCCAAAGAAGGAGAAAATGTCCCTAACGAGTCGAAAGACAATAAGGAAGTGGTGACGGAGTCGGCAGAGGCGCAGGACGAAACCGAGTCGGCTGATGTGGATGAAGACTTACCGGAGGGACTCGACTCCATGACAAGCGGCTTGGCAGAGACACCCATCACTGTCAGCCCCAAGGGTGCCAAAGTCAATATCCAAGATTTCGCTCAGGCTTTTTGCAGCCAGTATGAGCGCTTTGAGCCCAATGAAAAGATACTGAGATACTTTGCCGCCCCCAAGACATACGACGAGGAGGCTGAATTGTACCAAGTAAAAAGTGATATTACTAACGGCTACATCAGATCCATGCTATTGGCAGAAGTCGTCCGCGAAACCCAAATGTGCTATTGGAACCGCAAAAACGGCCATTCACTGGTGGGAATCTTCATGGTGAACGGCTTTGAAAGCGGTAAATCCGAGAATGTCTTCATGTTTTATGACTACGATCCGAAGACCAACATCATGACTCCCGACCTAAATGTATACAAGGTAGTGGAGAAGGTGGCCCTCGACAAGGCCTTCGATGAATATCTCTTGGATCTCCCCCAAAAGGGAAAGGACATCGTGGTCTATCTTTATTTAGACAATGGAGAAGATGGTAACGATGACACGACAAAGACGCTGAAGTGGACTGGCGACACTTTCACTTTGGTTGCCGACTAAACCTTTTTCATCTGTGCCATTGGCACCCAGGCGAGGGGCGCGAAAATAGTTTTCTGTTGTCAACGATTCAACATAAGGACCATTATCAACTGAAAGAATTGAAAGAATTGATTTCCTTTTTCTGGCAAAATAAGATAATTTCATTTTGTTTTCCGTTCGACTATTCGTATCTTTGGAACCAAAAAGCAACGATTATGGATAACAGACTATTGATTACTTTGGCTGTAGTATTCATTATGGCTGCAGCCACTTGCCTCACCGCATGCCATGCGGGCAACTTTGGCTTGATAGGAAAAAAACACCCCATCAAAAAAGAAACAACCGCCATCCACTACTCCATACACACCAACTCAGGTATTGCTGTGCAGACAGATTATGACATCACGCCCGACTCCATCACCTGGCTATATAGGGACCGCCGAAATGGCTTCATCCTCCGCGACGTAGTGAAATACGACCCTAAAGACTACGATGCCCTTATCGATACACTGTCGCAGGTGGCCTTCAAGGTGCGCCATGTCAAAAGCACCGCTTCAAGGGGTGGAGGTGGTTATGCCTATTCCTTCTTTGACAGCGAAGGCAAATACCTTGGCTATGGCGACGTCAACAATATCGCCTCTGGCGACAACGAGACTGCCGAGGAAGCCATCAGCCAATTCCTCTACACCCACCGCACTGCCGGCGAACAAGCAGTGAAGGATGCCAAGGAAAAAGGAAAGCTCTATATCAACATGGAAGAGTTTCCCGAAACTTTAGTGCCGTATAGGTTGCAGTGACACAAATGCAGCCATCATCTCCCCATGATTATTTCCTTTGCTGGTTTTTTCCTTTTTCATTTGTCTTTTATGATGCACTTGTTGCCATCAACAATATATAATCCACGAGACAATGTGTTGAAACTGTCAGTATCTCCCACACAAACGCCACTGAGATTATAGACCTTGTTGGCAGTAGGCTTGTGATGAAGGAGAAAACTCATACCATTGGAAGAGGATTTATAGGTTGTTTTCACGGTGGACCCCAAGACACTAATCTTGTCTTGAAGTCTTACATCAGCCGAACTGGCAGCCAAATAGATATCCACATCACCTGTTTCAACGTCGAAGGTGAAGGTTTTGTCATTATAATAAGCCAATTGCTCATGTTTCAATGGAATTGCAACTTGTTTGGTCTCACCTGCCTTGAGTTCCACACGGACAAATCCGACTAATTGTTTGATTGGTCTCTCGATTTCTGATTGACAATGGACATACAACTGTACCACCTCTGCACCGTCTCTCAAACCTGTGTTGGTAATGTTGGCTGTCACTTTTATTTCTTCTCCAGGGTTAAGCGACCTACGGTCCAACGCCAAATCGCTGTAAGCAAAAGATGTGTAGGAAAGTCCATGACCGAAGGGATACAATGGCTTCCTGTCGTGATACATGTAGGTGTACTTATTCTTCCGAATGCCGTATTGCTTTAGATTGGAAGGCAAATTGGACATTGAAGCATACCAAGTGGAAGTAAGCTTCCCACCGGGATTATAACTGCCAAAGACAACATCGCAGATGGCTTGCCCCTGTTCCTGACCATCATACCAAGCCTCAATGATGGCAGGCACGTTCCTGTCTGCCCAACTGATGTCCATCGAAGAACACGTGCTGAGAATAAGGACCACATTGGGGTTGACGGCATAGATAGACTCCAGCAATTTCTGTTGCACTACTGGAAGCGAAAGACTGTTTCTGTCGCGGCTCTCATCACTCACATTAAGGTCGGTTCCCAAAGCAAGAAGCACGACATCGGCTTCTTTCGCCATGGATACGGCCTCATCAAGCAGTTTCTGGTCTGTGCTGCCGCTCACACTGGAACCCTGTGCGCACATCACCCTACTGCCCAGAGCTGTGGAGGACACATCGTCCTCATTATAGACACGGAACCAATCTACATTGACGATATATCTATTGTTGTCGCTCGCTTCAGGCAATTTGCTAAAAGAAAGATATACCGTGTGCGTACCTATGATGGTCTGTGCCTCTTCAGGCAGGTCGGCAACAACGGTGACGAAAGTGGTCCAGTTGTTGGCGGTAGCGGGAAGAGTACCTTGATAGAGCAAGGTGCCAGTTTTTGCATTGTCGATTCTTACGGTCATTTGACGGTTGCCATAGCATCCAGCATAACTGAAAGAGAATTTGGTTTTGCCCTCACCAAAATCCACATTATCGTATTGGAATACAGCCCCCGACTCAATGAAGCCAATACCAGGATTATCTACTCTGCCCTTCGTAGCCTCATCGTAATTCTCTGCCTGTATGGTTCCGTCGCTGGTGATGGTGAAATTCATCACGTCGGCGACAGCCTGCAGCAATGTCTTCTTATAAGTAGGCTCACCTGTGTAGCCACCCAGTTGGATTGTGTTGGAGTATGGTCCGATTACCGCGATTTTTTGGATGTCTGACGCATGAAGCGGAAGGCAATTGGCCTCATTTTTCAACAAAACGATAGCTTCATGCGAGGCTTGCAATGCCAATGCCCTGTGTTCGCTGCACTCCAACATACCCTCACCGCAGTTGACATATGGATGATTGGAGTCGAACTCACCTAAGGAGAACCTTGCCTCAAACACCCTTACAAGCGCAGTGTCGAGTTGCGCTTCTGTCATATAACCCTTCTCAATGGCTTCCCTGCAATGGTCCTGAAACGTATTGCCACAGTTGAGGTCCTCACCATTGACCATGGCAACAGCAGATGCCTCTGCACCAGTAGCAGCATATCTATGCTTTTGGAAGATGTCGTCGATGGCACCGCAATCACTTGTGATAAAGCCATCAAACCCCCATTCTGTCCTCAGGATGTCGATGAGCAGTTCATGATTGGCACAGCAGGGAATGCCATTGAGCGCATTGTATGCACTCATGATGCTTCTCACGTTACCCTCTTTGACAGCCATCTCAAAAGCCGGCAGATAATACTCCCTAAGGTCACGCTCATCCATATCTGACGAGGAATCGTGGCGCCCTCCCTCATAGTTGTTGGCAGCGAAATGCTTGGCTGTGGCCACCGTCTTGTAGTACTTGGGGTCATCACCCTGCATGCCTTTGATATATTCCACTGCAATACGGCCCGTGAGATAGGGGTCCTCGCCGTAGTTTTCCTCATCACGTCCCCATCTGGGGTCGCGGCTCATATTGATTGTAGGACACCAATAGACAAGTCCCTTGTTCTTGTGCCTATTATACCATCGGGCCTCATTGGCGGTTGCTTCTGCACACTTTTTGATGAGCGACATGTCCCAAGTGGAAGACATTGCCTTTGACGATGGGAACGATGTGGCTGCACCCGAACGAGCAACGCCATGCAGACCTTCATTCCAATAATTATAGCCTTTTACTCCCAAACGGGAAATGGCCATTGTGCTGTGCCCAACTTGATTGATTTTTTCTTCAAGAGTCATTCTTGAAACCAAGTCTTTGGCCCGCTCATGGAATGAGAGGGTAGAATCTTTGTAAGGTATGGTCTGTGCCGAGATAGCCAAACAGCAACAGAACACCGTGACCGATGCGAGATATTTCTTCATCATTATTATGGTATGAGTTAAGAGATTGCATAATATCGACTGCCAAAAATACAAGTAATCTTTCTTATGCATGAGCAAAATTTCCTCAAATAAGTGGAATAATTATTACGGCCACTTATCCATCTGAAAAACAGCGACATGCGAAATACTCCCCTCTTGAAAAAAGAAATATATGCACATAATTATTACCCCTTTTACAGCAAAATTTACCCGTATGCGGCCTATCTTTAATCTATCTTTGCAACCAGAACGATTTTGCAGATTATATGATGATTTAACCTAAATAATTATTAAAGTATGATGAAACAATTACGTTACTTGAAATCGCTGGCCTTGGCAGTAGGTCTATTGACCGCCGCCCATACGATGGCTGGCAATGAGTTGGGGAAACCCGTGACCGAGTTCACCGAACCGTCTAAGATGATGCTCGACCATCCTTACACCCTTCTTGGCCCTACACGCACACTGCTTCGTTACGAAGTGCTCACATTCAAAATCAGTGCTCCGGCAGACGGGCAATATGCCGTTGAGTACCTGGTGAATGCTACTGGCAACAACATTCAACTGGCCACCACAGCCAGCAAAACCATCACCGATGGTTATGAGGAACCTGATTACAGCAGTTTCGCACATATGACCACGGTGACCGACGAGGATCTTCCCGAGATTGTAGGGGAAGAAGCAGACCCTTTTGTTCCTGCCGAACCTGTCTATCTCTATTCTTCAGTCAATCTGAAGGAGGGCATGAACTATGTACATGTGTGGATGCATGTATATTGGAGAAATGATGCGCTCGCCCCACAAAAGGTACAGTTCAAGAGCATACGTATTCTGCCCGAGGGCTCTGGAATGGTGGGTGATGTCGCTGCACGAGCCAGCCAAAAAGCCTTCCGCGTGAAATATTTCAGAAGTCTGCAGGACGCCACAACAGCCACAATGGTGAGCAATTATGAGGCATTGGTAAAAGCCATCAACGAGGATTACACCAAAGCCGATGTGACGGCTGTCCTGGCCGATATAGCAGCTGCCGAAGCCAAAGAGCAAGAGGTGCGCCATGGCAAGGGCGTCATCGTGGAAAAGGACAGCACACGTATCGACCTGCTCCTTTACCACAACGAGTACAACAACAAGGAGACCATGGAACCGCTGGGCGGATATGACGAGAGTGGCGCCTATGAGATGGAAATTGGTATGGAAGACTATCCCGCTCAGTTGGAGTTCACCCGCAACAATTACTTCACCTATAAGTTCACCGCTGGCTTCACCGGCAATTTCTTCATTCAGTATCTTGCCAGTTCACAGAATTCCGCCACCATCGACATGACCGTGCTTGCTGACGACAGCACCACCGTGGTGATGCCCACCTACAAACTGAGCACAGGCAACGGCGCATGGCAAAACTACGAACTGATGGACAAACGCGACGTGGCAAAATTCGCCATGGAGGAAGGGAAAACTTATTTCCTGCACATGTATTACAACCAATACACCAACGTCCGTGACATTCTGATTCGCCATCTGCCGAAGGTATATCATACTGTCGAACAGCTTGACTCATTGATTTCTATTGCAGAGAATGTGCTCGCCTATTATGACGAAGGTTCTGACGGCTATTACGCTGTTGAGGACAAATCATTGCTTATCCACTTGGGAGAGGTTGTCGACGAAGCTTATGAAGTGGCATTTGTCAGCAATCCCGACCCCACACTGGTTGACGAAATGTTTGAGAAACTGCAGGATGCCTTGTTGGCTCTTGACAACATCAAGTCGCTCAACATCATACCCAGCAAGTCTGTGGGAGCATTCGACGTTACGGCATTCAGCGAAAGCAACAACTGCTCATACAAGATGGACGGCGATATCATGCAACTCGACAACTTCAGGTCGGGCGGCTACATGATATACAAGCTATACAACAAGAAGGACGCCAAGTATCAGGTAGACTTCGAATTCGCACATGCCAACGATGGTGCCAAGATGCAGTTCCAGTTCTATGTTATAGAGAATGATGTTGAGTTCATTTGTGCTGACGCCACGTCAGAGGAGTTTGCCAGTACAGGCGGCTGGCAAGTATTTGAGCCCAAGCAGATGGAAATAGGCGGTGTGCCTGCAGGCTATGTGTATCTGAAGATAACAGGCACAGGACCTTCTTACGTAGGCAATCCCCGTTTGTTCACCTTCACACCGATTGAGGGTACTGAGGGCGCCGGTGCGCAAGCTCTTGCTGATGCCAAGGAGGCTTATTATGCACAATTTACCGTTGAGAGTGTCAACAGTCTCATCGAAGAGGCAAAAACACTCATTGCTCCATATGCCCTGGGAACGGAATACGACAACTTGATCGAAGACCGCACCCCCATCGAGAACATTGAGGCTGCCATCGCAGATGCTGAGGCTGCCATCGCTGCAGACGATGTAGAGGCTCGCACCGCAGCATATTTAGCACTTCAGAAAGCCATGCAGGGAATCTCCAAACTGAAGATTATCAACACACTGCCCACCTCATTCAACTATCCCTTCGACCTTGCCAGCTATGACACGGCATCCGGCGTGGTGACCAAGATGAGTGAAGGCCTTCTTCAGCTCGACAGCTTCAAGGATGGCGGAAGCATCGTATACAAAGTATGGAACACGCAAGATGCAGAGTATGAAGTAGAATTCAACTTTGCCCATGCCAATGACGGCGCTTCTTTGGAATTTGTGACCTATGTCATGGAGGACACTGTGGAACTGGTGTGCTCAACCAACAAGACAGAGGAGTTTGAAAGCACCGGAGGATGGCAGTCATTCTTGCAGAAGAGCAACATCAAAGTGGGTGCCATCCCACAGGGCCATGCCTATATCCGCATCAATGGTTTTGGTCCTTCCTATGTAGGCAATATGCGCTCATTTGCCTTCACACCCATTGCCGGCACTGAAGGAGCTGGTGCCAAAGCTCTTGCAGACGCAAAGGAAGAGTGGGCAAACGGCATCAACGAAATTGCGGTATCCTATAGAAACAGCCGAGGCATCTACAACATGAGCGGTCAGTATCTGGGCACCGACAACAGCAAACTCTCCAAGGGTATCTACATCATCAATGGAAAGAAAGTCGTAGTAAAATAAGTTTCGCATGAACTCCACAAGAAAAGGGAGAGGCTCAACGTCTCTCCCTTTTTCTTTATATTGCTTAGGTACTGGCTGAGGAACTTCTATCCCTATACTCAGAAGGAGTAAGGCCGGTTTCCTTTTTGAAGCATTTTCCGAAATAGCGAGCATCACTGAATCCCACGGCATAGGCAATCTGTGAGAAAGGCTCGTTACTTTTCGACACCATGTCCTCAGCATGCTTGATACGGATATGGCGCAGCAACTCCACTGGACTCATGCCCACAATCGACTTGACCTTATTGTAGAATACCGAGCGTCCCAGGCAGACAGCAGCGGCCAAGTCTTCGATTTTCAATTCAGAATCAGCAAGATGCTCCTCAATATATTCTAAAAGCTGGTCCATCATGTCCTTGTCACTGTCCACGATTTTGGTTTCCTTCAGTTGGAGCATGCCGGGTGCCTCTTTTGCATGTTCATCACTCACGGCTTCGCTCATTTCCACACTTTCCAAGAAATTTTTCTGCAGTATGCGCTGATTGGCAATGATATTCTGCATCCGCTGTTTGAGGTAAGTGGCAGAGAAGGGTTTCGTAATATAGTCATTGACTCCTGCACGCAGTCCTTCCAACCGGTCCTCCATCGATGCCTTGGCCGAAAGTATGATGATGGGAATATGAGAGATATCATGGTTGTCCTTGATGCGATGTACCATCTCCAAACCATCCATCTCAGGCATCATCACATCGGTCAGGATGAAATCGGGCTGCTCTGTCATTGCCTTCTCCAGTCCCTCACGTCCGTTGGATGCCTGGCTTACTACATAGTCGCTTTGGAGGATGCTCACCAGGAAAGCACGCAGGTCATTGTTGTCTTCCACCACAAGAAGACGCGTCTTGTCTTCGCCCTTGTCCATATCCTCTTCAGAGGAAGTGACACCAGCTGGCGTCGGAGTAGCTGTCTTAGGCTCATCAGTGGGTACCTCGCCCTTCGGTATCTCCCAGTCGCTGATATAGGTATTGTAGTCTTTGCCATAAGTGAGCATGCTGTTGACCAGTTCAAGCATGCGGTGGGTATTGCGTTGCACCATCTCCAAATGCTGCCTGGCCACATTGGTCAGATGCTCTGTATTAAGCACTTGACTCACAGGGCCTCCGATAAGCGTAAGCGGTGTGCGAAGCTGATGGCTGACATCTGTGAAAAAAAGCGTCTTCATATTGTTAAGTTGCCGCTCCATAGAGGCTCTTGTACGTAGCATGTAAATCCACACGGCTATGCAGATGACGGCTATCGCCAACAAAAGGTACAGCAATTTGGCCCACCAAGTTTCCCAGAAGGTAGGTCTTACATCAAGCAACAGTGTTTTGTCGTTGTCCACCCAAATACCATAATGATTGGTGGAACGGACCTTGAGCTTGAGTTTTCCTGATGGCAGATGACTGTAAGTGATGCTGTGCTCCTCATCCAGTTCGACCCAATCCTTGTCGACACCCTCCAGCATATAAGCATAACGAATCATACTGTTGTCCTGGTAATCAAGTGCAGCAAACTGAATAGTCAGGTTGCGCCGATTGGAGGGAACGAGGAGGACATCATCCTGAATATGCCTGAGGGGAACATCAGCGCCATGGAAGAGCACGCTTTTGAAAACGATGGGAGGCAGAATTTTCTCATGACCAATCTGCTTGGGTTGGAAACTGATGTATCCATCTGTGGTGGCAAATGCCAATTCACCTGTCAATGGATTGAAGGCGGACTGCGACTCGGTCAGTTCAGTATGCTCTCCCAAGTCGCCTGTTCCGAAACGGAACAATTGTCGGAGTTGATGCTGATACATCATCAAACTGTTCTCGCACCCTATCCATAGATTTTCCTCTGCATCCTCACTCATGGAGAGCACCGTTCCGTAATTGTTGTTGTCAAGCAGTGTGACCGGAGCAAAACGCAAGTGCTTGCTTAAAGGATTTTTACCTATTATCTCCTGCACACCGCCACCAACAGTGGCAACCAATATTCTCCCCGTATGGTCAACGTAACTATGCATCACATCACTGGTAAAGAGAGAGGATGGGTCTCCGTGAATGTGCTTGTGTGCAAAAAAAGTTATTTTCTCTGGTGAGTCAAAGTGTTCAGAGAAGGTGACGAGTCCGTTTGACGCCGACACGATGATGGCACCGTCCTTCGTCTCGGTGATTCGCCTCACTTTGTTGTAATCATCTACCGGATAGTTCTTCAGGAGATTTCCCGCATGGATAAAACGTATTGCGGAGTTACCTCCATTGCCGTCCGCATCCTCATCAACGAGAGCGATGCCACCTTCAAAGGTACCTACCCACAGCCGATGGTTCAAGTCCTCATGCATGGCATAGATTTGGTCGCTGCATAGGGAGAAAGGCTGTGTCTTGTCATGTTGATAATGAGACAGTCTTCCTTTGCCTTTCAGACAGTAGAGGCCATCCCCTTTCGTCCCAATCCACATACGGTGTCTGCTGTCCTCGTATATACAGTAAATGTGTGTGGAGAAGATGGTGGGTGCTTGATGCAACTGCCCGTCGGAGCCCAAGAAGCCCTCCACTTTTCCTGTCTGGTCTGTCACGGCGACATGGCCGGTAATATCACCCACCCATAGTCGGTTCTGACTGTCGTAGCATACACTCCGCACCTGTTGCATGCCTTCAAGGTCATGATGCCTGAACATCGACTGGGTGAAATTGATGACAGCCACGTCATGCTCACCAGAAAACCATAAGTCACCATGGGCATCGACAAACCACTTGTCGATGGTTGGCTCTGCATTGTTTGTTCTCACTGAGTAAGGAACAAGCTGGTGAGTCACCTCATCATAATAGCCAAAAAAGCCCTGTTCGGTGCCTATCCAACAATTGCCGTAATTGTCTTCGTGGACAAAATTACGTGTGCTCTGCCTGAGAGAGTTTAATGGCACCTGCATGGGTACTCGTTCCACCTGTCCTTTGTCTACCGTAATGAGGAGTACGTTTCCCTCAGACGTGATGGCCCAAACCCGTTTGCGATGGTCGGCTATAATATATTTTACCCCATCGCCGGCAGAAAAGGGGAAATACTTATGGAGATTGCTATCCGTATGCCAAACCATCAGTCCTTGGTCGGTGAGCATAACCAAGCCGTGCTCCCCAAAGTGCCCTACCGAAGAGACATTCTTTGCCTCTCCTGGAAATCCCTTTATCGGAACAATTACATTGTGTTGCCTGTCATAACGGCCAATTCTCCCATCTTTTGAGACCAATACCACATTCTGACCGTCCTCCCACCAAAAACTGTAGGGAGTGGCATCTTTCAACTGCTTGCCCACGATGTAAGGTCCTTTGTCTGTCAGCAGCCACTCACTGCCTTTGCCATCGATTTCCACTCCATAGACATCATCCCATTTCTTTGAGGTATTAACCGGACTAAATTCCTGTATACACGCCGATGTTGGGGATTGAAGGAGCATCCGTTCATCTATTCGGAAGCAGCTCTCTCCCTTTTCACGGCTGAATAGCCATGTAAAGCCATTTTTCAACGGAACAATACGCTGGCAGATGAAATCTTTCCCCGATTGTTGGGCAACCATTGATGACAAATTGATAAAGCGACTCGTGGAACGGTTGAAAAGAAATACCTGCCTGTCATAAGTCAGACACCACAGATTTCCATTATTTGCCACATAGACTTTCAGCAATCTATTCGTGGTCAATGTTCTTTCCTTGACAAATTGGTCATTGAAGGCATTGAAAGTGTATCCATCATAGCAGCAAAGACCATTCCAAGTAGAAAACCACATCATTTGGTCGGGTGTCTGTACCATGCTGGAAATGACATTGGAGGCCAGTCCGTCGCGTAGGCTGAACAACCTGACGTTACAATGGGGCTGAGCCGACACTGCCAACCATACAGACAAGAGTATGTAAAGATGAAGAAAGCGTCTCATGTGGAAGTTTGTTTTTTGATGCGGTAAAGTTACGTTATTTTTCCGACATGAACAATTCCATGTGTTTTTTTTGTTTTAAATGGTGAAATTATTGTTACTTGCATCATCTATTGGAGAATAGCGCCACGATTTATTGTAGATAAAGGGTATCTTTGTGGCAACTAATCAAACATCTCAAAAAATGCAAAGCAAACATTTCTACAGATTTTTCTCGGTCATTATCCTGATAATGGCATGTCTGGCTGTCAAGGCAGCCACTGTCGACATCCCCACTGCGACAAATTCATACATCTCATGGAGCGATGCCACGGGCAGCAATTTCAATGTGGAGAACAACGGAGCCAACGTAGGCAGCACCGGCAAAAACACACAGTTGTCATTCACTATCCACAACACTTTGTTGCAAGACTATTTGCTCACTTTCAAGACCGGCACGAAAAACGCCGCAGAAATGAAGATGACACTCACCGACGAGCAGCAGCAAGTAGTGATTGAGCGCCAAGTGACTATCGAGAATACCAATAGTTGGACTCCTTCCGTCCTCCACAATTACGTCATCGAGCAATTGAAGGAAGGCACCTATACGCTTAAGTTCGCCGTGACCAAGACAACAGGCAGCTATGCGGGCAATTGGGGCGACCTGGCATTTTATCCTCTCGATGTGGTGGAAACGATTCCAGGACAACTTGACCTAAGCAAGGGTGCCTATGGCGGCGGTGCCGTCAACGAGGGACCCAATGTTGGCTACATCAAGGATGGTGCTACTGCCAGTTACCTTTTTCTCAACAAGCAAGTGGGGGTATATTCACTCCAAATGGATGTGGCCCGCTATGGTTCGGGAGGTATGATGGAGATTCAGGTCAAAGATGCTGAGAGCGGGGTCATAGAGGGAGGAACAAAATACACCATCCCTGCCGATGCTTCCAGCAGCTACACACCAGTCAGCATTTGCATCCCTGGCGAGATAGGAAAAGGTCTCCGCCAATTGTCGTTTGCTTTCTCCAATGGTTCCGGTTACATCTGCAATTACCGCAATGTTGAGATGAAATACTTGGCTGCCCATCATGCAGCTATCAATGGAATAAGCGTTATCGGCCAGCAAGTAGATAAAGGAGATGACACCGATTGGCTGTGCAACATTCCCGCCGACAACAACGACGCCACTACCACGTTCCGCATCGACAAGGTTTATTGCTCACTTGGCGTGACGGCCAAAGACGAACAGGGCAACGACATCACTGTAAATGACAATGGGGATGGCACCTTCACCCTGCCAACACCACAGCAGGGAAGTGTGGCATTGGTTGATATCGAGGTGATTCCCGACACCGAGATGGGGGCGGTTGCCTCCAAGACACACTATACCCTCCGCATTTTCCACATAGGCGACATATCTGTCACAAAAGTGACTGTCGACGGCGAGGAAGTCAATCTGGCAGAACAACTCAACCAACCACCTTACACCGCCACCCTCAGCGACATGATATTCACGCACATCCCCATTGTGTCTGCACAATTTATTGACGGCACCACCACAACTGGAACGCCTGAATACCTCGGCAACGAGGTGGTCTATACCTTGCAGAAACAGATGGGGGAACAACAACGCATCTATCAACTGACAGTACAAGGTATTCATGTGTATGAAAAAACCACCAATGATGAAACAGTAGTTTTGAAATATACTGGCGCAGATGTAAAAAACGGTTCTTGGAGCAATGGCACCTACAGCATTTCCGGCATTGGCGACGGATGGGAGAACAGCAGTTTCAAAATGGGTGAGGGGCAATACACCATCAGCATGCCCGTCGACGAGCGTGTCAAGCAAGTGGTGTTCAAGGAATTCAATGCCAACTACAATGGTGGAACGCTGACCGGTCTTTCCTCTCAAGGTGCCACCGTATGGATTCCGTCAAAACACGACTACCAGGAGTCTGATGCCACCATGTACGACCTGATTATCAACCTCGACAACCACCAGCCTGGCACCCCTATCGTGTTCTCGCTCCAAGGCGGCGGACAGCCTGTGGCCTGGTTTGAACTGACCATTGACCACATAGCGGTCAACACGCCACCTGTGCTGAAAAGCTATACCAAGACGCCTACCACAAACAAGAACCACTGTGTGGTGGAGATGACATTCGACCGTGAAATGAAGGATACAAAGGCGACAATAGCAGGTCAGACTGTAGAGGCAGAAGGCGGTTCGTCTATACTGAGATTTGCCATATGGAACCTCAACTACCAATCCAAAAACACACTCACATTGGCCCCTGGTGCAGCCAGCGACCTTTATGGCAACACCAATACCGACCCCATCACTGTCGATATTGAGGTGGGCGAAAAAGCGAAGGTAGAAAAGGCTGGATTCGATTTCGTGGTGAGCAACCTGGCTGAGTGGAAGTCTGCCATAAAAAGCGTCAACAGCAGCAACACATCACCAAATGCCAAACGCAAAGTCATCTTCGTCAGAAACGGAGACTACGACTTCGGAGCTGAGGAGCAGAACCTGAAAGCCTACAATGTAAGCATCATTGGCGAAAGCCGTGACGGCGTCATTCTCCATGGCAACCGCGATGGCATCAGCAACCCTGTGCTGAACATCAACAATACTGGCGGCAACTATTTGCAGGACATCTCCGTGCGCAACGACAAGGACTTTGGCAAAAGCCGGTCTGGCGTGGGCGTTGCCATCTCAGGCGGCAAGAAGGCCATATTCAAGAATGTTGCGATGATGAGCCAGCAGGACACCCAGGTCACCGGTGAAAGCGGCTACTACATAGGATGCCAGATTTATGGCGCAGTCGACTACATCTGCGGAGGTGGCAACCATTTCTATGACCAATGCGAACTCATCATGACCAACTCCGGGCCTATCACCGCACCCGCCACCAGTCCCATGCTCAAATGGGGATATGTTTTCCAACATTGCACAGTAAACGCATATCCTGGTTTTAACGCCGAGGGTAATTATGACCTTGGAAGACCATGGCAAAATGAGCCCAGGGCTTATTTCCTCCACGCAAAGATGAATGTGAAACCCTCTGCTGCCGGATGGCGCAGCATGAGTCAGTTGCCCACTCATTTCTATGAGTACAAGTCTGTCGACAAAAACGGTAATGAAATCGACCTAAGCAAGCGCACAAACTCACCTACCAGCACCAACAAATACACACCCGTGCTGACCGATGAGGAGGCCGCGAGATTCACCGTCGAAAATGTTCTTGGCGGCATCGACAGTTGGCTGCCGACAGAAGAGGCTTTCACCACAGCTGCACCTCAGGTGACTGCCAATGGCAACACATTGAGCTGGCCAGAGGTTGAGGATGCACGATGCTATGTTATTCTGCGTGACGGTCAATATGTGGCCAACCAAACTGCCACATCATTTGCCGCCACAACTCCTGGCACATACACCATCTTCGCCACCAACCCCAACGGAGGAATGGGAGAAGGAGCTGAGATACAAGTGGGAAAAGGCAACGATGACGACCAACGGACAGAGAAGACACCTGCCTTTCCCGGTGCAGAAGGCTATGGCCGCTATGTGACCGGTGGCAGAGGGGGCGCAGTCTATCATGTCACGAATCTCAATGATTCCGGCAAGGGTTCCCTGCGATGGGCTTGCCAACAGTCTGGCACACGCACCATTGTGTTCGATGTCAGTGGAACTATCCATCTGAAGTCACAGCTGAAACTCTCGCACGGCAATGTCACCATAGCAGGACAGACAGCACCTGGCGACGGCATCTGCATAGCTGATTGGGATTTTGTCATAGCTGCTCCCAATGTCATCCTCAGATACCTGCGATTCCGTCCGGGAGACACTTCTGAGGGTGAGCCTGATGGACTATGCGGATACGACGGGAAAAACATCATGGTCGACCACTGCTCCATCTCGTGGAGCGTCGATGAATGCTGCTCCGTTTACGGCAATGAGCACATGACGGTACAGTGGAGCATCATCTCCCAAAGTCTGCGCAACAGCACACATGTGAAAAAAGCCCATGGCTATGGTGGTAACTGGGGTGGCAAGGGTGCCACCTACCACCACAACCTGCTGGCTCACCACGACTCACGCACACCACGTTTGGCCAACCGTCCCATGTATGTTCAGAAAGACACCACCGACTACCGCAACAATGTGATTTACAACTGGGCCGGCAATGGCTGCTATGGGGGTGAGGGTATGAAGGCCAACATTGTCAACTGCTATTACCAGCCGGGACCAGGAACCATGCAAAGCAAAAGCGGGAGAAATGCCACCCGAATCGCCGGATTGGGCATTTCCACCAATGAGAGTGACGGTAGTTATATGATATGGGGCAAATATTTCATTGACGGAAATGTCAACTCAAAATATTCCTCTGTGACCAACGACAACTGGGGCGTAGGTGTTTACCCCCATATCGATCATTCTCTGCCCAATTACAACAAAGTCACCGAGGACACCATACGGTTAAAAGAACCCTTGAGTTTCATGTATGTCACGACACACACTGCGGAGGATGCATACGAGAAAGTTTTGCAGTATGCCGGTGCCTCACTGCACCGCGACATAGTTGATGAACTGGTGATAAGCGACACCCGTAGCAACAAGGCCACCTACACAGGAAAAGGTGATGGCGATGTATATGGCATTATTGACACGCCCTATGACCTAAGGCCTGCCGATGCTGCTGACGACTGGAACCCTTGGCCTACGCTGGTTGGTCAAGACGCTCCTGCCGACACCGACAGCGATGGAATCCCTGATGAATGGGAAATAGGACATGGACTTGACCCTTCTGATGCATCCGACGGCAATTTGCTCAACGAAGAAGGATATACCATGCTGGAGGTTTATATGAACTCACTGGTGGCTCACATCACCGAGGCGCAGAACGAGGGTGGGCATCCAGAGGGTTATGTCGAGTATAAAACAGAAGAAGATATCAGCGGCGCCATCAACATCCCCACAGAGAAACTGAATCTCGACAAGGCAGAAATCATCACTGAGCCCAGTGGAAAGCAAGCTGCCAAAGTGCTCAACGATACTTTTGACAGTTTCAGCCATGGCGACCAGGCATCATTCTTGCTCAACTGCAAAGAGGCGGGAACATACCATTTTTCTTTCCAGGCTGCCACAAAACGAAGTGATTTCAAGCTCAACTTTCTCCTCACCGACAAAAAATCAGGACGTATAGAGGCCAACAAGACCATGTCTATCAGCAATACTGGCGACTGGCAGTCTTACCGCGACTATGGATTCGACACCGCCGCCATGGAGGAAGGACTCAAGCAACTGGTCATCACCTGGCAGAGTTCACAGGGCCAATACACCGGCAATGTGAAGGATATAGCAGTTACGTTGCTACAAGACCCCGACAACATGCCCCATGTTGACACTGCAACAGACTCTTCAGCCGACATCTATGACCTCTCCGGAAGAAAAGTGGGTATGAAGAATAGAGATTGTTTACAGAAAGGTATCTACATCAAAAACGGGAAAAAAATACTGAAGCTTTAGCCTTCCAAAAGATTTGTCGCATATGTGCCGATGGTGTTCTTTCATCATCGGCACTTTATTTATTTGTATCAAGAAATGAGACTTGATGTATTTATTGAAGAATAATCGAACAAATAAATAGTTTCTTCTCTGGGATTTTTATAAATTTGCAAAAAATTGCACACATGGGTTACCAAACAATTAGAATCCTTCTCTCAGCAACGCTTGTGATGGTTGTATCTGCCACATGGGCACAGGAGGTAAAAGAAGAGGAAAAGACCAACCAACTGACTGTAGATGTCAATTTGATGTCTCGTGGTGAGACAAGGGAAGGTGGATTCCCCGTCACTACAGAAGAGAAGGTCGAGGATCATTCGGCTTTCATCTCCAATCGTGCCAGATTGTTGGTGGGCTATGAAAGCAACAATCTGGCAGTGAAGGTGACGGCTCAGCACTCAGGCGTATGGGGCGCTGAGGGAGGAGGCAAGTTCAATGTCTATGAGGCATGGGCACATCTGAAAGCAAACAATGGACTTTTTGCACGCGTTGGACGTCAGGAACTGGTGTATGATGATGAGCGCATCCTCGGCAACAACGATTGGGCAATGGCAGCCCTGTATCATGACGCGCTTAAAGTTGGGTATGAGAACCACGGCCACAAGTTACACGCCGTCGTTGCCTACAACCAGAACTCAAAGAACGTCAATGGCGGCACTTTCTACCAAAACGGTTCACAAATCTACAAGACCATGCAGACGGTGTGGTATCACTATGATGTACCCAAGTTGCCATTGAGCGCGTCGCTGCTGTTCATGAACATCGGCATGCAAAGCGGCACTGAGGAGGAGTACGCAACCAACTTCCAGCAACTGATAGGCGGATATGTGAATTACAAGCCCGGCAACCTGACTTTGGAGGCAGCCTACTATCACCAGATGGGCAAGGCAAGCCTTGACTACACCACGACAGGAACTCTTCCCATCAACGCATGGATGGCAGCAGGAAAAGCATCCTATCAATTCAACAAGCAACTGACTGCCTATGCCGGTTATGACTACCTGAGCGGTGACAAGGAGTTCGTGGTACCCAAACAAGGTACTATTGGACTGACCAAGCACTCCAAGATGTCCGCATTCACGACGACCTTTGGGTCAACGCACAAGTTTTACGGCGCCATGGATTTTTTCTACGTCAGCGCTTACTTTGGCACCTTCTCGCCCGGACTGCAGAACATATTTGGCGGTGCTACATATAAGCCCGTCAAAGGTCTCTCCCTCGATGCCTCATACCATTATCTCGCCACGTCTACTGCCCTCAATGAGTTAAGCAAGACGCTGGGGCATGAGATAGAACTGAGGGCATCCTACCAGTTGATGAAGGATGCACGGATAAGCCTGGGCTTTTCATACATGAAAGGCACCGACACGATGGAAGAACTGAAACGTAGTTCAGAAAATAAAAAACTGCAATGGGGATGGCTGATGCTGAATGTCTCACCACGGGTTTTCTATAGCAAATGGTGAGAAAGATTGAAAATTGAAGATTGAAGATTGAAAATTAAGTATATGGCTTAACATCTTTAACTACTTAACTTCTTTAACTACTTAATTAAAAATTATGAAGAAGATACTGCTTCTAATGTTCTCACTGCTGACCTTCGTGCAGGTGAGGGCTGTGACCAAGGATTTTGGCAAGGGGAAATTAACCATCACCCCGATGGCCCGCAATGCCGTGAGAATTCAGTTCTCTGAGGACGGCAATGTTCAGACCAACCTGCCCGACTGGCTCTATGTCAAGCATGAGACGGAGGGTAAAAGCGACCTGAAAGTCAAGGTGGACAACAAACGGAAAACCGTGACCATACGCAACAAGAGCGGCAAGGTGGTTTTTCGTGCCACACGCCACCAACTCATCTCGGGAGAAGCAACACTGGCGTTTGAGTCGCCCAAAGACGAGTGCCTCTTCGGACTGGGTCAGTTCCAGGACGGATACAGCAATGTCAGGGGACTGACACGCAGGCTGACACAGGTCAACACGCAAATATCACTCCCCATGCTCCTGTCAAGCAAGGGTTACGGCGTGCTGTGGAACAACTATGGTCTGGTGGACTATAATCCGGCTGACAACAGCGTGAAACTCAACCGGCTCAGTGAGGTGGGCACCAGCGAGGTGGTGAATGTCACATCGACCGAGGGCGGAAGGCAGGAGGTTCGCCAGCGCAACATTTTTGAGGGAACCATCGACATCAATGAGGCAGGCGACTACTCACTGCTGCTCGACGTGGGACAGAAGATGGCCCGCCGCCACAACCTCACGATAGATGGGAAGACCGTGATAGAAATGCAAAACATGTGGTTGCCGCCTACAGCATCTGCCATCGTCCACCTGGAAGCAGGAAAACACACGCTGAGAGCCGAACTCTCCAGAGGCGACTCCCCCACCCTCTTCTATCAGAAAGTGAAGGATGAGACCGTCTTCCGATCTCCAATAGCCAAAGCGGTGGACTATACTGTCTTCGTAGGAAATGCAGACGAGGTCATTGCCACCTACCGCGAACTGACCGGCAAAGCCCCCCTGATGCCCAAATGGGCGCTTGGCTATATCCACTGCCGCGAACGCTTCCATTCCTCAGAGGAAATTCTGCAGACCGCCAACCGCTTCCGCAAGGAACAACTGCCCATCAGCGTCATCGTGCAGGACTGGCAGTACTGGGGCAAATACGGATGGAACTCCATGCAGTTTGACGAGCAGTACCACCCCGACCC
>JAEEGF012308238.1_pt1 | contig 20808 bp, 19 predicted proteins | sample 9134171 | NCBI WGS metagenome assembly JAEEGF01 (sample SAMN16246542, study PRJNA631951) | gut metagenome | biome: gut microbiome; feature: rumen; material: AP-attached | host: Bos | place: Iran: Karaj | collected 2018-10
TATTTCTATCGTCCTTTGAATTGGGAGAAAGGTGCGTTTACGTTCCTTGTGTACAATCACTACAAGAACAAGAACCACTTCTACAAGGGCAATCCAAAGGGCTATTCAAGCTACAAGGGCGGCAACAACAAAAAGTCTGACCGCTTCTATGCTGACAGAAATAGTTCAAAGCAGAATGGAAAGCGTGGTAATGACAAGAAGGCTAATGGACATGGTTCTGTTTCCTGGAATTCTTCAAGCAATCATCACGCACTAGCTCAGAACAACAATAGCAGCCGCTCGGGTGATATCATCCGCTCTGGTCGTCGCTAAGGTTACTCTTTAATCTCTATATGCCTCGAAAGAGGACTAAGGGGAATCTCGTTTGAGGTTCCTCTTTTCTGTATCTTTGGTGTTCTTTGAAATCTGCCATGTTTCTTCCAAATAGTTTACCTTCTTGCCAGTTTTCTCAGCATAAGCTATTTCTCTCCTCGTGCTCTCGCCAATGTAGCCGCCAACATTGATGACAAATATCTCGTCGGCTAGGTCTATCTTTCGCAGGTGCATGTCATCGAGCATTTCCTTTACGCCTGGCTTCCATACTTCTTCGTCGCCTGAATGTCCGAACATGCCTACGCTGATGACAATGCAGCCTTCTAAGGTTAGACGTTTCTGGACTTCCATGAATTGCTCCTTGAAGCGGGTGCTTCCGCAGAGCGTGACTATCTTATATCTGCGATACTTTATACCGAGATGGACTTCTAAAACTCTGTCTGGTGGCCATTCTTGTATTCCCGAAAAGACTCTGATGCCTAAGGTGAGAAGCTTATTCCTATCTTCCGTGCCTATATTACAGCAAACGACATCAGTACAGCCGTAATCTCTTAGGAATAGCTGCTTGGCTCCATTGTCACTCTTGGGCAAATCAAGAACAACAGAATACGTTTTCCTTCCTTCGACAATTGTAGCAATATATACTTGCAACGCCTTTCCAAAGTATTTACTTACTCTCCCATCAATGATAGGAAAGGCTACTACCTGATTTTGCTTTGTCATACTGTTATTCCTTTTAGCATCTATCTCGTTAATTATCTTTCAAGTTCTTTGAACACACAATAAATGATAGTTATTCCTATCACATAAGCCACAAGGTCTGTCCAAAGGAAACCTTGTCCTAACATCATGTGGCCAAAAAATGTATTTCGGAATGAAACAAGCCATTGCCAACATAAGAGCTGAGAGAATTCTACTATAAATGAATGTGCCAGGCTGACAATTGCAACTGTTCGTAGTTGACTTTTGACCAGGATGATGCGCCAAAAGCAGAAAACCATCATAGCCCAAAGCGCATCACCTGTCTCTTTAGGAAGCCATGTGATGTGCCTGGAGTAAAGGCCTAATGGAATTAACACAACAATTCCTATCAATGATATGAGAATTTTTCTCTTCATTATTCTTCCTTGAAGACAAATTGAACTTGTGGAAAAACTTTGCCTTCTTTCTCCAAATCCTCCTTTGCTTCAGAAAGACATTCGTTCAAGTTCTTCTTTGCTTCTTCTATGGTTTTACCTGTGGACGTTAGATAGCCGCCAAGTATTTCATTCTCTGTCTGACACCAATAGCTGCCATCCTTTGCTTTCTCAATTGTTACTAATACTTCCATGTCAATCTTATTTTAATACGATGATATCTGACCACATTATGGTGGGGTGTTTACTCTTGAAGTCATGCATGATGGCGTTGGCTGCTGTTATCTATTTTGCCATCATGAACTGGAGTCAAATCAGATAACTACAGCTGTGCCACTGGCTGCTACCATGAGCATAGAGCCCTTCTCGCCAATAGTCTCATAGTCTATATCTATGCCTACGATGGCATTGGCTCCCATTGACTGAGCGCGTTCTGTCATCTCTCTCAAAGAAGTTTCCTTTGCCTCAATAAGGACTTTTTCATAACTTCCGGAACGTCCTCCGAAAAAGTCTCTGATACTGGCTTTGAAATCTTTGATTACGTTTGCGCCGATAATGGTCTCTCCTGTTACCAATCCCTTGTACTCGCGAATGGGATGGCCTTCAATCTGTGGGGTTGTCGTTAAAATCATAGTCGTTCACTTATATAGTTCTTTGTACTCAGTTCATAATATAGGGCCTCTAATTCCCTTATAGACATGCTCTTTACAGAAGCTTCTATCTTTCGGATTAGCTCTTCACGCTGGATTTCTTCTGACTGTTCAAATCTACTGTATGCCATATCTAGCTTTTAGTTTGTCTGCGTTTTCTTCCATCTTTTCTTTGTCCCTCAGAAGTGAATTTATCGCTCCATTATATGCTTCATATGCCTTGAAGAACCTTAGTAATTCTCTGCATTCTTGCCTATCAACACCTTCTCCTATGATTTCTTTCGCATTGTTGATCCAAAATTCATAGTTACGTTCTACTACTTTTCTCTGCCACTTCTTGAATGACGTAATGGAGTTTTCAAGCTTCTTTATCTTACTTTCAAGTTGCTCATTCTCTGCTTTTAGCCTGGCATTCTCTTGTAAAGTATATCGGTATATGGTTTCCAGTGGTACTTCCTGGTTTAAACTCTTTTCTTCTTCCATGGCATACTTATTTTAATACGATGATATCGGACCACCGCGTAGTCGGGTTCTTGCTCTTGAAGTCATGCTTGATGGCATTGGCAAAGACTTCGGCTTTTCCCTTGCCATCTTTCTTGGTGTATTGCTGGGAGCCTAACACCAATGTCTCGCTTCCATTCACTTTGTTGATGTAGTCGATGGCGGCATCCAGACGCTTCATCTTCTCAAACTGCTCGGCGTTATAGTCAAACAGGTCTGTCTGGACGGGACTGTTAGGCCCTACGCTCATCACTATTACGCCCGCCTTCTTGTACTTGTAGCCTGGGATGAATATCTTCTGCAGGACTTCTGTGGCCGCCTTGGCAATCTCTATGGTGCTGCAGGTCGGCACGATGAGTCGCTTTTCCTGAAAGTTCCAGTACTGAGGCAGGTCTTCTCTGAAGACATTGGTATTGAGGAACACGCCAACAACGCCTGCTACTGTTTTCTGAGCTCTTAGCTTCTCGGCACATCTTACGGCATAGTTTGTGACATGGGTTTTCAAAGTTTCAAAATCGCTTACCATGCCGTTGAAGCTTCGGCTCGTGCAGATGCTTTTCTTCTTAGCCATCTCCTCGTTGGGGACTACATCGATGCCGTTCAGCTCCTGCCAGGTGCGGTATATCACTATATTATTGAAGATGTTCCTTACCCAATCGCCGTGATGCTGGGCAAAGTCGTAGGCTGTCTGTACACCTAAGGCCTGCAGCTTGGCAGCATAACGCCTACCGATGCCCCACACGTCTTCTATGGGATAGAGCTTCAGAGCCTTCACGCGCTTCTCTTCTGTGTCTATTATGCAGCAATGACGATAGCCTGGGTACTTCTTAGCGAAGTGACTGGCCAGCTTTGCCAAGGTCTTCGTCGGACCAAGACCGATGCTGACTGGCATTCCGACACTCTTCTTTATGCGCTGGTGAAGGTTCTCACCCCATTCTTTCAGTTGTCCGTTGTCTGTTGTCTGTAGTCCATTAAAATAGACAAAGCACTCGTCGATGCTATATCTGAAATAGGCTGGAGCTTCCTGCTTGATGATTTCCACGATTCTGCCTGTCAGTTCTCCATACAACTCATAGTTGCTGGAGAACACGGCTATCTTCTCGTTTGGAAATTGCTGGGCAAGCTGGAAGTATGGGGTTCCGGCTTTGATGCCCATCTTCTTGGCTTCGTTGCTGCGAGCTACGACACAGCCATCATTGTTGCTCAACACAACAACGGGTTTGCCGTTCAGGTCTGGGCGAAAGACTCTTTCGCACGAGACATAGCAGTTATCACAGTCAACGATGCCGTACATATCAAGCTGTAGTATGTATTGGATTTATATCTGCTGTTGGATTTTGCTTATATAATTTGTGAGACTCCTTCATTACTTTGATGAAAGGACCTAACACATCTTTTCCATAAGTGGGTTGCGTGTCCTCTATTACTTGAATGACATGTGCTGAAGCAATGGCTAAAGAATTCAAGCATTCTTCAGGATCGAATTCATCTTCAGAGTATTTTCTAAATACAGCAAGGAATGACTCTTCTATGTCATACACAATATCAGATATCCTTTTGCTTTTCTCTAGAGTTATTTTTTCTTTCTTTGCCATATTCAAATAATTAGTATCTTTTCCAGTTTTTTATTGTCCATACTACCACACCCCATACCTCGAACTCATCGTACTCTTCTACGCGGATGGGGTCGTACTTCTTGTTGGCAGGGCGCAGCTCGATATAGCCGTCTGCCTTGTGCTTCAAGTCAAGGAACTTGATTGTGAACTCACCATTCACATAGCCCACCACGATGTCGCCATCCTGGGCTTCGAGGCTGCGGTCTATGACTGCTATATCTCCGTCGTCGATTCCTGCATCCTCCATACTGTCGCCATCCACTCTGCCGTAAAACGTGGCTTCGGGATGTCTGATGAAGTCCCTGTTGAAGTCAAGGCTCTCCCGCATATAGTCCTGAGCCGGAGAGGGAAAGCCTGCTTTAATCTCCGGAGCTAAGAGCAGTTCAAGCTGTTTGTCAAACTCGCCTTTGTATATTTTCATTCCTGACATGTACTTTCTTCTGTAATTATGACACAAAATTAAGCATTTTGTTTGAATTTCCGAGAAGAAAGTTTCGGTTTTGATACAATCAAAACGCAAAATAATAAATTTTAGGCTTAAATTAACTTTGCGATATTTGTTTTTTACAAAAATTCTGTATCTTTGTCCCATATTATGTGTAATATATAAAGTTCATACATAAATAATAAGTGAAAGAAGTCAAAAATAACATTATATGAAAAAAACACATTTACTTAACTTTGGTTTTATACCACTTTTTATAGTAGTGTTATTTACCATGTTTTCCTGTGGTGAATCTGTCAACTCAAATTATGACCAACACTTTGACGATGATGGTCATTTGGTTGACACTCCATCCGTGTTTGTTCCGCAAGCTCCCAACAAAATCAAATTCTTTGTTGAAGTTTCTGGCAGCATGAACGGCTTTTTCCGAGCAAATGCGCCAACTAAGTTTAAGGCCGATGTATGGCAAATTCTTAGTTACTTTTCTCCACTTACAGAAGGAGTAACAGTTTTAACAAACGATGGTGACCAAGGAAGGACTTATCCGCTTTCACAGTTCCAAACGCTTATGAATACGGGAGCATTTGTAAGCACGGCATCTACAAAGGTTCCGCTGATGCTTCAATCTATTATTCAGGGTTTGGATACTGAGGCAGGAGAAGTTGCAGTATTAATTTCAGACATGAAATACAGCCCTGTTGGAGCTGCTGCACCACAAGTATTACTCTCCCAATACAGTACCGACATTAGCACAATCTTTGGGAAATTTAATAAAGCTCTCAGTTTAGTTGGTGCTACATCTGAATTTCTTGACAAGAACGGCAAACCAGTTTGTATCACATCTCCATACTACTTCCTTATACTCGGCAATCCCGAACAAGTGGCAGAAATGCGTAATGGAATTTCTACTTTACTTGATAACAATGGCGATTTCATTGACAACATTGAGAGCGGTTTTAATTATGGTGCTCCAACATATGGTTTTGGTATTCCAGACAACGCATATCAATTAGATACTGAGCCTACTTTCTTGGGATATGACCCAGCCTATAGTGATACGTGTACAATTAAGTTAAGAATTGACTTAGCAAACTATCGATGGGCAATTGCTAAAAAAGAGTTGTTCGAACAAGCGTTTAGATGTAAGACTCTATATGGGTCTGGAGTCAAAGTCGGTGATGTTGAATTTTTTATCGAAAATATCACTGATAAGATTTTACGCAGAACTGCCATCGCAGAAGTGGATTTGAAGCTTTTCAATATGGCAACAAATTCCGAAGTCATTGAATGGTCATTAGTCCTCCCTGACTTGGATATTACATTATTTGCTCCATATCTTGACGCACCCGATGAAAATGATGTTAGCAAATCATTCTCTCTCGAAAACTTTATCAAAGGCATGTTTTATGGTGGTGTTGTCAACAAATCACTTAGCCCCAATTATATTTTGATATCTAAACATTCATAATATGAAAATACTATCATTCTACAAATGGATTGCAGGCTCAATGACTGATTTCATCAATCAGTTCAGGAACAACGAAGTACTGTACAATCAGGCACGAGCCTATTGGAACAAGCTGGAGAGTTCATCCTCCATCATTTTACTCATCTTCATTGTACTTGGCATTGCTATGGCGGTATGTTATTACCTTCCATACAACAATCGCCCCGGAAGGCACTACACACCCAAGCATTGGCTTATATTCTTAGCTATTACTTTCGTGTTGACTTTCTTTGTTACATGGGGATTTGAGTATATAGCAGCAAAACCAGTACTTGATACCACAACTATGTTACAACTGAAGATAGCTCTGGGCAATGCTATATATGCATCGTTCCTATACTTCCTTGTTTCTGTTGTTTGGTGTTTCGCATTACCTACTAACGCATATAGATTATTCAAATTTTAGCCCGCTATGAAAAAAGTATTTGTATTCTGCATCGGAGGAACGGGCATTCGTGTGATGAAGAGCGTCACGATGCTCATGGCAAGTGGTATGAGTACCAACGGCTTTACTGTCGTTCCTGTTATCCTTGACCCACATCTTGATTTAGAAGAAAAGAAAAATCTCCACACACTCATTGGTAGTTATCAGAACATATATAAAAAATCTACTAACGAAGGCTCATTGAATCATCTTGACGGCTTTTTCAATTCTGAAATTGTAACCATCAACGAATTGAATAACCAGTTGAATGACACACAGCAGGCTGCTGGAAGCAATGAGAGGTTCAGCTCTTATATCAAGTTAGCGAACATTGGAGCGGATAATATAAACAACTACTTCATACAAACGCTTTTCTCGACAAAGAACCTTGACAGTCCCCTTTCTGTAGGCTTCAAGGGTAATCCCAATGTCGGTACCGTTGTACTTGGAGAAATGATTGAAGGAGCAGACTGGTTCAAAGCCTTCAAACAACATTGTGAGAAAGAAGACAGAGTTTTCATCATCAGTTCTATTTTTGGTGGTACTGGTGCATCTGGCTATCCTCTCCTTGAAAAGAAAATTAGAGGCGCAGAGTCACAGCCAGCAGTTAAGAACGCACTGATGGGTGCCGTTACAGTTCTTCCATATTATGGTTTGAAAGACCCCTCTACAACTGGCAGTGACATTGATTCGGCTAATTTCTACACCAAAACTAAAGCTGCTCTCGCATACTACGAGAAAAACGTGAAATCAGATTACTTGTATTATGCTGGTGAAACATCATTGATACAAGTCTATGAGAACGACGAAAAGAAACAAGATGATAAAGCTCATTTCATTGAGCTAGTGGCAGCATCTGCTTTATTCGACTTCCTCCAGAGAGAAAAGCCCGAAACCCAACAGTTCCTGACACGCGCCATCGAGGATGCAAAAAATTCGCTTGATTTAGTTTCTCTTGGTGAAGGTTATAAGGACCTCGTGAAGTGTGTAGCTGACTACAAACTGCTCAGTGCCTTTATAAACATTCTACCTAATGAATCATTCTTCCCGCTGAGTAAGAACAGAGGCTTCGACAAGAACTTCTATAAAGATGCTGCATTCCAGGCATTACAAAGGTTCACCGAAATCTATGATAAATGGTATGATGAGTTGTCAACCAATAAACGTGCTTTTGCCCCATTGAACACTGAAAATCTAAAGAAAATGGAAGGATGGGTCAAGACTGTTTCACTTGATGCAAAGGACGACTCATATTACTTGCTGAAGATGATTCAGGCAAGCAACGCGAACAAGGAAAAGGATCATGATAACAAATTCAGGTTCTTCCTGCAATTTGCACATGATGCTATTGAATACTACACCAAGAAAATCCTGAAATAATTATGGCACGCATAGACCTTAGCATAGTCGACAGAGGTACATCAAGCACCTCTTGGACAAAAGAAGATGTCGCTTTAACTGCTGATCATCTTGATAAAGTGATGGAGCAAAAGACCGACAATAGCGGTGCTCTTAATTCACTTCCCACTCCTTTTGCTCGTTTCTTCGTTGCTCGTGAAGCATTCCGCAGGACAAAGGAGGAACACAAAAACAGCAAAAAAGAGGCTGGTTTTGCATACAGACAGATGGTTTCTGACATTCTTGACGTTTACGAAATGCTTTTCTATCGCTCCTTCCACCAAAACAACACATGGAAGAATGGCGAAAAGCTCGAACTTCGTGAATGGTCTATGAAAGACAATCTGGAGTATATCAAAAAGAAAATGCCTATCTTGTATAATTCTCTCAATGAATACTACAAGACGGACATCATCGAAGATAAGCTCTATTTCCTCATCTTTACTGAAGATGGTAAGGAGAAACTGCTTGCCTGCAGTTCTCCTATAACAGGTTTCGTCACTCCTCCTGACATGGACAAAGCGCTTGAAAAGAAGGATGGCAGTACCCGTATTAAGTTCGCTGGTTCTCAATACGACTCACTGCACATCCGCAGAAAGTCAGGTGGCGAATACTTCAGGGACGTAAAGATGTTTGAACAACGTGACGTTGAATTCAAAAACTACATGTACAATGAACTCTTTGGCTCTGATGAAGTAGACGAAAAGTTCAAGGCTATCAAGGAATATATTCGTAGCTTCAGAAACGACCCCGAGATTCGCAATGATTATACCTTGAAACTCACCGATGTCAAGACAGACCAAAATGACAGTCTCGTCGTGAATGGCCTTGCCGTGAAGTCTTCGGCGGAAATTGACATCATGAGCTACTTCACAGATACCATAATCCGTGTGCCATATCGTATCTCACGCGATAACTATGTCACCGTGAATTATCAGAATGACAGTAAGGATCGTAATTATGATTACCTCTTGCCATTCAAGCCTAATGTTATGTCTCTCTTTGAAGGTACAGATATTGACTCTGACATTCACATCAATAGAAGTTCTGTGACGGTATATCTCCGTTACAATGGCAAAGAATACCAAAAAGAATATGCTATTGACCAAATCCTGCCTGGACAAGGAAGAATTGTTGACCTTCAGGGCGCAAGCATAAGCTTCGACCTTGGTATCTTCCCCAATATCCTTTCACATAAGGAACAGGAAAATAACTATTTCAAGATTTTGGTGGTAGGTGCTGATGAAGACCCAGAAGCTCCCCTCTTTAACATCGATGAGATTTCATTGTCTTTCTTTAAGAAGAATGGTTCAGAGCTTATTCCTATCAAGGAGGTTTTGCCTGAACAGAATGCTGAATATGGCGTCGAGCCTGCAGTCGTTCGTTCACAGCAAAAAACAGACGAAGAAGAAAGTGGAACTAAATTCTATGAATTGTTCAATACCTCTTTCAACTTCTTTGAGGTGAAGATTCTGGAAGACACTGGTCTTATGATTCCTAAGTGGCAAAAGAGTAAGGCTACTAATGAAACATTTACTTATGCCATTGACCTTGGAACATCAAATACCTTCATTTCTCGCTGCAAGAACGATAACGACGGCAAGCCTGACCTTAGTAAGAAGCCAGAACTGTTCAAGATGGAGCGCCCAATGGTTAACTTCATGCACGAAGTGCCTGAGGATAGGCAGTTCTCACTCACTCGCCGCATTGAGGATTCTATCTTCCCGAAGGCTCAGAATAAAATCAAGACTGAGTTCATTCCGGCTCTTATCGATGGAACAGATTACAAGTTCCCAATCCGCACCGCTCTCTGTGGTATACATGACAAGTCTAAAGAGCCTAAGCTTTTTGACAACCACAACATCGCTTTCTTCTATGAGAAGATGATGTCAAACGATGACCAGGATGTGAAGACAGATATCAAGTGGGACAAGGACGAAAAAATGCTTCGCGTATTCGTCCGCGAGCTGCTGCTTATCATCAAGTGCGACATCCTGCAAAGGGATGGTGATCTTGACCGTACACATCTCGTTTGGTTCAATCCATTAAGCTTCATGGGACAGACCAGAGAAATCTATCAAAGGATCTGGAGCACCGAGCCTAATAACATCCTCTTCATTCCTACATCACAAATACGTAGATTCTCTGAATCCGAGGCTCCGTATTACTACTACAAGAAGATGGACTATATCGCTGACTCTGATGCGGTAACTGTCATTGATATTGGTGGTGGTTCTACGGACTTTGTCTATTTCAAAGACAATCAGCCGCAGATGGCAAACTCTGTACACTTCGGCTGTGATGTTCTTTGGGAGAATGGCTTCAATAGCTTTGCAAACGTCAAAGAAAATGGTATATACCTCAGATATGCTGATAACCTTCGCTTCACACGACAAGACCTTGAAGACCTCAATGAGTGCTACAAGCATGTGGAAGCGATGAAGACTAAAGACATCATTAACTTCTGGCTGACAAATGAGAAGTATTGTGAGATTACAAGACTACTCAGCAATGACTTTAAGCCTGTATTTATCTACCATCTTACTTCAATTCTCTTCTATATGGCATCCATGTACAAGGAAAATAACCTCGCCGCTCCACGTACAATCGTATTCAGCGGCAATGGTAGTAAATACATTGACAACTTCATCTCTTCTGAATCATCTGCCCTGAAGAACATCATTGATATGGTATTCAAGCATGTCTTCGGTGGCGAGCATAATGTAAACATTAAGCTTCCTGAAGAGAGGAAAGAGTCCACTTGCTACGGTGGCTTGTATCGCGACCCGAACGCTGCTGCAGTTAGGGATCTCGTCTATCAAGGCGACAAGTCTAAGGACTATGAGAAGGTTGGCGACATCAACGCTAACTTCGATGCCTTGAAGTCTGCCCTTCTCGCAAAATACAAGGATTTAGCCGCTTTGTACAAAGATGTCCTGAATATGCTGAAACAGCAAAGCATCATTGACGGCATGGCTAATACAACAAAGTATGTAACTGCTGCAGAGGAAGACATGGGCACGCCACTTTCCACTTATTACAAGACGCAAGTGAAAGAGAAGTATGCAGATGAAGTTATCTACAATGACTCTGTATTCTTCCTACCTGTTATCAACAAAATCTTTAATATGACCAAGATTTAAGCATGGATGCAAATTTCTTATCTTCCATCATTTTCATAATATGCTTTGTCTTTCAGTTCCTTGCGTTAATTGATACAAGAAAATTTCGCAATCTCTTTCATAATTTCTTCCAGAAAAAGGGAGATTATGATACATATACAACAGAGATAAATGGTGAGGAAGTCACACAACTTAAACAAGTCGGAGCAAATGGCTCTGACTTGAATAAGTTGATTGCTGAAATCAACCACTATGTTGCGAAAACAAAAGGAACGACAGACTTTGCAGTCATTCAGAACAAAGTGGAAAGAAAGCTTAATATGCGCTATGACCAATCTATAGCTAAATTAGCTTTCCCTACATATTACGGACTGATGGGCACGTTCATCGGTGTGTTTATCGGAATCTATATGTTCAATAGGGGTTTCAGTTCTGTAGAAGGTATCACAGATGATTCAATTCGTAATCTTCTGAAAGGTGTTATGGTTTCTATGTCTACAAGTTTAGTTGGTTTGGCCATGACAACTTATAACAACCACAAAGCGGCAGAATCCCGAAAAAGTATTGAAGAGGACAAAAACGCTTTCTTCGATTTCATACAGACAGAACTCATGCCATCATTGGATGTGAGCATGGTACTAGCTATTACACGTCTGCATGAAACCGTTGACCGCTTCGAGCCTGCTTTTAATGGTGTAATCAGTCGTTTCCAGACAACATTTGACAACTGTACAAGAGCATTTGGTGATAGCTTTGAAAAGAATGTTACTGCCGTGGCTGCTGCCGTTGACACTATGGGCAGAAACATGGACAAAATTAATGAAAACATCAGCCTTCAGCAACAGCTTCTTTCTACTCTTAAAAGTGGCGAATTGGTTCGGGGCATGGATAAGTATATCGAAGCAGCTGACCACTTCGTTAGCATCACCAAATCACTTGACAAGTTTGAAGAGGCTCGCCGCATGATGCTGGCTGCTGCCCAGGAAGCCATTAGCCTTCAAAACACTTACTCTGACGCGCTCAGAGTTCCTAAGGAAATTGCTGTCAAGGTTAATCAGATTCTTGACCGTATCAAGACATTTGAAGATAATGTCAATAGAGTTGGTGGAAGTCTTGAAAATAGACAGATTCTTGGTAATGACATCATTGAGACCATCCGAGAGCAAATAAATACCATCCGCAAGAAAGATAAGATTGCGATGAAATACTTCGAGATTGCAGATGGCAAGTTAAGCGATGTCTTCGAAGAGCAAACAAAGGTTCTCAATGAACTCAATACCCACTATAAGGAGGCTATCGTTGGACATATCGAGGGCTTCGAACAAATGCTGAAAGAACAAACAGAAGAAATTCAGAAACAACATGCAGAATTCGTTGGACAGCTGCAACAGCATTTGAACGTCGAAGAGATTCATAAGGACTTCTCTAATCTTCGCAAACTGAATGAAATCTTAGACCAGCTTAAGCGTCTATCACAAGACCCTGTGAAAGCCGACGAACTAAGCAAGAAGCTAAGAGACCTTCAAGCAGAAATCGCCAAAATACAGGTTACAGAGTCCAGGGGTGGTATCGGTAGCCTATTCGGAGGCGGTTCTTCCAACACTGAAGAAGTCAGAAAATTGAGAAGTGACAACATACGCCTACAATCTGATGTAGATAGGCTCGAAAAGCAGGTTACGAAGTTACTTATTGAAAAACAAAACGCACCTGCTATTCCAAAACAAGAGGTGAATCCCACACCAACTCCTGTGCCAGAGAACAAACCTGAAGAGAAGACTGAGGAAAAGCCAAGGACGAGGTGGGGCTTTAATTTTGGAAGACGTAACTAAAGCCTATGGACGGGAAAAATAATGGCTCTTTCTGGCCCAGCTATGTAGACATTATGACAACTTTGTTTGCCATAACGCTCGTACTATTTGCCGTTTCATTCAGCCGTTTCAAAATCAAAGAGCAACAACTGCAGCTCCTCGTTAACGAGTACAAAGACATCATCAATGTGTATTCTACAGTTAGCTCTATTGACTCCACTAAATACTTCGGCTATAATGAGCAATACTTGAAACACCTGTTTACTGTCGATGTGGAGTATCAACAAAAGGAATACCGCATCGATAAGCTAAAACTTGACCAAGTGGACAAAATCGCTGCTGATAATAAAAGAGACAGCATTATCCACGCTGGTCATATTGTCAAAGAGACCATTGAGAAACTTGAAAGCACAGATACTGTCAGGAATAACATCAAGTTCCTGGTTGTGATTGAAGGACAATCGTCAAGAGTAAAATATGCCACAGACGATTACCATAACAACTATACTTTGTCTTATCTTCGTGCTCAATTCCTAAACGAGTTCTGGAAAGAAAATGGCATCGATCTCGCTTCTATTCCAAGATGCGAATTGATAATTTCAGGAAGTGGCGAAGATGGTGTTCCTCGTGTTATTCCATTAATAAAAAATCCTGTAACACATGAGGAAAAGGAGATGTGGATTGCTGAAGAGAGCAAAAACCAACGCTTCCTTATCCATATCGTTCCTGTCATCGGTAACATTGATGTTACTAAAGATAAGATTGAGAGGCTACAAGGCAAGAAAAAGTAATGGCAAAAGAGGAGAAGCTGAATATCAATGAAGAGTTCGATAAGCTTTTACCTCCTACAGAGCGTGAAAGCCTTTTCGACCAAAGCGAAGATTATGAAAGTCTTCGCCAATACATCATTGCTCAGCCTCGAATTGCGGCTTCAAAATCTAAATTACCTTTTAGCGAGGTAGTCCTCACTTCATACCCAGAATACAAAAAGCAAAATATCCGTGAGGAGGAGATGACTAAATATCACATCTTCTTCCTTCAGCAATCTAGTAAAGGCAAAAGTGATTTTTGCGATGCTGCTGGTTATTATGTTAGACAAGCAAAGACTTTTGTCCTTCTCCCCTATAGCTACATCGTGAATGAGCCACAAGGGTTTGTTCCCCTTGGCTATACACGAAAATGGGAAAAAGATGAGAATAACCTTTATACCTCACAGACCTTAATCTTCCAATCACCAGAGGAGGCGGCATCCTATGTTTTGGGACAAACTGCAGGCTTGGATGAATGGATTGATTCTCGCGGGAAAGGACTTCTTCATTACTATAAGACCTTAGAGCCTAAGCCTATAGTAGAAGCCACACCCCTGCCTGTGAAAGAAGCGCCAAAGAAAGAGGATAAGCCAAAACTGGCGGAAAAGGATATTCACATTGTAGAAATCAAAGTGAAAGATGTCTGTGATGCAAAAGGTTATTTTGACCCTATTGATGGATACTTTTACATCTTGAAGGGTAGCAAAATTGCTCTTAGCGTTTCACATGAGTTTTCTCAAACGCCTGTAGGCAAAGCGCGAGAAAGGTTAATCGAAAACAACTGTTTGGCCGGCAGAGATTATTTCCATGTTAAGAAAGATTCAAAATGCCGAACGGCGACAGCTGCTGCAAGCTATGTAATGGGTAAAAATGTGACCTACATTGAATGGGTTACACCTGATGGCAAAGCCTTGAAGGACTTTTTCCCTAAAAGATTCTACCGCAGGAAGACAGAAGAAAATAGTGAAGTCCTGCCTGCTAAGGAAGTCAAGACGAAAAAAGTTAATTGGGCTAATCATACATTCTACATTAAAAGAGAAGGAGAGCCGGAATATGCATGCTTAGCAAAAGGGAAATATGACCCGATTACTAATAAGTTCATTCTTTTAGAAGGAAGTTTATGGTCGGCTGATGTTACATCCGCTTTCCAATATACAGCAATGGATATTCTGCGTCGCAACGCAATAAAGAAATGCTGCAAATTGATATTTAGGGATTGCAAGCAACATAAAGACTATCTTTGCGACTCACCAGACCAAGCGGCATCATTCGTTTTGGGGCAAGACGCTAATGGATGGGATGAATGGAAAGATAAAGATGGACAAACACTGAAAGATGTGTTGAAAGGTTCCACGAAAGTTGGTGATAAAAAGAAGGGATTAATTAATGAGACTATCGACATGCTGCTATCACAATAAGAAACTTTCTTATAGCTTATCAGCATCGAAAATTAAATACTATATATGTCAACAATACAACAACGTGAGGAGCTTCACCGCACAATATGGAGCATGGCCGACGAACTGCGTGGTGCAGTTGGCGGCTGGGAATTTAAGGCTTATGTACTCGGTACTCTATTCTATCGCTTCATCTCGGAGAATTTGACCGATTACATTAACTCGCTACAGAGGGAAGCCGGTGTTGAAAACTTCGACTACGCTCAGATAACCGATGAAGAAGCGGCTCCTGCAAAAGACCAGATGGTGCAGGAGAAAGGTTTCTTCATCCTACCCTCTCAGCTCTTTGAGAATGTTTGCAAAAAATGTGAGCAGGACGAGAACTTGAACATGACTCTTTCGAACATCTTCAAGTCCATAGAAGCTTCTGCTATCGGCACAGAGTCTGAAGATGATATGAAAGGCTTGTTCTCGGACTTCAACGTGGATAGCTCGCAATTAGGTGGCGACGTTAAGACGCGCAACAAACTTATTGCGAAGGTGCTGTTGAAAGTCCGTGACATGAATCTTGGAGGTGAGTTCCAGGAGAACAAGATAGATGCCTTCGGTGATGCCTATGAGTTCCTGATGACGATGTACGCATCAAATGCGGGCAAGTCTGGAGGCGAGTTCTTTACACCGCAAGAGGTCAGCGAGCTTTTAGCACAACTGACTGCTGCGGATGGGCACGAGATACGCAGTGTTTATGACCCTGCTTGCGGTTCCGGCTCTTTACTGCTGAAATTCTCGAAGACGATTGGACGTGATAATCCTGCCCTGAAATACTACGGACAGGAAATAAATCCAACTACGTACAATCTTTGTCGTATCAATATGTTCCTGCATAACATAAACTACGACAACTTCGATATTCAGCTTGGCGATACACTGCTCAATCCGCTGCATCGCGACTTCGAGCCGTTCGATGCCATCGTTTCCAATCCTCCGTATAGCATCCCTTGGGAAGGCTCTAAGAATCCTTTGCTCATCAATGATGACCGCTATGCTGGTCCTGGCGTGTTGGCTCCGGATTCAACAGCCGACCTGGCTTTCACCCTGCACATGCTTCGCTCACTGTCTGAAAGCGGAACTGCTGCTATAGTAGAGTTCCCTGGTGTGCTCTATCGAGGTGGAAAGGAAAAGGCTATTCGTCAATGGCTGATTGAAGAAAACCGTATCGATACCATCATACAGCTTCCTTCTAATCTCTTCTTCGGTGTGGGCATAGCCACATGTATCATTGTCCTGCGTAAAGGAACACGTCCTGATAATCGTGTGTTATTCATTGATGCCTCAAAAGAATATGTCAAGAACGGCAACAAGAACAAGCTTACTCCGGAAAACCAGCAACACATCTTCGAAGTGTTCCGCGACCGCAAAGAAGAGCAATACTTCTCTTGCCTGGTGCCCACAAGTGATATACTAGCAAATGATGCTACCCTTTCTGTATCTTCATACGTCGAACAGGAAGATACAAGAGAGGTAATTGACATCAAAAAGGTGAATGCTTCACTAAAGACGCTCATGGTTGAATACGTCGAGCTAGTTCAAGATATATACGAAATAGTAAACGAGCTTGGAGAGGATTGATATGGTAGAGTTGAAGAATCTGACTTCCGTAGCCGAAGTTCAATACGGTTATCCTTTTGAGTCCTCATTGTTTTCTGAAGACCCAAGTTATGTGCCACTTATAAGAATTCGAGATGTAAAGCCAGGAGTTCCAAGTACATATTATTCCGGAGAATATCCCTCGGAATATATAATAAGAAAGGGTGATATCCTTGTCGGAATGGATGGTGAATTTAATCTTGCTAGATGGAAATCCAGAGATGGATTGCTTAATCAACGAGTTCTCAAATTATCAGGAAAGGATGATCTTTGCCAAAGTGGATATCTATTCCACTATATGGGCCCAGTTTTCAAAAAAATAGAACAACAAACTGCTGGAGGGTCCGTTAAACATTTATCTGCAAAGGTAATCAATTCAATACAAATTCCAGTACCCTCACTTTCTGAGCAAAATCGCATTGTAAACATACTTGATAAGTTCGCAGCAAGCATTGAAAATATCCATAAACAAATCAAAGAGAGACGCCAACAATATGCACACTATCTGGATCTTCTCCTTGACATAGACGGAAAGCCTGAGGAAGACATTCATTCTTGGGGTGAATTCTGTGAAATGATCAAAGGAAACGGTGTCCAAAAAGTGGATTTTGTTGATGAAGGCTTTGGCTGTATCCATTACGGACAAATCTATACTCACTACGGTTCCTTTACATATACTACAAACAAGTTTGTTTCTAAAGAAACCTTTGATAAGGCAAAGAAAGCATCCAAAGGTGACATTGTAATGACAGATACAAGCGAGAATGTCGAAGACATTTGTAAAAGTGTAGCCTATTTGGGTGAAGATGATATTGCTGTGAGCAACCATGCTTTGATTATCAAACATCATCAAAATCCAAAATTCCTTTCATACAGCACACTTACAAGAAGCTTTTTTAATCAAAAGAGGAAAGTTGTTGTTGGTGTAAAAGTATCTGGAATCAAACCTGAACAGCTCGGACAGATAAAGATATACCTTCCATCTTTATCAGAACAGAATCGTATTGTGAATGCACTTGACAAATTTGAAGCTATCATAGCAAATTTGGAGGAACAGATTGACCTTCGCCAGAAACAATATGAATACTATCGCAATAAACTCCTAACATTTGATTGATATGAAGAATGCCATTATTGTCATATTTGTAATACTCTTCACATATTCTTGTCTAAGCTCTGTGAGGTTTGGCTTTCCTAATAGCAGGAATCCAGAAGTAACAAAGTGTTGGAGCAATTATGGCTCACCAAACTATGATTTATTTGATGAAAATGTGGAGTGTTTCTGTTCTCATGATTGTTTCTGGATTACCAAACCAGGCACAACCATCGAACGGAATGATAAATGTGATCGTTGCGGAATGAAATGGAAATGGCATTATAATGTAGATTAGATATTCATCTATACAATGGATAAATTCAACATCATAGCAGAACAGGAAAACATTACCGTGATGAGCCACTACGAGGCTCTGCCACGAGAAGATAACGGCTACCAAAGTGAAGCTGCTTTAGAGGAAGCACTCATTCACCAGCTGACACAGCAGGGGTATGAGCGTGTGAACATCACATCCGAAGCAGCCCTGATTGCCAATCTACGCGTCCAGATGGAAAGGCTGAATGGCATCTCACTTTCTGATACTGAATGGAAGCAGCTGTTTGAGCAACATATCGCTTCTCCTCAAATGACAATTGAGGATAAGACGGAGCGCATTCAGAAAAAGGAGATTGTGAATATCACTCTTGATAATGGCATGTCACAAAACATTCGCCTGATTGACAAGAAAGATATTCATAACAATCACCTTCAAGTGCTCAATCAGTATGTTCCTGAAGGTGGCAACTATGCCAATCGCTATGACGTTACTATCCTTGTGAATGGGCTTCCTCTTGTACATTGTGAACTGAAGAGGCGTGGTGTGCCTTTGAAAGAGGCATTTAACCAAATCAACCGCTATGAGCGTGATTCATTTTGGGCTGGCTGTGGTCTTTATGACTACATCCAGGTATTCCTCATTTCTAACGGCACTGAAACAAAATACTACTCTAACACTACACGCTTTGCACATGTGGCCGAAGTGAACAAACAGAAGAAACGCATCAAGACACAATCACAATCGTTTGAATTCACTTCATATTGGGCCGATGCTGAAAATAACACCATCCTTGACATCCGCGATTTTACACGCACTTTCCTTGCCAAGGCTTCGCTGCTGAATATCCTTACTAAATACTGCGTGTTTACTGTGGATAAGAACTTGATGGTAATGCGACCGTACCAAATAGCTGCTACGGAACGCATCTTGCTACGCATCAAGCAAGCCACATTGAACAAGTGGCAAGGCAGCATCAAAGCAGGAGGCTATATCTGGCATACTACTGGCTCAGGAAAGACACTCACCTCCTTCAAGACAGCACAACTGGCAAGTACATTGCCGTATGTGGATAAGGTGCTGTTCGTAGTTGACCGCAAAGATTTGGACTACCAGACGATGAAGGAGTATGATAACTTCGAGAAAGGCTGTGCTAATAGCAATACTTCATCGAATGTTCTTCAGCGGCAACTTAATGAAGGTGCCGACTCGAAGAAAATCATAATCACTACCATTCAAAAGCTTACTACTCTTCTGAAGAAGGACAAGGAAATCAAGTGCGCTGACAAGAATGTTGTGATGATTTTCGATGAGTGCCATCGCTCTCAGTTTGGCGATATGCATGTGTCTATCACCAAGAAATTCAAGAAGTATTATATTTTTGGCTTCACTGGCACACCAATCTTTGCGAAGAATGCTGGAGCTGGTAAGTATGCAAATCTGCGTACTACTGCTCAGGCTTTCGGTGGTGAGCCTGATGAAGATGGCAAGCTTACTCGTCCGCTCCATACTTATACCATTATAGATGCTATTCGTGACAAGAATGTTCTCCAGTTCAAAGTGGATTACATTCAGACGATGAAAGCCAAAGGCTATATCGAAGACAAAAAGGTTTGGGGGATTGAAACTGATGAAGCCTTACACTCACCTCTACGCATAGCCAACAATGTTCAATATATATTGGACCACTTCGCACAGAAGACGAAACGCCTACAGCGATACGCCTACAGTGTGATTACTAATGTAGTGGACGTAGCGAAGAACAATAAGACGCAAGAGGAAAAGATGAAGCTGCAGCTGGGCGGTTTCAATAGCATCTTCTGCGTCGATAGCATCCCAACAGCAATCAAATACTACAAGGAGTTTCAGAAGCAGATGGCTGAGCGTCCCGAAAACGAGAAGCTCCGCATTGCTACAATCTTTACGTATTCTGCTAATGAGGCAGAGGATGAAATGGGCATCATCGAAGATGAAGACCCAGCAGCCACTGATTCATTGGATGCTACATCTCGCGAGTTCCTGGAGTCTGCTATCGCTGACTACAACGGAATGTTTGGCACGAAATACAGTACTGACAGCGAGAAGTTCCAGAACTACTACAAAGATTTGTCGCTTCGCATGAAGAATCGCGAAGTGGATCTTCTGCTCGTTGTCAGCATGTTCCTAACCGGCTTCGATGCCAAAACATTGAACACGCTTTGGGTAGATAAGAACTTGAAGATGCACGGCCTGCTGCAAGCTTACAGTCGAACCAACCGCATCCTGAATAGCATCAAAGACTGTGGTAACATCGTATGCTTCCGCAATCTTGAAGATGCTACTAATGAAACATTCTCCCTCTTCGGAGATAAGGATGCTGCTGGTGTTGTCCTCATGCGTCCATTCTCTGACTATTACTTCGGTTACGAAGACGAGAAAGGCAAACATGTCGCTGGCTATAAGGAAATTGTTGAAGCCTTGCTCCTCAAATATCAGCTTCCTATCAATCCCGCAAACTTCACGCTAGAACAAAAGAAGGAGTTTGTCAAGCTCTTTGGCGGATTGCTGAAAATGCAAAACTTGCTTTCTGCTTTTGATGAGTTCAATGAAGAAAAACAAGTCATTTCTCCATTCGACCAACAGGACTACCTCACTTGGTATAATGACCTGCATGAGGAACTCAGACC
>JAEEGF010065838.1_pt1 | contig 20806 bp, 21 predicted proteins | sample 9134171 | NCBI WGS metagenome assembly JAEEGF01 (sample SAMN16246542, study PRJNA631951) | gut metagenome | biome: gut microbiome; feature: rumen; material: AP-attached | host: Bos | place: Iran: Karaj | collected 2018-10
TCGCTTTCTCCTCAAGCGTCATTGCCTTAAGGACTTCGTCAACATTGTTAGTTTGTAGTTTCACTTGTGCTGTCAGCATGCTGACGCTCCCCAGAAGGATGGCACAGATAGTTAAAATCTTTTTTCTCATAATTGTGTTATTTAGTTTTGATGGTTGTTTCTATTTCTTATTGCCATATCTCCATTTCGTTTTTAGTTAGTCATCGCCTTTCATTAGGCTTTTCGTGCACAAAGATACGAAAAGTTTCGAAAAGTCATGCTGTTTAAGGCAAAAAAGATTAAATGCGCTCAAAAATGAATCAATAAAGATGCGCTAAACACTTTGCTTCGATACATTGGACAACTTTTTGGACTTTTTCCCTGATTTGTCCAAGATTCATGCGTTTGTCCACACAAGTTGTAGAAGAATCAGTGAAAAATCTTGGAAACTGCTTAGAATCATCGTAACTTTGCATCAGAAATCAGAAATAATCGTTTCATACATTAGTTAGTTAGAGTTAGTTAGTTTTTTCATAAGTTTTGGTTTTAGTTGATTAGTTAGATACGTTAGGGCCTCGCAGGGATGCGGGGCCTTAACGCGTTGGGCCACACCGCTCTTTATGTTTACTTTTTCGTCCAGGTCTGGGTCTCGTAGAACATGGCGAGGTAGCCGCGGACCTTGAGGTTGTTGCCGTCGAGCCAGATGGAACACTTGTAGGTCTTGCCATTCTTGGGATTGTAGATCTTTCCGCCTTCCCACTTGTCGCCTTTCTTGGTGAGGCCTGTCAGGATGTTGACGCCAACCAATTTGCGGCTCTGCAGCTTCTTGTCCGGATTGTGGACATCCTGCTGACCGTCGCCTTTCTTCAGCCAGACGATCTTACCGTTCAGTTTGTCACCACTCTGGTAAATCTCCACCTGAGAATCACCACCTTCTGTTACCCACTTGCCTACAACGCTCTGAGCGTATCCGGCTACTGACATCATCGCCAGCACTAAGCTAAAAATTACTTTCTTCATATTGTTAGTCATTTATCATTTGTGACATTTATTAATTATTTATCTTTTGCAGTTAAAGCATATTGTGGGTCAGGGGACTCTGATCCGTGATCCTTTAATCTGTAACAAAACTACCTCACAAAGTGCCAGTCACATTGTGAGCATTCCCATTACTTACATCAGCCTTTGATTTCCTAAACATCAGCACTATTGGATTATATAGCGGAACTAGACACCACCATGTGCTTATGCCGATATTCTTACAACGCTTGGCTGACATATACAGATGCAATAACACCACACAAGATATAAGCAATGGAAAGATGTCTGCCTTCCATAGTATCATTGTGTTGGAAATGTCATAAGGATAATCACTTTGATAACTCGCATGAAATTCATTAGGATTGGAGTGATATAAACTAAAGTCATTATAGGCATGCCGTAATGCTCTAATAATTGGAACAAGTCCAATAATGTTTCCTAGTACAATAGCAAAGAAAAGCATTGTAATCAGCATCATCAATATCGAATGAGTTAATGGAAAGTAACTCATTAAAGGCCATTGAAGCAAGGTATAAATGACAAACCAAATTAAATAATACTTTCTATTCATACTTGTTTCCTTTATTATCAACTATCCGATTAACATCAACTATGTCTAGAACAATTTCCTTCCAATTATCATAAACATAAAGACCATTATAAGGGATTAATTCTAGTTTATTTATACATAGTTGGAATTGCTCAATTATAGAATCAGGGATAAAGAGAAAATTCCCATATCCCATATTAAATCTCTTCCAACCCCTAGGTTCATCGAGGGAATAATCAAGTTGACTATCAGAAATGAAAGGGCATACATGTACCACTTGCTCCATTGATATATCCTCATAATATGGGTTGGCATGGTAAATCACACCATCAGAAGAAACAATTTCGTATGCTCCAGAATCACCCATTGAATTAGATGTTGCTATTGAAATTGCAATAACATCATGCAAATGATAATCCTGATAATTATCCTTGGTCAGCTTTATTACTGTTGCCCTACTACTCATGTTCTTATATTTATTTGTACAACTGATAAATGCTCGTATTCTGGGAATTAACTAATGATTCTCCGTAATCATATTCAGTCTTATCCTCCCTTTCTTTCTTACCATTTATTGTATAATGTCTATTTGTTCGTTTTCGAAGGAACAAACAAAAGTATGAGTTTTATTATTGCAAACAAGCACAAAGGTAAGGCTACAGTATAAACAACAAACTCCGAGAAATCATAAGTTCCTATATCATAACTCTCAAATGGGTAGAAAGCACTCGTGTTTATATGGCCACTCGATTCAAAAGCACGGCCAAAAGTTTTGTGTGGATTTGCCATTGCATAAGCCAGAGCTGTAATATTGATTGCAAACCAAATGATATAGATATAAATAGAAGCCATCTTTATAGAGGCTTTATTACTGACAATAGTAGGGAACTTAAATCTGCGTATTTTCTTGGTGTTAGTGTCTTGAATAGGTACTTCTTCTTTCTCAACAACAATAGGACTCTCGACTTCATTCTCTTCCATAGCCATTATTCTATTATTATCTTTGTTGTATTTAACAGTAGAAGAAAGACTCTCAACATAGGTTACTTTTGATAGGATGTCAATAAGTGATTTCCTTTTGAAGATTACAAAAATGTCAATAATAAGGAAAAACGCAATTATTACAATGATATAATTTATATCAAGAAGGAAACGAAGTCCAACCGCAAATGCCATTAAAACACCGCCTATTATTGCTCTTTTAAACGCATCACTAGTATTGATTCTATCTTCAAGCAAGTCATCCCTAATTTGCCCTCCCATAATCCTTTTTCCTACGGATGCTGCAAGGAATATTTCTGATAACAAATAGTATAAAATATTAAGGAAGATAAATGCAAAAGTTATAGTCAAGTCAAAAGACCTTACCATCCCTACAATATCTTCATCTTTATACTTTAGGAGAATGTCATCTTCTGATTCTTTGAAATATTTCAAAGACCAGCCATTGTCTATAACAAGCAGACTATTAAGGGTAATAAACTCATAAGATGACGGTGAGTTTGTTCCTATAGAGTAATATGTCCCCAACCTATATGTAGCTGTAGATTCGCCATTGATGATAGTAAAAGCTACAACAAAGATGATAAGTATCAAAACTTTGTCAATTACGCTTCCTAATAAGCGTCTGAATAACGACATTGATTTCATATATTCATAAATTACTGATAAATCTCTTTCCATCTGAACGTTTTCACAACATTGAAGAGGTTTCTAAATAGAACAGAATCTTTGTCATGAAAAGATATGCTCATCATCGCTGCCTCCTTTTTGTTCATTAAATAGAATAGGTGAACTGATACAGGTCCTTCATCTTTAATATGACCACCTCTTCGATAGAAAGCATCATAAATTATGATAGGGCTATTGGAACGTAGTTCTTTACAATGAGGTCCATTCAGTAATTTCCCATCAGGGACTTCAAAACCATCAGCACCTTTACCTCCTTTCAAAGCTTGTTCAACAATAGGTTCCCAAAAATCATATTGTTCATTCAATGAAATATAATCTGTTGCCTTGTTGAAGGTACGACTTTCATCATTTAAAAACTCAATAGCAATTCGACCATAATGGCTTTCTGCAAGTTCAGAAGTATCTCGATAGTTAAATATATAGGTATGATGGGATGTCCCTTCTTTTTGAGGGAAGGAGTTCTCTTTCATATATGGTGGCATCTTAATTTCAAACTCGCCATCACCCAATACATAGCTTTTCCAATTCTCAGGAGCATAGAATTCATAATCAGACAGATTAATGAAAGAATTGCCATAAAAATCCGAATCAGAAAGCTTTTTCCGCTCAGTACAACTAGTAGTAACTACTACCAGACAAAATATCAATATACAATAGCACTGTTTCATATTTTAAATGTTGGGGGGATTATTCGTCACTTTCAACAATCTCAGAGGCTGTTTTAACATCGGCATCTATTAACAATTTGTTAGCTAATATTTCATTTGAAGTAAAATGCATATCAAACCCTTTTTGGGAACGTAAACCAATAATATGATATGTTAATCCACAATGAGCTTCCGCCATATATCTAATTAATTTTGGATTAGACCCTCTTAAATCTGCCATTATATCAAAAGGGGATGCAGTTTCTTTCAATGCTTTTATATCATATTTATTCTCGTCAAGTTCAATGGTCATATATACGATGCTGTCTTGCAACATCAAAATAGGGACACCCATTCCTTCTATTGTTTGTGGTTTTGCACAGGACAAAAGCATCTGCAACTTTGAATAAGCATCTGCCTTGCTATTAAGTGCTTCATCTATCTCACTTGGTGTTATAGTAAACTCTGTTTGCTGATGACTATTTTTCCCAAAATATATCATTCTCATGCTTATACTATACTCAACGTACATTTCATAATTGCTTTTGTCATTGCCATCAGATACAGTAACATCAGATATTATTTCCTTCTTTCTCTTCTTACACAATTGCTTTATTTCATCAAAGGATATTGCCTTATCGTCAACTTCCATCCATGTTGTATAGACTGAATCAACATATTCAACCTTAACTAGCATAATTCCTTCATCAATTTGGATTGGAAGTCTTGACTCAAACAGCTCCACTTCTCTAGCAAGCTTCATACATCGTTTCAATTCAATTGGCTTATTCCCATTATTGCAGCTCATGCAAAGTAATAGGAATAACACCGCTAATACTCGATGTAAATCATAATAGAATCGAGATTCCATATCTCAACAGTTTTTAGTAAATAAACTGCTGCAAATTTAAGAAAAAAACTCCGACCTACCAACCATACAGAAAAAAAATATGGGCTATCCATGCCATTTTAGCACTTCAAGCCCATAGAACGTAGCCTCAGGATGCTTAATTCTCGGTTGAAGTCTAGGCTTTCGTGCAAGTAATCGTCTGCCGAAACACCCATTTGTTAACTACCCATAGAATAAGTAACAATATAGGAACTGCTACAAAAAATAACGTAAGAGCATTTAATACATAAAAAAAAGATTTGCCAATCACTCATAACTCATCTTAATCAATGTTCCAAACTGCATCCATTTCACCACCTAACGCATCGTATAATGCATCTTTGTGAGAATAATGCTCCCACTCATTATAATCATCATCTTCTTCAACCTCTTCATCATCTTCTTCTCCCACATTTTCTGTATTAAATGGGAAAAACTTCAATTGAGATATAGAAAAATGAACTTCTTGGTTGTAGCAAACAATTGAGTTACACTCTTTCTCGAATGTTTCGTAGTCCTTAAAATAGTGTTTAACCTCATCAATTGTTTTTTGGGTGAACAAATTAATTCCAGTAGGATGTATAGAACCTTCAGCTTTTATTTGGCTTTTTACTTTTATCAATTGGCAGTCATATAAGGGTTCCCCATCTGATTCGCCACATTGAATAATTCCCAACGTATAACCATTTTGAGGAATGGCTATTGCATAGTATTCAAAAGGAAGTTTCAGTTTTGAGAATAATATCACCCCAACTTTTCCTTCCTTGTTTTTGGCATAAGCCAATCCATTTTCCATTACATAGAACGTCTGATATAGAGATTTAGAAATCGCTCTTTTACATATACATAATCTAAACCATTCTATCTCATCATCAGCATCATCGTTAAATTCTTTATCATAAAGCAAGTAATACTCTTTATGTGGAGTTTTTAATAATTTCCATAACTCGAAGAGTTGCTGGCCTTTCTTATTGTATATATAATAGTCACCATCTTCATCTTCACATATCAAGAAATGACCAAAATTCATAATCCTAGCATACTCAAATGGCACAAGCAATTGATGAGCCATATTGACACATCCCCAAGTGTCAGGAAGCATTTCGTCATCATCGTCAGTGTATTCGTTGAAATCCTCATAATCTTCAACCCTTAATACAAAGGCAATATTTTCATCCTCGCAAAAATAGGCTCTCTTATACAATCCCAATGGATTATATCTACTTTGAACATATTTGTTCACAAACGCTTGATGCTGTGGGGTAAGTTTATTTCTGAATCTACTCATAACATTATGTTTTAAAAAGGTAAATCATCAGCACTTCCTCCTAACGACTCTTCAGTAGGGGGTAGAGGTTCGGGCCCTCTTGGATTTCTTCTCCTCCGTGGGCGCATAAGGGGCAGGAACCATTGCGTCCTTCCAAATGTTATCCGAAATTTTTTGCAAAGAAATATTTCGCAACGTGCTTACGTTTGGGCCGTAACACTTTGTGATGTCGTGATTATTTCTTTGTCCAGGTATTACTTTCTTCATATTGTTATTCATTTAGTTTCTTCTTTAGCGTTTCAACTCCATAATAATCTAGGACATAAATTGGGAAAGAGCTTAATACTGCGACTTGGGGACATTTGTGATTGATATGCTTTTCCAATTGCTTGCTGAATATCACACTTTGCAACTCTATTTGTTTAGGTAGGTCGAAAACATCGTGTACCAGATAATTCATCTTGGAAACATGGGCACGAATCAGTTCTTGCCATACCTCTTTTGTGTATTTGTTGATGTTGGTGAGTTGGGGCTGGCACTCAGAGGCCGAAATCTTCTTATAGTGAGGTTCCTTCAAGCATGCTTCTACTTCGCCACATTTTTCCTTGTATGGACAATTGGCTCGTTTGCATTTAACTGTGAGCTCCTTGAAACTTTCCATATCTTTATAGTGCCGTATTGCCTCCAACATAGGATAACTGATGTAGAGCAATCCATTTTCAGTTTCATTATCAAAGAAATCGAGCATCTCCACTATCTTGTCATCACTGGCAAGCGATGAATGAGCATCATAGTCAAAGAATAGATAAATGTATGCAAAACTGTCTCGATTATAGTCTCGCAAGATTTCTGCATTCTCTTTGTTTCGCTCTTTGAGAAGATCAACCATGTCGAAAGCAAATTCCTCATCTTTCAGTTGTCTGTATAGTTGGTAGATTTCTGCATCATAGACACACTTGACAGAAATCCTTTTTCCTAGGAAATTCTGTTCAAGCATGTCTACGTATTTTGATTCTGCCCGAACGCCCTCAAATACGAAAAGATGTAGTTCGTTATTCGACATGGAATGCTCCTGCTCTATATATTTTCTCAATGTTATGTGCAAATCTCAACTCTTTCTCTGTGCAGGCTTGTAGAGGCTTGATTGTATTGTCCTGTAAGATGAAATTGCAATCGGGACGAAGCAAGTCATTCGTCAGCAGGTATGTATTGTGTGAGGACATAAATACCTGACAGTTGAGGTCGAATAACTGTTTGCAAACCTCAAATGCTAACTTAAAATGATAGAATGCATCGAATTCATCAATAAAGACAAATGAGGCGTTGCCAATCTTTTTTAGCCAATAATATAATAGGTGTAAAGACTGCGTGCCCGTTGAGATTGTAGTGTCAAAGAAAAGTGAACCAGTTCCTACTTTCCAGAAAAGAAGTTTGTCTGTGGATTTTTCCAAGTCGAATTCATATTTCTGGCCACTTACCTTATACAGGAAATCGGAAAATTCTTTGATCAGGTCGTTTTTAATGATAAATTCGTCAATGTTCGTTGGTGTACTTTCAAAACCCATGAACTCGTTAACTCCCAAACACCTGAACCACAGCATAGATTCGACAAAATCACGCAGCTTTATCAGATAATGGTTCTTTGTGAGAGGGTAAGATGCCAACAGGTAATTTACAATCGAAATATTGTTGGCATTCACTTGTAAATTAGCCTTTGCATTTGGGTCGATGGGGAACTGTTTTTCATCTAATTCCAGATGTTTGCGCTTTCTGTTAAAAACGGTTGTCCCATCCACTGTGAGCGATTCCTCAACAAGAACTCCTTCAGCGTTCTTTTGGTACTGATAATCAATTTTCTGTTTCCCAAGAATGAATGTATATTCGAATAAAACATCTAGATTGGAGTCGCCACCATAGGTGAAGTTCTTGTAGTATTTGTCCGATTTGTATTTTTGCGTCAGATGGTTGACAATATCAAAAATGGCAATGCCTAAATTGGATTTGCCTGCGCCATTGGGACCATAGATGATGCCATTCTTAATGGCCCCGTCTTTAATGGCATTTGGATTAAATGTATAGTTACTTGGATGGGATAAATCCCACTCAATCCTTTCTGCAAAGCCTCGGAAGTTTTTTACGGCAAATTTGATAAGCATAGCTGTTCTCTTTATTTGTTTTGGCGCAAATATACATAATTATTTTCATATTCCGTAATTTTTTTACGGATTTATAACATTTAAATGTGTAAAGAGGCTTATGCGGGATGTTTTTTTATTCCTCTTTGAAGGTTTTGTCTTTTTCGAAGGTGATGTCTTTGTAGAGCTCAGGGGAGCCGTTATCACTTTCGGGGATGAAGTGAAGACGGACGCCACGGATGTGCTTCTTGGCACGGAAGTCCTTGAGATTGTCGACTTTCTCGCTCTCGATTTCGAGTTTAAACAGGCCGAAGTTCTTCAGACGTACCTTGTCGCCCATCTTCAGATGACGCATCACCGTCTCTGCTACTGTCATCATCAGTCCTTCGAGCACACCACCGCTGATGCTCATGCCTCTGGAGGCTGCCTCTTCGTAAAGCTGATGGCTCTCGATGGTTTGGTTGTGAACGGCTACTGCCTTGTACTTGCCATAAGTTGGAAGCGTAGGCTTGGTTTCTTTCTTGATTCTATATCTCATATTACTTTTGTTGATTTTGCTGCAAATTTATATAATTTTCTTGAAAATCAGAAATATTATCTCGAAAATTATGATTTTTTGAGAAATGAATTCATTCTATTTATTATAAATTTTAATTTCTACCTACATAACTACATATTCCTATGTTAAACTATTGATAACTAGCCATATAACTATCATTTATCTTATTATTTACATACATTTTAACTACATAATACTACATGTTACCTACATGTTTATAGTGCTGATAAGGGAGGTCGCAAAGTTGAAGAAGGTATATTGCAGGTTTCCTGCTTAGTATTTGAAAGTTAATTCTCTAGAGAATATCAGAGCTATGTTACTTATAAGCAATTGATAGAACTAAGGGCAGCGTTATATTCTCTAGAGAATTCATAAACAAGAACGAATTGTAAAGTCTGCAAGAGCGAATAATCATTTCTGCCAGCTGTCTTCCCGACCATTTTTATGTAGATGGAATGTAGTTTTATGTAGTTATAATGTAGGTAATATGTAGTTGAGAAATAGTGAAAATGCCTTTAAATTCGGCAGATTTGGATATTTTTATGTAGTTATGTATGTAATCTTAGATTTTTTTTGTATTTTTGCAAACAAATTCTATTAGACAGTAGAAACGATATGAAGGTAACATTACTGAAGAAAGACGGACGTAAAGAGGTGATTAACCGTGTGGAGCTGGTTGATCTGGCTGCAGCCATCCAGAATGGACACATTGAACAGGCTGTGAGGAAAACCCGTGAGGTGTATCACCTGATGAATCCTCATAGATTGGCCGATGGACAGATTTCTACACAATGGGAAGGTGGCATCCGATTGCCACGCATCTGTTTTGCGGCTGACTATCAGAATAGGAAAGGTGAGTGGAGACTGATTGAATATAACGGTCTCGTGGTGCTGGAAGTAAACGACCTGCAGACGTATGAGAAAGCTGTGGAAATCAGGGAGTTGGCGAAGAAACTGCCTGAGACGATGCTGTGCTTTCTTGGAGGATCGGGTAGGAGTGTGAAGATTGTGTGTCGAGGGGAATTGTATGGAGGTGGTTTACCAACGGGCGAAGATGATATCCGGCAGTTCCATCAGAATCTGTATAATACGGCGCGAAGGGCTTATCAGAACCAGTTCGGTTTCGACATCGAATTCCTGGAGCCGCGATTGGATCGGACGGTGTACATGAGTGCCGACCCAGAGATGGGCATCAACATGGAAGCGCGACCTTTTTATGCTGATACGGAGCGTCACGATCTGCCCCAGCCTGTGGTGATCAGTCGCGAAGAGGATCATCTGATGCCTGGTCGCACCGTCACGCGAACCTATCATTTGAACTGGACTTTCATTGTGGAGACCGTGATGGGCCATTATTTCGACCTGCCCGACGAGAACAAGGAGGCCACATTGCTGATGCAGATTGCCTCGATGTGCTTGGATCAGGGCATCCCTCAGGCGCATGCCAAGGGTTTGACCTTGCTCCATCCTGTGCTGAATCGCGACAGGCTGCTCGTTGAGAAGATTTTCCAGGCGGTGTATAGCGTCGCTGAACAGGAAGCCTATCGCAAGAAACATAAGATCCGTCCGCTGAAGAGCGTGCCTGAGGATACGATTCAGGCGATGAAGACGGAGATTTTCCTGAATTCCAATTTCGAACTGCGCAAGAATCTGCTGACTGGTGTGGCTGAGTATCGCGAGAAGTTCTCTGACGATCAGCGATTCAAACCTCTCACGGAAGAAGTCCGTAACGATATGACGCTGAGAGCCACAGAGTTAGGCCTGAAATCGTGGGATCGCGATGTGAACCGTTTCATCGACTCGACACGTATCGAACAATATGACCCTGTGAATTCGTGGCTCGACCAGCTGCCCAAGTGGGACGGGCACGACTATATCGCCGAATTGGCCGCTCGCGTGCCAACCTCTCAGCCTCATTGGGAGAAGTATCTCAGGTATTGGCTCGTGGGTATGGTGGCGCAATGGCGTGAGAGCGATAAACAGTTGACTGGCAATGCGTTAACGCCGCTTTTGATTGGTCGTCAGGGTTGCGGAAAGACGCGCTTCTGTAAGATCATCCTGCCTCCGGAATTGCGCGATTACTACAACGACAAGCTGAATTTCAAGAACGAGTTCGACTTGAATATCGCACTCACCTCGTTTGCGCTCATCAATATCGACGAGTTCGACAAAACTACGAATTCGCAACAGATTGTGCTGAAATATCTGCTGTCGTCGAGTGATGTCAAGTTCCGTCCGCCATACGGCAAGACCATCAAGCTCTATCGCCGTTACACCTCTTTTATCGGCACCACCAACCAGCTGAAGCCCCTCGTTGATCCTACGGGTTCACGTCGTTTTGTCTGTGTCGGAGTGACGGGTAATATCAACTTCGAGGACAATCTCTATCATGAGCAGCTCTTTGCTCAAGCGCTTCACCTCTTTAATAAAGGTGAGCGCTTCTGGTTGAACGACGATGAGATAGCCACGCTGATTCAGGAGAATGAACCCTATCAGCACCTGAACGATCTTGTGGAGATGATTGGCGAGACCTTCCGCAGTCCTAATGATAATGAGATAGGTAAGTGGTGGAGTCTGGGAGACATCAGTGCCCTACTTGCCTCGCGCTATGCCAACTTCGATCCAGAGACTTCTTTCAAGAAAATCGGCACAGCCCTCAACGACATCCAGTTCAATTTTACCAGCAAGCGCAAAACCAAACACATGGAATACTGGTTGATAGAGAAATGATGAAACAACGAATAGCATTATGAAAAGATTATCATTGAGTTTTGTATTACTGGCAGCATGGCTCTTGGGGGTGCATGCTGAGGTAGATCCCAACTTCTACATCTACCTCTGTTTCGGACAGTCGAACATGGAGGGCAATGCCGATTGGGAGAGTATTGACAATCAGGTTGACTCGCGATTCAAGATGCTCGCCACCTGCAATTTCAGTAGTCCCTCACGAACAAAGGGAAACTGGTATACCGCCAACTGTCCTATTGTCAGTCCTGCTGGTAAGTTAGGCCCGACAGACTATTTTGGTCGTACGATGGTGGCCGCTCTTCCTACGAATGTCAAGGTGGGCGTAGTGGCTGTCGCGATGGGAGGCAGTCCTATCGAAATGTTCGATAAAGACAAATATAAGCAGAAACTGGCCGACAACCCAAGTGAGTGGTGGGCAACCCTGTCGAAACAGCACTATGGTGGCAATCCCTACGGCCGACTGATTGAAATGGCCAAGAAGGCACAGGAAGTGGGAGTCATTAAGGGTATCCTGCTGCATCAGGGTTGTTCAAACAACGGTGATTCCAACTGGCCCAACATGGTGAAGAAGATATATAACGACATGCTCACAGATCTTGGGTTAAAGGCGAATGATGTACCTATCTTTGTGGGAGAGACTGAGCGTCAGGATATGGGAGGTGGCTGCTATCATCATAATGCCGTTGTAGCAAAGATCCCAACGGTGATTCCTACAGGTCATGTGGTCAGTTCCGAAGCCCTGCCTGGCAACGGTGTTGATGCCTGGCATTTCTCAGCTGCTGGCTATCGTACCTTTGGCAAACGTTATGCCGCAGAGGTATTGAAAGTGATGGGCTTGGAATGCAAGGCCAATCCTGATTATAACATGCCGAGCTACTTGAAGAATTTCTTTACGCCAAAGAGCTATAACGACCATATCGTCAAGAAACCTGGTACCACGGTGACCCTGAAGCTGATGTGTACCTATGTCAATGGTCATGAGGAGCAGATTATGGACGCCAAGTTTACAAGCAGCGACCTGACCATCACCAACGGCAAGGTGAAGTTGGGTGAAGCTGGTACCAAGAGCATCGTGACTGCCAGTTTTACTGATTTCCTGGGCACGCAACATGAGGTGCCCATCACACTCGAAGCCTCGGATGCATTGCCCAACCGTGTGCTGATGGTAAACAACGGCAGCGCTGGTTCGAACCCGTGGGACAAGCAGTGCAGTACCAAGCTTAAGACAGCGATGAAGAAAGGCAGTACCTATGTGGTGACTGTTCAGGTAAAGGCGGACAACGCTGGCGACTTCGCACTTTGGCCAATCTGGACCACCAGTTCGAACAGAGACCAGTGGGGCAACAGTGCTGATGTGCAGTATCTGGATGGAAAGACGGTGAAAAAGGACTGGACCCAGCTGAAATGGGAGTTTAATGCCAGTTTTGCCCACGATAAACTGCAGTTCGTGTTCGGAAAGATAGGCGGACGTATCTATTTCGACGAGGTGTCGTGTAAGTTGAAGGGCTCTGACACAGAGATGGTGGTGAACGGCAACTTCGAAGACAACGACCTCTCGAACTGGGAAGTGCTGGGCTATGCCGGTCAGTCGATGAATATCATGGAGATGGATAATCCACTGGGTATCAGTACCCTCAGCATGGACAACACCTTCAAGAATCAGAATGTCATCTACGACCTGAAGGGTCGGAAGGTGGGCACAAAGCATGAATGGGAGAGTCTGCCATCGGGCATTTATATCATCAATGGACGGAAAATTGTTCGTTAAACCAAAATAATTACCAAAATGAATATCGTAATACTTGACGGCTATAGTGCCAATCCTGGCGATTTGTCGTGGGATGAGTTGAAGACAATGGGCGAGGTGACGGTGTATGAGCGTACTAGCCCGAGTGAAACAGTGACAAGAGCTGCTGAGGCTGAGGTCGTACTGACCAATAAGGTGGTGATCGGCAGAGAAGAGATGGCTCAGCTGCCACATCTTAAATATATAGGTGTGCTGGCGACGGGCTATAATGTGGTGGATATTGAGGCTGCGCATGAACGGGGCATCACAGTGACCAACGTGCCTGCCTATAGTACGGAGAGTGTGGCGCAGATGGTATTTGCGCACTTGCTGACTGTGACGAACCGCACAGAACATTATGCCATTGCCAATCGTGAGGGCAGATGGACAAATAACAAGGACTTTTGTTATTGGGACTTCCCACACATGGAACTCTCTGGCAAGACGTTTGGTATCATCGGACTTGGGAATATCGGCATGCGGGTAGCTACCATCGCAAATGCTTTCGGTATGCGAGTCTGTGCCTATACCAGCAAGTCTGAAGATCAGTTACCATGCTTTATTGAAAAGAAATCGCAGGAAGAGCTCTTTTCAGAAAGTGATGTCATCAGTCTACACTGTCCGCTGACACCTGACACTCGCCATCTGATTAACAGCGAGACGCTTCAGAAAATGAAATCATCTGCCATTCTCATCAACACAGGCCGAGGCCCATTGATAGACGATCAGGCTGTGGCTGAGGCACTTGCGGAAGATAGACTGGCTGCTTTCTGTGCTGATGTACTCACTGAGGAACCGCCAAAGGCAACCAATCCACTGTTGGGTCAGCCCAATGCTTTCATCACGCCTCACATCGCATGGGCGTCGACGGAAGCCCGTATCCGACTGCTCCACGTCGCCATCGCTAATGTCCGCTCCTTCCTCAGCGGCCATCCTCAGAATGTAGTGTAGTTTCGTGTATGCATCGACATCTCTTCATATTGATAAGCCTCTTGCTATTATCTGTCTCAATGTTTGCTGAAGATGGTTTGCCCATCATAGAGATTAAGGCAGACAGGACGATGATCTATCCTCAGCGGATGGAACTGACTGGGGAAGAGTCGTTGATGGATATACTCCAGATGGTGCCAGAACTGATGATTGCTGGTTATGAGGATGTCATCTCCACTTATAACCTCCGCATTGACAACTGTCCGATGAATGGTGACACTAGGTTGATCCTGAGCCAGATGAAATCTAGGGACATTGCTAAGATTCAGGTTTGTGACAATACGGGTGTTGCCAAAGGAACTATTGGAATGGGTAGGGTGCTGGATATCAACATGAAGATGCCTGATGCTTTGAAAGGTTTCGTGGAAGGACAAGGAGACTTTGGCAAGGAGGTTGCAGGTATTGGCTCCGTGAATGCATTATACGGTAGTCAACCTACTGACCTCTATGCTAATGCCTCTTATCGTCACCAGAATGGGAATGAGGAATATCTGACGCTTCACATGACAAACCGGTTTGACGACAGGAATAAGCTGCTGACCTATTTCACTCAGCAATATCTTGACCAGCCTTCTGGAATGTCACGTAAGGTCATGGGCAGAGCGCGATACTTTCACACCTTCAATGACTTGGGTACAGAACTGCTCATCGTAGGCGGTTATCAGTATGCCAGTGATCCGGCCCTCTCCAACAAGCTGCCATTGTATATTGTTGAACTGAATACGCCTTTGCTGACCAAGCGGCTATCTATGATGCTGGGTGTTGAGGGTGATTTCCTCATGACTAAACAAAAGGATACGGACAGGAGTTGGGATGTCTTCAATAATGATATCTATCTGCAGTTCACCTATGCCTTACCTCAGTGGAAGCTGACAGTTGGTAATCGCGTGATGTTCTATGACTACAAGTTAATGGATGCTGGTATCAGTCAGAAGCACTCCAGCACCCGTGACAATGCGAATGCCTGTGTCATCTATATGCCAGATAACCGTAATCAGATCCAGTTGGGCTATTATCGCAAATACTATAATCCTTCCTACTCGGTTCTCTTTACGAATGCCAATACGCTTATTGATGAAGAATGGGCGAGGGCTAAGGGACTGCTGCAGGAACGGACTATCAATCAGGTGAAGCTTGCTTATGCCTATAGTAAGCATAAGTTGACTGTGCAGACCGAGGCGAGCTATTATAATGTTGAGGATGGCGATAATTTTACTGAATTGGGGGCATCGGTATATTGGAAAACAAATGGGTTGAGTCTGACAGGTGGGTCAAATCTGTATACTGCTAAGAGTGGAACCTATGCTTCATTCCGGTTTGCTCCCACTGCTTATCTTCCTCATGACTGGCAGATAGGCATGCAGGTGGTATATTATACCAAAAATGTACCAAGACGTGAGGAAACTGGCGTACCTGTATATGGATGTTTATCTGTGAATAAACAGTTCGGAAAGAGATGGAAGTTGGGTGTTGACTGGCATGATATGTTTGATGCATTCTGTAGTGAAGCAAAAGTAAATAGGCATGCAGCCAATATGAAGTTGCAATATAGATTTTAATGATAATATTTCAATGTTCAATGGTTAATTTGAATATGATACAAACTGCCGGCATTGGTGCCTTGGCGCTTATCGTCGGTATGATTTTAACGAGAAAGGTTGATTTCCTCCAGAAATTCTGTGTGCCTTCGCCAGTAAGCGGTGGTATCATCTTTTCATTGATTACACTGATACTATATGGTTGGTTCCATGTTGTGGTGTCGTTCGATGGCACATTGAAGGATGTCTTCATGCTGGCATTCTTTACCAGCGTTGGTTTCCAAAGTGACCTTAAAGTATTAAAGCAAGGTGGCAAACTTTTGATAATCATGTTGACCCTGTTGGTGGCTATTATTGCCATGCAGAACTTAATGCCTGTAGGAATTACCATGTTCATGGGTGTTGATCCTCTGATCGGTATGGCTTCAGGTAGTATATCAATGACAGGCGGACACGGTACAGCAGCGGGTTTTGCGAGTGTTCTTGAGGGAATGGGATTGCATGGCGCAGGAACCATAGGTATGGCAGCTGCTACCTTTGGCTTGATTGCCGGATCTATGATCGGCGGTCCGTTGGCAGAGAAGATTATCCGCACGAAACTGACGCATGAACAGATGCAGGCACCAGACGAGGATATTGATCCTGCAATGGCTGGTATCGAGAGCGATGAGGCTTCACCAACAGGTCGTACAAAACGTATCAGCACTAATGAGCAGGAGTTCCAACAGTATGCGAAGGCTTCTTATTGCATCATCCTGGTCATGGGTGCTGGCACTTTGTTGAGTTGGTTGTTGGCAAAGACAGGTATCACGTTCCCAACTTATTTCGGCGCCTTGATCTTAGCCGCTATCGTCCGCAACACCATTGGATTCGTCAGATACAAGGACGACGGAAAATGGGAAAAGGCTGACAAGTTGCTGGATATGGAGCGGATTATCAGTGTGGGTAACATCTGTCTGTCTCTGTTCCTCGGTATGGCCATGATATCCCTTAAGCTTTGGGAACTCCAAACTTTGGCCCTTCCATTGATAGTCATCTTGGTCTCTCAGGTATTGATGATGGCCTTGTTTGCATACTTTGTGGCATTCCCCTTGTTGGGTCGCGATTATGATGCAGCTGTTCTGTGTGCAGGCATATGTGGTTTCGGCCTAGGCGCAACCCCCAATGCGATGGCTAACATGAGTGCTGTTTGTTATAAATACCGTTATACTGTCAAACCTTTCCTCATCGTTCCCATCATTGGTGCCATGTTCGCTGATCTGATAAATACAGGAATAATCACCCTCTTCCTGAATATTCTGTAAGCTAAAAAAATCGTGCAGACCGCAATTGGCCTGCACGATTCCTATCTGATAATACTTTATTATTTAACCTCCTCGAAAACGACTCTAACTGACTATCAATGCGTTAGCACCGGATGTTGCACTCATGTCGCAAAAACGGGAATAACCATTGATAATCAACATGTTACAAAATCACTACAAAGGTATAAATTTCTCCCCAAACAACCAAAAGAAAACACAGAAAAAATCACAAACTTGTCACATTTTCTTGATTTGGATTGATTATGGAATGCAGAAATACCCCCCTGTCATTACTAAAATATGCCAATACTGGCAACTTTTAGTCGTGAGGCTTGTCTTGGTCGAATTAAATATCTGCCATTATTGGCACTTTTTTATTTGGGAATACCTATAAAAGAGCTCTATTATCTCTTTCTTTGGCAAATTACCAGCAAATTAAACTTGATTTTAATTATCGCTGATTATCAGTATATTAGCTAAATTTGCATCCGCATTTTGATTGTTTCACCAAATTGCCAGCAAATTAAATTATGCTCGAAGAGGAATGCGATTACATTGTCAAAATGATTTGTTTGTGCCAGTAATGACGCCAAATACTTGGCAAAATCATCAAATTTTCACTGTAAACAATAAAAATTAAGTATATTATGCTTAATTATGAATTATTTTTTGTATCTTTGCCCTCAAACAAGAGAAAAATATCATGGCAAAATTAAATCGGATAAGAATCGTTTTGGCCGAACATGACCTTAACAACAAGTGGTTGGCAGATAAGCTTGGAAAGGATCAGGCAACTATATCCAAATGGGTAACAAACACTACCCAGCCCAGCCTTGAAGCCCTCATTGCAATAGCAAATGCGCTTGAAGTGCCTGTACAGGAGTTGGTGAGACAGGAAGAATTCAATCAAGAGAAATAAGTCGAAATGACGCACGAAGCAAGAGCAGAGCTAAAGCTTGTTTTGGCTATGCCTTGCAAGAAGGAAGAAGACGAAGTCAAATGATAACAAAAGACGAAATACAAGAACTGCTGCATAGCACGGAAACCTATCGCGTGGAGCGAACCACGTCAACAGGTGACATGGATAAGTTCCAGGAAGCCATCTGTGCCTTTGCCAACGATCTGCCAAATTCACGCAAGAATGGCTACTTGATACTTGGCGCATACGACAACGGAGAGTTGTCGGGTCTGAAGGTCACCGATGACCTGCTGAAGAAGATTGCAGCCATACGCAGCAACGGAAACATCCTGCCTATACCTGTTATGAGCGTTGACCGTTTCCAGTTCCCGGAAGGTGACTTATTGGTTGCTGAGGTTAGTCCGTCTGATCTGCCTCCTGTGCGCTATCGTGGACGCACCTTTATTCGTATTGGTCCTCGTCGTGACATAGCTACGGAGGCAGAAGAACGCATCCTTGCAGAACGAAGAATGTCATTCATGGCCACCTTCGACACTATGCCTTGTTTGGCTGCCAAGCTGAATGATATCAACACGGACTTGCTGCGTACAAAGTATCTGATACCGCTATTAGGTAATGAGTTGGTGGAATCTGACACTCGCTCCATCGAGGAACAGATGGCTGCTGTTGGTATGTATGACACTGAGCACCAATGCCCCACATACGCAGCAGTTGTTCTGTTTGGCTACAAGCCACGCCGTTTCATGCCAGGCCTGTACGTGCAATATGTTTGTTTCAAGGGCGAGGATGTGACAAGCGAGGTAGAAAATGAGATGCAGCTGGAAGGCAACTATTGTGAATTGTTGCCACGTCTGGAATCGCTTTTGGAGTTGTCTGTTATCAAGAAGAAACCCGTTTTCGTTTCCATCCTTCGCGAGGAGATGGTCAGTAACTACCCCTATCAGGCTATCCGAGAGCTGCTCCTCAACGCCTGTATGCACCGCGATATGCAGAGTAATACGCCACTTCGCTTCTATGAGTTTGCCTGCCATTTAGAGATTCTGAATGCTGGAGGGCTTTATGGAAACGCACGCCCAGAGAATTTCCCAAGTGTGAATGACTACCGCAATCCACTTGTAGCCAGTGCCATGAAGACACTGGGCTATGTCAATATGTTCAATCGAGGTGTAGGACAAGTCCAGACAGACTTGAAGGAAAATGGCAACCAACCCGCAGAGTTCAACGTCAATCTTATCACGGCATTCAAGGTTGATGTGAAAGTCTCAAAGAGTTATATCAACGAGAATGGCGGTAAAACTGGCGGTAAAGTTGGCGGTGATGTCCCCAGTTTGTCCCCAGCTTTGTCACAAGTCTTGTCCCAAGACGAAGAAAAGGATGCAAGTACTGATGCAAAAGATGCAATCTCCAGTTCAAAGGTTGCAACCTTGGATGAGAAGGTTGCAAGTTCGGAACCAAAGGTTGCAACCTCCGAAGAAAAAGTTGCAAGCCCGAAGAAGAAAATCTCATCCGAAGAAATGGCCATCTACATTCTGGAATATTGTTCCACATGGCGGACAATGGACGAAATAGCGCAATTCACAAACAGAAACAAGAACTACATAAGGAATAAAGTCTTGCCGCGACTGGCTGAGAAACTGGAAAAGGAGTATCCCGATGTACCCAACCATCCCCGGCAGAGATACCGAACCATAGGAAGATCGTAGCAACAGAGAAGGAAGAAGAATATAAGAAGTAAGCAAGAATATAAAAAACGAAATATAATTCTGATGGATTACGACAATGGATTCATATTGCAGAAGACGGTGGACTGGTCGTTGCTGAATGACGGGATGACCATTCCAGTTTCGGTGTGCTCGCTGTTTTACCCCACCACATCGACTACTTCACTCGTTCGCAGAACAACGACTCCACGAACATCATTATCATCAGCCCGAACTACCACCGGATCATCCACAAGAATAATCCGAGGTTTAATCGCAAGAAATTCCAGTTCGAGTTCGAAAATGGCGAGGTGCTGAGGCTTAAGCTGTATGAACACTTGAAGGTGTAGAGAGACTTGCATAAGATAATAAAATGGCAAAAGACACTAACATAATAAAAATATTAGATAATTCTCCGAGTGTAGCATTGCTACGAGCCAGGAGCTGCAATCTCATCATTGAGTTCTTCACTGGTGTCTTTGAAGATACCACTGCCATCTCACATGAAAATATTCATAGCCAGTTAGCTGATTTTCTCAATGATCATGGTGTTGAGGTTGATGAAGAAAATGACATTCTTTTTTCTGACACATACGAGGAGAAAGCGGCTAAATACGTCAAGAGGTGGACTGACAATGGTTTCCTAACGAATTACAGGAATGAAGACGGTGAAATTTATTATGAATTATCCTCTCATTCAAGTAAAGTTATTGATTGGCTTTCAGGCTTAAAACGCGAAGAATATATTGGTACTGAATCAAAATTCAAGTCAATCATTACGCAGCTGCGCGAACTGGTTGAATATACCAACGAGGACAGAGAAAAGCGACTACAGATTCTTGAAGACAAAAAGCTGGAGATAGAGCAACAGATACAGCGCTTGCAAATGGGTGACGACGTTAAGATATTCGAAGAATATGAGATAGTCCCACGATTCCAGCAAGTTAACAAATTGGCAAAAGAATTGTTGTCTGATTTTAAGGATGTTGATGATAACTTCAAAAATATCATCAAAGATATCTATCAGAAACAAATTGATCCGACATTGAATAAAGGTGGTAT
>JAEEGF010560589.1_pt1 | contig 20806 bp, 16 predicted proteins | sample 9134171 | NCBI WGS metagenome assembly JAEEGF01 (sample SAMN16246542, study PRJNA631951) | gut metagenome | biome: gut microbiome; feature: rumen; material: AP-attached | host: Bos | place: Iran: Karaj | collected 2018-10
GAGCAGTTATGGGTGCCATTATGGCAGTTGGTGTTATCTGCGGAACAGATTACGTTATGTTCATGGGCGCAATGATCGCAGGACCTCTTGCCGGATGGGTTATCAAGCAGTTTGACAAGGCAGTTGACGGTAAGATTCCTTCAGGCTTCGAAATGCTTGTTAACAACTTCTCAATTGGTATTATTGGTCTTTTACTTGCAATCGTTGGTTTCTATGTAATCGGACCTTTCATGGGCGGAGTACTTGCAGTCCTTAACGGTGGCGTTGACTTCCTTGTAAGCCACAGCATTCTGCCTCTTGTTTCAATATTTGTAGAGCCTGCTAAGGTTCTTTTCCTTAACAACGCTATTAACCACGGTATCTTCACTCCTCTTGGAGCAGAGCAGGTTAGCCAGGCCGGAAAGTCAATCTTCTATATGATCGAGACAAACCCCGGTGCAGGTACAGGCGTACTTGTTGCTTACTGGCTCTTTGCTAAGGATAAGGTTACAAAGGATTCAGCTCCCGGAGCACTTATCGTACATCTGCTTGGTGGTATCCACGAGATCTACTTCCCATATGTACTTATGAATCCGCTTCTTCTCCTTGCTACAATCGGTGGATCAGTAGCAGCCATGATCTTCAACACAGCATTTAAGCTTGGTCTTGCAGGACCTCCATCACCCGGATCAATCTTTGCTTACGTTGGAATGGCACCTAAGGGATCAACCTTCATGGTTCTTCTCTCAGTAGTAGTTGCAGCAGCTGTTTCATTTGTTATTGCAGCTCCTATCATCAAGCTTTCAAACTCCAAGCAGTCTCTTGAGGAGTCAACTTCTCAGATGAAAGAGATGAAGGCTCAGTCAAAAGGTGTTGCTGCAAGCGAAGTTAAGACTGTAGCTGACACACTTGTAAGCACAGCAGCTGCAGATGTTAAGCACATTGTATTTGCATGTGATGCAGGAATGGGATCATCAGCAATGGGAGCAACCGTTCTCAAAAAGAAACTTGCCGATGTCGGAAGAAGAGATATTGAAGTAACTCATGCTTCGGTTTCTGAGATTCCTGAAGGCACACAGATAGTAGTAACTCATCAGGACCTTGCTGAAAGAGCAAAAAAGAGCGCTCCAAACGCAAGACTGATAACAATCAGCAACTTCATGTCTGCTCCTGAGTACGATCAGCTCGCTGAGGAACTCAGAGCATAAGACGGAGATTAAATGGAACTTACACCTCGCATTAGACAGATTTTAATATATTTGTTAGAAGCAGAGCAGTCGGCGACAGACAGTGAAGTCGCTGATGCTCTGGGTGTAAGCAAGCGCACTATTTTAAGGGAAGCGGATTATATTTCGAGCATTTTAAAGAGCTATGATCTGACCCTTGTAAGAAAAAAGGGCGAGGGATCTTTGATCGTTGGCGATGCGGATAAAAAGGCAGAGCTTCTTAAGATCGTCAAAGCCCGCAAAGAACAGGTGGTATCTGATAAGGATCAGAGAAGGAATCTTCTTAAGCTTGAGCTTCTCAGAAATCGCGAGCCTCAAAAGCTCTTTTACTACAGCGATATGTTCGGAGTGAGCGAAGCAACCATAAGCACCGACCTGGAAGCCATCAGCGAATGGGCAGGGGAGTGCCATCTGGATATCATCAGAAAACCCGGCTACGGGATCATGCTCTCGGGAAGTGAAAAGAGCTATCGCATGGCGATGCAGCGCTATGTCACAGAGAACATGAAGAGCAAGAAATATGCGGCAGAGGGAGATAATATCTATTCTCTTATGAATGAAGGGATCCTCTCTGAAGTTGAATCGGTTCTGGAAAAACTTGACGAGCCATACCTTAATCTTTTGACGAACGATGCATTCGTCGGCCTGCTGGTTCATCTGGCAGTTGCTGTCGAGAGAATAGGACAGGGCGAGCTTGTGGATGAACAGACCTACGATGCCAGATTTGATAAGGGGTACGATATCGCCAAGAATATCGCAAAGGCATTGGAGGATGAGTTCTCAATAGAGATTCCCGAATCGGAAGTAAACAATATACTACTGCACATAAACGGAGCAAAACTGAACTATACCAGCGAGGCTATCGGTGAGAGCGGCATTAATACCGATGAACTCATGGTTATAATCGATGGCATGATAGATGTCTTTGACCCGGAACTTGCCAGAGAACTCAGGGTGGATGATGACTTTATAAGAGGTCTTATGGTACATCTTGAACCGGCTCTTTACAGGATGAAGAACGACATGACCATCAGCAATCCACTGCTCCTTCAGATAAAGCAGGAGTACCCGGAGGTGTTTGAAAAATGCGAAAAGGCAGCAGAAGTCATAAGGGAAAAGACAGATCTTGTTCCTAATGAAGCTGAGATTGGCTACCTTGCAATGCACTTTGGTGCAGCAAAGGAGAGAATTGACTCAAGAAAGCGCAAGAAGCGCACGGTTACAATAGGTGTCATCTGTGCCAGCGGATTTGGGGTAGCGCAGCTTATGATGGCCAAACTAAAGAGCCACTTCTCGGATTGGGATATAGTTTTAAAGGCATACGGTGTCGATGAGATCACACAGCATACCGTATCCAGAACAGACTTTTTTATATCAAGTATAAATGTGGATGATCTTGGTGTTGATTATTGCCAGGTGAGTCCCCTGATCACAAACAGAGATGTTTTGCAGATCAGTGTTAAGATCGACGAATATGCATCAATGCCTGCAAGGCAGGAGAACAATGATTTCACAAGACAGCTTGATGAGATCAACAATGTTATTACAAGGGTAAAAGGTGTTATCAGAAGGTATCATCACCTGATAGTTTCAAAAGATACGACCCTTGAATCGCTAATAAAACTTATAGCTGCGGATATTACTGACACGCCAAGAGCAGCAGCGGTACTTGCTGCGGACATCATCGCCAGAGAGCAGGTTATGAGCCAGCTCTTCCCGGAGATAGGGATAGCTCTTTTCCACTGCAGATCAAAGGCGGTAAAAGACTGTCAGATAATAACAGCGGGACTGGAAGGAGAAAGCTCTTTTACAGATCAAAAGCTAAGCGGCATTAAGGCGGCGCTCTGCATGACAATGCCAATAGACGAACACAGGCAGCAAAATGCTGAGATGCTTGGGAGGGTGTCCGGTGCCATCATCGAGGACGAGAAATTTCTTGCGGCTCTTAAGAGGGGAGACGAGGAAGGCATACAGGACAAGCTACAGGAGATACTAAGGGCCTATTTTAGCGAACAGCTAGGCGCGTTTTAAAACCGGAGGTACACATGATACTGGAAACTAAGAATATCTTTATAAATCAGGCAAGTAGTGATAAGGAAGATGTCATCAGAAAGATAGGAGATATCTTTGCATCACAGGGGTATACAAATGAGTACTACACTCAGGCAATGCTGGATAAAGAGAAGGTGTTTAATACATATATTGGAAATGAGGTAGCAATACCTCATGGTATTGAGGAAGCAAAAAAACATATTTTAAAGACGGGACTTGTAATGATGACATTTCCTGATGGACTTGACTGGGGCGCTCCCGAGAAAGTTAAGGTTGTTATCGGAATCGCTGCGGTTGGAGATGAGCACCTTGATGTGCTTCAGAAGATCGCAATGACATTCTGCGACAAGGCAGGTGTTGAGAAGGTTTTGACCATGAATGAACAGGAAATAAGTCAGCTTTTTGAAGGAGAGGAATAATGAAGACCAGAGCAGTAAGAATGTACGGAGAAATGGACCTTAGACTTGAGGAGTTTGAGCTCCCCGAGATCAAGGATGATGAGATACTAGTTAAAGTAATCAGCGACAGCATTTGCATGTCAACATATAAGCTTGCCAAGCAGGGCAAGAAGCACAAGAGAGCACCTCAGGATATCGATGTAAATCCTATCATCACAGGACATGAGTGCTCAGGCGTTATCGTAGAAGTAGGAGAAAAGTGGAAGGACAAGTACAAGGTTGGCGACAAGTGGGCACTTCAGCCTGCTCTCAACTATCAGGGCAAGCTTGATTCTCCCGGATATTCATATCGTTTCTGCGGCGGAGATGCAACATATTGCATCATGCCTCACGAAGTTATGGAGCTGGATGCACTTCTTCCTTATCACGGTGAGAGCTTCTACCAGGCATCTCTCGGAGAGCCTATGAGCTGTGTTATCGGTGGATACCACGCAAACTATCACACCAACAAGCAGAACTATAACCACGCAATGGGAACAAAAGAGGGTGGAAACATCCTTATCATGGGCGGCTGCGGACCTATGGGTCTCGGCGCTGTAAGCTATGGACTTCGCTTTGAGAATAAGCCAAAGAGAATTGTTGTAACAGATCTTGATGATGCCAAGCTCGCAAGGGCAGCAGAGGTTATCAGCCCTGAGTTTGCAAAAGAGAAAGGTGTAGAGCTTATCTACTTCAATGCTTCAGGTGATGATGCGGAGCAGAAGCTCATGGAACTCACAGATGGACACGGATATGATGACGTATTCGTATATGTTCCTGTAAGAAGCGTTGCTGAGATGGGTGACAGACTTATGGCTTTCGACGGCTGCATGAATTTCTTTGCAGGTCCTACAGACAACCAGTTCAAGGCTGACATCAACCTCTACAATGCTCACTACACAAGTACTCACATTCTGGGAACAACAGGCGGAAACAACGATGACCTCTTAGAGGCTCTTCAGCTTGCTGCCAAGGGCGAGATCAACCCTTCAGTTATGGTTACTCACATCGGAGGACTTGATGCAGCTGCAGAGACAACCTGCAATCTTCCGGGGATTCCCGGCGGTAAGAAGCTGATCTATACACAGATCGATATGCCTCTTACAGCAATAGATGATTTTGAAAAGCTCGGAGAGAGCGATCCTCTCTTTGCAAAGCTTTCAGAGAGCTGCAAAACTCATCAGGGACTTTGGAACCCTGAAGCAGAAAAGATTCTTTTTGATCACTTCGGAGTTGAGATTTAATCTCGGGTGATCTCTGGCATCCCGGATCGGATGTGCATGCAGGAGGCTGTTTATGAAAGTATTTACTTATACAGTAAAAGACCCCGAGGGGATTCATGCACTTCCGGCAGGGGGTCTCATCAAACTTGCCGGTACGTTTAACTGCAGCATTACAGCGCAGGGAAACGGCGGCAGCGTTGATCTAAAGCACTTGTTTGGTGTTATGTCACTTGGCATAAAATGCGGAGAGAGTATCACCATCACCTGCGACGGAGAAGACGAGGTGAGAGCAGAAGCAGCTCTTTTGAGATACCTGCAGGATAATCTTTGATGCCATATGGCCTCATCCTCTAATAGTATCCTTTTTTTCCTCTTTAACAAATCATTAAGGCACCGACTTCCTCACACTTCGTCGGTGCCTTAATGGCGTGTTTGTGATATTATTGTTAGGAATATGGGAAACTTTGACATTCAGGAAGAACTAAAAAAGCTCCCGAAGAACCCGGGAGTCTATATCATGCGTGATGAGAATGACACCATCATGTATGTCGGAAAAGCCATAAACCTGCACAACCGTGTTAGGTCTTATTTTCGTGCAAATATTGGCCGTGGTCCTCAGATTGACCGCATGGTTAAGCAGATTGCGAGATTTGAGTATATCGTTACGGATTCTGAGCTTGAGGCGCTGGTTCTTGAGAACAACCTGATCAAGGAGCATTGCCCCAGGTACAACACGCTTCTTAAGGATGACAAGACTTATCCTTATATAAAGGTTACCGTTGCAGAAGATTACCCGCGAATTCTCTTTTCCCGCCTCATGAAGAAGGATAAGTCAAGGTACTTCGGACCCTTCACCAGTGCGGCTGCGGTAAAAGACACAATAGAACTTATAAATAAATTGTACGGTCTCAGGACCTGTAACCGTGTACTGCCGAGGGACATCGGGCTTGAGAGGCCGTGTCTTAATTACCACATGAAGCAGTGCTGCGGGCCTTGTAACGGGCATGTTACCAAGGAAGAGTATCGTGAGAGGATCGACAAGGCGCTGGATTTTTTGAACGGTAATTACTCCGTGATCCTGAAGGACTTACAGGAGAAGATGGAGGCTGCATCCGAGGAGCTTGATTTCGAGAATGCGGCACGATACAGGGATCTCATCGCCTCGGTCAAGGTGGTGGCCCAGAAACAGAAGATGACTGATTCCTCCATGGAAGATAAGGATATAGTAGCAATTGCGGCGGATGACAAAGACGCTGTTGTTCAGGTATTCTTTGTCCGCGACGGAAGGCTCATCGGTCGTGAGCACTTCTACATGACGCATATTTCAGAGACCCCCAAGCAGGAGATTCTCGGTAACTTCGTCAAGCAGTTCTATGCAGGAACACCTTTCATTCCGAGACAGCTTATGCTTCCGGATGAAATCGAAGACATGGATATAATCGAGAAGTGGCTGACCCAGAGAAAGGGAAGCCGCGTGTATATTACCGTGCCTGAGCGCGGTCAGAAGGAGAAGCTCATGGAGCTTGCTGCCCAGAATGCCGAGCTGGTTCTTTCCAAGGACAAGGAGAGGATCAAGCGTGAGGAAGGCAGGACCATCGGAGCAGTCAAAGAGATTGAGAACCTGCTGGGCATCAAGGGGCTTACCAGGATGGAGGCCTATGATATCTCGAATATAAGCGGCTTTGCAAACGTTGGATCCATGGTTGTCTATGAGAAGGGCAAGCCCAAAAAGAGTGATTATCGTAAGTTCAGGATCAAGACCGTTGCCGGTCCCGATGATTATGCATGCATGAAGGAAGTCCTGACCAGAAGACTTCTTCACGGAATAGAGGAGCGTCACGACCTGGAAGTCAGGGATATTGATGCTCAGTACGGCAGTTTTACCAAGTTCCCGGATCTCATTCTTATGGACGGCGGACGAGGCCAGGTAAACATCTGTCTTCAGGTGCTTGAGGAACTTGGAATTACCATTCCCGTCTGCGGAATGGTCAAGGATGACAACCACAGGACAAGAGGTCTCTACTATAATAATGTGGAGCTTCCGATAGATACCAGGTCTGAGGGTTTCAAGCTTATAACAAGGATTCAGGATGAAGCGCATCGTTTCGCGATTGAGTACCACAGGTCTTTGCGTAGCAAGGCACAGGTAAAGAGCTCTCTTGATGACATTCCGGGTATCGGTCCCGCAAGACGCAAGGCTCTCATGAAGGCTTTTAAATCTATCGAAGATATCAGGCAGTCCTCCGTGGAAGAGCTGGCAGCAGTTCCTGAGATTCCGCTGAGTACTGCGCAGCAGATCTACGATTTCTTCCATAGTGAGGGAGTCACTGCAACAGATGGAGGCTGTTAACTGTGTATAAGGCAGAGGGTGATATCTGCCCACTGTCTTTGGATATGCTAATATTAGTGCCGGATCCAAAGGCTACTCGGGCGCCGAAGTGCGGCGCCCGTTATACTGTCCATTGGATCCGGTATTTATATGGGGGATCACATGTATACCAGTGCAGACCGGTGGACAGATGAAAATATTCTGTCACTGATAGAAGCTTGTATAAATTTACAGGACTAAATTAAAGGATTTAAAGATTTATATATGAAAAGAATGAAAACAGTAACTTTTTTTGCCGTAATAATCATGCTTGGAAGCTTGCTGAGCGGATGTGCTCCGGTTGAGAGCGTTGACCCGCTGGATGAAGTATATAAAAATGACCGTGAAGAGATAACATTAAGAGAACTGTTCGAGGGATCGGAAGAAGTACTGGGCAATGCAAATTACCTGCATGTTACAGGATCGTGTCACAGCGATTCTCCAGTCGGCCAGAAGGATGATAATAAGTTTGATTATAAGCGCCATTATACAGATGATGACAACTACGAGGATGTTCTTACAGGAAATTATGAAAGCAGTTCGATTGCATCGATTTTTAGTTCCTTTCTGGGTTGCGAAAGCAGATATGAATACATCTGCGGTAAGAAAAACGGTGCTGATGTGCAGAGCTTTACAGAGCATAGTTTAGACAATGATGGATTTACACTGAGGCAGAACATGGTAGAGGTGGATGTGAGAAATATCCTGTTTCCGGATCTTTCTGGTGTGATGTTCCAGTTTAGCGGACAACCAAGATCGGGTTATTACTATGTGACTCTCAGAGGAGATCTGAGCTGTTTCAATGGCTCTTTTGGCAGGAGTATGGGAGGGAGCAGTAATATTAATGAAGTAATATACAGTTTTTCTACAGACACCCATGTACTTGAGAAGGTAACGGTAACCGGTGAAAAACGTGAAATGAAGGAATATATTAAGGGGAAGCAAACAGAACTGATATATAAGTTCAGGGCAGAGTTTAATGTGGAAGAGGCTGATTATGAATAAAAAGTTTATGGGAATAATACTGGCATTTACATGCGCAGCAACTGCGATCACAGGATGCCAGACAACTTCAACCTATGAGCCGCCAAAGGTTGATACAATAAATGAGGTTCATACTTTTGATGACGAAGAGATCAGTGTGGCAAGGCTGTTTGAAGGGGCACTGGAGAATGTCAGATATGCTAAGTATTTAAAAGTTTCAGGTAAGTATAGTTATTCTTATTCACACACTATTGGAATAGTGGGAACTGACAGCAAGATTAAAAAAGATGCAGAAGGCCCTGTGGAATATGAAGTATTTCGCGATGATGATGGGAATTCAAGCAGTATTCTTAACGGGGAGGTAGAATATAAACACTCCAGCTATTTCAGAGACTTTGGAAACAAATATGATGATGAGCATAAACAGGCAAGTTATACATATTACAAGACAACGCAGGGAGCTGATACAAAAGACAGGTTTGTTTATTACGGTGACGATGGTATCTGCGGACCGGTAGACATTGAAAAACTACTGCTCCCCGGTCTTGACGGCAAGACGGTCAAGAAGTTTTCAAAAGCAGGCGATAGTTATTATGTCGCTCTGGAGGGAGACTTTTCAGATGCAAGATCTGCTTTTTCAGGAAATATCATCGGCAGCAAAAAACTCTCATCTGCGCATTATTATTTTGACTGCAAAACTCACGAATTGCAAAGTGCTTCATTTGGTGGGTATACATCAAATGAACATGAATCCAACGGCATTCATTATGGATCTGAGTCTGAGAGCTTTCATTTCGAACTCAGTATTGATACCGTATCAAATAAGGCCGTGGAGCTTCCGGAGATTCCGGAGGGATTATCCAGCAACGGAAATTTAAATGAACTGCTGATGAACGAGAGGGAAATTACCATCAGCGAAGAGATCAGCAATCCCTTCGATATTCAAAACGAGTTTTACAGTGTTGCGAGCGCTGTCTGGGATGGTGTTTACGAAATGCCCGAGGAAGACAGTAACACTTTGCCTGAGATTAAGGAAGCCATGGCGATTGCTGCTTCGGAATTTGATATTGATGAAGTGGACTGTGAGTATGCGCTCCTTCCGTCTGTCTCAATGGAAGGCGGCACAAGAGGTGTACTTATCCGATATGCGCTATGCAGTGAGGGAACTATCGTCGGATACATTATCATTCCGGTGACAAGCGCATCTGAGGGAGTAATGGTTGGCGAGGCAATTTCACTGGACATAAAGGACTTCGCCAAGATATCTATGTTAGGAAGAATGCAGTTTGCCCATGATTTTACTCCCGGATGTCAGTATTATGTACAGTATATGCTCACAGATGATGCTGAACTTCTCAAGGAGTATAGCTATTTACAGGAATTAAAAATGTCTTCACTCACTGATCAGGCTGAAGTGGTCAACTTCCCTGAGGAAGATTGGAAGATGCTTCAAAAACTTGCATCAGAACAGGAAATCGCAAGACTGAGTGCTCTATACAGATATGAAATAAGAGAAAGAGAGGACGATTCTTACATATATAAACCATATTATGTAATAGATTCGAATATGAGCTCGCAACAGATTTCAGACCTGGAAGACGCTTATTCCATAGAATTGGAATCAAAAGCGGCAATAGACAAGAAGCTTTCAAAAGCAAACTATTCTATAGAAGCAAATGCTGTTTCATGGGTGCAAATTCCGGTCGAATAATATATAATATCTCACAGATTGTTGAGAGGAAATTTTGTTGAATCGCAATGATGAACCCTGAAGTTTTACTGCTCCAGAGGAAGATAGCCGGATATCCCGAGCAGATCGATAAAATGCAAAAAAGATATTCGATGGTCCTGGCACCAAAGGCAGCCACCATCGAGTCTGCCATAAAAGGACTTAACGCATATATAATCCAGCTCAAGGTTAACGACAGCTCTTTTACCAAAGTCGGAGCGTCGATTTCCGAGGACCTTGCAAGGCTTGAGGAAGTGATTTCCGAAGAGACTGCAGGGGGAAAAGAGCTTTCGGAGTCCCTCAGGATGAGCCACGTGCAGCTTCAGCATGCATCAGCCACCGTAGAGACATACAAAAATGCGATCGGCGCACAGCTGGACAGTGCCCGTACAGCACTGGATACACTGACACTTGCTCAGAAACATAAAAAGACATTGGATGTAGTAAATCTTCTTTCAATGATAGAAAAGGGAGATGGTTATAAGCTATGAAAAAGAAGAATGGATTGATTGTTGGGGTAGTACTTCTTCTGGCCGGTATAGCGCTGACAACAGCTCTTTTGGTCAATGCGGGAGACATGATCATTTCAGTCGGAATCGGGGCATTCAGGATACTTACAATTGTTGGCCTTGTTGCCCTTGCCGCGGGATGTCTTTTAACCTTCGTTCCGATCATCGCCAAGGTGATCCGTGACAGGAAGGAAAAAGAGACTTTGGCCAGACAGGCAGCAGCTGAGGAAGAAGAGATCCGCAAAAAGAAAGAAGACGTAAAGGGCCTCGTAAGCCAGCTGATGGAAGAGGAAGAAAACTTTGTTCCTGTTGGACAGGAGCTTCTTAAAGCAATGTCGGACATGGACGAGTTTGTTGAGAGAAATGACAAGCTCTTTAAGTTCAACGATATGACTGAGTTTGAGAGCATGAAGGAGATAATCTCCCAGGCCAAAAACGCGCTCTATCACAATTGCCGCGGAGTGGTCAATCTGTATGTTGCTCTTGAGAATTCGGGAGAATTCAAAGGGGAAGCCGATAAGATAATCCGCAACAACAATGAGATTTTGAATAATGCAAAGAAATTTCTGCTCGAGCTTGCAAGATACACCAACGAGCAGAATGAGGATACGGATGCAGTTACCATGATCCGGGATTATGCCGATGCTATCGGCCAGTCACTGAGACATAGTTATGACTGATATATTATGAATTTGTGAGGAAAAGACATTGAAAAAAAGGAAGTTTATTAAAGCATTGATGGCAGCAGTACTGGCCCTTACAGTAACCGGCTGCACAAGTAACGTAACAAGCAACAACACTCTGAACAACTCTTTGAGCTATGACGATGCCGTAACAGAGCTCAATACTTTTGTTAAGAAGATCAATCCTACAACTGTTCCTGCAAGGCTTGATGTTGATATGTCAGAGGCTTCTGTAGCGGACTCACTTGCAAGCATTGATACATTTGACATGATGCTTCAGGGAAGCGGCAGCATAAATATTGAGATCGCTGCTCCTTCAGAATTCAGCGGTAAATCTTATCCTGACGAGTGGCTTGTGGCTGTTGGTCAGAAGTTCAACAAGGCGGGATTCACAGTAGACGGAAAGAGCGTTTCCGTTTCAATCAGAAAGATTTCATCAGGTGAGACACTTACCTATATCACAGAGGGCGGATATCAGCCGGACCTTTACATCCCATCCAATGAGATGTGGGGCGAGATGCTTGAGGCAAGCGGTGTTAAGACCACCAAGCTCACAGACAGGATCGCAGGCAACACGGCCGGAGTCCTTATGTCCAAAAAGGTTTATGATGATTATACAGCCAAGTACGGCGATGTAACCGTTGACGGTGTTCTTAAGGCAGCTAATGCCGGTGACCTGGTATTTGCTTACACCAACCCATATACATCTGCGACAGGTATGAACATCCTCTGCTCAATGCTCCATGCATTTGATAAAGCCAATCCTCTTTCATCAAGTGCCGTAGATCAGCTTGTACAGTATCAGAACAACGCTCCCACAGCTGCTTACACAACATCAATCCTCAAGGAGTCAGCAGCAAAGGGAATTATCGATGCAATGGTAATGGAGGAGCAGACATATATCAACACTCCTGAGCTCAAGAACTACGTATTCACACCTGCCGGTGTTCGTCATGACCATCCCGTTTACTCATTCATCTGGACAGATGAAGAGGAAACAGAAGTTGCCAATATGTTCATTGAATACTGCCAGTCTTCTGAGGGCCAGGAAATGGCTAGAGAGAGAGGCTTCAACCTCCATGAGGAGTATACTTCAGAGAACTACGGAATGTCAGGTGCTGATTACCTCGCAGCTCAGAAGGTATGGAAGACCAACAAGAACGGAACACGTCCTACAATTGCAGTATTTGTAACTGATGTTTCAGGTTCAATGAACGGATCACGTATCAAGTCATTGAAGAGTTCTCTTCTTAATACAATGCAGTACATCGATTCCGGAAGTTACATAGGACTTGTAAGTTACAGTGACAGGGTTTTCATCAACCTTCCTATCGAGCAGTTCGACAACAAGCAGAGAGCATACTTCAGCGGTGCGGTAAAAGACCTTGAGATCGGCGGACAGACTGCTACCTATGATGCAGTTCTTGTAGGAATGCAGATGCTTCTCGAAAAGAGCAAGACCGTTCCCGATGCGAATCTCATGCTCTTTGTCCTTTCAGACGGAGCACAAAATGCCGGCTATGAACTCAAAAGAATTACACCAATAGTTGGTGGTCTTGGAGTTTCGGTATATACTATTGGATATGAGATGACAAGTTCAGATAAAAAAGATCTGCAGACTCTTTCAGAGATTAATGAGGCAGTATGTATTGATGCTGACTCAAATGATATTGTTAATGAACTTCGTAACCTGTTCAATGTAAACATGTAACCAGGAGGATAACATGTCAAGCGTAAGTCTTAAAACCATCATTGAGAAAATGAAGCTTGAAAACCTGACCCCGGAGATCGACGTCAAGAAGATCAGGATCACCCAGCCGGATATCAACAGACCGGCGCTCCAGCTGGCAGGATATTTCGAGCACTTCGAAGCCACGAGACTTCAGGTAATTGGTTTCGTTGAGTACACCTACATGGAGAATTTTCCCGAAAAAGATAAGGAGAAGATGTACAGGGAGTTCTTATCCTTTGACATCCCGGCAGTTGTTTTCTGCAGAGAGCTCGCTCCGGATCCTCTTTTTGTGAAGATAGCCCTTGAGGAGAGAGTACCGGTACTTATTACCAAGAAATCAACATCTGCGTTCATGGCAGAGATCATCAGATGGCTCAATGTTAAGCTTGCTCCATGTATTTCAATTCATGGAGTTTTGGTGGATGTATTCGGTGTAGGCGTTCTTATTACAGGTGAGAGCGGAATTGGTAAGTCCGAGACTGCCATAGAGCTTATCAAGAGAGGACATCGTCTCGTATCGGATGACGTTGTTGAGATCAGAAGGGTAAGTGAAGAGACCCTGATAGGTTCAGCGCCTGACATAACCAAGCATTTTATCGAGATGCGCGGTGTTGGAATCATTGATGTCAAGACACTTTACGGTGTATCAAGCGTAAAAGAAACTCAGAACATCGACCTTGTCATCAAGCTCGAGGACTGGGATAAAGATAAAGAATACGACAGACTGGGTCTGGAAGAGGAGTACACGGAGTACCTTGGAAACAAGGTTGTATGCCACAGGATTCCTATCCGTCCCGGAAGAAACCTGGCTGTTATCTGCGAATCGGCAGCAGTTAACCACAGACAGAAAGCAATGGGCTACAATGCAGCTCAGGAGCTTTACAACAGAGTACAGAACTCTCTGGCCAGAAGAAGGTCAGAGGATGATGATGATGACGAATAAAGACCACATAGAAAATCGGAGGAAATAAAATGGCAAGATATGTGTTTGGTGCAGATGTTGGAGGAACAACAGTTAAGATCGGTCTTCTTACAGAGACGGGTGAGAAGGTGGATTTTTGGGAGATTCCCACAAGAACTGAGGATCACGGCGTAAATATCATTCCTGATATCGCTGAGTCCATCAGAGCCAAGATGAAAGAAAAGAACATCGAGGATACACAGGTTGTAGGTGCAGGTGTCGGCGTACCCGGTGCAGTTAATTCTGACGGTATGTGTCATCAGGCAGTTAACCTCGGATGGGAAAAGGTAAACGTTGTAAATGAGCTTCATTCAAAATTAAAGCTCCCTGTTAAGGCAGGTAATGATGCCAACGTTGCAGCTCTTGGTGAGGCCTGGAAGGGTGGCGGACAGGGTTATCCCAACATGCTCCTTGTAACACTTGGAACCGGTGTCGGCGGTGGAATCATCATTGACGGCAAGATCTTAAACGGTGCCAAGGGATCAGGCGGAGAAATAGGACACCTTCATCTTGTAGATGATGAGCCTGAGACATGCGGATGTGGCAATCACGGATGCTTTGAGATGTATGCAAGTGCAACAGGTGCAGTAAGACTTGCCAAGAGACTTCTTGCTTCAACAACTGAGGACAGCGTCCTTCGCGGCAAAGATTTCGAGTGCAGAGACATCTTCGATGCAGCCAAGGCTGGTGATCCGCTTGCAGTAAAAGCTGCAGAGCAGTACGGTTACTACCTCGGAAAAGGTATCGCAGCAGTTGCTTCAGTTACAAACCCTGAGATCATCGTTCTCGGAGGCGGTGTTTCAAAGGCCGGAGATATGCTCTTTGATCTTCTTATGCCAAGCTTCAAGAAGTATGTATTCCCGGGATGTGCTGACGCTAAGTTTGCTCTGGCCAAGCTCGGAAATGATGCAGGCGTATTCGGAGCAGCTAAGCTTGTGATCGACTGATCTTGTTGAGGATATATTGTGAACATTGAAGTTACCGACGCTTTAAGTCAGATAGTTTTAAAAGAGAATATAGTAACAGACGAACCTATGAGCAGGCACACCACGTTTAGATGCGGTGGGCCTGCCACCTTATTTTTGCGCCCCGGTAATGAGGACGAGCTGATAAGGGTGGTTTCTCTGTTAAAAGACAAAAAAGAACCCTACATGCTCCTTGGAAACGGAAGTAATCTCCTGGTTTCTGACAAGGGCTATGCAGGCGCAGTCATAAGCCTTGAGAGGCTTACTGAGATCCGCCTTGAGGGAGATGCGGCTGTTTATGCTCAGGCCGGGGCCCTGAATTCCGGGATAGCCTCTTTTGCCAGAAACAATTCCCTGACAGGCTTTGAGTTTGCTGCAGGTATTCCCGGTACCATTGGCGGAGCGATGATTATGAATGCAGGCGCTTACGGCGGAGAGATGAAACTTATCACAAAAGCCGTAAGAGTTATATCTCCTAAGGGAGAAGTTCTGGAGATGTCTGCCGTAGACTGTGATTTTGGCTACAGGACCAGTGCCCTCAAGAGAGAGGGATACGTCGTTTTGTCAGCAGTTTTGCAGCTTAGTAAGGGCAATGAAAAAGACATAACGGACCTTATGACGGAGCTTGCACTTAAGAGAAAAGAAAAGCAGCCCCTTGAGTATCCGAGCGCGGGATCTACATTTAAGAGACCTGAAGGATACTTTGCCGGCAAACTCATTGAGGATGCAGGGCTAAGGGGATTTAGCGTGGGAGATGCAGCGGTTTCCGAGAAGCACTGCGGCTTTGTCATAAACAAGGGCAAGGCAACTTCTGCGGATATATACAGACTAATTAAGGAAGTTCAGAAAAGAGTACTTGAAGATTCCGGCGTCATGTTGGAGCCGGAAGTTATCCTGGTCGGTGAATTTGACTGAGGAGCTTTGAAAGGGCAGAGCGATGAGATTTGTAATTGTTACAGGTATGAGTGGCGGAGGAAAAGCCACAGCCATAAATATGCTTGAAGATGCAGGATTTTACTGCGTTGATAACCTTCCGGTTTCTCTTATTGAGAAGTTCACCGAGCTTATATCTGCTCCCAACAGCGAGATAACCAAGGTTGTTTTGGGTGTTGATGCCAGGGCCGGACAGAGTTTTGAAGGTGTATCGGGTATCATAGATTCCATGAAAGAGAGAGGAATCCCGGTTGAGGTTCTTTTCATGGATGCAAGTGATCAGGTACTCATCAAGAGATACAAGGAAACCAGACGTATTCATCCTATGAATGCCGCCGGAGACAGACTGGAGGATGGCATCGCCAAGGAGAGAGAAGTTCTTGCCGAGATCAAAAAGAAGGCAGACTATGTCATCGACTCTTCCAATCTCCTCACAAGAGAACTCAAGAAGGAGCTGGACACGATATTTGTCGAGAACAAGGAGTACAACTCTCTGATGGTCAATGTGATGAGCTTTGGCTTCAAGCACGGAATTCCGACAGATGCGGATCTTGTCTTTGATGTGAGATTCCTTCCAAACCCATATTACATTGATGAGCTCAAGCACAAGACAGGTAATGACAAGGCTGTACAGGACTATGTTAAGAGCTTTCCTGCATGCGGAGAATTTGTAGACAAGCTCGTAGATATGCTCAACTTCCTGATACCGGGATATGTACAGGAGGGCAAGTATCAGCTGGTGGTTGCTATCGGATGCACCGGAGGCCAGCACAGAAGTGTAACTATCGCCAATGAACTATACGACAGATTAAAGGCATCCGGCGGTAACTACGGACTCAATCTGTCTCATAGGGACGTTAAACAGGCAAGGTGAGATATGTCTTTTTCCTCAGAGGTAAAAGAGGAACTCTCAAAGCGCATAGGTTCATCAAGGCATTGCCAGCTGGCTGAGATCTCGGCCATTGTCACCTGCATTGGTCATGTGGAGGTGGGAAAAGGCGGAGAAACAGTGCTTTACCTGCAGACAGATAACACCCAGGTGCTTAGAAAGTTCTTTACATTATTAAAAAAAGCATTTAATATAGTTACTAGCATTTTAGAGGGGATTCCCGATGTTAAGGTGGGAGGCCGAATCTACCGCCCTGTCCTTGATTCAGAGCATGATGTGGAATCCGTTTTAAAGGCAATAAGACTGATAGATCAGAACGGAAATCTGCGAAATCCCGATGATGGCGTAAGCCAGATGGTCACCCGGAACTCCTGTTGCAAGAGGGCGTTCCTGAGGGACGCATTTTTGTGCATTGGATCAATAAGCGATCCCAATAAAGGCTATCATCTGGAGTACGTGTGCAGCAGTCCTGAACTGGCACAGCAGCTTGCCGAGATGACCCTGAGCTTTGACATCGAGGCCAGGACAGTACAGCGCAAGAAGTACTATGTCCTCTATATAAAAGAGGGATCCGGTATTGTGGATCTTCTTAATATTATGGAGGCGCCGATCAGTCTGATGAATCTTGAGAATCTCAGAATTCTCAAGGAGATGAGAAACTCCATCAACAGAAAGGTCAACTGTGAGGTGGCCAATATCACCAAGACAGTTAATGCCGCTACCAAGCAGGTAGAGGACATAACCTATATAAGAGACCATTATGGTTTTAATAAGCTTCAGGAAGGCCTTAGAGAAATGGCTGAGGTCAGATTGGAACATCCTGATGCTACGTTGTTGGAACTTGGTAAATTTCTCGACCCGCCCGTAGGTAAGTCAGGAGTTAACCACAGGCTTCGCAAACTAAGCGAGCTGGCGGACAAGTTGAGAACTTAAGGAGGATATTATGATAACAAAATCTATCGAAATCAAGCTGCCCAGAGGGCTTGAAGCAAGACCTGTTGCAGAACTTGTACAGCTTGCAAGCAAGTATGATAGCACAGTTCACATCGAGGCTCAGTCCAAGAAAGTGAACGCCAAGAGCATCATGGGAATGATGACACTTAACCTTGCTTCCGGAGAAGAAGTTACGGTTATTGCAGAGGGAAGTGATGAGGAGTCTGCTGTTGCAGATCTTGAGAAGTTCCTTCAGGGATCAGAGAAATAATCCTATAAATAAAAAAAGCCCTATAAAAGGGAGGATGCCAGGTAAGCTTCCTTACCTGGCATATTATGAAAAAGTTTTTTGTTTGGTATTGTCTTAACTCATCTGACAATATTATATTAACAAGCCAATATGTCTAAAAGATGATTTGAAGTAACTATTCTTTTAATTAATTGTAAACAAATTGTTAACGTCACACGATCGGTATTATTACCTTCGGTGTGACGTTTTTTTAATAGTAATTTTACATTTATTCGTTGAGACTACATGCGAAATAGTGATAAAATTATTGTGAGTACGCATCGCTATATTTAGCGAAGCTTGATTTGTATGTGCCATCTTTTATGAGGGTAACATGAGTAAGCGTAAATTACTGATTAGCTTGTTTGTGATCATAATATGCGTCCTTTTAAACCTGCTGGGAAGGAATATAGCTTCTATGTTTTCCCTTCCTTTCTGGCTTGATTCTGTTGGGACTATCGCTGCTGCAGTCACACTGGGGCCTATTGCCGGTGCATTCTGTGGCCTTCTTCTCAATGCGATTATATCGCTGCAGACTCCCGAATCCCTGCCATATATGATTGTTTCTATCGCTATTGGCTTATCCGTGGGATTCTTTTATCCAAGACGAAAGAGAAATAGTGTATTTAAAGCAGTATCGACCATGGTAATGACAGGTGTTATTGCGGCGGTCATCTCAACTCCGCTAAATCTCTTTATGTATGAGGGAAAGACAGGAAACGCATGGGGAGATACCTTCATGGATATGATCTCCACTGATATAAAGGTTCAGGTTATCAACACCTTTTTGGGTGAAGCATTTGTTGACATCCCGGACAAAGTGGTAAGCTTTTTGATTGCATTTGGGCTTATCAAACTTGTATCACTGCTGAGCAAAGGTCATAGAGAGGCGGTCAAGAGCATAGGAATCCTCCTGGCAACAGCTATTGCTGTTCCGGTTCTTCTGTTCCCTGTAAAAGTGCATGCCGTCGATTTTGGATCGGAATATACAGGAGACATCTATGATACGGACAGCGGTCTCGATTCTGTGGAAATAAACGCAGTGGCGCAGACAAAAGATGGCTACATGTGGGTTGGATCTTTCTCAGGTCTGTACAGATTTGATGGTTACAAGTTCAGCTCTTTTACCATTGATGAACGAATAAAGAACGTTATGGTTCTGTTTGTGGATTCAAAAGGAAGACTCTGGATCGGAACAAACGATACCGGCGTGGCCTGCTATGATGTGGAGACAGGAGAGGTGGATTTCTACAATACAGAAAGAGGTCTTTCTTCCGATGCTATCAGGGCAATCTGTGAGGATTCTGAAGGCAATATCTATGTTGCTACGATCAAGCAGCTGTGCAAGATCGATCAGAACCACGAGATAGAGGTTTTTGAGGCAAAGAGCTTTTACGGTGTCAGCAAACTCAGCTCCAGCGGGGATACCGTGGCCGGCGTAAGAAGTGACGGAAGTCTCATGATATTCAGAGACAAGAAGATTATCTATGTTCTTGCCGGTAATTTCACGGATATAACCAAAGAGGAAGAGGGCAACTATGTAATCGGAACAAGTGGCAATGTTACCGGTAGGCTGTTTATTAAAGAAGGCATGACGGATATCATGTCAAAACATCTTTCTGGAAAGCTCACATATTTCAATGACATTCTTTATTCCAAAGACTTCAGAGGATACTTTATAGCCTGTGAAAACGGACTGGGATTCATCTCGGATACAGGAGTTGTTACAGATCTTTCCACCTCTGATTTCAATACTTCTATTGTTGATATCTTTGTGGATTATCAGAACAACGTATGGTTTGCATCAAATAAGCAGGGTATCAAGAAGTTTTCATGGAATCCGTTTGAAAACATTTATTCCAAGGCACATCTGGAAAATGAAGTAGTCAACAGTGTTCTGGTAAAAGATGGAGTTCTCTATGCCGGAACAGGAACCGGCCTTAAGACGATCGACCTTAAGACCTTCTACTCAGTGCCTATCCCGCACCCTGAGGTTTTGCGCGATGTCCGCATCAGGGGAGTTATGTGCGACAGCAACAATAACCTGTGGTTCAGTACATACGGACCTTCGGGTCTTGTCGTCATGCATCCGGATAAGACGATAAATACCTACAACCGGAAGTATGATGGTACCGAGGGGGAGAAATACAGGTCGACTTATGAGCTTTCCGACGGGACTATTGCTGCGCTATCCACTACAGGTCTTAATTTTATAAAGAATGAACGCATCTTCAAAAAGCTTGGAGAAGATGATGGTATAACTGCGTCGGTCCTGTGCATTGCAGAGGAAGCAGATGGAACTATCTATGCGGGATCTGACGGCGGAGGTATCTTTGTCATCAGGAACTACAGGGTAGTAGATACAATAGGACCGGAAGATGGACTTAAATCTCAGGTCGTCATGAAGATCGTGCCATGCAGAGGCGGATATCTGTATGTAACGAGTAATGCTATCTATTATAACAACGGAGCCCAGATAAAGGCACTTGACTCATTCCCTTACAGCAACAACTATGATGTATTCATAGCTGAAAATAAGAAGGCCTGGGTTCTTTCCAGTGCCGGAATCTTTGTGCTGGATGAAAGAGATCTTCTGTCCGATAAGGCTGATAATTATATGCTCCTTAACAGGACAAGGGGACTTGATACTTCTGTCACTGCGAACGGTTTTTACTCGCTCAACGGAGATAACCTTTATCTTCCTTGTACAGACGGTGTCAGAAAGATTTCCATTTCCGATTATGATTCCTTTAGCAGTGAGTATGAGATCAAAGTTTCGGAGATCATGGCAGGCGATGATGTGATCGAACCGGTGGATGGCGTGTACAATATTCCTGCGACTTCGGGACGTCTTGTCTTTGATGTGGCTGTGATGAACTACTCGCTCTCAAATCCTCTGCTCCACATATTCCTG
>JAEEGF012001104.1_pt1 | contig 20804 bp, 15 predicted proteins | sample 9134171 | NCBI WGS metagenome assembly JAEEGF01 (sample SAMN16246542, study PRJNA631951) | gut metagenome | biome: gut microbiome; feature: rumen; material: AP-attached | host: Bos | place: Iran: Karaj | collected 2018-10
TTCACAAGCCCAGTTGGGTTCATACGATAATCCCTTAATCCACCCCCATACCCCATCCCTCTCCCCCTCACCGGTGAGAGGGATGTTTCGTTTTGGCGATATGGTGTCAGGTGTTTCATTTCAGTAATTTAATGAGAGGGCGAGCAGTGCGGTGATGATAGATTTCTTGTTCATTTCTTGCTCTTTTGTGATGGTTTTCTACTCAACTCAAATGACTTTATCCAGTCCTCGGCACTCTTGATCATCTGATTGAGTTCGTCTGTCGGTTTCTCCTCCTTGCGGGCGAGGTCGAGGAACTGACGATAATATGATTCAGCCTGCTTTCCGTCTTTGAGGAGATAGGCGTAGGCATTGGCTATATTATAATAAGTGGCGATGGAGGTTGGATTATAGGTGAGATGCTCTTTCCACGCCGTGACGGCCTCTTGATAGTGTTCCGTCATGTAGTAGCCCTCGCCCTGTGAGAGCGTAATTGCTTTCATGATAGTGGTATCGGGTTGCATCAGCTGTTTGGCGAGATCGAGATAACCAAGTCCCTCTGAATAGCGCTTCGTATCGATGCAGACTACGCCAAGACGGTAGGCGCAGCCGTAGTGTTGCATGCTACTAATGAGGAAAGCCTTTAGCAAGTAATGATAGGCACGCTCGAGATCCTTAATCTGCGAATAGCACTTGCCTGCAGAATACAAGGTGTTGAAGGTAGAATCGCCCTGTTGCAGCAGTCGATCGTATAATTTTCCAGCCGCTGTGAAGTCGCGATTCATGAACCATGCATTGGCCAGCGCCCTGTTCACGAGGATGTTCGTGGAATCCCTCTGGCAGTATATCATGCCGCAGATGATACCTCTTTGCGGCTGTTCTTTCTTGACAAAGGCAAGGGTGAGTCCAGCTACCATCTCACCGTCCATCGGATAGTGCTCTGTCAGCCGTTCAGTCCAATAGATATAGGAGCCGGTATCGCCCTGTTTCTGATAGCTGAAGCATAGCTGGCGGAAGGCATCGTGAGAGAGGCTGTCCTCGGGCACCAGTTTCAGGAGGTCAGCCGTCTCACGATAGTTGCCACGCTTATAATAGCAGTCAGCCAGTTTCATCTGAACCATACAGTCGACTATCGCACTCTTTTCTGCCGAAGCTTTCAACCGCTCAATCATCTCATCCTGTTTCTCCTGAGGCAGTTGCTCAAGTTTGTCAATGGGAAAGTCAAGCTGATCTACGGTCTGCGTCTGACTTCGTTTTTTTGCTATGGCATACGCCTGTTGATAATACTTCAGCGCCTCAAAGGTGTTATATTGCTGCATGCAACTGTCGCCAGCCTGTACAAATAACAGCAATGAATCAGCCTTTACTTCTGGTACCTCGCCCCTGACAGGGGAAGCGAACAACAATGCAGCTATCCATAACAGATAAAACAAATTAACTCTCATTTTATAAACCATTTATTATTGATGTTTTTATTGTCCTTTTGTTATTCCACCCACTACATCGCTATTTTCGATGGTGGTCTCAGTCTTCTTGACGCTGGCCTTCAATTTGCCGAAGCGGTATGAAACGGTAAGTTTGAAGTAACGGCCATTCTGGGCGTTGATGTCGTCGCCCCAGCCGAGAATGTCGCCCTGTGTTGTGCGGGTCTCATAATGCATGTCTTTATGGAAAGGAGCACAGGCCAACAGACTCACGGTGAGGCGGTCATCACTGAGGAACGAGCGTTGTAAGGTGAATACATAGCGATTCCATGCACGAGAGTAGGCATAGATATTCATTGGGCTGTGTCCAAACTGACCGAAGGTATAAGCCGTGAAGCGGAGTTTCCAAGGCAGTTTCTGAGAAAGGTTGACATAATAGAACAGGTTATCTGTGTGCTGGCTGAGATTGGCCTCGGTGTTCTTGGCATAGTTATCCGTGAAGTTGAGATTAGCCACAAGTGTTGTGCCATCAAAAGGCTTCCACTGGACATAGCCTTCCATCTGCCAGCGGTGTTGTTTAAGATTATTTCCGTATGTGCTATAACGAACGTCACCTTGCGTATAGACCAACGAGCCAATTCCATTGTGGTAGTATGAATAATGGGGCACAAATTGTAATGTGAGCTTCTTACCAACATACATATAGGTAAGAGAGAGAGTTTGCTGGCGCGTACTGACAAGCTGTGGCATACCGTAACTAACACTGGTAGGCATACTGACGACGGCAGGATTGAGATAGGTGATGCCAGGTCGGGTAATGCTGGTGGTGTAGCCGAGTTTCAGCGACTGGCTGCCATTAATCTGATATTTCACGCTGGCCTGTGGCACCCAGTCGTTGAGGTGCTTGTCGAAAGTAGCAGCAGAACCATCAGGATAGCTACCCTTCAAATAACTATACTCGTAGCGCAGACCTGCACGTGCCGACCACTTATCCTTATTATAGATGTAGTCGGTGTAGGCTGCAGCTATCTGCGCGCTATGGTCAAATGCTGTACTGGTAGATGGTATTGTGGAATTGTAATACTCCTGATGATTATTGCTACTATTCCGACGGTCTATGTATTTTACTCCCACTTCCAGTTTATGCCCTTCCCACAGCGGACGGATATAGTCTGCTTGGAAAGTGTGCTCGGTAAAATGTTCACGGGTGCCAGCAATCAGACCTGTATAATTGAACGGTGTGTTCTGCATATCAGTGTAGGTATCCTCCTGCTCAGAGTGTTGGCGCGTCAGGGCGAGCATGTACGAGAGAGTGAACAGCTCGCCCTTTCGACGCGTCCGGTGTTCGTAGTCCAAACGACCATTCCAAGAATTATGGTTGTAACTGGGTAGTCTATAGTTTTCCGTATAGCTGTAGAGTGAATTGCCTAATGCATTGAACATCGAAACGGGGCCACCACCTTGTACATCTATCTTATAGAAATAGCCACCAAATGAAGCTGAAAGCAGATTGAGCGTATCTATGTCGTAACTTGCATTGATATCAGCAAAGTGAATGTCGCCTGGATTTGAACTCTCGCTACTGAATACCTGCTTATTTCCTGATTCTACAAATGTGCGCTCCAGAAAACGGTTAGTAGTTGAGGATTTCTTTGACATGTGAAAGTATCCGTAATCCACAGACACGATGGCTTTACCAAACTGGGTCGTCAGGTAGGCTCCAAGATTAGGATTGTTCAGGGTGCTGTAGCTACCAGACACGTTGCCTGTCACGCCTTCCATCTGCCGCGTATCAACCATCACGATGTTCAGGATGGCATCCACGCCCTCTGCGTCTTCGCGGGCACCAGGGTCTGTGATGACTTCGATGCGTTTCACACTGCTAGCGGGTATTGCCTTGAAGATTTCCTTGGCGTTCTTTGTCAGGCTTGGGTCGTAACGCCCGTTCTTATAGATTTTGAAGTTAGTGTTACCTTTCACTTTGATGTTGTCCTCGCCGTCAATGGTCACCATTGGCACCTTGCGCAGCATGTCCATTACCATCTGCGTTTTTGCATCCTCATCGGCCTGTACGTCGTAGCCGATGCGGTCTATTTCTTGTTTGATCAACTGGCGCTGAGCCTTGACAGTTACTCCGTCCAGTGTTTGGCTCCATGTCACAGAGTCGTTCTTTACTGCTGTGCTGTCCGTCTGCCCCTGCCCCGCCATTGCGACGAGGGCAAACAGTGCGGTGATGATAGTTTTCTTGTTCATATTTATTTCTTTGTTGTTCATTTTATTTCTTTTGAAAAGCAGCACGTATCATCTCGACAAATGCTGCTTATGAATCAAAATCTGTCAGGCTGAAACAGCCTTCCGATTCGCAAAGTTATTCTGAGTTTCTGAATTGGACAAAGGAATCGGGGAAAAACAGCAAAAAGGGGTGTTACAGCGTTTTTGAAGTTAAAACACTGATAATAAATGGAATAAGGCAAATGTTACAAAGAAAAAAGTGCCAAACTGTAACGCCTATTCGAGGGCGATGGCCTCATATAGGACGAATTGCATCGTTCCGAACGCCAGATAGTTTATGCCCTCAGCAATTCCTGTGTCTGCTGAAAGGGTGCAGTGCAATGTTGTTGCCTATTTATGTAAATTATCGCGTTCAAAACAAATACTTCTACGTAAAATATCGTATTCTATAGCAATATTTTTATGTAAAATATCGCGTTTTACGATTTTTCTTTGTATTTTTGCACGCAAAAGTGAACACATATGATTGACAAAAGAACATTGGAATTCATCCTCACAGACCAACAAGAGGAATTGGAGACGAGAGCAGACGAAGTGTTGTGTCACAGACAGGAAGAGCAGTTTGTAGATACCAAAAGCACCCAAGCCCAAGTAGTCATTGGTGTCAGAAGAAGTGGTAAGTCCACCCTTTGCTATCAGGCGTTGCAAAGCAAAGGGGTGAAATTCGCATACGCTGATTTCGACGATGAACGGCTAGTAGACCTTCAGGCAAACCAACTGAACGATGTCTTGGAGATTCTGTATAAGATTTATGGCGACTTCCAGTACTTGTTTCTCGACGAGATACAGAACGTGGAGGGCTGGCACCTGTTCGTAAATCGTATGCTCAGAAAGAAGATGCACGTCATCATCACGGGTTCCAATGCCAAGTTGCTCAGCGGCGAGTTGGCCACGCATCTTTCCGGTCGTAACAAGGAGATACCGCTTTATCCTTTCTCCTTCAAGGAGTTCTGCACTATGAAAGAGGTGGATACAGATAGGCGTACTACAAAGGCAGAAGCCTTCCGAAGAGCTGCTTTCGACGAATACCTGAAGCAAGGTGGATTTCCTGAACTGCTGACCATCGAAGATAACAAAGGTTATGTTGGTACACTTGTCGAGAATATCTTGAAACGTGACATTGAACAAAGATACAAGATTGCCTACAAGGCGGCTTTCGAGCAACTTGCACACCACCTGCTCAACGTATCTCCTGCCATTGTTGTCACTACCGACCTGGCCAATTTGTTTCATTTCAAGTCAGAACACACAGCAAAGAACTATGTGAAGTACCTTAAGGAGGCTTATATGCTAATAGGCATTCCGAAGTATTCACAAAAGAGCAAACAGAGAACTGTGCAGGAGAAAGTCTATGCCGTTGATGTGGCCATGATGGATCAGCGTGAGAATGCTTTTGCAGGAGAGAACTTGGGACATCGTCTTGAGACTATTGTAGCTATACATCTTATTAGGAAATGCAAGGCAGATGGATTGGATGTTTACTATCTGAACGACCGTTCCGGTGAATGTGATTTTGTGGTATGCAAGGGTAATCAGGTGGTGCAGGCCATACAAGTGTCATACGACATTTCTGCCGAGAAGACACGCAAGCGAGAAATAAGCGGTCTTCTTCTTGCTGCCAGGCAAACAAAATGCGAGAACTTGTTGTTACTCACCGACCATGAAAGTGAAGACATTGAACAAGACGGCCATCGAATGAAAATTCAGCCAGTCTATGAATGGTGTATTGAATTAGGTATATGAGACAAAGAAAAAAGTGCCAAACTGTAACGCCTATTTATGGGCGATGGCCTCATAAAGCTGTAACATTTGACGCTTCAGGAGGTCGGCATCGAGACCATTGGTGAGAGAGTCACGATAGGCACGGCCGTAGAACAGGGCGATGAATGTCTGGGCCATCAGCTCCGTATCAATGGCTAGCTGAACCTCTCCACGCTCTACTGCACGACTGATGACTTGCTGCCATACCTGCTGTTCACGGGTGATGGATTGCTGCTGCCGTTCGGAGAGATCTGGGAAGAGGGCGGCTATCTGCTGGATAATACTGAGATAGGCCCGGCTGCACTCCACAAGCGTTACGCCTTCACCCATCAGCATCATCAGTTCTTTCATGGTGCGTTTCACGCCATCGATATAGGCATCGATGAACTCCCTGAGCGAAGGATCCTCACCTACACGGATCTTTGTGTCAATGCTTTGACGGTCTAAGACATATTGTTCAACCACCTGACGGAACAGATCGAGCTTGGAATCCGCATAATGGAAGATGGCTCCACGACTCATGCCGGTGGCCTTCTCGATGTCACCGAGGCTCACACCGTCGTATCCATGGAGGATAAAAAGACGGAACGTGGCGTTAAACAATTCTTCTTTATGACTCTTGCGCATAATCTCTCTCCTTCTGTTTGCAAAGGTACATTATTTATTTGAAATATGCTACGTTATGATTAAAAAAGATGAATTATGAGTTAAAAATACCAATCGGTCGGTTTTTTTTTAAAGTTATTGTATATCTTTGCAGAAAAATCTGCAATTATGAAGAAGATTGTTTGGATACTGATGATCATCGCCATGATGGCTGGTTGTAATGAGGCGCGGAATCCGCAGTTAAAGGAGGCGGCAGAGATTGTGCATCAACGCCCTGATTCCGCACGCGTATTAATCAGTAAGGTGGATACGGCATCGCTCGGCGAGGCGGACAGAATGGAATACAACCTGCTGAAGGTGATGACGGACTATATCGTGCTGCATCAGGCAGAGAGCGATTCGCTCATATCGACCTGTGTCGATTACTACGACCATCATGGCGATGCCTGGCATCGCGGGAGGGCTTACTACTACAGGGCAGGTATCAGAATGAGAGTGTTGGGCAGGATGGTTGATGGCGTCAAGGATTATAAGATGGCTGAGAGGATTGCTGAGGATGCGGATGAGGAACTGCTGAAGAACATGGTGTACGAGAATCTGGCATACGCCAACTATTATTGCCTCAACCACACGCTCATACTGAATTGTTCACAGAAATTCGTTGAGAGCAGCCGCAAAATGAATGACAGCGTGATGGTGATGAGAGGCCTTCAGATGTGTGCAGCTGCTTACGCGCAGATGAAGATGAAAGACAATGCTTATCATTGCATCGTCAAGAGTATGGATTATATTGACCTGGCTGACAGTCTGTTGCGATCTGACATCTATTGCAATGTCGGAGTCATGTATCAGGAAAAGGATGATGAACGAAATGCCCAAAAATATCTGGATTTATGGAAAAAGTATAAGACGGCTGCCAGTATTAAAGGGAATGTAACCGAGGCTCGCCTTCTGAAAGCGCAAGGACATTATGAGGAGGCCATAGAGGTTGTGAAGGACTGTATCACTATGAAGGATCCATATTTGCGTATCAATGCGATGGAGTTACTAGCAGAGCTGTATGAACTGACGGGTGATAAGGGTGAGGCTCTGGAAGCGAAGAAGCAAGTGGATGCATATAAGGACTCGGTCATGACGGTTAATCATAGTCTGGAGATAGCCGACTGGCAGCAGAAGTATGATGAAGAGCGATGGGAGGAGAAGTCGCAAAGGAAGATGATGGAAATGGCTGGCATCATCACCGTTATAGTGCTGGCATTGGCAATTGGTGTCTGGTGGCATCGCAGAAGAGTTAAGGCGTTGGGGTTTCAGCTTGACGAGCATGCCAGAAGGATGACTGAAAACCTGATGGAGATAGAACGACTGCAGGAAAGCGGTGAGGCCAGTGAACAGACCATCGCCGAACTGAACAGGCAGATAGAGACCAGCCGCCAGCGCATCTCGAACAAACTGCTCGTCGGCACGAGGTGCTTTGTAAGAATGCAACAGAAGGAATGCATTGCCGACATAACGTCAGAGGAAAGACAGTGTCTGATAGACTACTTCGCCCTGTTGCGCCCCAAACGTTGGCAGGAATGGGAACGTACTTACGCTTCGCTTACGCCTTCACAATACGTCTTCCTCATCCTTCAAGATGATCTGCACTATAATGACGACTCCATAGCCCAAATCCTCAACGTCAAGCCCGCTTCCCTCCGCACCCTGCGCTCACGCATCAAAGGGCGGGAGATGTAGAGATGTCTGTGAAATTAGTCAATAGACACGGGGCCCGAAGATGGCGGTTCCGATGCGTACCATCGTGGAGCGGGTCTCGAGAGCTATCTCGTAGTCATCGCTCATACCCCAAGACCGCTCACAGAAGGCATCGTCGTCGGCGAAGTAACGGGCCTTCACCTCGTCGAAGAAGTCGGCAGCTGTCTGCATCTCGCGGCGTATCTGTTCGCTGTCGTCGGTGAGCGAGGCCATCATCATCAGTCCGCAGATACGTACGTGCTCCATCGTGCGCCACTCTCCTGCTGCGAGCAGCTCCCGGCAGTCGTCGAGGGTGAGTCCGTACTTCGTGGCTTCCTCGGCGATGTGCAGCTCGAGCAGCACGTCGACGGTGCGCCCGCACTTGGATGCCTGTTTCTCGATCTCACGGAGCAGGCGGATGGAGTCGACGACTTCGATCATCGAGACATAGGGCGCGATGTACTTCACCTTGTTGGTCTGCAGGTGACCGATGAAATGCCACTCGATATCGCCTGGCAGCTCGCCGTGCTTCTGCCGGAGCTCCTGCTCATGGCTCTCGCCGAAGACGCGCTGGCCCTCCTCGTAGGCGGCCATGATATAGTCGGCGGGATGGTATTTGGAGATAGCCACGAGGCGCGTGCCCTCAGGCAGCCGGTCGAGCACCTGGTGCAGATGGCCCTTCACATCGAAGTCTGTCATCACTGGTCGTATTCGGGTTTGTCGTCGGACTTCTTCTTGAGGTACTCGAAGACGTCCATGATGGTAGTCTCTGCGACGCTGGAGATGACGTAGTCGATCATCGTGCCGCCCATCACCTCGTCGATGTTCTTCACGGCGCCGTTCAGCGAGCCGGCCTGCACGAGGTAGGTCACTGCGGAACGCTTCTCCTTCTCTGTCTTCTCGTCGATGGTGATAAACTGCAGGCGGGCCTTGTACCACTTGTCGGCCATCTCGTCATCGGAGAAGAAGATCTCCTTATAGGCGGCCTTCTTGATATCAGCCACGTCGAACTCGCCGCTGATGTAGCTGGACATCTCTTCTATGATACGCTCCTCGGCCTCGCTGAAGCTCAGCGCGTCGACCACGTAGTTCTCACTCACTTTCTTCTGCAAGCCGTCTTCCATCACTTTCTCATAGCGGATCTTGCATTCAAACCAAATTGCTGTTCTTGATCTCATTATACCTTAATATATATTCTATTTTATTGTTTGTCCTTGTCGAGCGCCTGCATCTTCTTGTTGGTAATCTGCTCGATGATCTGCGAGGCGATGCCGTTGGCGCGGTCCACGCTCATGTTTGCCGACTTTGCCAGCTCCTCCTGCTTCTTGGCCAGCTCCTCGGTCATCGACTTGCTCTTCATCATGAACTCCTTCTCCGACATGTTCATATTCTCGTTGTTATAGACCTTCGAGATGATGGCGTCGGCCTCCTTGGCGAACTGCTTACGGAAGATCTGCTCGGCCTTGGCGTTGAACTCGCGCATCTTCTTCTCATCGACGCCAAGAGAGTCCTTGATATGCTTCTGGCGGCTGACGATGGCAGCGATGGTGGCGGAGTCGGCGTCGCCTCCAATGCCGAAGAGCAGCTCGTCGTCCTCCATCAGCTCGTCGGGGATAGGCTCCTCCACGGGTTTCACGAACTCCACGTCGTCGGGCGCAGGCAGCAGGTACAAGAAGAGTCCGAGGATGCAGAGGGCAATGGCGAGGGCTGCTGCACCGGCCGTAGCCGTGCGCCTCAGGTTGGAAGCGTTCTGCATGGCTTTATAGAAGTCGGTGATGCTCGCATAGCGCCCTTCGGGATTCTCGGCGGTGGCCTTGGCGATGACCTTCTTCAGTTCGAAGGGCAGGCCCGACGACTGATAGAGCCAGAGGATGAACTTGGCCAGGGCGAATACATCGGAGCGGGCATCGGCCTTGGCGCCACTAAACACTTCGGGTGCCACAAAGTCCTCCACGCCCTCGTAAAGCACATCCTGATCCAGATTCCTGTAGAACGAGCCGTGGAAGAGCAGGCGTACAGACCCGTCGTTCTTTCTCACGAAGACGTTCGAGGGTGCGAAGCAAAGGTGATACACGCCTTGATCGTTGAGCTGGCTGGTGATATCCACCAGTTCACTCACGGTCTGCCGGATGAAGTCCTTCTTTGCCACGATGGAAGGATTTTCGTTCAGCAGCTGACCGATGGTGATAAAGTTTCCCACCTCGACGGCCACGGCATAGACGTCATCGTCGCCCTCATTGGGTGCAAAGTGGAGCTGATGCTTGTTACTGAACTTGGCCATGGTCTCCACTTCGGTCTTCAGCGCATGGGAGAAGGCCACATGGTCGGCTACCTCATCGTGGAATTCCACAAAGTTTGTATACTTGCCGTCGATGAGTCGTTTGCAGAAAATACCGTATGGAAGCCTGATCCGGGCAGTCTTACGGATGTCACGAGTCTCTAACAATTCCTCAAAATTCATCGTCATTTCTCAATTTGTTGGGCAAAAGTAAGCATAAAATCTGAAAAAAAGCAATAATTAATTTTTTTTTCGTACCTTTGCACCGATTTTTTAATTATAACACAAAGAAAAGATGCCTGAAATATCAGTCCGTGGACTTGAGATGCCCGAGTCGCCTATCCGGAAACTCGCACCTCTGGCCGCTGCCGCCAAGAAAAGGGGAACAAAGGTCTATCACCTGAACATCGGCCAGCCCGACCTGCCAACACCGCAGGTGGGCCTTGACGCGCTGAAGCAGATAGACCGTGAGATCCTGGAGTATTCGCCCTCGCAGGGATACCTGAGCTACAGGGAGAAGTTGGTCGACTATTATGCCAAGTACAATATTAATGTGACAGCCGACGACATCATCATCACGTCGGGCGGTAGCGAGGCGGTGCTCTTTGCCTTCCTCTCCTGCCTGAATCCAGGTGATGAGATCATCGTGCCGGAGCCAGCCTACGCGAACTACATGGCCTTTGCCATCTCTGCAGGCGCCAAGATCCGTACCATCGCCACCACCATCGAGGAAGGTTTCTCGCTGCCAAAGGTGGAAAAGTTCGAGGAACTCATCAATGAGCGCACCCGCGCCATCATGATCTGCAACCCCAACAACCCCACAGGCTATCTCTATACCCGCCGCGAGATGAACCAGATTAGGGACCTCGTGAAGAAGTACGACCTGTATCTCTTCTCTGACGAGGTGTACCGCGAATATATCTACACGGGCTCTCCATATATCTCCGCCTGCCACTTGGAAGGTATCGAGCAGAATGTCATCCTCATCGACTCCGTATCGAAGCGCTATTCCGAGTGCGGCATCCGTATCGGTGCTCTGATTACAAAGAATGTGGAAGTGCGCAAGGCGGTGATGAAATTCTGTCAGGCGCGCCTCTCCCCTCCCCTCATCGGACAAATTGTCGCCGAGGCCTCACTAGATGCCCCTGAGGAGTATTACCGTGACGTCTACGATGAATATGTGGAGCGCCGTAAATGCCTCATCGATGGCCTGAACCGCATCCCCGGCGTCTATTCGCCCATCCCCATGGGAGCTTTCTATACGGTAGCTAAGCTGCCTGTGGACGATGCAGAGGCCTTCTGCCGCTGGTGCCTGTCTGAGTTCAACTACGAAGGTGAGACCGTCATGATGGCTCCCGCCGCAGGCTTCTATACGACTCCCGGTGCCGGCATCAATCAGGTGCGTATTGCCTACGTGCTGAAGAAGGAAGACCTGGAACGGGCGCTCGTCGTACTTCGCAAGGCTCTGGAGGAATACCCTGGAAGAGTGGACGAAGATTGACAGACAATTGATAATCGTTGAACTGACAATTGAATTTTCCGTTTTTCATAGCCAGACGCATCTACAGTGACAAGGGCGACAAGCGTAAGGTGAGCCGCCCTGCCATCCGTATTGCCATCATCGGCGTGGCAATCGGACTGGCTGTCATGATTGTCACCGTCAGCGTCATCTTCGGGTTCAAACACACGATCAGGGACAAAGTGGTGGGATTCGGAAGTCATATCCAGGTTTACAACATCCTGACTTACAGTGGTTCCACGCCCCACCCCATCTGTGCAGACGACAGTCTGATGGATGTATTGAGAAGCGTGGAAGGCGTGAAGAACGTAGAGCGATACACCACCACGCAGGGCATCCTGAAGACCGATGAAGACTTCCTGGGCGTGGTCTTCAAGGGCATCGGGCCGGAATACGACACCAGTTTCCTGCAGCAACACCTGAAGGAGGGCGAGATACCACAGTTCAGCGATTCCACCAGCCACTACCAGCTACTGCTATCGAAGATGATTGCCGACAAACTGAGGCTGAAGACCGGTGACAAAGTCTTTGCCTATTTCATCGACAACGAGGATGTCAGGACGAGGAAATACACGGTCTGCGGCATCTATCAGACCAATATGACCAGATTCGATGAGAGTCTCTGCTTCACCGATATCTACACCGCCAACAAACTGAACGGCTGGAACAAGGATCAGATCACAGGTGTGGAGATCACCGTCAGTGACTTCGAAAGACTCCAGGAGACCGCTGACAGATTCGTGGTTCAGGTCAACCGTTCGCTCGACAATGAAGGAAACTGCCTGGTAAGCGACACTATCTATGAGCTGTATCCGCAAGTATTCTCCTGGCTGGAGCTGCTTGACATCAATGTGTGGATCATCCTGGCACTGATGGTCTGCGTGGCAGGCTTCACCATGATCAGCGGACTGCTTATCATCATCCTGGAACGGACGCAGATGATAGGTGTCCTCAAGGCACTCGGTGCGCGCAACAATGCCATCCGCCATACCTTCCTATGGTTCTCGGTGTTCATCATCGGACAGGGACTTTTCTGGGGCAACGTCATCGGCATAGGAATCGTCGTCATCCAACAGTTGACAGGCATCGTCACCCTTGATCCGCAGATCTATTACGTCACCGAGGCCCCGATGGAACTGAACATCCCCATCATCCTCCTCATCAACTTGGCAACACTGCTGATCTGTGTCTTCGTACTCATCGCTCCCAGTTATCTCATCTCGCACATACATCCGGCAAAATCGATGAGATACGAGTAATTTTTGTCTTATTTTTCACTAATTCTCGTTAATTTTGTCGCTAAACGCAAATTATTGCACATTTTTTTTTGAAATGTGCAGAAAAAGATATACCTTTGCACAAAATTTAAAAAATTGTGCAATTTAAATGGAATCATTTAGCAGTTTTAATGCTTATATCCAAAAAGCGATTATAGAGAACTGGGACAAGGATGCACTGACTGACTACCAAGGAATCACTCTCCAGTTCCACGATGTAGCGCGCAAAATAGAAAAAATACATATTGTCTTCGAGAATTGCGGTGTTCAGAAGGGGGACAAGATAGCCATCTGCGGAAGAAACTCCGCTCATTGGGCTGTCGCATTCCTCGCCACATTGACCTACGGAGCCGTTGCCGTTCCCATCTTGCATGAATTCAACGGCGAATCCATCCAGAATATCGTCAATCACTCAGAGGCAAAGCTGCTCTTCGTAGGCGATTATGCCGTGAAGACTATCGATGCCGATGCGATGCCTGCCCTCGAAGCCATCTTCAACCTCCCCGACTTCTCGATTTACATCTCACGTTCGGAAAAAGTCACCTACGCCCGAGAACACCTGAACATGCTGTTCGGCAGCAAGTATCCCAGGGCGTTCCGTGCAGAGCACATCAGTTATCACAAGGACAAGGCCGATGAGCTGGCACTCATCAACTATACCAGTGGAACGACTGGGTTCTCGAAGGGCGTAATGCTTCCCTACCGTGCGATATGGGGCAATGTGGAGTTCATCATGAGCAGGCTGGGCAGCAAGGTGAAGCCTGGCGACAATCTGCTCAGCATCCTCCCCATGGCCCACATGTATGGCATGGCCGTAGAGTTCCTCTTCGGATTCTGTAACGGCTGTCATCTTTTCTTCCTGACCCGCCTGCCGTCGCCGGCCATCATCGCACAGGCTTTTGCCGATGTCAGACCCACGCTGATTGTCACCGTGCCCCTGATTATTGAGAAAATCATCCGCAAACGCGTTTTCCCGAAGATCCAGAGCAATGGCATGCGGCTCCTGCTTGCCATGCCCGTAGTATCAAAGAAGGTGAAGGAGCGCATCTGTCAGGAGGTAAACAAAGCTTTCGGAGGCAGGTTCTACGAAGTCATCGTAGGCGGAGCAGCCCTCTCCAAAGAGGTGGAGGAATTCCTGCTTTCCATCAACTTCCCCATCACCGTGGGCTATGGCACGACAGAGTGTGCACCGCTGATCTCCTACTGTGACTGGTCGATATTCAAAGCCGGCTCCTGCGGCACACCCGTGGACCGCATGGAAGTGAAGATCCTTTCCAGCGATCCTGAAAACATAGCCGGAGAGATTGTCACGAAAGGTACCAACCTCATGCTGGGCTACTTCAAGAATGAGGAAGCCACGCGTCAGACCATCGATGAAGAAGGATGGTATCACACCGGCGACCTGGCTACGATGTCGCCCAGCGGCCACATCTTCATCCGTGGACGCATCAAGAACATGCTCCTCGGCGCCAACGGGCAGAATGTCTATCCTGAGGAAATAGAAGACAAACTCAATGCGATGGCAATGGTCTCCGAGAGCCTTGTCATCCAAAGAGGAGAGAAACTCGTGGCACTCGTATATCCCGATCAGGACGAGGTGGTCAGCTTCAACCGGGATGAACTCGAGAAGATCATGGAGCAGAACCGCCAGGAGTTGAACAGCATGCTGCCGGTCTACAGCCGTATCTCCGCCATTGAACTCCATGACGAGGAATTTGCAAAGACACCTAAAAAAAGTATCAAACGCTACCTATATCAGAATCACTAATCGCGTATGGAACAGATACCAAGTTTTAACGCTCTCATCCAGAAGAGCATCTTAGACAATTGGGACCGCGACGCTCTGACCGATTTCAAGGGACAGACCCTTCAGTTCCATGATGTTGCCAGAAAGATTGAGAAACTGCACATCCTTTTTGAGAATAGTGGCATACAGAAAGGAGACAAGATTGCCCTTTGCGGGCGCAACTCATCACAGTGGGCCGTTGCCTTCCTGGCTACACTGACATATGGTGCCATCGCCGTACCCATCCTGCACGAATTCAACGCCGAGCAGATTCACAATATCGTGAACCATTCTGAATCAAGGCTGCTCTTTGTAGGAGACCATGTGGCAACCATCATAGACCCGCAGGCCATGCCGACACTCGAGGGTATCATCAACAACCCCGACTATTCGCTGATGATCTCCAGAACTGACAAGCTGACCTATGCCCGCGAACACCTGAACGAGCTCTATGGCAAGAAGTTCCCCAAATACTTCCGCAAGCAACATATCAATTATTATATCGAACAGAGCCCCGACGAGCTGGCCGTCATCAACTACACAAGCGGCACCACGGGATTCTCGAAAGGCGTGATGCTTCCCTACCGGGCGCTGTGGTCGAACTATGACTTTGCCTGTGACGTGCTGGGCGACATTATCAAGGCCGGCGACCCCATCATCTCCATGCTGCCGATGGCCCACATGTACGGCATGGCCTTCGAGTTCATCTTCGAGTTCCTGCACGGCTGTCACGTCTATTATCTGAACCGTGTGCCCTCGCCTGCCATCATTGCCCAGGCATTGCAGGAAGTCAAGCCCGTCATCGTCATTGCCGTCCCGCTGATCATCGAGAAGATCATCCGCAAGAAGGTGTTCCCGAAGATCCAGAACAACCGCATGCGGATTCTGCTTCAGATGCCAGTCATCTCGAAGAAGGTACGCGAGATGATCTGCCAGGAGGTGCTGAAGGCCTTCGGTGGCAGAATGTACGAAGTCATCATCGGCGGTGCTGCCCTCAATCAGGAGGTGGAGCATTTCCTGAAACGCATTGATTTCCCCTACACGGTAGGCTACGGCGCTACGGAGTGCGCACCGATCATCTGCTACCGCGACTGGCACACCTTTGCCCCAGGCTCCTGCGGGCGCGCCGCCCGTCACCAGCAGGTGAAGATCCTATCCCCTGACCCAAGGCATATTCCAGGTGAGATCCTGACAAAGGGTCCGAACGTCATGCTGGGCTACTATAAGAACGAGGAGGCTACGGCAGAGACCATCGACCGCGAGGGCTGGTATCACACTGGCGACTTGGGCACGATGGATGATGACGGCAACGTGTTCATCAACGGACGCTCGAAGAACATGCTGTTAGGCCCCAGCGGACAGAACATCTACCCTGAGGAAATCGAAGACAAGCTCAATTCCATGACCCTCGTCGTAGAGAGCATCGTCGTACAGCGCGACAACAAGCTCGTGGCACTTGTCTATCCTGACATGGACGAGGTCAAGAACATGGGATTCTCCGACGAAGACCTGAGAAACGTGATGGAGCAGAACCGCAACGGACTGAACGAGATGATTCCCGCCTATGAGAAAATCACGGAGATTGTGATCCAGAAAGAAGAGTTCGAGAAGACGCCGAAGAAATCCATCAAGCGCTATCTTTACCAGTAAGATACAGAAATCCCCTCCACACCGGAGGGGATTCTTGTTACTTATTCGTATTCATAATAATACCAGTAGGTACCCCGATACTGTTCCTCCACCTTCACGTGGCGCTCACTCTGCCGGGGATATTGCTTCTCAAGCTCCTGCAGATTGTCATAGTCTTCATCCATCACAGGATAATGATAGACGATGACGGGGTGTGAGCGCAGATGGGTATAGAGTGTCAAAGCCTCGCGATAATGCTTGGGCAGACTGTCGTTGACGGCATAATACTGCGTGAGCTTATGGGCGAAGCGGTCAATCTGCCTGTCTATCAGATAGCCGCACAGCAGATAGTCGGCAGCTGCCATGTTCTGAACGGTGTCGCGTTGCATGATCAGTTCCAGGTAACGGGCGGGAGACATCTTTGAAGCCGGTCGTGCGCCAAACAGCCTATACAGGCTATCCGCAGGATACATCACTACACTCGACAGACTGTCAGTAGGAAGCATCATCGCGCTCGATCCCGTCACAGGATACTCGAAAAGATGCTCTCCCAACTGATTTTGGCGGGCAAGGGCAAACATACGGAGCATCAGTAGGTTACCGTCGCTCTCCAACGACTTCTTCCCTACTTTCAGCGCACCATCGACATCACCCTCCAACAGACAGCGCTCCACCTTCATCCGATAATGGAACACGGCATTCGTATTCCCGATCCATGCCACACAGATCATCATCAGCGACATGATCAGCATGTTGATCCACATCGGGCGAGACACGAAGTTATAGCTGCTGTCTTCCTCCACCTCTTGAGCCAAACGGGCCACCAGCATAAACGCCAGCCATAGAATCAAGATCAGCACGACGAGCCACCAGGAGAATCCATATTCCACGCCAGTATCACCCTGCATCGTCACCGAGCTGATCATGGCCAGGGCGAGCATGGATGGCAGATAGGTAAAGGCATGCATGCGCTTTTTCAGGCGGATGGATGCATAGACTACCAGCTGCAGGATCACGAGTGAGAGCGTGATGAGTATGGCTCCCACCAGGCTGTTGTAATGCGTCAGCCCATTGCTCAGCACATGCTGGGCCATCATCAGCACATCCGACTGGAAGAAGAAGAGCCAGCAGAAGGAGAACAACACAAAAACAATAGCACACATCACGCGGATAGTGACGGTGCTACCGTTTTTGTTCGGATGATTATAATTCATTATCTATATTTTAAATCTTCTTCAAAACCACGGCAGAGCGGGCCGGGATGTAGAGCTTCAGCCACTCCTTGTGATCCTTCACGTAGAGCGGGTCGAAGTTCGTGAAGTGAGTCAACGAGTCATCGGCAAAGCCGTTGCCTCCGAAGTCCTTCGAATCGGTATTCAGCATCACCTTGTAACTGCCTGTAGGAACGAGGAATCCGTAATCGGTATAGCTGCGCGTCGGCGAGAAGTTGAATACAAACACGAGGTCGCCACGCATGAAGCAGAGCACCTTGTCGCCCTCATCGTGCCAGATTTCCACAACGGGCTTATCCTGGAAGTTACGCACCGTCTTGATGGTCTTCAGCATCTCACGGTCAAAGTCGCCCAGCCAGTGATAGCAGAGATCCTTGTTGTCTACAAGGTTCCACTGACGGCGGGCATACTTATATGACCAGCCGTTACCCTCACGCGGGAAGTCAATCCACTCAGGATGTCCGAACTCATTGCCCATGAAGTTCAGGTAGCCGCCGTTGATAGCCGCACAGGTCACCAGACGGATCATCTTATGCAGGGCAATACCGCGCTGGGCAATATCGTTCACGTCCTTCTTGGCGAAATGCCAGTACATATCGGCATCGATGAGCCGGAAGATGATGGTCTTGTCGCCCACAAGTGCCTGATCGTGACTCTCGCAATACGAGATGGTCTTCTCATCCGGGCGGCGGTTTTTGACCTCCCAGAAGATACTCGTCACGTTGATGTCCTCATCGCGCACTTCCTTGATGGTCTTGATCCAGTAATCGGGGATATTCATCGCCATGCGGTAATCGAAGCCGTAGCCTCCATCCTCAAACTTGGCAGCCAGGCCAGGCATGCCCGACACCTCTTCGGCAATGGTGATGGCATCGGGATTCACCTCGTGGATGAGCTTGTTGGCCAGCGTCAGGTAGCAGATGGCGTTGTCATCCTCATGTCCGTTGAAGTAGTCACCGTAGCCTCCGAAGGCCTCGCCGAGTCCATGAGAGTAATAAAGCATCGAGGTGACGCCATCGAAGCGGAATCCGTCAAACTTGAACTCCTCGAGCCAGTACTTGCAGTTAGAGAGCAGGAAGTGGAGCACATCGTCCTTGCCATAGTCAAAGCAGAGTGAGTCCCATGCCGGATGCTCATGGCGGTCGCCGGGATAGAAGAACTGGTTCGGGTCACCGGCAAGATTGCCAAGGCCCTCCACCTCGTTCTTCACGGCGTGAGAGTGTACAATATCCATGATGACAGCCACCCCGTTCTTGTGGGCGGTGTCAATCAGTTCCTTCAGCTCTTCAGGCGTACCGAAACGTGAGCTCGGCGCAAAGAACGACGAAACATGGTAGCCGAACGACCCATAGTAGGGATGCTCCTGGATAGCCATCACCTGAATACAGTTATAGCCGTCCTTGATGACGCGCGGCAGCACATTGTCCTTGAATTCAGTATAGGTGCCTACCTTCTCGGCATCCTGTCCCATACCCACATGGCACTCATAGATGAGCAGCGGGTTCTTCTTGGGCTTGAAGTTCTTCTTCTGGAACTCATATTTCTTCTCGGGGTTCCACACCTGGGCAGAGAAGATCTTCGTGTTGTCATCCTGTACGACGCGGCGGCACCAGGCTGGGATGCGCTCGCCCTCGCCTCCGTTCCACTTCACCTTCATCTTATAGAGCTGTCCGTGTTTCAGGGCCTTCTCCGGCAGTTTCAGCTCCCAGTTGCCCGTACCCTCAATGTGCTTGCAGCGGTACTTTTCGTCTTCCTGCCAGTTATTGAAGTCACCGATCAGGTAGATATCGGTGGCATTAGGTGCCCACTCGCGGAACACCCAGCCCTTGGCAAGCTTGTGAAGTCCGAAGTAAAGGTGACCCGTAGCAAAGTCCGAGAGTGTCTTCTTGCCGTTCTGGGTCAGCTTGTTGATCATCCACAGCGCATGGTCATGACGGCCGCGGATGGCTGCCTCAAACGGTTCCAGCCATGAGTCATTTCTAACCAGACCGATATGTTCGGGCTCTTTCTGGACTTCAGTCTTCGGAGCTGCCACCTTCTTAGTGGCACACTTCCTTGCACATGCTTTCTTGGGGGCGACTGCCTTCTTGGCGGCAGGCTTCTGCGTGGTTTCTTTCTTTGTTGCCATAGAGATATTTACGATTTACTTATTTACGATTTACATATTTACGATTTACGATTTATTGGGCTGCGACCTTGAAGATTGCTTTTTTGATTTCCGGTTCATCAATGATGCAGGGGGCATGTCCGTCCTGAGGGAAGAAGATCGCCATCTGCCCGGGGGTCACCGTCACGTAGGTCTGAGCCTTCGTGTCACCATATTTCGTGATGTCCTTCTCGGCGTTGTATTCAAAGTCAGGAAGGTCACAGAGCGGCGTATAGCCGAATGTCTCGGGGCAGGTAATGGGAATCTGGATATCTATCATCTCGATATGCGTCTCCAGGAAGGCTGTGTCCTTCGTACGCTGCTTGGCCACCGAGAGATTCAGCATCAGTTCCTTGTCCTTGATGGGATACTTGCCAGGCTCCATTGCCTGGAGGTCATGAGACTTCAAAAAATCCACTACGTCGGCAAACAACGGGTTCAGAGTCGTGTATTTGCCCAGATTGTCAACAGTATCGATGATCATAACGATTATATTTTTAAGTTTGTCTGCGTCTTATTTCAGCTGTCTGTGTCCGCGGGTATAGATGCCCTGAGCCGTGATCTTCCCGTTGCGGTCCTTCTCCACGAAGTTCCCGTCGCGGACATCATCTTTGTAGATACCCTCGAAGCGGTTGCCGTCCTTATCCTCCTCGATGAAGGGGCCGTCGCGCTTTCCATTGTTGAAATAGCCCTTGATCTTCGAGCCGTCGGCGAAGCGGGCTATGCACTCGCCGTGAGGGCGACCGGCCTTGAAGGTGCCTTCGACAGTGTCGCCGTTCTTCTTGGTCAACTTGCCCTTGCCGTCCTGCTTGTCAGCTTTCCAGGAACCCACATAGGTGTCGCCGTTCTTCCATGTGAACGTGCCCTGACCCTGCTTGTCGCCTTTATGGAACTGACCTGTGTACTTGTCGCCGTTGGCATACTTGAAGATGCCCGTACCCGTGCGCTCACCCTTCACGTAGTCGCCCTCGAACACGTCGCCGTTCTGGAACTTATAGATACCCCGGCCGTTCATCTCGTCCTCCGACCACTGGCCGATATAGGTGTCGCCGTCGGCATACCTGAAGGTACCCTTGCCCCAGCGCATGTTGTCCTTCCAGTCGCCGTCGTAGGTCGAGCCGTCACCCCAGTCGAAGTAGCCCTT
>JAEEGF011893521.1_pt1 | contig 20803 bp, 21 predicted proteins | sample 9134171 | NCBI WGS metagenome assembly JAEEGF01 (sample SAMN16246542, study PRJNA631951) | gut metagenome | biome: gut microbiome; feature: rumen; material: AP-attached | host: Bos | place: Iran: Karaj | collected 2018-10
GGCTGTAAACCGCCAAAAACGAAAAAGCCGTATTTCCGGAATTCCGGAAATACGGCTTTTTCGGCTAATAGCTATGCTTTTACCATGTAATATGATAGCTTTTACCCCCTAAAACCTATGCTTTTACAGTGTAATCCCTATGCTTTTGCACAGTAAAATGATAGCTTTTACATGCCCAAACTGCGTCAAATGAATATTTTTTAAGAAAACTTTACATTTCAGCATTGTTCTATTTCTCCACTAACGGGATTGCCGAAGGTTTTACTTGGAGGTATAATAAACAGCATTTATTCAGGCAAAAGAGGTATATAAGAATTTTGACATCATCATGATTTCTGCTTTTGACATACGGCCCTCACGGTGATACTGGCGTTTCTTATCGGACTTAAACGTATATTTTTTCATCTGTGTGTCATAAAATTTGCAAAAATCATCTGAAATATAAAACATTTTAGTAATTTTGTCCTCGGTAAACAATAGCGATATTCTTTAGTAAAACTTGTTTGATTGCTAATACAAAGTTGCTAAAACTATCGTTAATTACTTAGTGATTAAACAATTATCTTCATAAAAACCATATCTTCATCTACCGACTATGATGCTCTGTGGAACGCTCTGAAGACTACCACACCGACCTTCATGATATAACTATTTTGCTCGGGATAAAAATAATTTTGATGGAATTTCATATATAAATAAAAGTGACAATGATTATCTGCCATTCAACTTCTAATTCAACTTCTACTGTATTGTAAAAAAACAGAAGAGTTTATGGGATAGTTTCGCCTCTGTATTTTAAAAAGATTATTAGTTACAACTATGAAAGAATTATACTACAGTTTATTTGAACTATATAAATGTTTGGTAGTAGGCCTGATGATTTTACTTCCTACGTATGTCTGTGTCATCATATATCAAATGATATGTGATGATGTGATATACTTACACTACAACAAGATAGAGAATATATTAATGATTTCAAACATTGCTATCATTGCTGCTTCACATTACATCTTATATTTCACTTTATTTGAATCTGATATAGAAGAAGAATATATAAATTGGGTAAAAAAGCACAATACAATGCCGTATGTAATTATGACATTAGGCATATACAATACCTATTTGCTGGATCTATTCTATAAAATAAATGTATTTACAAAAAGCGATCTTTTATTTCAGCCTATTCCGGGGCGTTTTTCTATCTCTACACCTATCATTAATGTATATATATATATTCGAATTGTTAGGAAAATAAGGGATAAAGGGTATGATATTGAAATCTGGCAAATTATTCGATTGTATCTTATAGGGCAACTTGCAACCTATCTTGTCAGAAATTACAAATATACAGAGTTGGATGTTTGTGATGAATAGATAAAAGTAATGACGACGAAGCGCCACACGTTTTACGGCTGGCGATATAAAAAAGAGGGTATGACACGGGATAACCCGGTCATACCCTCTTATGATGATTAATAAAGATACTTTATTCTGCGCTTTCCTTGATAGCTTCTCTTACCTTGGCCTCGAGTTCCTCGCAGAGTTCTGGATTGTCTTTCAGCAGCTGCAATACGGCGTCCCTGCCTTGTGCAAGCTTTGATTCTCCGTAAGAGAACCATGAGCCAGACTTCTTGACAATGTTCTTGTCAACGGCAATGTCGAGTATCTCACCTGTCTTTGAAATGCCTTCGCCGAACATGATGTCGAACTCGCACTTACGGAATGGAGGCGCTACCTTATTCTTCACCACCTTAACCTTGGTCAGTTTGCCGAGTACGTCGTCACCATCCTTGATGGCTGTTGAAGGACGGACGTCGATGCGCACTGAGGCATAGAACTTCAGGGCGTTACCACCAGTGGTGGTCTCCGGGTTGCCGAACATGACGCCTATCTTCTCACGCAACTGGTTGATGAAGATACAGGTAGTGTTGGTCTTTGAGATGGTAGAGGTCATCTTACGCAGAGCCTGTGACATCAGGCGTGCCTGCAGGCCTACCTTGTTGTCGCCCATGTCGCCCTCAATCTCAGCCTTCGGAGTAAGTGCTGCAACGGAGTCGATGACGATGATGTCAACCGCAGCACTTGAAATCAGCTGGTCTGCTATTTGCAGGGCCTGCTCGCCGTTGTCTGGCTGTGAGATAAGGAGGTTGTCTACATCCACTCCGAGGTTAGATGCGTAGAAACGATCGAAAGCATGCTCGGCATCGATGAAGGCAGCTATGCCGCCCTGCTTCTGTGCCTCTGCTATGGCATGAATGGCAAGTGTGGTCTTACCAGAAGACTCTGGTCCGTAGATTTCGATGATACGTCCCTTAGGGTATCCGCCTACGCCGAGTGCGAGGTCAAGACCGATAGAACCGGTAGGTATAACCTCAATATTCTCAACGGTGTCCTCACCGAGTTTCATGATGGCACCTTTGCCAAAATCCTTCTCTATCTTTTGCATGGCGGCCTGTAGCGCCTTGAGCTTTGCCGCTTTTTCGTTATTTTCTTCTGACATAGTAACAAGTAAGTTATGAGTCTTTGCGACTCAAGTTATGAGTTATGAATTATGAGTTATGAGTCTTTGCGACTCAAGTTATGTGTTTTTTACTTTTCAACATTGAACATTCAACATTGAACTTTCAACTTTCAACTTTCAACATTGAATTACAGTTCCAAGTCTCCGCCAAACACCTCAATCCATGGCAGTCCCTGCTTGTTGAGCTGCTCCATGAATGGATCTGGGTCGAAGTCCTCGACGTTCCATACACCAGGTTTCTTCCAAATGCCCTTGAAGAACATCATGGCACCAATCATGGCAGGTACGCCGGTGGTGTAAGATACACCCTGCATGCCAGTCTCCTGATAAGCCTCCTGGTGCTTGCAGTTGTTATAGACGTAGTAGGTCTGTTCCTTACCGTCCTTGACGCCCCTGATGCGGCAGCCGATGCTGGTCTCGCCGTCATAGTTCTCGCCGAGGTCCTGAGGGTTAGGCAGTACGGCCTTGAGGAACTGCAGTGGAACGATCTTCACCTTGACGGTCTTGCCACTGCAGTCGGCAAGAGGAGCCTCGTATTCCATCTCGTCGATGCGTGACATGCCGAGGTTCTGGATACAGTCGAGATATGTCAGGTACTGCTGTCCGAAGGTCATCCAGAAGCGTGCCTGCTTGATGGTAGGATAGTTCTTGACGAGCGACTCGAGTTCCTCGTGGTGCATGAGGTATGACTCCCTCGGACCGATGTTAGGATAAGTCAGCGCCTTGTGAACCTCCAACGGCTCAGTCTCAATCCATTTGCCGTCCTTGTAGTAAAGTCCCTTCTGTGTTATCTCGCGTATGTTTATCTCAGGGTTGAAGTTGGTGGCGAAAGCCTTATGATGGTTTCCGGCATTGCAGTCAACGATGTCGAGGTAGTGAATCTCGTCGAAGTGATGCTTTGCAGCATAGGCTGTATATACACCAGACACACCCGGATCGAAGCCGCAGCCGAGGATGGCTGTCAGTCCGGCATCCTCAAAGCGCTGCTTGTAAGCCCACTGCCATGAGTATTCGAAGTGAGCCTCGTCCTTAGGCTCGTAGTTGGCGGTGTCGAGGTAGTTGACGCCGCATGCCAGGCAGGCATCCATTATGGTAAGGTCCTGATATGGCAGTGCGAGGTTTACGCACAGCTCAGGCTTGAAACTGTTGAAGAGAGCCTTGAGCTGCTCCACGTCGTCGGCATCCACCTGTGCCGTGCTTATCTTGATATTCTTGCCAATGCCCTTAGCCTTGATAGCTTCCGCGATGGCATCGCATTTCTCCTTGCGACGACTTGCTATCATGAAGTCGGTGAAAACATCATCGTTCTGTGCAATCTTATGTGCTGCCACGGTGGCTACACCACCTGCACCTATCATCAGTATTCTTGCCATAGTATGAATTGCTGGTTGAAAAAACTTATACTTAATATGATTGTTATATGCTATGCACTATTTCTTTGCGTCCTGCTTGTTTTGCGCCTTGGTAGCCTCTGCGTTGGCTTTCAGGGCATTCTCCTTTCGGTGGAAGCCTATGCGGGTGCCGTGTGAGAGAAGAATGAGTGAATCGTTGTCCATGTAGAGGAATTCGAGTGTGTCGAGTGAAACCTTTGGTTTTTGTGGTGTCTCACCGTCCTTCAGCGGCATCATGAACTTACCCGATACGAGTATTAGCTTGCCATTCAGCGTGTACCACTCTTGATAGTTTTTCACTTCAGGGTATTGCACAGGAGAATCGTCTTCCAGGGTGTTGGAGCGCATTATTCTTCCCACCGCCTGCGCTTTATGGCTGCGCTTCAGTGTGAAACCATATTCGCGTGGTATGAAGTAGGCGTTTTTAACGGAGTCGGGCATGTTGTCCATCATGCGTTTCTGCATGCGTCGGCTCATGTTCTGAAGTTCTTTCATTACAGGCATTACGGGATATGTCCATGTACCCTTCAACTGGTCAAGGTTGATAACGAACGTGGCCTCAGTCGTATCCTCCGGATTTACCATTATACCAACCCAGTCGCCTATCTGTGGGGAACCTATCACCTTACCCTCGCGCTTGGCCTCGATGCAACTGAATGTGATGGGGTCACCATCAAATGGCCATAATACTATGACGGAGTCAGAAGAACCGTCGCACGACAGGCCGTAAAGCATTGAGTCTCCCTTGATTTCAACAAGATTCTCGGGCATCATCGGGGTTTCGTCTGCTTCTGTTGTTTTTTTCTTCTTGCATCCACCAAGAGCAATGAGTGTTGCGAAAAGAAAGAGTGTGATATATATGGTTTTATTGTGCATTCAGTACTGTTGTTATTGTTGTCAATGCAAAGTTACACATTTTTTCTGATACCTCCAAACGCTATCTGTTCTTTTATGATTTCTTTGCATAAAAAAAGGAGCGATTATCAGTGTAAGAAACACATGATAAATCGCTCCGATTTTATGGTTGTATATTTCTACGCTATGAAAGTTGTTGTTTTACGTCGTAAAGTGATGTTTTTTACAACGCAAAAGCTGTTGAGTCGTTTTAGAAATTTGCAACGTGTTATTTTAGATGGGCGTTGCTACTCTGTGTGATAAAGGGGACTATGATCTGTCTTCGGCCCAGGCAGTATACCAATTTGTCAGTTCCTGCATGTTTTGTAATACGATGTCAGCACCTGCCTCATGAAGCATCTCGTCAGGAAGCGGACCGGTGTTTACGGCTACGGTGAAGCACCTGGCGGCATGGGCAGCCATTACGCCGAGCGGTGCGTTCTCTACTACCATGGTCTGCCATGGCTGCAACTCGTTGTCGGGGAGTGTCAACCCTTCCCGTAGCAATACCTGTGTGGCTTTGTGCATCCCCATCAGGTATGGGTCAGGCATAGGTTTGCCTTGTTTTACGTCTTTTGCGCACACCATGATGTCGGGGCATACCAAGCCGTCGAAATCTGTGAGTATCCTGTTGAGCAGCGATTGCTGTCCGCTGCCAGTGACGATGCCAATCTTAAGACCATGTTGGTGCAGTTGCTGTTGCAGTTCATGCACGTTAGGTATGAGTGGCGCGTTACCGCAGGCGGAATAGTGTTCGGACTTTACCCTGTACATATCTTCTGCCTCCTCGTCGCTCACGGCTTTTCCCCATTGCTTAAGTGTCACCCTCTTGATGGTTTCCACGCCGCGCATGCCTTCGTAACGGTAGGCATCGAGCGCAGACATGTCTATGCCGTATTCTGCCATTGTTTCGTGCCACGCCTTTGCATGGTTAGGCATTGAATCGTACAGCACACCGTCCATATCAAAAAGCACGGCTTTGGGGTCAAATACCTCAAAGCCGTGCCGCTCCTTGTATTGTTGTATCTCTTTTGTCATGTATATCTGTTTTCCTTTCGGACTTCACAGTCCGCTGTTTGTTTTCTTTTTTTGTTCACTCTGTCATAGGATGGGGGCATTCTACTATAGGAACCTATACTTACGATAGCGGAAGAAGTCGTTTATACCGTGGTCGTCAGTGTAGTAGAACAGTCGCCACAGACGTACGTGTGGTAGTTTGCCGGCACGTAGTTTTCCTATGAATCGGTATAGGGTGGGACAGCCGGACTTCAGTTCCCTGTCAAAGTCAATGAGTGGTTTTACATCCATCACCTTCATATTGAAAAGATAGAGCGAATATACATATTCGGCATATCCCTCTATACGTCTGCGCAGATACTCGTAAATGTCGGAATTGTCAGGAGTGGCGTTGTATGTAGATATCATGCTGCGCATTACCGTTAGGTTATGGTGCATGTTTCGTGACAGCGAAGAAAGGTCCATGGTCTGTCCGCTGCGACCTACCGTATAGTTGTATAAGTCAATGTTGAGATAGGTAAAAGACTTTACGGTAGTCATAGGTCGGTATATCCATTCCTGGTCGGTATATGATATCCCTTCCGTTTGGGTGTAGCCGATGTTGCGCAGGTTCTCCGTCTTATACGTCACGGCATGCATGGCCATGTGTGGCCCCAACTTTCCGAGCTCTCTTGTACAGAGCATGGATTGGGTGGGCACGTCAAACGTTTTGTGTTCCGTGCATCTTCCGTCATTGTCGCAGATGCAGTAGTTCGTCAGCACCAGGTCTGTGTCTATATTTAGCAGGTGATTGATGAGTTGACGGAGTGCCGTAGTGTTGAAGGTATCGTCAGCATCAAGCACTTTAATATATTTTCCTCGTGCCTCAGCCAGTCCTCTGTTGATGCAGGAACCGTAGTTGCCATTAGGCTTGTCAATAACGCAGAAAACCTCTGGGAACCTCGCTTCATATTCATGTGCTATTTCAGAACTATGGTCTGTAGCACCGTCAATGATAACCAGCACCTCCAGTTTTTTAGCTTCATCTTCCGGTACTATGAGACTATCCAGACATCTGCCTAATAGTCCCTCCATGTTGTATGTAGGAATGATGATAGTAAGAAGCTTGCTCGTATCCATTTACTTGTAGAAAGGAAGCATAGTTGTTAATTGATAGCGAAAACCTTTTTCGTAAGTGGAATGCGGCTGACTATCAGCGTAAACAAAATGACGAAGAAGAGCCTTAGCGGCAGTATCACGTACCAGTCGGTTGGTACATGGAGGTGCTCCCACATGAATGATGATTCCTCAAGAAAGTGGGCACATAGTATCGTCATGGAATTCTCACCGCACCATGATAATACAGAGTTTAAACAACAAGTCTTTTTCTCCAACATGCGTGAGAATCTATATACACACCAAGTAGCTCCACATGCGCCGGTAATGTCAAGAAGATAAATATCGTAGTGACAATTTGCCATTCCCATTCCAGAGAAGAGTAGGGCGGATATCCAACAAGTAGTGCCGATAACAGAGAATAGGGTCCGTCTCTCATGTACCCATGGCTGATTCTCTTTTAGTGCGTTGCCAAGCATGTAAAACATTATGGCAGACAGTCCGGTAAGTATTCCGAATGGCAGGTTGATGATGAAGTTGTCAATAACCGTGGCTGCCATTGCAATAACTGCGCTGGTAAGGAATCTATGTATTGCAGATAGCCTTGAGACGATATTGTATGTAACCCTGCACCAGAACATGGCAAGCAGAAACCATATCATGCCGATAGTAGGATAATCTCCCCATATAGGTGACGCATGATATTGCCCAGAGCCGAATAGCCCAGTTTGTAAGGTTCGCCACACCATTCCATAATTGTCATATTTTATTCCCAGTATAACGAACCAAAGTGTTAGCAGAAATACAGAGAAAACGTATGGAGTGAGTAGTCGTTTTGCATCTTTCCGTATATGCGTTCCTATGCTTGAAGGTTTAAACAAGAAACCACCTAAGATAAAGAACAGTGGCATGTGGAAAGAATAAATAAAGTGGTGCACGGTGGAGTGTGCAGGCAATCCTCCGGTATGTCCTATTATCACTAATAGAATACCGATGCCTTTTGCTATGTCAATAGCATTGTCACGAAATTGTGTTCCCATGGTGTAAATTGAATATAATGTGTAATAACCTTATTTGTATTTCAGAAACTCTTCTCTTATATTGTTATATTCGACCTTTTGGATGAAACCTGCAATAGTACCTTTTATGATAGTTCCGAATTTATTTATCCAAAATAGTTGCAAAACCATTTCATTGCATTAGTTATGCATCCATTGCTTTCTTCCATCCTGGCAAGACGCTTTCCCATGATGTTAACGACCTTAATATTTCTTTGTTGGATAGTGTCCTTCTTTTTAACTCTTCAAAATGTTCAATGGCAAATAAAGTGTTGCTATAAAGTTCTTCTTTGGAAGTTTTTATGTAGAAAACTTTGTTGCTGTCATATTCAGGGTAATCAAGCCAATCTGCAATTAGTACAACATTCTCGCAATATAAATGATCTTGCAGCGCACCACAAAATGCATCTGTAGTTTGGGTATTAATAACAATATCAGAGCATATACGTAGTGTTGCGAGTTCTTCTGGATTGAGAAATTTCTTTAATATGGTATATGTTACTCCAATCTGATCTAGTTTTTCTTTTATATCATGATAATATGGTTCGTTTAATTCATAAGTCATCGGAACGACGACGTTTATTCTTTCTTTTATATGTGATGGTAATTTTTGTAAGACCTCAATCATAATGTCGTGTTGTTGTTGTGGGATCCCGTTATATCCACATGTAATTGTAAGTTTTCTTGGAATCTTAATCCCCAAATTAGTAGAGATCGAGTATGCCTGTTCATAAGAGATATTGTCTATAAGGTCATAATTGGTATTGCCGAAATATACTCGGTACATCTTATTGTCAAATTTGCGATTGAATATATTGGATAATCGATTTAGCATTTTCTCAATGCCTCGTATGGAGTTTGCTTCTTTATATCCCCATTCGAGATTTAATATATTTTGGTCAGACGCCCTTAGAACTTCTGAACCCCATAGTGTTATATCGTATTTTATATGCCAATCTTTACATTTTTTTGCCCATATTATATTTTCAGCATTGAATGCGTGAATGTCAACTTTATCATATAATGAAAAAAGTATTCGCATTAAGTGAGGAGATAGTAAAGGTATTCCGAGTTTCCAGAATCTACGTGGTATTCGTGTCGCTAATTGTATAATTCTAACAATAAGAACAAATCGATAGGATATGTCAGAATTATGTGTAAAACTAAAATTTCGTACGCAAATCACATCATTATAAATGCCTGCTTCATGTAGCAGAAGTGACAAGTTTGTCATCATTCTTTTATGATGTGGATAAGGATATAGCAGAAGTACTCTCATTTGTTCTGTGCGTTTATAATTTTAAGATACTCATTCCACTCGCCCATGTCATGCCATGAATGTTCGCTTACAGGGAAACACCCAATTCTTCCTCCTTCTGATTTGATTTTTTCCATTAGGTGTGTGATGTGGTAGAATTCTCCTTGAGGTATTAAACCGATTAGTTCAGGATTAAGAATATAGACGCCTGTATTTATCATGTAAGTTTCTACTGGCTTTTCTTTTAAACCTGTCATAATACCATTATTGCCTGTTTCAACGACTCCATAAGGTATTGTCATGCTTTTTACAGCAGTGACGATAGTTAGGTCATTTTCGTTTTTTATATGGTAATCATATACTTCACGGTAATCTTGGTCTATTATAATATCACAATTAGACACAAAAAACGGTGTTGCTATTTTGTTCTTTAGTAATGAAACGCTTCCAATAGTTCCTAACGGTTTGTCTTCTTGAAAGAATTCTATGTCATATTTGTGTTCAAGTTGATTGAGATAATATTTCATCATATCAGCTTTGTAATTGACAGACATATAGAAATGATGACATCCTATATCCTCAAACTGATCCATGATGGTTTCTAATATGGTTTTATCTCCGATTGGAACTAAGGGCTTGGGAATTACATTGGTGATAGGTTTCAGTCGGGTACCCTTACCGCCTGCCATAATGACTACTGGAAGGTTAATCTTTTCTTGATAGTCTTTTTTATCGTCTATGAACAAGTCTTCCCAAAAGATGACATCTTCCAAATCATCGTTGTGATCAAGTATAGGCATTAATTCTGCCCTGACTTCAATCATCCATTCTTTTATATGTTTAATATCATCTTCTTTGTGTGCATATTTCTTATTTGTATGGTCTAATATTTCCTTTATGGGCATATCGAATGTTTTGTTTGCAATGATGGCACGTTGCAGATCTCCATTCGTGATCATACCCAAAAAGGAATCCCCATCATAAACTAGTAACGACTTAATTCTTGCATCATCCATGAACTTCATCGTTTGAATGATACTTTTGTCAGCTTCAATTATTCGTGATGATATTCTTTCCGTAAACATATTTATTACTTAGGTATGTATATGAGCAGGGTTACCAAAGTATAATCCTTGTTTTGTTATAGAATTTTTTACAAATGAACCAGCACTGATAATGATATCATTTCCAACAACTGCGTTATTTGCTAAAACGCTTTGACTACCAATAAAAACATTTTCTCCGACGGCGCATCCTCCATTTACAATCGCTCCTGTAGATATGTGACAATGGTCCCCAATTGTAGAATCATGTTCAATGCATGCAAATGAGTTAATAATAACATTTTTGCCCACTTTCGCCCTTGCATTTACAAAGGCGTGATGCATTATTACCGTACCCTCGCTTATCGTAGCATACTTGGAAACATAGGCTGTTGAGGCAATAATTGTTGCAAGTTTGCCACCGACTTCTTTGATTCTATTATAGAGTTTTATGCGAGTAGCAGGATTCGTGATAAAGCCAACAGTAATGATAAACTCAGCTTTGTCAACGTATTTAGGGATGTCATCATCGGTGCCAATTACCTTGGTGGAGAGGATTTCCTTACCTATATTCTCTGGCATATCTAGTACACCAAGAATGCTATATCCTGCACTCTCTGCTGCTTCAATCACTGACTTACAGTGACCACCCCCTCCAACAAGAACTAAAGGTCTTATTATTCTTCGCATAAATCAGAAGTACGTACAGAACTAGGTATGTTCACGACTCTATCCGCAAATCTGATAGTATTTTTTAATCCGTCATTCTCACTGCCCCCAAACATGGGCAGACGGTTCATCAGCTCCCAAATGGGACGTGTCATCACACCATTGTCATTTGTTTGTGTTAGAAATTCAATCTGTGCTTCTTTGTCTTTTAGGATCACAACATTGAGCCAGTAGTTTGAGAATGTGTCAGGAGAGTCAACAAAGAACTCAATATCTGGCACATTTTTGAAATATTCTTCATATTCTGCAGCAACCTTGCGCTTGCTAGCAATATACTTATCAAGATTTTCCAACTGGGCACAACCGAGGGCAGCATTGATATTAGGCATACGGTAGTTGTATCCAATATGGTCATGACGGAACTCCCAACGATGAGGAATCTTTGCCTGAGTGGTGATATGCTTGGCATAAGCGCCAAACTCCTCGTCGTTGAAAAGCATCATGCCGCCGCCACCAGTGGTGATGGTTTTATTTCCATTAAAGCTAATGGCACCAATCTTACCAAAGGTACCTGTATGCTTGCCTCTGTACGTAGAGCCAATACTCTCAGCGGCATCCTCTACCAATTCGATATGCCATTCCTTACAAAGTGCAGCAATATCCTCGATGCGTACAGGATGACCAAAGGTGTGCATCGGGACACATGCCTTTATTCTGCAACCAGTTTTCTTGTTGTAACAAGCATACTCATCTTCTTGATAAGCGAGATCAAGACTCTTATCAAACTCATTGATTCGGGTGTTCTTGCGCACTTCAGCGTTCTTTTGTAACCACTCCTTCATTGCATCAGGAGAAAGCCCCATAGTGTCATTATCGACATCGATGAATACAGGGTGGGCTCCTATATAGCTGAGTGCATTACATGTGGCAATAAAGGTGAGGGCCTGAGTAAGCACTTCGTCACCTTGTTTCACACCAACGAGCAACAAACTCATGTGGAGTGCATTGGTCCCGCTAACACATACAACAGCACGCTTGGCGCCTGTGTATTTTGCCATGTTCTCCTCAAAACGGTCGACGAACTTACCTACAGAAGATACAAATGTGGTATCAATACACTCGTTCAGATATTTCTTCTCATTTCCCACAAACACAGGCACGGACAATGGCACAAAATCTTGTGTTCCATATAAATCGTGGATAAAATCTATTATCTTCTTGTATGACATATTTTCTCCTATTAACTTGCCATGATTAAAAGAAAGATTTAAATGTATCTATAAGATTCCTTGTTTGTGGATGTGTATTCAAGAAACGATATGTGTAAAATAATAAATAATGATGTTCAAGTTGTCGTTTCTTGTAATTATCCCAACCAATGTGTTTCCAATAGTTACTATCAGTGTTATCAAGTATGTCAAGGATATATTTATATCTATGACGATAGTGATTTTTGAAATTTAAATCAAGAATTCTTTTTAGTCTCTTTACCAATTGAATATTAGTCGCTTCTTGAAGATAAAATTCTTTGTCTTTAAAAAAGGTCACATTAAGTAAAGATGCATTTATCAATTGCAGTTGCATTTCCCAACTAGATGAAAATAAATTTACATATGATTTGTCGTTAGTTCGATTATAGTGATAAGTAATGGCATCACACGTTGTAACTTTCTTTGAATAATATACTAATTTTGGAGTTGTCATTAAATCTTCTCCTGCATCTATACCCTCAATGCATTTTATATTATTATTAAGATAAACAGATTTGCGAATGAGTCTATTCCAAATAGCTACAACAGAACAGAATTCCAACATATTTTTCAATGTTTCCTCCCTATTCTTTCCTTTTAGTGTAGTTATAACTTCAGAGATGACTTCACGACCATTCTTAATTTCATGTTTATAAAAGGATCCGGTAACAATATCAGCATCTGTCTTCATCTGTTCTTTTACAAACGATTCTATGGCGTTTGGCTCAAGCCAATCGTCAGAATCCACATGAAAAACGAATTCTCCACAACAATTGGCTATTAACGTATTTCGTGTAGCTGCAAGTCCTAGGTTTTTTGTGTGATGACAAATAGTAATGTGCTTCTTCTTAGGATATTTTTTTATAACTTCCTGTAGAATCAGAATGCTGTTGTCTGGTGAAGCATCATTAACAAATATATACTCCAAATTAGAATATGTCTGTTCAAACAAACTTTTTGCACATCTTTCGATGTATTTTTCTACTCCATATACTGGGACTAAGATGCTAACGAGAGGAAGATTTGAAGTCATGTTGTTATATATTGTTATAAAAAAAATTCAAGTTTCACAGACACAGACCTTAAATATAGAACTCTTTATATTCATCATAATAAAAATCAATCATTTTATTGCATTTGTTGTCTGATATGTTATTTGATATCAAATTGTTTACTTAACTTATTCCACATCCATAATATGGGAAGATCTATTGCCACCGAAGCAATGAATACTAAAACTAAGAATACAAATAAAACCAGAATGCATGTGACATTATTGAATGAAGCATATAAATATTGAACAGATATGTTAAACAATGGTCTGATATCAACTTGACTATGTATAAGGTAAACTGCAAATGAACCAGCAGCAAACAAATTGACAATCCTGCTGCTTTTCATATCTATTTTTGAGAAGAACAGTAGTAAATAAAGTCCTGCTATGATAGTAAACGGATTCGTATAAGCATAAACTATATTGAAAATATCAATACCTAAATAAAGGCCTGTCACTCCTAAAAAAGTATTTATGGTTATGCTCCCTGTAAATACCATCAAATCACACTTTTTATTCAAGTTGAATAATCTGAATAGTCTATGTGGCGTCTCTAATTGTTTGATTGTACAGTGTACATACTGAGCTAACAAGTATAGACCTACAAACGACAAAGGACCATATCCGTTAACAAAAAATCGATTAGCGCCTCCAAACCATCCGTACGTACTTTGGAAAACGAGGAAACCAATAAGAACATTGCGTTGCAACCTTTCAGACGAATTCTTAACGTATGTGTTTAGTATTGGTGCAAAAATCATTAAAACAATGTAAGCTTTGACAAACCAGTCCCATTTCGTGAATGCAAATACTTCTAAAACATTCTTTACTGAAAGTTGCGTATTTCCTGTGAAGAGCATAAGTAAAAAAATCCCCCCCCACAATGTCAGGATCTGGAAGAAAAACAAATAAAAACTCTTCGCTCTTGTATTAATAAGAAACCATCCAGAAATCAAGACAAAAATGTCTACCCCTACTATTCCAAATGATTCAAAGAAACATCTTGTGATAGTGGTAATAGCGTTGGAAAACAACTCTTCTGTAGTTGGGTGTGGAGGTATAACCATATTAGCATGAATTACAAGTATCATAAACATTGCAATTATGCGAAGCAACTCGATGTTAGATTGTCTATTTTTTTCCATTTTCACATCTTCTGGTCGAGGTTCTTGCCTTTCTCTTTATGCTCAAAGTTTGGGATAAACTTACGGATAGCTTCAACTACCTGAGCCTTGGTAAAGTCATCTTTCTTGAAGAGACCTTCCAATTTTTCAAAGAAAGAATCAAGTTCCTTCATATCATGTCGAACGGTTTGTTCTACTACACCTAATGCTTGGAAACGTTGCATATCAATTTTTTCTCCAGGAACATAAAACTCTTCGTATGCTTTTTCACCAGTTGTGTCACTTTGAAAATATACTACGGGGTAACAGTTGCTATCGTATGACATATTGTTTGCATATCGTCTCGCTTCATTATCTGTAGCACATTGCTTCTTATGAACTCCTATGGCTTTTAAGAAATCATCGCAAATGGAGGAAAATGTTAACATTTGTTCTTGTCCTAATTTCGGAAAGAAAACTTCTCCGCCTCTACCAAGTATGCATGCTAACATACAGATTTGTCCTGCTTCCTCTGGAGAAACGAAATATCGTTTTACGTCAGAAGGGGCGGCTAAAGGTTGTTTCTTTTGTATACGATGCAACCAACCATCTGGTAGCGAACCATTACTGAACGCAACATTGGCAAAGCGTGCTGTCGTAACCTTGAAATATTTATTGTATGCCATAACCAAATCTTCCATGATGCGTTTCGAGGCTCCCATGATATTCACAGGATTAGCAGCTTTATCTGTGCTTACACAGAAGAAATGTTTAGGAGGATAAATCTTTAAAAGATCCATCAATTTCTTGGCTTTTATGTCATTGTTTTCTATTAATGCTTGTACGCTATAGCGATCCTTTTCAGATCTTACATGCTTGTGCGCAGAGAAATTGGCCACAATGTCAAAACCATTTTCTTCACGGAGAATTCTCTCAAAGATAGGGTCTGCGAAATTTAGGGTGTAACAACGAAATTCTTCTGGTACGTACATGCCCTCAGTGCTACGTACATCTCTGACAAGCTCTGCAAGTCCATTTTCGTTGAGGTCCACCACTACCATACTTTTTGGCTCAAATTGTAGGATTGCTTTGATGAAACTAGAACCTATAGAGCCAGCACCTCCTATAACACAAATGCTTTTGTCTTTTATTTCTTGTGACAACTCCACCTTGTTTGCTTCTATGTCAGAAGCGAACATACTGGTTGGACGTTTGGTTATATATGTTGATATGAATTGGCCAAGATTAAACATGAATTGAATTAAAAATGAAGAGTTCTTTAATAATGAATTATTTAGAGTTTTATTTGCTGAATAATGTTTAATTTAACTGAAACATCAATAACTATATTCGTGTTTCGGATTATTACTGTTCGCTAAATATACTTTTGAGTTGAACTATACTGATTTTGGCAACAGCCACCCTTTTAAGAGAAGTCAACTGGTGTCCGCTAAAAGTTCGCTCTCTACATGGCATAAGTTTCACTACGAATGGCTGTATTAGCCATTTTGAGGTGCGCTCTGTCACTTCGCGTCCATAATATGGCAGCACACGGCTGGCCGAGGAATTAGCAGTTACTGAAAGTACTAAAGATTTTTATCGGATACAAATAATTTCAGAAACTCTTCTCTTATATTGTTATATTCGACCTTTTGGAAGAAACCAGCAATAGTACCTTTTATGATAGCAACAAAGTTTTGTAATTTGTTTTTCTCATATCTTTCAACAGTATAGAGTTTGAAACCAATTTCTTTTAGTTGTTCCCACAAACCTATATGTTTATACTTTCTTGCCATATAAATTCTGTTCCTTACAGAATAGTAATAGCGTATAGGCTTGTGATTCATCACCTGCATTTGATGATGACGAACCATAACAAGACGAGTACCATGACCAAGTTCATGAATTAATTTTGTTTTGTATGTTTTCATGATCTTGTAACCTGCCTTGCGCATTGACTCACAAATATCCCAATCAACATAATCAATAAACATTCCATTGTCAAATCCTCCGCAATCTTTCCATGCTTTAACGTTGGTGAATGCAGCAGATGTTATAACCCAGTCGGTTTCAAAGGTTTCATGTTCGATACCCCAGCTCTCATCTATCTGATATCCTCTGTCATGAATCCAACAACCTAAGATTCCGATTTTGTCATTTGCGATGGAACGATATACATCAACCATTCCTGGTCTGGCAACTGAATCTTGATCAAGCGTTAGTACCCAGTCGAAACCATGAGTGTAAGCATATCCGCATATTTGATTAAGAGCATAGGCAATTCCCATGTTTTTTTCATTGCGAATGTATGTAATATGGTCAAATGTCTCTAAGATGTTGTTATATAATGATTCTGCAGAACCATTGTCAACGATTACGATGCTATCCACTTGAGGAATTATTGCCTCAATGTTTTCTTGTAATCTTTGTGTATTGGGATTATATAGAACAATTCCTGCAAGAATGATTGAATTCCTTTCCATTATCATTTATTTAAGCGGGTTGACAAATATTATATTATTCAGATATTCAATGTTCAAATGGTATGTATTATGCACTTTTTTTGTTAAATAATTATGCATTAGTGCTATCTTGTCAACGCTCCATCCCGAAGACAACGCATATGCCTGATTGTTTGGTTTCATATTTATAAAGTAATCTTTTCCTACGTATTTGTATTCGGAAAGATTCATTACTGCACAGATAGAGTAGAAGACATCGCTGGTGCCAATATTAATCACATTCTCGTCAATTAATTCATCAAGATAATATCCAAAATATTTTCTTTTAATTAAACTCGCACACCCACAGTGTGCCTTTGTGCCAAAAACGAGTACTCTATTTCCTGATAAAGGATTGTTGGGGAATTCTTTATGCTTGTTAATGAACGTTTCTATTAGATCTTTTGGGTAGATGAAATCATCATCTATACAAATAATGGCTGCATCAGGGTATTTGCCCATTGTGGGAATGAATTTTTTGAATGCTTTGTCATTTCGTTCAGACCAAATGATTTCTATAGTGTTATTATTTATGTATGACTGTAGATTTCTGGGTAGGTCTTGTTCTTTATTAGGAAATTCCAACAAAGATAGATTTAATACTATCTTGTCAGGTTTGACTGTGTTCTTAATTATACTATCAATTACTGCAGCAACATTACCAATACGTTTTTTCCAACTAGTCATGGAGATGATCACCAATTCCTTGTTGTTAGGTTCGCTATGTAATAGATTGTATTTCTTTTTTCTTATTTGTAAGTATAATGTACAACAATGTCTATTTATAAATCGACAAAAATTCTTTAGCATAAGATGAATAAAAAAAAACGAAAATTAGATGTTTTTAAAGAGATCTGCTAATTTGAAGTAATTCCATATTGCTTTTATCTGGATATCATTGCCTAGGTCTTCTTTGTTATGAGACCAAAGAGAATTTACTTGTAGACTTTCGTTACTCAGAAAGTCATTACCAATTGGATTATGGGTGAATGCTTTCACAACCTTTGTTCCATTAATTATTAGCATTGCGTTGAGCCATATATCATCTGCAGTTGGACAGAGTTTCATAAAGAGTTCTTCATTTCCAACTTGGGAATGCAGTAAGTGCGGTGGAAATAGTGCCCCACCCCCACTTGTAAGGAAGTTGTAGTGAGAAGGAAAAGCTTCATATTCACCCAAGTGCCAATCATTATATTTGGTTAACTTACCATCTTCATCAAATCTTATTTTTCGTATCCTGCAAGCTGAAACACATGAAGGATATTCCTTGTATGATTGTATTAGATGTTCAATAATATCAGGTTCATATATCAAGTCGTCATCAATGGTAATAATGCATGCCTCTGGGCATAATTGTAATGTAGGAATGATCTTCTTGTAAGAACGAATGTCTTTACAATATCTAACCTCTAATCCACGTTTTATTTGATTTTGTAGTACTATAGGTAAAGTTTTACCTTTGAATTCTTCTTCTGCAAGCCATAGTATAATCCTATTTGGTTTTACGGTACCTTGCATTATAGATTCTATGGTGAGATATACTTCGTGAATACGTTTGCTGTACGTTGTGAGCGATACTACGACTTCATGGTCGCATAAAGCGTCATTAGTGATTCCACTCTCAGTAGAAGACAATGCCAGGTGTTTCAATTCTGCAGAGCGTAATGCCAGACTCATTTCGGCAATTTGTGTCTGCAGTTTGTCTCTTGAATCCTCTACATAAAACTTCACTACATCTTCAACAGTTTTGTGTAAATGCAAGAAATCGGTTATTTTTTTTATAATAGACATATTATTTTTAACAGTGAAATTTATGCCATAAATTGAGCATTGTACATCCTATGGTGGAATCTTGTAAGGTGTTTCTTATGATGTTTATGTAGTATGCAAATTTTATAGATTTATATGCATGCTTTAGGGGCGCATCTTTCGTGAAATCTGGGAAGCAACGTGTTGTTTTATCATAATAAGTTCTATAAATATCTTGCGTATAAGGATCGAATATTTTTTTTATATCCTTAGTGTAGTTTAGAAAATCATGGAACAATTGTGTCGTTGAATAGAAGATGAAATTTTTATCAATGTTTTCATAATTCTTCGCATATTCAGCGAATATCACGGCCACGCGTAGATTATCGCTAACATCATCAACCGTATATGTCGAACATGTAATAGACTCCGAGTGCTTTACGTAATGATAAAACGGTTGGCAAATGGAGTGGATTGTTGGATTGTGCGATAAATATTGCAACAAAAAACATTGATCTTCAGAACGTTTTATTCCTTCAGGAAATTCACAATTGTATTTTTTAATCCTTTCGTTGGAGAATAAATACAGCCAAGCATTATGTCTGTATATCCCAGAAAGAATAAAGTCTGTGGATGAGGTGGTGTTTATATGTTGAGGGGTGAATTCTTTCTGATAGTTGTTGTTTTCAAGATAGTTTCCCCATATGTATAGTTCTGCTTTATTTTTTTTTATTGTCATAGAAACGACTTCAAGCCAATTCTTTTCCACGTAATCGTCAGAGTCAATAAAAGCAATCCATTCTCCTTGGGCATGCTTTATTCCGATGTTGCGTGCTTTTGACACTCCACTATCAGGAATATGATATACTGTTATATTATTGTGTATGTCAGCGTATTTATCGCATATTTTTTCAGAACCGTCAGAACTACCATCATCAATTAATATTATCTCAAAATCATAGAATGTTTGAGAAACGATACTGTCAAGACATTTACATAGAAATTCTTTTGTATTATGTATGGGAATAATTATAGAGAATTGCATTTACGAATAGTAATATTTTTGATGTATATTTTCATTTTCTTCAGAAAAGACATAAAATCAATATAATAACATAATAAACGAAAAGTTAACCCTTTGTGCTTGATGATATCTTTCACTTGAAATGCGTAGTAAGGATTATATTCCACATACTCTTCATGTTCTTTAATTAATCGTGTTACGTGAGTTGGAATTTGTTCTGAAAATAATATTGCATTCTCTTTTTTCATAAGTTCAATAGATGTAGCGCTAATACCAGTTCCATCAAATTTACAGACAATGTGGTCGATGTGTTTGAATTCAATATTTTTCAAAGAGAGTTCTATCCATTTTGCATAATCTGCACAGATCCTGTATTTTTCATTAAATCCGTTTTCTATTAGCAATGTTTTTTTCACGAACATAGCTTGATGACACAAGCATTTATGATATAGATAATAAATGTCAAGTATGTCAGGGAACCTTTCTATATAGGTGTTTTTGCCAATACGTAAAGTGTCTCCGTATAAAACTCCTGCGCTATAGGTTACATTAAATATTTTTGCCAATGTGTGTGGGGCATAGAATTCGTCTCCGGAGTTCATGCAGTTTATGTATTTACCATTGCAGTGCTTGATGCCTTTATTCATGGCATTGTATATTCCTTTGTCAGGCTCACTGCACCAATAGGATAGGGGATTGAAGTCAGAGGCTGCGAGTTTGTTTGCGGTTTCTTCGATCAGTTCCTTTGATCCATCCGTACTGCCACCGTCAATGATTATCCATTCAAAGTCGTGCCATGTCTGAGAGAGTACGGAGTCAATGGTCTTGCGTAGTCCCTCAAGATTGTTATAGTTTATTGTTACTATTGAAAGTGTCATTTTAACGGAATGTTTTTAATATCCACGTCCCCAACGCATGGAGCCCCATGTACCGTTGTTTTTCTTATATCGGAATGATTTGCGTTTGCGCTCATAATACTGAAATTTATCCAAGAGACTTATTACGTTCTCTTTATGCTCTATTGTATGACTGGTGTCCGGAGTGCCTATTATGGAGATAGTGTCATAACGTATCTCCAGATGTTCAAGCCTGAATAATTTTATGTATGCAGCAGAGGCATCTATTATGTTCTTGCTTTTTTCAAGGGTTATCGCCTCGTCAGGTGCCCCCCAC
>JAEEGF012309587.1_pt1 | contig 20800 bp, 16 predicted proteins | sample 9134171 | NCBI WGS metagenome assembly JAEEGF01 (sample SAMN16246542, study PRJNA631951) | gut metagenome | biome: gut microbiome; feature: rumen; material: AP-attached | host: Bos | place: Iran: Karaj | collected 2018-10
AGTTCAAGAAAGATTGTTGAACTTACTTTTAAGAAGCGCGATAATCGTGTTTTGAAGATCTGGTATGAGCAAATTGATGACAATGCCATCAATGTCTTGGACAACCTGGAATGGGATTCTGATAAAATTCAATTCTGATAAGATAAATCCCCCATATGGAATTCATTTGGAAGCCTTGATGTCCCCTAATAAATAAAAATATGCCTCTCATCGGTATGACAAGAAGAGTTGGTTGCGATTTAACAGCAGTGTCACCACCCATCAACTATATATAGATACCGATTCCCACCTCAATCCTCAAACCTCAAATAGTGTGGGGAGGCCTGGTTTTCACCAAGACCTCCCCACTGTCATGCGAAAGTATATATAAGTTAGAAAAAACGGATTCTGTGTTGGTTGAATGTAAGTTGAAAGTTAGTTGAATATCAGTCGAATGTTAGTTGAAAGTTAGTTGAGTGTTCTTTTTGTGTCGGTTGAGGACCGTTATGAGAGTTCGGTGAAGTTGATGGGCAGGGTGTATTTCATCTTTACCGGACGGCCGTTCTGCCTGGCGGGAATCCATTTGGGCATCGACTCTACCTTGCTCACCACCTCCTCGTCGAGGATGGAGTTGACGGAGTTCTTCACTTTGACATTGCTGATGGTGCCGTCGTCATTCACATCGAAGGTGACCACTACCTTTCCCTCGACGCCGGTCACTTCTGCCAGTACAGGATAGGTGATGTTTTCCTCAATCCAACTCAGCAGGGCTTCCTCGCCACCCACAAACTGTGCTTCTTGCTCTTGGGGCTGAATCTTGAATCCGTGGCGGTTCATCCAGGGGTTGCCGAATCCGGGACGGAAGCCCCAGGCGGTTTGCTTCTTCCATTTCTTGTCGTTCTTCTTCATCTGCTTCTCCCAGAAATCCTTCTGCATTTTCATGAAATGGCTCTTGGCGGCAGAGTCGAGGTTCTCGAAATGAGGTCTCATCATCATTCTGCGATGATTGTTCTGTGCGATGGCGACATTGGCGGTAAGCACACACATGATTGCGATGGCAAGTAACTTTTTCATAATGCTGTATTTTTAGTTGTTTATTTTTGTTGTTTTGGTTGTTCTTTGTTTTTACACTTGCAAAGTTAATGTGAGAATGTTCCGACTCAAAATGGTTTTCGATGAGTTCCTATGATTTTTTCGACGAAATTCTGCAATCTGCTCATCATTTGTTTTGAGAATCGATATTTTTGCCTAACTTTGACGTGTCCAAACTCGGTCTCCGTTGGGGCGGATTTGCTATCCGGCCGCATTGAGTATAAGCATTTGCCATGCGATTTTCCCAAATCATTTGTCTAAACTCCCAAACTCCTAAACTCCAAATAATAATATGATTGCCTCAGAACTGTCTTTCCAGATACGCCGCACAATGGGAATCGAACCCACCGCCGAGCAGGCGGTGGCGATTGACACCTTCGCCCAGTATGCCGCCGATACTGATGACCATGCCGTGATGGTGCTCACAGGTGCTGCGGGTACGGGAAAGACCACCATTGCGAGTGCCATCGTGCGCACCATGGTGAAACTGCAGCAGCGGGTGATGCTCCTCGCCCCCACAGGCCGTGCTGCAAAAGTGTTCGCACTCAACAGCGGTCATGCGGCGTTCACCATCCACCGCAAAATCTATCGCCAGAAGTCATTCACGGGCGACATGAGCGGTTTCAACCTCAACGCCAACCTATTCCGAGACACGCTTTTTGTGGTGGATGAGGCTTCGATGGTGGCGAATGAGGGATTGGGAGAGGCCAATTTCGGCAGCGGACGCTTGCTCGATGACCTCGTGCAGTTTGTATATGGTGGTCAGAACTGCCGTTTGCTGCTGGTGGGCGACAGGGCCCAGTTGCCGCCGGTGGGAGAGGAGGAGTCGCCAGCCCTGCAACCAGACTATCTGGCAGGATACGGACTGAAACCCTATTGCGCGGACCTCACCGAGGTGCTGCGGCAAAGTCAGTTGTCGGGCATCCTTTACAATGCTACCGTCGTGCGCAACATGATTACCCATGATGAGGCAACTGCATTGCCCCGCATCCGTTTCTCCGGATTCGCCGATATCGTGATGGTGCCGGGTGGCGAACTGATAGAGCAACTCAGCAGCAGTTATAGTAAGGTGGGGGTGGATGAGACCATCGTCATCACGCGGTCGAACAAGCGTGCTAATATCTACAATCAGGGCATCCGTGGCAGTGTGCTCGGCCGCGAGGAGGAAATCTGTTCGGGCGACATGCTCATGGTGGTTCGCAACAATTACTACTGGGCAGAGAAGGAGAAAGTGCCATTGGAGTTCATTGCCAATGGCGACCGCGTCCGTGTGCAGAGGGCAAGGCGTATCAGGGAAATCTATGGTCTTCGGTTTGCCGACGTGATGCTGTCTTTTCCCGACTATGAGAATGTAGAACTGACCGCCACGGTAATTCTCGACTCACTCACTTCGGAAGCTCCCGCCCTCACCCGTGAGCAGAATGATGCGCTGTTCAACGGCGTTCTGGCGGATTATGAGGATATCCCGCTCAAGCATGACCGTATGGAGAAGGTGCGGACAGATATCCATTACAATGCCTTGCAGGTGAAATATGCCTACGCAGTCACCTGCCACAAAGCGCAGGGCGGACAATGGGAGCATGTTTATGTCGACCAGGGCTATATGACCGATGACATGCTCACCCCTGACTATATCCACTGGCTCTATACCGCATTTACAAGGGCTTCCTCCAAACTATTCTTGGTTAATTGGCCCAGCACGCAGACAGGTGAGTAGAATCAGGTCCGGCTTCCGTATTGGACCGAAAAAACGAAGTTGATTCCACCTCACAACCTTTATTTTTTTAGAAATAATGTATAAGAGTGAAATTTTTTACTTATATTTGCAACTTAGAAATAACCAAACCTAATCATAATGAAAAAACTATTTGCTATCTTTGTCCTGATGCTTTTGTCGTTGAGTGTCAGCGCACAGAATTATCACTTCGATGTGAACGGCGACAAGAATGTCACTGTTGCCGACGTGATGCTCGTGGTGCATAAGATTTTGGGCCATCAGTTCCCCGAAGGGTCGGCATTCTTCTGTCCCGACAATAAACATCCGCACATGATTGACCTCGGACTGCCCTCCGGCACGAAATGGTCGTGTTGCAACATAGGGGCTACCTCTCCCATCGAATATGGTGGTTATTATGCTTGGGGCGAGACGGACGAGAAAGATTGGTATAATTGGGGCACCTACATCTATTGCAATGGCTCTGGCGAAAGCGTGGATGACCTCGGTACCAACATCAGCAACACGAAGTACGATGTGGCTTATTGGAAAACGACAGGCAAATACTGCATGCCGACCATGGAGCAACTTAAAGAACTGTATGAAAATTGTACCTACGAAGTGACCACTGTCAGCGGGGTCAAAGGCATGCTGTTCACCGGATCGAATGAATCCAGCATCTTCCTGCCCCTCGGCGGATTCTATAGCTCAAACAGTGTTGAATATTTAAATAATTTGGGCCGGTATTGGTCGGATACCAAATATGACAATGATATTAAATGGTCGAAATATCTGGTTTTCGGCGAAGAAATGGACCCGTTCATCAGTTGGGAATATCGCTCCTATGGCCAAAATATCCGTCCCGTGGAGAACACCTCTTCCGGCCCCGGCACGACTGCTGGCTTTGGATTGGCCATGTCTGAAGTCAGCCTTCTGAAGGGCAGCAAGATGACGGTGCCCGTCACCAATGGCAGTGGTAACTACACGGTGAGCAGCAGTGCCTCCTCCGTGGCGACAGCCGAGGTGGACGGCACATCGGTCACCATCACCGCCATCAGTGAGGGCGAGGCAACCATCACAGTGACGGATACCAATAGCGGCCAGACGGCAGCCGTCGAAGTGACGGTTACAGAATCTGTTATGCCATCATACACCAACTGTCCAGACAATAACCACCCGCATCTCATTGACCTCGGTCTGCCGTCCGGCACAAAATGGGCGTGCTGCAACATTGATTCCCAACCTTCGAAGCAAAGACCGGCCAACTACGGAGGCTACTTCGCTTGGGGCGAGACGGAGGAGAAGGAAGTCTATGACCTGAGTACCTATAGATTTTTTGATGCCAGTACTAATACAAATGCCTATCTTGGCAACATCAGTGGCACAGAGTATGATGTGGCCCATGTGAGATGGGGTGAGGAATGGGTGATGCCTACCTATTATCAATTTCAGGAATTGGCTGCCAACTGTACAGCAGAATGGACGACTGTCAACGGCTTCAATGGTTATCAGTATACCAGTTCCAATGGTGCCAGCATCTTCCTGCCGGCTGCTGGCTATAAATATGAAAGTGAACTATATTCTTTAAACGAGGAATTAGTTTACATGACAGACTCGCGATACACCGAGGATGATTGGGAATATATTGTAGACTACTGGTGTGCTGAGAATGGAATTGCTGGTGACTTGGTACCTAAAGAATGGGGTTCCTCAGTTCGACCTGTTTACAATCCATCTGGTTATAGTCCGCTGGCCATTTATAATATTTATCATGATGAAGATCTTATACTATTAGTTGGTGAAGAAGCTGACAACTGGATATCTTCCGGAAGTGGCAGTTATTCAGTAACAAGCAGCAACACAAACGTGGCGACCGCAACCCTCAATGATAATTTTATCCATGTGACAGCAGTTGGTACAGGCACGGCGACCGTCATTGTCACCGACAACCGCAGCCGACAAACTGCTGCCTTCACGATGAGGGTGACGAGTCTCTGTCCTGACGACCATCACCCGCACCTCATCGACCTCGGTTTGCCGTCCGGTACGAAATGGGCCTGTTGCAACGTGGACACCGACCATCCAGAGAATCAAAGCCCGGGTAACCCCGGCGCCTATTACGCCTGGGGCGAGACAGCGACAAAGGATACCTATGACTGGAGCACCTACACCCACTGCAACGGCGATGAAGAATCCTGCCACGACCTCGGCAGCGACATCGCCGGCACTAATTACGACGTGGCGCATATGAAGTGGGGCGGCAATTGGAAGATGCCCTCTTCAGCCCAAATACAGGAACTGTTTGATAACTGCACATATGATTTTAAAACGGTCGATGGCTACTGGGGGTGGCTGTTCATCAGTTCCAATGGTCGCAGCATATTCTTGCCTATGGCGGGGTATTACATGGAAAGTGACCATACTATCGATTACTTCGACGGCCGCTATTGGTCATCGACTCAGCATCCATCGTACTCGTACGATGCATACAATCTCCGTGTTTCGGTTTACGATAACGATGGCCTTCGTTCAAACAACCGTTGCTATGGCCTCACGGTTCGCCCGATTGCCAAGTGAGAGCATGTGAAACTTAAACTTTTAAATTATAATGAAGATGAAGAAAACAATGATGGCGGCATTGGCCGCAGCAGTCCTCGTCTTGGCGGGCTGCATGGGAACAAACAGCGGTATTCTTTCTGGGGTTGACACCACAAGCGCATTGGGCAATATCATCGGCAGCGTGCTTGGTGTCAACAAGGTGAGCGAGGCCAATCTTGTAGGAACGTGGAAATACACCGCCCCGGGATGTGCTTTCACCAGCGACAACCTGTTGGCAAAGGCTGGCGGTGAGGTGGCCGCTCAGAAAATCAAGTCACAGTTGCTCCCGTATTATCAGTCATTGGGCATCGCTGCCGGAAACACCCTTTTCACCTTCAAGGAGGACAAGACTTTTTCTGGTAAACTGGCAGGGAAGTCGATCAGCGGCACTTACACCTATGACCCGCAGACGGGTGCCATCAATCTCAAGACACTGCTGCTCAGCATGAACGGCTATGTCACACTGACTACCAAAGGTATCAGCCTGCTCTTTGAGTCGCAGAAAATCCTGAGCGTGATGCAGACGCTCGGCGCCCTCAGCGGCAATTCCACCATCAGCACCATCGGCGAAATCTCAAAGAACTACGATGGTGTGCGCGTGGGATTCGAACTGTCACGCTGACCTCACTTGTCATTCAGGAAAAATGCTCCTCAGACTCAACTCTGACGGAGAATTTCATCTACAGCCCGGAGCAATGCGCCGGGCTCATTTGTTTTGATACGGACAGACCTGAGGCAACCGGCATGTTCCCCTGCCAGGGTGTCGCGCTCGCTGTCGCCTATCATATAGGAGCGGCTAAGGTCGATATTCCAGTCCTGGGCGGCTTGCAGCAGCATACCTGGAGCCGGTTTTCGGCACTCGCACTTGATTTTATATTCCTTGCGCTCCTCAGGATAACCGCTGTCGGGATGGTGTGGGCAATAGTAGATGGCGTTGATGTAGGCGTGCTCGCGGCCGAGCATCGTCTCGAGGGTGGCATGGATATGGTCGAGTTCCTCAATGCTGCAAAGGTTGCGTGCGATAACGGGCTGGTTGGTCACGATGATGGCGAGATAGTCGCTGCCATTGATATGGCGGATGGCTTCAGCGGCTCCTTCGATGAGGCGCAGTTGGCTGGCTTCGTGCAAGAGATGAACCTCCTCGGTGATGGTGCCGTCGCGGTCGAGAAAAATGGCGGGCCGGGAGTGGCTCCTGTTGCGGCGGGCAGGAATACCAGCGCGGACATCTGCGCAGACAGCCTCATAACGATCTGGTGTGCCCATATCCTTGATATACTCAAACGACACATAGCCAAAGAGCCGCATGCCGGCGGCAAGACACTTCGGAAGCACGTCCTTCTCAATGTGGCTTTTCACCCCTTTCTCAATCTTCGTCAGAATACGGGGAGAGAAAATGAACAGTGAGGCGTTGACCATGTTGTGGGTCACCAGTCCCTCGGGATGGGGCTTGATGCGCATTTGCGAGACCCGACCATCACCGCTGAGTTCTACGATGTCGGAGTCATAGGGGTGGTCATTCGGGTGTACAAACAGGGTGGCGTCGGCTTTGTGCCTGCGGTGAAAGGCCTGCATGGCATCCATGTCGATGTCGACGATGGTGTCGCCATACAGCACGAAGAAATCATCTGTCAGTTGTGCTTGCAGATAGGCTAAGGCTCCAGCAGTTCCAAGCGGTTGGGTCTCTTGAAAATAGTCAATATGTACGCCCCATTTTGAGCCATCGCCGAAATGATTACGGATGTGCTCTCCCAGATGACCGGTAATGAAAATAAACTCGGTATGTCTGTAGCGTTTGGCCATTTCCACTTCTCTCTCAATGATGGGCTTGCCCTCAACGGGAATCATCGCTTTGGGGATCTCGCTGTTGACAGAGGCGATGCGGGTGCCCTTCCCGCCTGCAATGATGACAATTTTCATGGCTTGTGGTATTTCTCTCCAAACAAGTTTTCTTCGACGATGCAGCAGATGATGTGTCCGATGAGTGTCTGGCATTCCTGGATGCGTGGGGTGGAGGTGCTTGGTATTTTCACCACGTAGTCCCATTGGTCCATCTGGCAAGGAGATGCGCCTACAAGGGCCACGGCGGTGACTCCCAGTTCGCGGCAGGTGTCAAGCGATTCCACCAGGTTGCGTGAATTGCCCGAGGTGGAGATGCCGATGAAAACGTCGCCTCGGCGCGCATTGGCCTGCAGTTGGCGTGAGAAGACATGCTCATAGCCATAGTCGTTGGCGATGGCGGTGATGATGGAGGTGTCGGTGGTCAGGGCGATGGAGGTGAGTGCTGGTCGGTCGAAATAGAATTTGCTGACCATCTCGCCGGCCATGTGCTGGGCATCAGCGGCGCTGCCGCCATTCCCGGCCCATATCACCTTGTTGCCTTTCTGATAGGCTTTGGTGCATAGTTCGGCGATTTGGGCAATGGTGGCTGTGGACTGTGGGCTGGAGAGCAGGGCTTCTTTCACTTCAACCGACTCTTTGATATGCTGTATGGTGGTTGCTTGGCTGTCCATTTTCTAAAAGTGTTGAATGTTGTCGGTGGGGTAGAGTTTCCATCCATGTGCGCCACTGTCACAGAAGGTGAATGGTATGACATGGCCGTCGAGGTGGGAGAGGGCTTGTTCCACATGCTTCTTTTTCTTCGGGTCGACGATGAACATGATGAAACCGCCGCCGCCGGCTCCTGATACTTTGCCGGCCTTTGCTCCGGCTTTTAGAGCAGTCTCCATGGCCTCTTCGATCATGGGGTTGCTGATCTGGTGTGCCATGCGCTTTTTGTTCTCCCATCCTTGGTGGAGGATGTGGGCCAATGTGTTGATGTCACCTTTGAGCAAGGCTTGCTTGGTGTCTATGGCTGTCTGCTTGATTTGGTGCATGGCTTCGACAGCCTGCTGGTTGCCTTTCTGGGCGTTTTTCTTTTGTTCGTCGATAATGGCGGCAGATGAGCGTGAGCGGCCGGTGAAGAAGAGCAGGGTGGACTCTTCCAGTTCATCGATGATCCATCTCTTGATTCGGAGGGGATTGACAATGACGGTGCCGTCTTGGTGGAATTCCATGTAGTTGAACCCGCCGAACGCTGCAGCGAACTGATCCTGCTTGCCACCGCTCAGTCTCAGGTCATTGCGTTCAATCTCGAAGGCAAGTTTGGCCACCTCATAGTCGCCCAAAGGCAGGTTCAGCCACTCCACAAAGGCTTTGAGTATGCATACCACCATGGTGGAGGAGGTGCCCAGTCCGGAGCCTGGGGGAACATCGTTCCATGTGGTGATGCGGAATGACAGCGGTGGAAAATGGTAGTCGGTCATCAGTCGGTTGTAGACTCCTTTGATGAGAGAGGCATTGCCGTCGATGGATAGTTGGGGGACTGAGGGATAAGTCTCTTCTGCATCTGAGTCGTAAGAGAGGATGTGGATGCATCCATCGGTGGTCTCCTCAATGGTGCAGTGGGCATATAGGTTGATGGTGGCATTGAGCACCAGCCCCCCATAGAGGTCGCAGTAAGGTGATACGTCAGTGCCTCCGCCGGCAAGTCCCAGCCGCATGGGGGCTTTACTTCTGATAGTCATGTTAGTTTTGTTTTTTGTGTTGGCAAATCTATAGTTTGTTCGCCAGTTGGATGAGTGTTTGGGCTGAGGCTTGCCATGAGAACCGGTTGACGTTTTGAAAGCCTCGCTCCCTCATCATATTTTTCTTTTTGTCTATATTGCGCATATAATTTTGGATGGTCCTTCGGATATCCTCCACATCCATTGGGTTGAAGTATTCTGCTGCATCGCCGCATACCTCGCGGAGGACAGGGATGTCGGAAGCCAGGACGGGACAACCACATTGCATCGCCTCTATCGGGGGAAGGCCGAATCCTTCGTAGAGGGAGGGAAAAATAAAGCAGTCTGCCTGGTGATAGAGCCGAATCAGTTCCTCATCGCTCACACGCCCCAGCATGCGCACATTTTCGGGCAATTTGTTCATCCCTTCCTGCTGACTGAATACACGGTTGGCATTGCCCACGATATAGAGCCGACAGTTGTCGATGCCTTCGAATGCTTTCACCAATCTCAGAAAATTCTTACGCGGGTCGAGTGAGGAAACGGTGAGGGCAAAGTGCTCTTCGGATGTCGCAGGGGAGGTGGGAGCATGGAACAGGTCTTGGTCCACGGCATTGTATGCCACGCTGATCTTATTGTCGCTCAGGAAAGGATAGAAGCGCAGGATCTCTCTTTTGGAGAACTCACTGACAGTGTTGATGTGGCGGGAGGTTCGCACCGCCAGCGGGGTCATCACCTTGTACCAATAATAATAGGAACGCGAGAACCAGGCGGGATTCTCCAGAAACGACAGGTCATGGATGGTCATCACCTTGGGGCGCACGAGGATGGAGCCCAGACCAGTAAAACTGAAGACCACAAAATGGCGTTTGGTGAGGAAGAAGAAGGGGAAGACACATTGTTCCCAGAAATGGGAGTTGCCATGCCCGAATCTGACCACATCCATTTGGCTGATGTCATAGCAACTCTGCAACTCTGCATGAGGACAGACAATGGTGAAGTCCTGCCCCAGGGCAACCATTGCCTTGCAAATATTCCAGGCATAGCGCTCCACGCCTGTCATCCGCTGGGTCAGAAAACGGCCATTAATATAAATATGTGGTGCGCCATGTTTAGAGTTCATGATAGATCTCACGCATTTTGCTGACAGCGATTTGGTCGGTGAACATCTCCTTCACCCGCTCATGGCTGGCTTCTGCCATCTGCTCACGCAACTCATCATTGGACAGCAACTCGTCGATGGCGGCAGCAAAAGCCTGTACGTCGCGAAGGGGTACTTCCTTGCCGGTCTCGTCTTTGGATGATACCCAGTTGACTCCCGAACCTTCCAAATGGAACACGACTGGCACGCAGCGGCAGTACATCGCCTCGGCAAGGGCAATGCCGAAAGCCTCGGCCTTGGTGTTGGAGGGGAAGGCAAAGACATCGGCTGCATGGGCGTGGCAGCGCAGTTCGTCGGCGGTCAGGCGACCGGTGAAAATGACGCGGGGCGACTTGGAAACGCTCTTCAGGTGGGCAGTGAGGGGACCTGTGCCGGAGATGATGATGCGGCAGTCGCTCTTGATGTATTTCTCTGCCTCGATGAGCAGGTCAATGCCCTTGTAGGGAATGTGCCGGCCAACGAAGAGCACCAGTTTCTTGTGCCCGTATTTCTTCTTGACTTTCTCGATGCGGCTGCGGTCGCCTTTCCGGAAGTCGAAGTCGGAGGTGATGACACCGTTCTGCACAATGCGTATCTTGTCCTTGTGCCGGTTGATGGGACTGGAGTGGTGCACGTAGTTGGGACTGGTGGCGAGGATGAGGTCGGCCCTCTTGAGGATGGCCTTCTCTATCGGCTTGACAAACATATACATCAGCCCCTTGGAGATGATGTCGGAATGCCAGTGCAGAATGAGTTTTGTCTCCGGCTTTATCGTCTTCAGCACAATGGGATATACGAAGGGATTGGGGCAGTGGACGTGCACGTAGTCGGGCTTATACTCATTCATGAGCCACTTCATCTCATTGAGGTAACCGAATGCCACATCCTGGTTCATGAGGGAGAAGTTGACCTTCACGCGGTGGACAATCACCGAGTCGATGGTCTCGACGCGGGTCTGACCGTCAGTGGCGAAGCACACCACGATGTTGCGGTATTCGGTCAGTCCCTCCGCCATCGACTTCACCAGGGTCTCGATGCCCCCCAAGTCAGGATAGTAGTATTTGGATACGTGTAGAATTGTCTTCATATCATTGTTTTATTTTTTCTTTCAGGAATTGGTGGATGATGGTGACCCAGTCATATTCTGCCAGTTGGCGTTGGTCAACAGTGGGATGGCTGTCGAGCACATGGAGGATGGCTCTCTTCCAGTCGGATGGGTCGTAGCCCTCCACGGTATAGGCGCCGTCTTTTCCCCGTGCCACCTCTATCATGGCAGTGTTGTGGGCGGTGACGACAGGACATCCGCAGTACAGGGCCTCGAGTTGCGGCATGCCGAAACCCTCCATCAGGGCGGCGGAGACAAAGCAGTCGGCGGTGTTGTAGAGCAGCGACAGTTCGTGATTGGTCACATAACCGCAGAAGATGACGGCGTCACGGGGATAGTCCGGGGCCTCGACAATTTCTCTAAGGTCGGAGTTCTTCCATCCTTTGCCTCCTACGACAACCAACTGTATGTGGTGCTCGCGGTAGAGTTCTGGCATCAGACGGAGGAGAAACGACAGATTTTTCCTTGGTTCCAACGAACCCACAAACAGGAGAAAGCGGTCGCGGATGCCGTATTTTTGGCGAACGGTGGCTCGCTCTTCCTCACTGAGGTGAAGGGGCCTGTATTGCTCATGGTCGGCTGCGTCGCCAACGAAGATGTCCTTGCAACGCCGTTTGGGGTAGTATTGCTCCACCTTGTCTGCCGTGTAGTGGGAATTGGTCCAGAGAATGTCAGCCTTGCGGACGGCTTGTCCGAAGAAGACGCTTGTGGCCAAACGGTTGGTCCATGCCATGGTATGGCTCATCTCTATGTTGACCACATCATGCACGGTGATGGCCTTCTTTGTGGAGGACGGGATGAACCATGGCAGATGGGGAACAGGTGCGTAGTAAAGGCCGATATGCAGTTTGCGGCAAAGATAGGGTACCAGCAACTGCATAATGACGATATTGGGCAGAAAGCGTGGGAATCGGGAGGAATAGTCCCGTAGGTGGAGATTGGCGGGAAGGGCAGGCAATTCGACAGACGGGTCCATCCCCTTCGGCAACACGACATGGAAAGTGTCGCCAGGCCGCTGCCGCACCCATTCCATGAGGGCACAGCAGAGGAAGGTGGTGATGCCGGCCGCATTGCGCGACCATACTCGTCCGTCAATCAGGATATTCATAATGCCTGTCTGTTTCCTTCTCGTTATGTTATTATATGCCTGTTTTTACAAACAGTTGTTTCATCATCGTCCATTTGTCAGCCAGTGACACGTGGGGGTTGAGCCATAGCGTCTGCCGAAGGACGGGATGTGCGAGGCGGTAGAGCCAATATTTCCATCTGGGGCGCGTCAGTTTGAAGTAGATGTATTCACTCTTTTGCTGACGGAGGCAGTCGCGCAGGAACTGTGATGTCTTGCCGTCGCGGCCACCCTCGCCCTCCAGGTGGATGATGCGTGGTCCGCGCATTACGATGTTGTCATATCCATGGAGGGCAAAGCGGTGCTCCATTTCCGTCTCCTCGCAGTACATGAAGAAAGCGGGATGGAAGGCTCCGCACTCATCGAGCACAGAGCGGGCCACCATGAGGTCGGCTCCCGTCACATAGTCCACTTTCATCCATCGCTTAGGAAGTGGAACCGCGCGTTGTTTGAAGCATCCCAATGCTTTCTTGATGGGCACGACAAGCAACTTGTCGATGTCATCGCGCATCCGTGGGAAGGCTCCGTAGGAGTGGATGGACTCTCCTCTTCTGTTTTCAAGCACGCAGCCCAATGCACCCAGTCTCCCTTCGTAGTGGATGGCGAAATCATACAGTTCGCCGATGGCGTTGTTGAGCAGCAGGGTGTCGGAGTTGAGAAAGAAGATGTATCTTCCCCTTGCCCTCTTCAGTCCCAGGTTGTTGGCTCGTCCAAAACCGAGGTTGCTGCCTGCATCCATCCAAACGAGACGTGGGTCGTTGCTCATCTGTTCTGCAGACCCATCTGTCGAACCGTTGTCGACGACGATGATCTCGTAGTTGATGCCTTTGGTATGGGCTTCTATGCTGTCGATGCATGGCCTGAGCACATGCAGTGTATTGTAGTTGACGATGACGATGGATACGTCTTTTACCTGTTCCATGCGCCTGTCGCCTGTCCGTTGATGAGTTTGCCGAACTGGATGCGGTTGACGACCAGCCCGGGTATGTTGACGAGGCACATGACGGCGACAAACCAGATGATGTCGTGCGACCAATGTGCCACGGTGTATGCGAGGGGGATGAAGATGATGGCTGCCGAGACGGTGAACACCTGCTGCAACCACAGTTTGCCGATGCCGTTGATGAAATAACTGTACCTCATGCTGTAGATGAGGATGAAGATATAGGCGGCCATGGCGATGCTCATACGGATGTCGATGCTCACATCGTCGCCTATCCACACGGAGTAGACAAAACCGGAGACGGCTACCATCAGGCACATGCCGATGAAGATGAGTATCGTCATGATGTTGAGTTTTTGGTTGGCCGACTGTATCCACTGCATGTCTCCCCGCTCATAGGCATCGGTTGTCGCATTCCAGAAGGGCATGCAGATGACGGTGAACACCACCAGCATCAGACTGAAATAGCGGTAGGTGATCTGGTAGGGGGTGACCATGGCTGGCGAGAAGAGTTTGGATATCAAAATGTTGGCCGACATGAACAGCACCACGCTCGAGATCTGCATGATGAAGAACTTGATGCCCATGCTCATCACTTCTTTGGCTTCCGACAGGTTGACGAGCCGCAGGCTGGGGCGCAACTGCGGGTAGCGGAAGTGGAAGGTGAAGGGGTAGGCGAGCACATAGACGATGAGTGGTGCTGCGGTGTTGACCAGTGCTATGTGCATGAGTGAGTGGCTTCCCGACAGGTAAACAGCGTATGTGCCGGCGAGGGCGAGGGTCTGACCAAGGGCGATGAGCAGGTTGCTCACGGCGGGCAACTGCAGTCCCATGTAGAAATTGCCTGTCAGTTTGAAAATGAATGTCGAGCAGACAAAGATGACGGTGACCATCAGCACGGTATCGAGGTCGCCCACTTCCAACTGCGACACATTGAGGAATCCGTAGGTGTCGCTCATCAGGATGATGGCGAGGAGCACCGCCATGGCCGGCAGCATGATGCAGGTGAGCATGGCAAAAGTGGAGGAGACCAGCGAGCGGGCGCGGGCGGTCTCGCCATGGGCGATGTGGGCGGCCAACTTGTTGCGCAGACCGTTGCCCAGACCGATGTCCATGTTGTCTATCCACAGGAGCAGACTGCTGATGGTGAGCCATACTCCGTTCTTGTAGTCGCCTAAACAGTGAAGTGTCACGGGCACCATGAGGAACACGACGACAGCCGACCATCCCTTGATCAGGAATGATACGAGGATGTTCTTACGCAGGAGCGACGAACGTTTTTGGCTGGTTTCATGGCCTGTCATGTTGCCGAATTCAGATTTTTAGGCAGAATGTGAGACACATCTTTTGATACCTATTTTATAATAATAACCACTTTAAATGGCAAATATTGTATGGCGGCTGCATAAAAGTGGCAAAGTGCGCTTTTTTGTCTTTTTTTCAGTGAGGAAATGTCTTCAAAACAATCAGGAGCAGGATGAGAGACCCTGCTCCTGATTGCAATTATCATGCTCACGGATATCGTCTAATATAATTCTCTGTATCTCTGAATCTTTGTGTTGAAAAGAAACGACAGCAGACTTACTCCTGGTTGATGATGTTGAGGAATTTCTTCCAGTCCTTGTGGAGGTTGTAGTTGGTGGCATAGCCTTTCTTCACATGGACAATGCCTTCTTTCATGGTGGTCTTGCCGAACGAACTGCCAGAGATCTTCACCGGTACGGCACTGTTGCAATAGATGTCCATCAGACTGTTGCACTTGTCAAAAGCGTTGCCGCCAATCTCCTTCAGGGCGAGAGGAAGGGTCAGCGAGGTGATGCTGGCACAACCCTCGAAGGCGCTGCTGCCGATTTTCTGCAGGGCGGTGGGGAGTTCAAGGTCCTTCAGGCTACTGCAGTTCTTGAACGCGCTGCTGGGAATCTCCTTGATGCTGTTGGGGAATTTCACGCTCATAAGACCGGCGCATCCCTCAAAGGCACTGCTGCCGAGGGAAGAGATGGAATTGCTCAGTTCGATGTTCTCGAGCGAGGTGCAACCGTTGAAGGCATCGTGCTCTATCTTGCTGATGGCATTCGACATCTCAACGGTCTTGAGACCGACACAGCCCCTGAACATGTTGTCTTCCACCGTGCTCACTCCTGCGGGGAAATGAAACTCGGTGAGATGGCCGCAACCCTTGAAGGCACTGCTGCCAAAACTGCTTACACCCGTAGGGATGTCGATGTATTCCAGACTGGCGCAGTTCTCAAACGCACTTGATCCGATTTTCTTGATGCCCGTGGGGATGGTCACGTGGCGGAGTTCGCTGCAACCCTCAAACATGCTGGTCGGAATCTCGGTCATGGCAGAGGGTATCTCGAAGTCTGCGAGAGACTTGCAGTCCTGGAAGATATCAGAACCCATCTTGCTGACGGCGTCGGACATGTTGACACGGGTCAGACTGGCACAACTCTTGAACAGGTCGTTGGGCAACTCCTTGATTCGTTCGGGAATGGTGACCTCTGTCAGACTGGAACAACCCTCAAATGCTGATGAGCCAATCTTGATGATGCAGTCGGGGATGGTGACGGATGTCAGTCCGGGGCATGCCTTGAAGGCTCCGGAGGCGATTTCCTCCACATACAGGGTGACGCTGTCGACGACAACCTTCTCGGGGATGACGATGTCACCGACGTATGGCTCCTGACCTTTCACCACCTGGGCGGTTTGCTTCTTCGCATTGATCGCGTAAGTGATGCCGTCGACGGTGGCTTTGTCTTTCTTCAGTTTGATGTCAATGGCTCCCGCTGTCGTGCAGAGTGAAAGAACGAACAGGGAGAGCAGGGCTTTTCTTAGTGCTTTCATATTCGAGTTGTTTTGATAAAGATTCATAATTATTTGATAACATTATGCAAAAATAGTGCTTTTTGCAAAACTGCGCAAATGTTGAGAGTTTTTTTTCGCCGATATTGTCATTGTTCGTTAAAACTGTTCCTTTTTTGATATATAATCGAAATTTTTGTCTGTTTTTTCTCCAATAAGTTGGTAACTTTGTAGCCAAATTTTATTTGGAGAAATGAAAAGGCTTATTATCAACTTCCTTCTCATCCATGTCTTTTTGGTGGGGTGGGGACAGACAAAGAAAGAAACAGTTTGGAATGAGGTCTTGGCAGGATACGCCAACACACCTGTGTTGAAAGTGACAAAAGTGGCGATGTACGGCGACCGTACGGAGTTGACGTTCCACATCGATTTTGTCAAGGGACAGTGGATACGTATCGCAAAGAATACGACGGTCAAGGCTGATGGAAAGGATTATGCGGTGAAGTCGGCAACGGTGCTCAAATTGGGCGAGCAGTACACGATGCCGGAGGACACGCTGAACTTTGTGCTGACTTTTGAACCGGTGCCTGCCACAACGGAGAAACTCGACTTGGTGGAGCCGGGTGGATGGTGTGTCATGAATATCCGTCGTGCGGACAGGTTGCCTGAAGGCATCGCCAACACCTATTGGCGTGACGAGGCTACTGGCGACTGGCTCATCGGCTTCGCACCTAAGCATGTCATATATGGCAATAGGGTGTGCGATATCGTCAGCCAGACGGAGAAGAAGGGCAGTTATTCGCTGACGCTTGACAATGGAACCACCATCAAGGTTGGCAAGATGAAAAAGAAACTGCGCACCATTGCTGTCGGTGACAACAAACCCATTGTGTGTAGCCCCATCACCACTGCTGCCCTGCCTGACTATCCGGCGAAAGACACACGGCGTGGTTTCGTAGACAATGGTTATCTTCCCACCGACAGCGTGACCATCATCGGCTGGCTGAAGGACATGCCGGAGCAGGAATGGAAGAAAGGACGCGAGTTCGGGTTGAGTTTTGAGAACATCATATCCAACAAAGAGGAGACTGCTTATACCAAGATGGACTCTCTGGGGCGCTTCTCTTTCAAAATGTCGTTGCTCAACGCTTCAGAAGTGTTTGTAGACTGGGGCCGCTCCACCGTCAATGCTTTCCTGGAACCGGGCAAGACTTATTTCTTGCTATGTGATTTCCTGACCGGCCAAAAATTGTGGATGGGCGATGACGTACGGGTGCAAAATGAGATTCTGTCACATCCACGCTCCAGGGGTGAGGCGGGGGTGCCATACGATAACCAGAACATTGACCTCATGGCCTACAAGGCACAGGCTGACAGCGCACGACTGTTGCAGGAGGAACATCTGAAGGCATTGCAACTCAGCCATCCCACCCTGTCACAACGCTACATCGATTACACGGCCGGCTACTATCGCATGGTTCAAGGACGCAACATGATGCAGGCGCGCTTCTGTAGGGAAGACCGCATCGTGCCTCAGGAATATATGGATTACGTCTGCCGGGAGTTCTGGCTGAAGGCACCAAAACCCTATACGCTCTACCGCGACTTCATCACGATGAATAACGATTACCTCAGCCAACTCATGACAGGTAAAAATGAGGACATCAATGCTGCAATAAATCGGTTGGAGAGGGAAGGAAAAGTCAGTCTGAGCGATGAGGAGAGAAAGGCCTTGGACGAACTCCCTGCTCTCACGAAAAAGGTTCAGGCCGAACTGCAGCAGACGAAGAACGAGGAGGAGATGAAGAGAGTCTTTGAGACTTACAATAATTCTGAGGTAGTAAAAATACTCAACACCATGTTGGGAAGATACCAGGACCTGATGAGCATGCAGGAGTTCCAACATCTGTTGAATGTCGTCGACTCCCTGGGTTGTGAAAGAGTGCTGCGCGACCTCATCCTCGCACAGCGCATTTACCAACAGATAGATGCCACCCGACAGCCTGTCAATCCTGCCGTCCTGGAGTTCGCCGGACAGCAGATTCAGACACCTGCCGCTCTTGACGCCATCAAGAACTTAAACGGCAAATATCTTGCTATCCAGCAGCGTGATATCTCTAAATCACAGAGTCTGAAATCTGCTGATGACGTGGCAGATATGAGCGACGGAGAGAAGATTCTCCGGAAAATCATCGAACCCTACAGAGGCAAACTGATTCTGCTCGATGTCTGGGGAACATGGTGCAGTCCTTGCAAGGAGGCTCTCTCACACTCTGCTGAGGAATACGAGCGGCTGAAAGATTTTGACATCGTGTTCCTGTATCTTGCCAATCGCTCTGATGATGCCTCATGGAAGAACGTCATCAAGGAATACAATCTCGTCGGCGACAACGTCGTCCACTACAACCTGCCCAGGGATCAGCAGAGTGCCGTGGAGCATTTCCTCAATGTCAGTGGCTTTCCCACCTACAAACTCATCGACCGCGACGGCACCATCCTCGATGTGAATGCTGATCCCCGCAATCTCGAAAGACTGGCAGGGATGTTGGAGCAGATGAAATAGCAGCAGAATCTCTTCTGTTTATCTGATAAAGTTCATGAACTGTGGCTTCTCGTCATGCTGGGGAGCGGTGTTGCCGTCGGCATGGATTTTCTGCAGCAGCCAGGCCATGTTGTTGGCAAGGGTGCGCATGGTCTGCATGCCCTCGGTATCGAGTTTCACCTCACCCTTGCCGGCTCCGTAGGCGATGTTCCAGTACTGGGAGGTGACAACAGGCATGCTCATCATCTCAAACATCATGTTCATCGTCTGGAGCGTGGCTGTAGCGCCTCCTCTGCGGCATACTGCCAATGCCGCGGCGGGTTTGTTCCTCACCAACTGTCCTGCCGAGAAGAACAGCCGCTGCATCAATGACAACACGCCGCCGTTGGGCTGTCCGTAATATACGGGAGTGCCCACGATGAGCGCATCCGATGTTGCCATCTTTTGGGTCACTTCACTGCATAGGTCATCATCAAAAATACATCCCTTCCCGCCATTTTGGTGGCAGCCACCACAGTTGATGCACATGCGGATGGGCTTTTTGCCTATCTGGATGATCTCGGTTTCCACACCGTGTTTCTGCAACTGTGCCTCAATCTCTTTCAGACAACAAAACGTGTTGCCGTCCGGTCTCGGACTGCCGTTGACCATCAGCACTTTCGTCTTGGCTGTGGGCTGAGGCGCCTGCGCCTGATCGGCCTCTGCCTCCAACAGTCCTGCCGATTCTGCTTTTGTCAGCATGGCCGACACAGGTGCCGTGATGGATGTACCCGCCGCTGCCAACGCTGTTTTCTTAAGGAAATCTCTTCTGTCCATATTCAATAAAATTTTTATTAATTCTGAATGCAAAAATAATGATTTTTGAATAATAATCAGTATATTTGAACCCAAAATCACTATTGTTTGTAAAGTATCACCAAAACAGTTGTTATGAAACAGAAAAGAATCCTCTACATGATCATGGCCGCTATGTTGCTGTCAGTGATTACTGTGGCTCAGAGCAAGAAGGGAAAACTGGCAAAAGCCAAAAACCTTGAAGTGTCGTTCAACTATCAGAAACAGGCTGGTCCCGGTTCCAACCAATATGCAGTCTGGATAGAGAACGAGAAGGGGGAGTTCGTAAAAACACTCTTCGTCACCTCTTACACGACAAAGGGCCGCGCCCGCGGTGGCGAGCAGGCCAAGCGTGGCTACATCGTGCGTCCCGCTTGTGTCCCTATATGGGTGAAGACCTCAAAGGCTGAGGAGAAAACCGATCAGCAGTTGGATGCCGTCACTGGCGCCACACCACAGAGCAGCGGCATACAGACCATCAAATGGGACTTTACCGACGAACAGGGAAAGACCGTGCCGAAAGGTAACTACAAGGTGAAGGTGGAGGCTACCCTGTTCTTCGACAGCGACATCACCTACACGGGTACCTTCTCCACCAAAGACAAACCCGGGGCCATCACTCTCACCTCAGAACTGACCAAGCCCGATGAGCAGCACAAGGACATGGTGACCGACGTGAAGGCCATTCTGAAATGATATGATGGCCTTCTCCGGGCCATCTAAAATCAAGGCATACTGTATTTTATCCGATCTGGATAATCTATTTTGGATAATAATTTGGAAGAGTGGATAAAAATGTACCAGAATCATCGGGACAGGTTTTTGATTCTTCTGCTCACCTGGGAGCGCGGGCGTCCCGCCCACTATTGATGCGGACGGGGACGTCCGCGCTCCCCGCTCCTGGATGAAACAAGAAATGACAGTTGGTGAATCGCGGGGTGCTGTGAATTGAATTCTTTTTATTGTCTTTCTTTTTGCAGATCGGAGCGAATGATGTATATTTGTAAAAAAATTGAATGCCAAGCAATTTGGCAGATCATGAGCCAAAGAATGAATACAAATATGAAAACGAATACGAAAACGGATCAAATTCTCCGACCCAGTGATTCACTACAGACAATAGAGAAAAAGCATGGGAGGGAATCAAAAACCTGTCCCTATGATTTCCCCAGACACCTGTAGTCAGCCAGGGCACCTCTAAAACGCATATTCCCACATCAGAAGAAATGCCTGAGGAGACACCCGTTTATACACAGGTTTCTTCCTCTTCTCCCTCCATTCGGAAGAAGAAGGGCGTGAAGATGGAAAGGGTTCCTCAGCAGCCAACCCCTCATTCGGAAGAGGAGACAGTCCTGTCCGACAGCATTCCCATTCTGCCGTCT
>JAEEGF010147582.1_pt1 | contig 20798 bp, 25 predicted proteins | sample 9134171 | NCBI WGS metagenome assembly JAEEGF01 (sample SAMN16246542, study PRJNA631951) | gut metagenome | biome: gut microbiome; feature: rumen; material: AP-attached | host: Bos | place: Iran: Karaj | collected 2018-10
AGCAGACTAAAGGTGATTTTGATGTAATTTTTGATTCAACAATGAAAGATATTGCTGCAGAGAATATGGAAATCTTTTCAACACTTACAGTTGCAAATACAAAGATTCCGATTTTTGAAGCTCTCACTCAATATGTTACAGATGACAGCCAGAGAGCAAACGTTGCGCGAGCACTTGTAGACAAGCTTACAAAGTTCAGTTTTGAAGAAGCTTTCAGCGAACATTACGACTTTTTTGCAAACATTTTTGAATATCTTATTCAGGACTACAACACTGCAGGTGGCGGAAAATATGCAGAGTATTACACTCCACATGCAATCGCTACAATTATGGCTCGTCTTCTTGTCGGTGATGCTTCTGATTTGCACAACATAGAATGTTATGACCCAAGTGCCGGAACAGGAACCCTTCTTATGGCTTTGGCTCATCAGATTGGAGAAGACCGCTGTACAATTTTCAGTCAGGATATAAGCCAGCGTTCAAATAAGATGCTCAAACTTAATCTGATTCTGAACAACCTTGTTTCAAGTCTTGATCATGCAATTCAGGGAGATACGCTTGTAAATCCTTATCATAAATCTGATGACGGAAAAGAACTGCGACAGTTTGATTATGTTGTATCTAATCCGCCGTTTAAGATGGACTTTAGTGATACAAGAGAAAAGATTGCCGCAATGCCTGCACGATTCTGGGCTGGAGTTCCCAATGTTCCAAAGACTAAAAAAGAAGGAATGGCAATTTACACATGTTTTATTCAGCATGTAATAAACTCAATTAAAGACAACGGAAAAGGCGCAATCGTAATTCCTACCGGTTTTATTACTGCAAAGTCTGGAATTGAAAACAAAATCCTTCACAAGATTGTTGATGACAAAATTGTCTGGGGCGTTGTTTCAATGCCGTCAAATGTATTTGCAAATACAGGAACTAACGTAAGCGTTCTTTTCTTTGATAAATCTAAAACAGCAGATAAAGTTATTCTTGTAGATGCATCAAAACTCGGAGAAGAATACAAGGATTCCAACGGTCTTAAAAAACGCCGACTTACTGATGAAGAAATTGAAAAGATTGTAAAGACATTCCGCAATAAAGATGCTGTAGAAGATTTTAGCGTTTGCGTTACTTACGATGAAATTAAAGAAAAAGGCTATGTACTTTCTGCAGGTCAATATTTTGACATTAAGATTGAATATGTAGATATTACAGAAGACGAGTTTAATGCTCAGATGAAAGCTGATACAGAAGAGCTTAAAGCAATGTTCAAAGAAAGCCATGACCTGGAAAGTGAGATTGAAAAGCAGCTGGCTGGATTGAAGTTTACAAAATAAGGAGAAGAACTAGAATGACAAAATCGATAACTATTTTAGATAAAGATTATTCAAGCTGGATAAAAGAACTTTCTTCTCGCTATAGAAAAAGCCAGATAAAAGCTGCCCGCAAAGTAAATGATGAAATGATTTCATTTTACTATAGCTTAGGAAAAGATATTGTAAACATGAAAGCAGAAAGTAAATGGGGTTCAAGTTTTATGAAAAACTTAAGCCGAGACTTGAAAGAGAAGAATCCAGGTGCAACATGTTTTTCTGAAACAAATTTGTTATATATGAAAAACTTCTACCTGCTTTATGAAACATATTTAGAGAATACTCCTCAAGCTGGGGAGCAATTAGACAGCAAGACAATTACTCAACAAGTTGTTGAGCAAATTAAAAAAGACATAATCTCTGTTCCTTGGGGACATCATACTCTTTTGATTGATAAGTTTAAAAATGAACCACAAAAGGCTTTGTTCTTTGTACATCAGACTGTTGTTAACGGCTGGAGCCGAGATATGTTATTAAATTACATAGGAACAGATTTGTATGAACGCCAAGGCAAAGCTTTAACAAACTTTAAGGCAACATTACCAGATGAAACAAGCGAACTTGCCCAGGAACTTACAAAAGACCCTTATAACTTTGCATTTACTGAGATTACTGGTAAATACAATGAACGTAAATTAAAAGATGCATTACTCCAAAATATAACTGATTTCCTGCTTGAGTTAGGAACTGGATTTGCTTATGTAGGAAAAGAGTTTAGACTCCAGATTGGAGAAAGAGAAAGATTTATAGATCTTTTATTTTATAATTTGAATCTTTCCTGTTATGTAGTTGTTGAAGTAAAAATTGGTGAATTTGATTTTGCCGATGTTGGTCAACTTGGCGGTTATGTTGTTTCATGCAATCATATTCTTAAAAAAGAAGGACGCGATAATCCTACGATTGGATTACTTATTTGTAAGCAGAAGGATAATTTAATTGCACAGTATTCTCTGGAATCAAGTAGCCAGCCATTAGGAATTTCTGAATATGAACTTGCAAAAATCTATCCGGAAAAAGTTGAAGGAACCATGCCAACAATTGAAGAAATTGAACAGAAACTCTCTTCAACAATAGGAATTGAAGAAGCTGCAAAGCTTTCAATACCAAGCGTAAAAGATGCAGCAGAACTTATGATTCCTAATGTAAAGAATGCTGCAAAATCTGCTTATATGAAAAAGCAACAGAAAAAGAAGAAGGACTAGGCAGATATGGAATTGAAAAAATATAAGCTTAATGAATGTTGTGAAATTCTTGCTGGTGGCACACCTTCTACTAAAATTAATGATTATTGGGATGGTGATATTCCTTGGTTATCTGTTAAAGATTTTGGCTCGGTCAATAAATGGGTGTCAGAAACTGAAAAAAAGATAACAAAATCTGGATTTGATAATTGTCCTTCTTCATTGTTACATAAAGGTGATTTAATTCTATCTGCTCGTGGAACAGTAGGAAAAACTGCTATGGTTGATAAAGATATGGCTTTTAATCAGTCATGTTTTGGTTTAAGGGCAAATAAAGATATCATAACAACAGATTATTTATTTTATTGGTTTTTGAATAATCAACAAATTTTCAAAAGTGCACAACAGGGAAATGTATTTAAATCCGTTACGCTAGATTTTTTTGATAAGACATACGCTAAAATTCCTTCTATTGAAACCCAGCAAAAAATCGGCGTTGTTCTTTCCGCTCTCGATGACAAAATTGCATTGAATCGCCGTATTAACGCAAAGCTGGAGCAAATGGCAAAACGGCTCTATGACCATTGGTTTGTGCAGTTTGACTTTCCTAATGCAGACGGCAAGCCATACAAATCTTCCGGCGGAAAAATGGAATATAACGAAGTACTCAAACGAGAAATTCCGGCTGGATGGGAAGTAAAGAGCATTTCTTCTTTAATAAAAGAGAATATAGGTGGAGATTGGGGAAAAGAAGAACTAACAGGTAATTATCAATTAAAAGTATCATGTTGCAGAGGTGCGGATATTGAGTCTATGACAGATTTACCAACCAGATACATTCTTAACTCAAATTCTTCAAAGCTACTTGAAGAAAACGATATGGTTGTTGAAATATCTGGTGGTAGTCCAACACAATCGACTGGGCGTTGTATTTTAATTTCAAAAGAAATCTTGAATTCATTTGATAATAAATTAATTTGCTCCAACTTCTGTCAGGCATTATCAATTTCGGAAAAAGACTATGTCTCGTATTTTTATCATATGTGGAAAATGTTTTATGATAGTGACATTTTCTTTAATTTTGAAGGTAAAACCAGCGGAATTAAAAACTTTCAATATGATACTTTTGTTGCACAAAAGTGGTATTTCCCTCCTGATAAATTAGCAAAACAATTTGGAGAAATTGCTTCAAAAAACTACAAAATGAAGTGCGCATTGGATAAAGAAAATAAACAACTTACTTCATTACGTGACAGGCTTTTACCGCTCTTAATGAATGGACAACTTGAGGTGAAATAAAATGAAACTTTATAAATTCCGTTCTAATCCAGATTTTATCAAAGAGGAACTACGAGACGAATATTTATATTTTGCAGAAGCATCTGAGTTAAATGATCCTATTGAAGGATTTATAAAACTGTATTGGAAAGGTGATTTGATTTTATGGAAGAATCTTTTAAAACATTATTTATATACATTAGCAAATACAATTGTCCAAATTGCAATCAATGGAAAAATCGAAAAGAATGAATTACCTATTTTTTTTGATGAAAGTCATTTTCCCTCTACTCAGTATAAATTGCTTTTTGAAGAAATTCGCAATGTTTTTTTTAAGGAAGAGGATATAAAAGATTTACTAGTTTATTTAGGAAAAATACAGCATAAAATTTTTGAGAAGGAATTAATTTCATATCTTAAGTTTGTACATTTTACCGCTCTAGAGTGTATTATTAATAAATTTGAAGAAAAGAAAATTATCAATTGGAATTTCCCCATATCAAATAAGAATCACGGATTTTTTAAGCAATTTGTAAACCTAATACCTCAAATTGAAAATACACAAAAAGAGTTACTTCCATTTATATTTCAGGCAGTTCATTCAGTAACTACTAATATAAATTTCGAAATGAAGAAGGATTTTAAGGACAAAGATAATTATGAAAATAAAACACTGTTACTAATTGATTTTGTAGATATATATGTTCAAAGATTACAAAATATAGCTTTTTATTCTCCATGTGTTACATGTTTTATGGAAAGCTACAAGTCTCCTGCAGTCTGGGGATATTATGCTAAATCTCATGAAGGGATTTGTTTGATTTTTGATGATGATCAAGAAGAATCTTCAGAAATCCATTTTGATTTATTGGGAAAAGGTATCGGAATTCATACTGCAACACAGAAGGTCAAATATAGGAAGAAATTTAAAGAAGTTGATTTTTTTAGAATGATAGGGACTATTTCATTACACGGATTAGAAAATTATTGGCTGTCAGATTGGGAAGGTAATTATTCAAAATATTCTCAAATCAATAAGAATATTCTAACCGACGAATGGCATAAAAAATATATAAAATCAATGATGGAATCATATACAACTAAACTTCCTGCATGGAAACATGAAAAAGAACATAGAATAGTTTTGGAAAAGGAATTTTTATCAATAGATAGCGGAGATATAAATAGTAAAAAGTTTAATTATAATTTTAATATTTTAAAAGGAATTATTTTTGGAGTTAAAACGCCTGAAAGTACAAAAATAGAAATAATTGACTTAATTCAAAATAAATGTGAGAAAACAAAAAGAACAAACTTTAAATTTTATCAAGCAGAATATGATGAGTTTAAAGGTGAGATTTCTATTTCAGAATTAAAGTTTTAAATGCTTTAATATTTATAATAAAAATGTTTCAAGTAAACAATTGTCCTCCTGAATGTTGACAGTTATTTTTTTATGAGCATTTTCTCCTGTTTTATAAGTTTGGGATAAAATAGTTTTACAAAACTCATTAATATCCATTATATGAGTTTTGCGATTATAATATTTTGCAATAAATCTTGCTTTTGTTAAAAGTGTTTTGTCTTCTGTTATAAAAAAAAGGTAATCTTAGTGCATAATTCAAATGTTTAGCATCGTTTATCATTCCATCTAGAGATGTTGCCTTGTTCATTTTTTCAGATGTTACTCCAAGAAAATCACAAAGAAAAGAAAGCCTTATAATTTCAATTTCAAATTCAGGAATAAACCTCTTGATTATTTCTGAAAATAGTTCCCAATAAATATTAATGAACGTCATGTCAAAGTGACTTTTTTTAATAGCTTTATTGATTTCATCTTTGATGTTTATATTTTTATCAAGAACAGATTTATCTAGATGTGGAAATTGTACTTCTGAGGCCTTAAGTAAATCGGAATTACGCAATGTTTTATAAATTCTCATAAGTTTTACTCCAAAAGGGAGCTCTTTGTCCATGACTATACTATTTAAGGAATTAATTGTTTCAGATGAAAACTTCTTGTTTGTAGTTGCAGAGTTTAGAATAGTATCAAAGGGCTCCTTTGGAAAGGCTAAACGAGTTTGAGAAAAAACACATTTTTCTTTATAAGAATTAAAATCTTCTTCAATATTTTCTATATTTCCCAACATAAGTTGATTAATATTCTGTGGAGAATCAATAATTTTCCAGCCTTTACTTATGAAATTTAATGCTTGAATTTTGGTTTCATATTTTTGTTTATCCCCTAATAAAATATCTCTGTAATGGGCATCACTGAAAACAAAACAGGAATGTTCAAAATCAATATAATTATCAAAAAGAATTTTAAATGCTTTTATTCTGGTTGTGCTATTTGAATTAAAATCCGCCAACTGAGTCAATATATTCCAATCAAAATATATAATGGAATTCTTAAAGTTATCAATTTTACTATTATAGTCGAGGTCAGTTTTGAATATGTTCATATTATTAATATACTAAAACTGTATTTAGTCGGCAAGTAAAATGTATATAGGTTGTTACATATATCTTCCAATTTTCTTGACAAATTAGAAAATTGACTATATATTATAACCATAAAGGTTATGCATGGAAGTCATTTTTAAAAATGAACATTTACAAGAATTGTATACATCAGGAAAGTCCTCAAAATATAAAAAAGTTCCTGCGCAAGTGGTTAGAAAGTTTCCTCTTGCTGTAAGGATTTTACAGCAGCTAAAGGTGATTCAGGATATATGGAGATATCCCGGATATAATTTTGAAAAATTAGAAGGAACGAATCGGTATTCCATGCGGATGGATAGAACATGGCGACTGATTATGGAAATTGACTGGACCAATGAAGAAAAGACAATTGGAATCATTGGTCTTGAAGATTTATCGCATCACTATCAGTGATGGAAGGTGCATAGTATGAACGCAAAAGAGTTAAAGCCATTTTACAATGTCGGTCCGGGAGATTTTATTTTAGATTTTTTGGATTCATTTGGATGGACTCAAAATGATTTGGCCGAAGTAACCGGCTTCAGCTTAAAAACAATAAATCTTCTCATAAACAACAAGCAGGGAATTACACCAGAAACTGCCGTAACGCTGGAAAAAGTTTTTGGTTCACCTGCAGATTTTTGGATTGAAGTTGATGCAAAATATCAGATTCGAAAGCAAGAAGAACAGGATTATGAAAAAAATGAGCTTACTGCAAAAAAGGCAATGCTCAGAAAATATATGCCTGTTGCAGAAATGAAGAAGAAGGGCTGGTTTTTGTATGATATAAACACTTTAGACGGAATTGAAAAAGAGTGTATTCGTATATTCAATCAAAAGTCAATTCCAGAAGATGATTATAATCAGAATTATAAGTTTTGCGCCCGCCAGACAAAGTTTGATTACGAATATACAAAATGGTACAGCAAGACATGGTTCGAATATGCAAAACTAAATGCAGCTTCTTTTGAGTTGCCAAAATACAGCAAGAAAAGATTAGAATCGATTGCAGCTCATCTATATGATTATACGAAAAAAGAAAATGGAGTTTCTGATCTTATTGATGATTTAAATTCTTGTGGTGTTGGATTTTTTGTGTTAAGCCATTTGCAAAAAACATATCTTGATGGGGCCGCTTTTATATGCAATAAAAATCCCTTTGTTGTTTACACATGCCGTTATGACAGAATCGATAACTTCTGGTTTGTCGTTGCCCACGAGATTGCGCATATTTTAAATCATTATGATTTCCTGAACGAACCATTCTTAGATAATCTTGATGAAAAGGCAGAAAGTGAGCGAGAAAAACAAGCGGATTCTTGTGCCGGAAGGTATTTGAATCAAGATAAAGTTATCGAAGTCGGACATCAATATGGAAAATATTTAAATGCTTCAAGACTCAATCTTATAAGCGAACAATCACAAGTTTCCGTACCTGTCGCTCTTGGAATGTTGCAGCATTTCGGTTTGTTAGACTGGCGACAATTTGTAAAATATAAAGAACATGTGAAAGAATTAATTCCGAATGAATTTATTAGGGGATAAAAATTGCAAGCCGATTACCTCTCCCGACAGCCTTTCCTCGAACTCCTCAAATCAATAATTGTAAATCAGCGTAAAAATCCATCTGGTTATTCCTTTGCTATTGACGGTGAATGGGGAAGCGGAAAAACATGGATTATAAATGCACTTGAAACTCAACTTGATAATTCATATCTGATTTTCCATTACAATGCCTGGGAGAATGATTTCTATGATGAACCTTTAGTTGCTATTCTTTCTGTGATGATTGAGAAACTGAATCATGTTACATCTCAAAAATCTCTTTATGAAGCTGCTATAGATGAATTATTAAGACAAGCTTCTGCTGATTTACTTACTTTAGTTTCTGGTATTGTAAAGGAAGTTACCAAAATTGATGCAGAGAAAATTATAAAACGCAAAAATGGATTTTTCCGTAGAATTAAAGAACATACAAAACTATCTGCAAAAGATATTAATACATTAGTTCCATTGCAGCATACTTTACAGGAAGTCCGTAATAATCTTAAAAAACTTTCTGAAAAGTTCCACATAATTCTTATAGTTGATGAATTAGATCGCTGCCTACCAGAATATGCAATAAAAGTTTTGGAAAGACTTCATCATGTTTGTAATGAAATGCCGGTAATTCAGATATTGGCAATTAATAAAAAGAATTTGGCAGATAGCATCTCAAGTGTTTTTGGTAAAAATTTTTATAATTCTCCATATTCAGATGAACAGACTAATCAATTTGCTGAATCATATTTACAAAAATTTGTTGATACAATAATACCTTTGCCTAACGGGCATCCAGATTCAAAATTAGAAATACTTAATGGGTTAGAGGAAAAATATAATCCATATATTCGACCAGATAATATAGGACGCCCTTTTATAAATCTTGATGAACCTTTTGTTGCGGATTGTATTTCTTCGATAATGAATGGAGTAGAGCGAAGGCTCCAAGAAAAGATTTTTAAGCAGGTCTCGTTGTGCCATGAATTAACATTAAAAAGTAATATTACAATTGAAGAAGAAAGAATTACTTACGCATTCTTAATTTATGAACTATTGTCTTGTATCACAAAATATTTATTACATTCTAATACAATGTTCTTTGTCCGAGAGGCAGCTACACAACAAAGTTTTATTCTGTCGTTATACCAAGTTGATGGAATGTCAAAAACTGTATATGAGACAGAACATAGTGTAATAATCTCTAATATAGAAAAATTCTTCAATGTACCTAAAACTCAGAATCAGACAGGTCAATTCACTGATTCTGTTTTTATTAGAGATACTAAATCCTATTTAATGGCTTTTTTTATTGATAAACTAAAATTCCCTTATTTGACTTTTGAAAGTGCTGTATGGGGATGGATTGAAGAAGACAAAGTATTTCTTAAGAAATATGATGAAATTATGAATATGCTTGTAAGAAAATAATATGTAAAAAACAACAGATTTAAAATTTGAATATAATTGGGATGTTTGATAATGATACAATGTTTTATGAATATTCGGATATTCTCTATATGATGGCAGAATGTTTTTTCTGATAGATGGTGCCGTTGATAGCGAGATTAGAGACAAACTGAATATGAAATATCCAATTGCTGTTAAAGCTATCTCAAGTAAATATACTTTTAAATTTTCCATGCCAATAATTCAGAGTAATTTTGCATATTTTTAAACTAACAGTTTAATTATTTAATTCTCTTTTTGTTTTATTATGAAACAAAGAAGAATTATAACTTGGAAAAGAGAGATTTAATTAAACTATTTGAAGGTAACAATGTCCGATATATTTGGGATGATGAAGAGGAAATAAGGGATTACCTGGGAGACGACTTCAAACAGGTTGGTTTGATTACAGGCTCTATAAGCTCAAATGGTAATTCGTCCGGTAAAGCTATTTTTTCTTACAGAGTAAAAGGAAAAAATGGTAAGTCACTTGTATTCATTGATGCATATAAAGTGAATGGTGTCTGGGGTTACAATCAGCTGGATTTTTATAAAGAACTAAATTCTGCTGAATGCATAAATCTGCTGGAAAATAAGTAGGCTCGAGCGTGGAGGGGCGCGAAGCGCGTATAAAAAAAGCAGAAGGGAATGCTTCTGTTTTTTTTATACCGACCGTAGGGGAGCCCGGAAGGCGACTTGCAAATTCAGTCTGCCCCAAAATTATAATCTGACTGGTACGTCACATTCATCAAGTTCTTTTTTGATGGACTGGATTGTGTAATCGCCGGAGTGGACCATTGAGGCTATGAGAGCTGCGTCGGCTTTTCCCCGGGTGAGGACTTCTTCCAGGTGTTTTACTGTGCCGCCGCCACCTGATGCGATGACCGGTACTTCCACGGCTTCTGAAATCATTTTTGTTAAGTTGATTTCGTATCCGTTGCGGGTGCCGTCAGCGTCAATCGAATTCAAAACGATTTCACCTGCACCAAGTTGCACGGCTTTTTGTGCCCACTCTCTGGCATCCAGTTCTGTGGCAAGCCGGCCTCCGTTGATGTATACCCGGTAACCGCTTGGCATGGTGTTGTCTTTTGCTGCATCCATTCCAAGAACAATGCACTGGTTTCCAAAAACTCTGGCACCCTGGGTAATGAGCTCCGGATGTTTAACTGCCTGTGAATTGAGGGAAACTTTTTCTGCTCCTGCGAGAATTGTGGAGCGAATGTCATCAAGAGTTCCAATTCCGCCGCCTACGCAGAAGGGAATGAAAACCTGAGAAGCAACCTTGGCAATTAAATCAAGAATGGGACCGCGACCTCTGGCACTAGCCATAATGTCGTAGAAAACAAGTTCGTCTACACCCTGGCGGTAGTATTCGGCTGCCATTTCTACCGGGTCACCAATGTCTATGTTATTTTGAAATTTTACGCCTTTTGTTGTGCGGCCGTCTTTTACATCCAGACAAACGATGATTCTTTTTTTAAGCATTTTCTCCTCCCTGGTCATTTCCCTGAACCTTTGTAAAGTTCTTCAAAATCTGAAGACCGGCTTTTCCTGATTTTTCTGGATGGAATTGAAATGCGATTATGTTATCTTTTTCTACGATAGCAGGAATCATTGCACCGTAAGTTGCATAGCCTTTTATGATTGAAGGATCATCCGGCTGAATTACGTAAGAGTGAACGAAATAAAAATCACTTCCGTTTGGAACATTGTCCAGAATGTGGGAAGGATTGTTGCAGAGTGTAACGTCATTCCAGCCCATGTGAGGAGTTTTAAGTTGATTGTGAAGCATTTCGTAATCGGCCTGGGCTCTTTCTGCCTCCCCAGGGATTCTTTCCTGCCAGAGTTTTGACAGCTGCTTGATTTTACCTTTAAGCAGGCCCAGACACTGGGTATTTCCTTCATCGCTGTAGTCAAAGATAATCTGTGAACCTAAGCAGATGCCAGCCAGTGGTTTTCCGGATGCAGCCCAGTCTTTCAGAAATGAATCAAATCCTGTTAACTTGAGCTGTTCCATGGCATAAGCGGCATCTCCTACACCTGGAAAAATCAGAGAGTCACAATCCTTTAAATCTTCCGGCTTTTTTGAAAGAATGTAAGGAGCCTTAATTGCTTCGAGAGCATGTTCTACACTTTTAATATTGCCTGCGTTGTAATCAACTATTCCTGTCATAATCTAGATTATACCGATTGCCACTTTCTCATTCAATTATTATCAGGAGAAAAGAAAATCTTAGGGTATTTTTTTGCATTGAAGATTTTATCCAGGCTTCCGATATATACAATATGGGTAGATTTCACTATTTGTTTAATTTGTGTCTTTCAGTTTTAAAGGACTGGAGAGTAATTGTTGTAACAGTTTTTCTCATCTTTTATATTGCCCTGGTGAATTATGTAGTCAATTATCAGAAAAAAAAGCATGTTTATAAGGCAAAAAAATCTGCTGCTGTTGAAAAAAAAGCTTCTGGCGGAGACGGTAATGCTGGTGCCGGTAATGCCGGTGGTACAACTGAAGGAAGCTGAAAAGGAAAGCAGATTTCATGAAATACAGGGAAACAGTTACTCTTAAAAATGGCAGTCAGGTTATGCTGAGAAACGGGGATTTTTCGGATGGTCAGGCTGTATTTGAAGTATTCAACAAAACTCATGAAGAAACGGATTTTTTGTTGTCATATAGTGATGAAAATTCCTTTAATGAAAAGGCTGAAAGTGATCATCTTGCGGCAAAAACTGAAAGTCCTGACGAAATAGAAATACTTGCTGTTATGGATAATAAAATTATAGGAATGGCAGGGATTGACGCGATCGGTTCAAAGTATAAAGTTAAACACAGGGCTGAATTTGGAATTAGTGTATTGAAAGATTACTGGGGGCTGGGAATTGGAAAGGCTCTGACTGCTGCATGTATAAAATGTGCGAAAGAAGCAGGCTATGTGCAGCTGGAGCTTGATGTAGTTTCTGACAATACAAAGGCTCTGGAAATGTACAGAAAATTTGGCTTTAAGGAATTTGGCCGGAATCCAAAAGGATTTAATTCCCGAATCAGCGGATATCAGGAACTGATTTATATGCTTCTGGAATTGTAATAGGAGGAAGTTTTCTTTTTGATTTTTTAACTGTATAAAGTTTTCGCCAGGGCCATCTGCAGGGAAGAATTTTACCTTCCTCTTCCAGCTGGCATATTATTTCCTTTATATCCTTATCATCCCAGATGTTTTTTTTGTATCTGGATAAATCCCATGAATTAAACTTTTGCAGTAAAATTTTTTCGAGTCCTTCTCTGGTATAAATCTTTTTGTTTTTTTTCATAAACTTTATTACGCTATCTGCATCTCTGGCACTTTCAGCTGCAGCTCCTGTTTGACAGATATCACAACCATCGCAGAAAGTTAACTGATCGCCCAGGGCATTTAAAAGAACTTCCCTTCTGCAGGTTGTGCTTTCGGCAAAAGTCATAAGAACCCGCTCTCTGGAATCTGGTGCGAACTGATTATATTTTTTGTGATCCTGGGGACTCCATAACAAAATTGCATTTGCGATTCCTCCGTCACGTCCTCCCCGGCCGGCTTCCTGAATGTAGGCCTCAGCAGTGGGACTGGCTTCCAGGTGAATTACTGTACGGATATTTTTTTTATCTACTCCCATTCCAAAGGCACAGGTGCAGCAGAGGATAGCATCTTCCTTTGGATAAAACCATTTTTCAACAAATGATTTTTCTTCTTTTTCCATTCCTGCATGATAAAATTTTACTTTATCCCTGCCGTAATATTCAGCAAGTTCTCTGGCCATATCCTCTGATTTTTTTCTTGTACCGCAGAATATGATAAGAGGTTTTTCCTGAGTGACTGCGAGGCGAAAGGCTGCTCTTTTTTTTGCGTAGGCGTTGATTACTTTGTAGTGAATATTTGGTCTGTCTCCGTCACTTCTTACAATGTGGGCTTTACCATCAAAAAGTACGCTGGAAACTTTTTCAAGTACAAGGGGAGAAGCAGTGGCTGTGAAAGCTGTTACAAGTGGAACTTTTAATTCTTTGATTATATCTCCCAAAGCCAGGTATGCGGGTCTGAAAGTTGAGCCCCATTCCCAGACACAGTGGGCCTCGTCAATTGCAATGTGGGAAATGTTACAGGCTGCAAGTTTTTTTAAGAGACTTTTATTTTGAAGAACCTCAGGATTTGCAAGAATGATTCGGGCTCCGTCTTTTATTTGCCGGAAGTTTTCTTCTCTCTCTTCATCACTCTGACCTCCCCGGAAAACAACGGATTTCATATGACCTTCATCCATGCGGCGTTTCTGGTCTGACATGAGGGCCAGTAAGGGATAGAGAACCAGTGTGGGACCTGGAAGCAGAAGTGCAGGTGTTAAAAAGCAGAGGGATTTTCCTGCACCTGTAGGTAAAAGTACAATCTGACGGCCTTTGTTTAATAGTTCGGAATTTTCTTCTTCAATTGTTTCCTCATCACTGGAATCATCCAGATATTGAACTTTTGACTCATTTTGTGTGACGTCAATCTGGGCGGCATCAAGAATGTTTTGAATTACAATTCTCTGCCAGGGAAAAAGATATTTGATTCCAAATGTTTCGACTGCTTTGCGGGTTACATTATCTTCTTCCACAAAATCATCAGCATCAAAGAATGCCGCTTCCTGAAAATATAAGTCATCTGAGTCTTCCCTAAACTGATTTTGACCTTCTTTCATTTTTCTAACTCCTCATATATATAATCAGCAAAGAAAGTGCAAAAAATACAGTGGATTTGGGAAAAAAATTAGGAAATATGACAGTTTTTGTCGTACCCAGAATGTTATTCTAAATTTAGTTTAATAATTAAAGGAGGAGCTTTATGTTCAAAAAATTGTTGATAACTGGAGGCATTGCTCTTGTAAGCTATGTCATAAATGAAGTCCGTAAACAATATGATAAAAATGTATCTGACTACAATGATTTAGTAGACAGATATAATGAAATGTCAAACTTCATGAAAGAATGTGATTTTTATACTTACAAGAATTCAAAGTCTACAGACAAAAACACAAGATTTGTTACAGAAACCCAGACGAGGCAGGATGGTTCAATACAAACTGTAAAACATGATCGAGCTACAGGTTTTACTATTATTTCTTCTAACGATGCCTAAAAACGAAACAAAAAAAAACACCCATGACATTAGTTGTCATTATCATCAATCTATAATACAAGCAAGAACGTTGAAAAAAGACCGCTAACGCGGAGCTTTTAAAGGAGATTTTTATGATAAAGAGATTAATTGGAACCTGTATTGCCGCCACAGTACTTGCAGTTACTGGAAAAGTAGTTTCAGATTATGCAGAAACAAAACCTGCTTTGAAAAATGTAAAAGATAAGCTTAAGAAAACAGGAAAAGATTTTTCTGCAAACTGTAAAGAAGTTCTGGATGCTACAAGACGAGTTTTTACTGGTGAAACACCTGATGAAAACACAATCACATTAGCAACAGAAACAGCAAATTAATAATGTAGTATTTAATGACAATGCCATAAAAATCTTATCCCTTACCACCCATGGCATTGTCATTTGATTTTTTTAGAAGTGAGATCATCCAGAACGGAATTAACATAATTCTTCAAATTTTCTGCTATAGCCTTTTTAATTACTGAAGAATTTTCTGAATCATTATCAAATGAAGTACAAACTGGTAAAAAAAGACAATGGATGTCCACTTGCAAAGCTTTTGTAAGTTTTGCAAGATTTTTATCACTTGTCCAACATCTGGAAAGCTCTATATTCTTTACAGTTTCTTCAGAAAGATCAGCTTTTTCAGCAAGCTGAAATTGAGTTAATTTTTGTTCCTTACGAATGCGTTTTACATTCTCTCCAAGTCTAGTTTGAATATCATCTGAAGTCATGCATATATTTTTCAACGATAATGTAATATTCTGAATATTAATACACAACACGTTTAGTATAAATATGTTGCGATTAGACATTTATAGGTGTATAATAAGACATATTTTGTCATAATAAGTTTTGACTAACACCAAAAGTTTACAGAATAAAAAGATATGGAACGGCAGATAAAGATTAATAACTGGCGCATAGTAAAAATTGATGAATTGTTGCAATCGGGAAGATGGTACACAGCAAAAGAAATTGCTAACTCCATTGAAGATGGAAGCTATAGTTCGCGAACAATTCAGAGAGATATAGAATACATGCGTGATACTCTTAATGCCCCCATTGAAAGTGATAGTCGAGGTTATCATTACACTGAAAAGAATTTTTTTATAAAAAGTATTCCTCTTACCGAGGGAGAAGCACTTTCTGTCGCTATATTAAATCCCCTTTTAGGACAATATCGTAATACACCATTAGAAAATCAGCTTCGTTCTGTATTTCAAAAAATTACAAACTGTTTGCCAGATCGTATAACTGTAGATACATCATTTTTAAATCCCAGGATTACTTTTATACCCGATAGAATAGAAAATATAAAACCAGAACTTTTCACAATAATATTTGAAGCTATCAAGAAAGGTTTCTCTATTTCATTTGATTACAGGCCTCTTCAAAAATCATCTTATATGGAACGAACAATAGATCCATATCATGCAGTTTGCCAGAGAGGAAACTGGTATGTAATCGGTAAGTGTCATGATAAAGGCGATGTCCGAATTTTCTCTTTTGGAAGAATGAAAAACGCTGTAATGACTACAGAGAAATTCAGCATTCCGAAAGATTTTAAGACCTCAGATTACTTCGATTCAGAAATGGGTGTCTGGCTTAGTGATAAAACTCCTCTTGAAGTTGAGCTCCTGTTTGATAAAGAAATTGCAACTTACGCTACAAATCGAATCTGGCACTCAGACCAGATACTTGAAGAACGAGAAGACGGAAGCGTGTACCTGAAGTTTAAGACCACCCAAAAGAAGGAACTTCTGCGCTTTATTCTAGGACAGGGACATACAGTAAAGGTTCTGGGACCGGAGGAGCTGGTGGAAGAAGTGAAGGAAGAATTACAGCGTACAGAGCAGATGTACAGATAATAAAGATACTCATGACAGTAGATGTCGTGGGGCGCGAAGTAAAATAGAAATAAGGAGAGTGGAAATGATGTGATTAAATATTACGAAGAGATATTTTTTTGAAGTTCGGGCTAAGGACCTTTGATGAGTTGGATTCATAGGATGAATGATTTAGATAAAAACTGGAGGTTATAATGACAGTAAAAGAAGCTGCAAGTAAATTTTTAGGAAGTGAGTGTCTGGTAGAAAATATTCCATCAGATAAATTACAAAAGGCTATAGATTATATAGCACACAATAAAGTTAGTGCAAATGATATTGTAGCTATATACGATGCAACTCTTTTTGGCTCAATGAAGAAAGGATTTATAGTTACTCAAGATACTATTTATTTTTCTTCATATGGTGGGGTTCCATTTAATGCAATAAGCTTAGTAAGAGGTTGGAATAAAGCAGATGCAATGACGGATGGAAAATCATATTTTGAAATCTATAAGGTTGGAAGATCTGTAACAGGTTCTCCATGGATTGAATTGAGAGATTCTTACTTAATTGGGCCGGCAGGTGATAGATGTGCACAATTCTTAAATAAGGTTTGTCCATAATAAAGATTTAATAAATAGGGAAGGTATTTAGATAGTTTAAGATGAAATTATTTAGACTACCGAACTATTAAAAACGAGGCTGTATTTAATTTGAGTACAGCTACGAAAAACAAAGTTTATAAAGTTTTTTAAATGTATTCTGGAAGGAGAAAAAAATGGGAATTTTATCAGGGTTATTTGGTAATAAAGCTTATGAAGGATTATTCAAGATTGAAATTGATGGCAAGGATAATAATGCGACTATATTTAACATGAAAACTGGTATGATAGTAGAGCATTTCTATACAAGGAAATCTGGAGGGCCGATGTGTTCAGGACGTGTAACTTGGAGTGATGATCCTGTTAAACGAGCTTTTAAATGGATGCAGTCACAAGGAAAACATGTCTTAACTGTTAATGAATTAAATTCGAAGGATTTATATCCAGCACAAAAATTTTTTTTTTCTGAAGAAGAAGCATATAAATCAAATTATCCCTATATTTTCATGCTTTATAGATAGACCATAATTAGTTTAAGATTTTTTTATAAGAGGAAAAAATAAATGGGTGAAATTTTAGGTACAATTTTAGGTATAATAATTTTAATTCTTGGTATCCTTGCTATTTTAAGAAATCCTAAAAAATTTCTAGACAAGATGTCAGATTGGATTAATAAACATAAATAATAGGAGGGTAAAAAAATGTCTAAACATGATGAAATTGCAGCAATTGTAGAAAAATACTGTGGAGAATTAGCTGATTGTGATTTAACTTATAATAATAAACGATATTGGGTTTTCTATTCCTACAAAACATTCCCATCTGATAAAAAATCCAATCTCTTAAAATTTGACAAAAATTTATTTGAAGCTGATATGGCTGCAATGTATTCCATTGATAGTGGGGTAATAAATCCAGATGCTGAAAAATGTAAGAATGGTATTTTATTTATGCTTTCTGGATTTTATATTCGTACTTCAGGTCAATTAAAGGGGTACACATTCATTAAATATTCAGCCATCAAAAGTATCGAGGTGAAAGGTAAAAAAGATCTTCATCTTTCTTTGAATGTTAATACAAATGATATTTGGAAACAGGATTGGCTTGATATATCTGTAGATTATTATGCAGAACCATTAAAAAATATTCTTGAAGAAATTATTAAGATTGATAGAGAAGCTGACACATCCTATACGACAGAATCAAAAACCGGCATTGTAAAAGGAATAAATCAGAAAGCAAACCGCGAAGCTTATTTTAAAGGGCAAATATCTGGCTACAAAAGAGCTTCCCGCGAATATCAGATTAAGCTTCAGAAACAGGCTGATGCTTTTCTTGCAAATTGTAATCTTTGGAGAAAAAAGCAATCTGAATACGAAGCCTTGCTTGATGAATATGAACAGACAATTATTGAACTTCAAAGTTGTATGGAACAAAGTTCTTCTCCAGAATACCAGGAAATGATGGATTCAGCACAAGACTATAAAGAACGTCTGGAAAAAATGGCATGTTAATGGAGAAGAAAATGACAAATTTAGAAGAATTGCGTTCAAAACGTGCTTCAATAAAAAAGGATACAGACCAAATAATTATTTCTGGTGATTCATTGGTTGAAGAAAGTCAGCGTGCTGCAAATCTTGCTGGAGATTCTGAAAAGATAATTACAGATCTCGAAATTGAATTTGAGAAAAGAACAAAACTTCATGGTCAAGATATTGCTTTTTTATTTTTTGCAACGGCTTTGCAGTGTGCACGTCAGTATCTTCTTACTGATTTTAAAGAAAGGTTAGGAGATCAGGAATCTGCAAAAAATACATTAGGAGAAAATAGATTCGATCCTCATAATGCAAGCAGTGACAGAAGCCATCGTTTATATAATCCTTCTCTTGAAGAAATTATTTCTCATCCAGTTCCATTTGATTTGAACATAGGCGGGGAAAAATTTGGAAAGCCTCTTTCTGGATATGGTAAATTAGGCCATCGAGCAGCAACTCTTGGTCATGATTCTGTTCTTGGCTGGATCTTTGGAACTGCAAATATTGCAACTAGTACAGTTACGGATGCAAAATTTAATTCTTATCATGTAGGTTCAAATAACTTACGAGATTATTTTAAATCAAATGCAAATACTGCATTGGTTCTTGAAAAAACTTTTGACAAACTAACTAATCAGGGAATGGAAGGCAAAATAATTGTAGGAACTTCACTTGCAAAAGAGGCTGTTCATTTGTTATCTGACGTTAATTCTAAAAATAGCCTTCCACTCCCTATTGTTACAACTTTTAATCCAAAACTTGGAAGTACATTGGCAAAATATGGATTAGATATGTCAAATGTCCTGAATGTCGGAAAACAGGCGGCTTTAGCAGAAGCAATTAATATCATTATTGCAATGATTCACCGGCTTACATTTGGATTAGATTCTGAGGTTGATACAAAACTTTATGAAGTACGCACAAGAAAAATTATCACTTATTCCAATGTTATTGCATCAACAAGTAATATTATTCTTGTAGCAATGGGAAGTGCTGTTGGTGCTGCAACAGATAATCCAGAAATGATTAGAAAATCACTCAAAAAACTAGATGTTGGAGGTTTTCTGGTAACAGTAGGTCATTTACTCAATGATAAAAAATTTATTACACAGGTAAAAACAGAATTTGTTTTGAACAATTTTGATAGATTAATTCAAGGAGAAAAGTAATTATGAAATGTAAGTATTGTGGTGGTAAAGTTAGTTTTTTTGCAGACTATTGTCCTTCATGTGGAAAAAAGACTTTTGAAGACACAAAAAAAGCGTGTGTGTATTGTGGAAAACAAATTGATAAAAATTCAAGATTTTGTCCTAAATGCGGAAAAGACCTGATTCTGACTCTTGTAAGTGATACTATAGATATGACTATAAACGCACGCGAAGATTAGAAATACATGAAGGAAGATTTTTTAATATAATTTTAGAGAAATAAAAATTTTGGGACAAATAATTTTTAAGAGGAAAGTATGAAAAAAATTTATATAGTAGATGCTGAAGGAGAAAGCATTGAGAAGTCTGGGTTCAAGATCCTTGATTTTTTAGTAGGTGGAACCCATTTTTATAAATATGGTTTAAATTTATATGCCCCTGATGGAAAAGCTTGGTTTTACGAATATGATAAAGTTCAAGGTGTTTATGATATGAAAAAATGGACAATGGTAAATCAAAGATTTGCTTCCTAAGGATGGGTTTATCCAAAAAGGAATGAAGAAAAGAGAAAAGCTAAGATTCTAAGATTAGTAGAAATGTGGAAAGAAAAAGGTTATCAAGTGGATAATTCAGAATTACAGGCATTTATAAATGATAGAACAACAAATGAGACTCTTTATATGACTTCAAAATAAAAAAGTTTTATTTTGAAAATCTTATGCCAGGTTGTTTGAATTAAAAATTTGAATCAAAAGGTTTGAAGGGTAATAAGTTATTCTTTCAACAACATAGGTATTTGTATGTAATAATCTTATTATTCTTCAGCGATAACTATCAAAAAAAAGGAATTCTCACTGGCGATACCTTGCATTTTCATAATTATAATAGCGAAACAATTGATTAAGAATAATGTATGATATTAGTTATGACATTAATACAGATATAGTTTAGTATTTTAAGAGATTCTATCCTTTTGAGACACTTACAACAACGCGACATTGACTCCACTATTTACGCGTGATATAGTTAAAACCGAGGCGAAAGACTAAAAATATTAACTCGCCTCGGTTTTAATGCGTGGTGGATTATATGATAGGACGAAAGAAAGAAACAGCAGAACTAAATAAACTCTATGATAAAAACAGTGCAGAATTTGTTGCAATATACGGACGTCGTCGTGTTGGAAAAACATATCTTGTTGATGAAACCTTTTCAGGACGAATTACATTCCGTC
>JAEEGF010799326.1_pt1 | contig 20797 bp, 22 predicted proteins | sample 9134171 | NCBI WGS metagenome assembly JAEEGF01 (sample SAMN16246542, study PRJNA631951) | gut metagenome | biome: gut microbiome; feature: rumen; material: AP-attached | host: Bos | place: Iran: Karaj | collected 2018-10
GATATCCCGAACCATCATTGCAAGATCCTTTGCGTTCGTATGACCGTCATCCGGCATAATCAGCACCTCGTGCACAGAGCTTGGAAGCACAAAGTAATCTCCCCCGACGATTTCACCGATCCTCTTCTGCACATCCGGGTAAAACAGGGCTGCTGCGCCAAGGACGCCATCCTCCGTAGTCAAAACAAGCAACGGCTGGTCTTCCGGCAGTTCGCCCCCTGTGAGCAAATTCTGCGGAGTGTCTCCGTTCAGCATTCCGAACAGGATATCCTGAAGCGGACAGAGCTTTGGATAATCCGCTGCCATAGATCCCAGCCGTGCATCCATCATGATTCGTCTCTGGCTGAATCCCGCTGCCTCTGCGAGTCCTCTCGGGATATTGGCTATGCCACCATTGGAGATTTCCTCCGGGAGTTCCATATAGGCCACCAGTGCATACCCGCATCCGACAGGCTCATATACTGAATTCTCCAGAGTCTCTCTGTTGCTTTTCATGTCCATCAGTCGAACCCGAAGACTGTCCTGGATATCCTCATAGGTTCCAATCTCAATCCTGTTCATATGCATCCTCCTTCTCGTAGCCGCTGTTTTTCCTGTTCTCATACTTTCGCAAACGTTCCTGCAGGTTAAATGCCCAGTCTTCAATTTCTCTGACATCTCCAGTGCTGATGTAGGCAATGCTTCGTGCGGGAAAATACGCAAAACCCGTGATCCGGTCACCGGTACAGAACATGGTATCGGGCTTTGCTTTTCCATATCTGGCAATCAGGGTTCTGGCCCCATTCAAGTCGTACGGCTCGGAAACAGGGATTACATCCCCGTTTACCATATGGATTAAATAGTCTTGCAAGATCATAAGTCATTTCTCCTCCTCAAATTAAAGTCCCATCATCTCTCTGACAATGCGGTCTGCCATCTTTACTGATCCAACCAGAATCAGCATGTTGAAAATCAACTCTCCGATATAACTCCATACCATCGTCGCGGCTGCTGCATTTGGATCCACAACAGGCGGACTACCGGCAAAGATGGAGAAGATGATACAGGCCAAAACGATAATCGCTCCCTCCAGGCAGACGGCTGCATAGCTCTTCAAAAAACTCTTGCCAACGCTCTGTGTCGGCTCCCCGGCAAACGATGCCAATGGGATCGGGGCAATAGCCGTATACATGTACAACTTGAAGAACCTGCCGTATACGTTCAGGATCATGATGAACGACAGCACCCAGACAAAGAGTCCGCCTATCAAGGTAACTGCCCACAGAGGAATCGACTCGAAAAAGCCACAGTCCTCGATGGCCGTGATCAGTTCCTCCGGGATAACTGTCTGTGTCGCGGTTCCGAAGCCGGCTGAGTTCATAATGGTTCCGATAATGCCTTGGATGACGCTCAGAAAAGCCAGCATCAGTTCCAGGCCATATGTGATCACCGCCTTGGAAATAGCAAAGCGGATGAACAGCTTCAGTGCATGCTCGGGCTTTTTCACTTCCGCGAATGACCCGCATGTTTTCATGACACCGATCACAAAAAAGAGTACGAGCAACGCATACCCGATAGCCTGAAGGCTTCCGTGTATGGTTTGAATCACGCTCCAGATTGTGCCACCTTTGAATTCCTGAGGCGACTGAGTGATCAGCATCCATATTTCAGAAAGCTTATCGTTCCAGACTTCCAGCGCTCTCTGAAGATTCTGTACGATCCAGTTATCTGACATTCAAACACCTCCTTCAAGGATCTGGGGCAGGGGCAAGCCCTGCCCCGTGTACTGTATTTCAGCCCACGATCAGGTTGAGAATCTCCTTGGCGAAGGTAATGATTACGCCACCGGCCAGAGTAAGAAATCCGTTGGATCGCTGAGACGGATCATGGCTCTGGAAGGACAGACCAACCTGCACAATACCCCAGCCAAGCAGAATGAGGCCAACAGCTCGGATCAGTCCGAAAATGAAATCGCTCAGATTGTTGACGACCGTGATCGGGTCGCCGTCCGCAGCAAAGGCCGTTACGCTAAATGCGGTCAGAAGAGTGAGGGAGACCACCAGCATCGCATAGAAGCGAAAACCCTTTTTTACCTTTCCGGGGATCACAGGCTTATTCTTGTTTTTCTTGTTCATTTTGCATTTCCTCCATTTTCTTGTTAATCATTTCTTCGAGCTCCCCTTCCGTGAATATCAGGAAATCATGGTGCTCGATGTTGACAGGTGCTTCGTCGTCAGTGCCCTTTGGTTCATAAGTGACGGAAGCAATACTGAGGAGATCCTCGCCGTGTTTATAGGCGTCGGCACCTCCGTCTGTGGTGAGAGAGACGTTGGGATGATGAAGAATGTCAAACTTCAGATCCTGTACAGGCCTCTCGCCGCGAATAAAGAGAAGTGCGTAGCGGTTGTCCAGCATACGCACCTCGTCAGGGGTTAGAAGTTCTCTTCCGGTCACCTGCCAGTTGGTTGAATAGCTTCCGTTCCTGCCACGGGACTGACCATAGGTATTCAAGTCGATCGTTTCTTTTCCGAGCAGCTTGGAAACATATTCGTGTGTCGACTGTTCATTGCCGCCGAGATACAGAAACTCATCACAGTTGCCCACGATAGATTCCCAGGTCTTTTCAAACAACGCCTTTAACTGTGCCAGGTTCTGGATGATGATACTCACGCTGATCTCACGGGACCGCATTGTCGAAAGGAGCTTGTCGAACTCGTCCGGCAATGCGACGTTTGCAAATTCATCCATCACGAAGTGCACGTGCACCGGCAGCCTCCCGCCATGTTCGATATCTGCCTGGTAGTACAGCTGCTGGAAAAGCTGAGTGTACAGCATACCCACGAGAAAGTTGAAGGAACTGTCGTTGTCTGGAATGACGGCAAAGATAGCGGTTTTCCGCTCTCCGACTTCAGACAGGTCCATCTCATCAAACTGTGTGATGCCAGCAAGGGATTCCAGATTGAACTTCTCCAGGCGAGACATCAAAGTGATTTGGATTGACTTCAGGGTTTTGCCGGATCCCGAATGATAGCTGCGGTAATACTTCAGGGCAATATGCTCCGGGTTGCGAAGCTCCAGCTTGTCGAACAGCACATCAAGCGGGGAAGCGTATTCTTCGTTGTCTTCCTTCACGTCTCCGGCCCGGATCATATCCATGACCATGGAGAAGTTCTGCTCCTCGGGAGGCGCTTCATAATGCAGGTAAAACATCAGCGCGAGAAGCAGCATTGTCGCCGCCTGATCCCAGAACGGGTCCTGCGTCTGCGAACCCTTTGGCGTCGTGTTTTTGAAAAGGTTGGTAACCAGCCGCTGAATATCGTTATCCGACTTCAGATACACGAACGGGTTATAGCAATGGCTCTTCTCCATATCAATCAGGTCCAGCACCTTTATGTCATACCCCTTGGTTTTCAGGAGCGTACCTGTATCACGAAGCAGTTCACCTTTCGGATCCAGCACAATAAAGCTTGTATTGGCGTTCATAATATTGGGTTTCGCGTAAAACCGGGTTTTACCGGAGCCGGATCCACCACATACGAGTACATTCAGATTTCGTCTGTGCTTATGCCCGTCCAGTCCTATCGAAACGCTGTTTGTCAGAACCTTGTTTTGCGTTCTGTGTGCGTCAGCGTACTTCCGATTGACCTGCAGCGGGTTACCCCATTTGGCCGACCCGTGCTCCTCCCTTCTGCGATAGTTCCGATCCGTAGACAGATAAATACCAATGGCGAACCCGTAGAGCAGGAGCAAAATGAGGACAGTTTTCAGGCTGTCCTCACAAAGCTCTATATGAAACGGATTGCTCATTACCGTTCCGAAGCCGCTCACGATACCCACAAGGCCGTCCTGTGAGATCGGCGCAATCAGAAGCGCAATCCAGACGACCGGCAATGCTCCGAAAAGATACAGCACAATGCGCTGCCTGGAAAACTTATCTTGCCTCACGATCCCGCCTCTTTTCTTTGGCAGGAGGGGCGTCGATCACTTTCATGATCAGGTTCTCCACGTCTTCGGTTGGCTTACCCTGACGCTCCAGCTCGTTTTTGAATTCCACGAGGCCATTGACCATGAGGCGCTGGTCGAAGTTTTCAAGTGTTACACATACTCTTTCACTGTTCATGTCAGTACCTCATCGAGCATCGTCACGCGACTTGGCATCCTTCTGCTTTTCGTACAGCCGGTCCATGTCTGCTGTAATACTGTTGGCTACATCCCGCATCTTGCCGAGCTCTGCACGGACGCCTCTGGAATCCAGGCTCTTGAAAGACTCCGGAAGATCAGTAAAGCTGAATGCTCCAACATCCACGTTGTTCCTTTTGCAAACCATGTAGGAGACGCAGACCGCGGTAAACTCGCAGGTATCCCGGTTATATCCCTCGTGGTCCATATGAGCGTGTGCCAGCTCTCTTGCGATCTCTCTGAACAGCGTCTGGCCTTCCTGATTTCTCGCCACATAAATAGTGTGAGAATCGGGATCATAGCGAGCTGCCATTCCTTCGGGAAAACGAACAGTGTCATCAATTCTGATTTCGCATGGCGCATTATAAATCAGCGCTTTGATCAGCAGGCGATCGTCCCTGTGAATCTGCGGGTCCGACGGCACCTTTTCGGTAGTCTGAGAGATATCAAAGACTCGCTTGGCATTGTATGCCACGCCAACGCTTCCGTCCTCTTTCGTGAACTCGTTACCAGGCTCAAGAATGACAATGCCCGTTTCCCCCTGTTTGATAAAAGCCCCGCTGTCTTTCCAGAATTTGAAGTCACCGATACGCGTGGCATCAGGCTTCTGCGCGGAAAGAAGCAGAATATTGCCGACGGAATACCTGGGAAACCGGCTTTGAAGATCCAGGTACTGCTGAACATGCTCTCCGGCGACGGTCATCAGGCCTGCCATCTGGTCGATCGTTTCGAAAGCCTGTACCCGTTCCGCCCTCTTCTGCTGTACCCACTCTTCTTTATCAAAAGGCGGTACACTGACTTCCTCGGGCTCCGTCTTTGGAGCCGTGAAGATATCATCAAAGTTACTCATTATGATCTTGCCTCCCTCTTTTGTCTGTTACGTTTTTTCTTTGGCTGATGGTGTTCCTGTGTTTGCTGACGCTGTTTCGGTCTGGAGGCCCCCGCCGTTTTCCTCTGTTCCTGCCGGATCTCTTCCAGCTGCCGTTTTACGGAAGGCCTTCTTTCCGGAGCGTCAGAAGCGTCCCTTGCGGTAGGCGATTTCCTCCTTGAGGAAGGCTCGGACTGACGGGACCTGGCAATCCGGCCTTCTGTGGGGTTTTGCGTCTGCTGCTGTTCCTTCGTGGGGTTGGGTCTGAGTGCCTGATCCAGAAACGCCTCCACTTTCTCCTGATGTGTCAGCGCACGATCCGGGACCTGCATCTCTTCGCTTTGTCCTCTTTCCGCACGGTTTTGCTCGATCTCGGCTTTTACGGAGCCCATATCCACAGTAGCCAGTTTGAATCGTTCAAAGATTCGGTTGATCTTGCTGGCATCTTCAGCACGAACCATAATGTCTGTCAGACCATCATTGGCATCGCGATCCTTCAGAACGGTATACAGGACGCCGTACTTCTTGGCTTCCACGCAAAACTTCTGAAGATCCTCATCCCGTACTGCGAACACCTTCAGTTCCTTGCCCGACCGCAGCAGGTTTGTCAGTCTGATTTTGCCGCTGGTCTTTTTTTGATCCTTGAGCACTGCATACAGCAGAATTGCAAGCTGCTTAGCACCGCTGCCTGCCAGGCGAACGGCCACCTCAGCTCCTTCCAGGCTCATATGGACGACCTGCTCGGCTGCTTCCCCTGAATAACTGCTCATTGGTTTTATCCTCCTTTCTGGTCTCCTCTTCAACAATACGGGACAGTTCATCCGCTATAAGCTTTGAACGGTCCTCGATTCCGTCGCAGAGTCTGACCGCTTTCCTTATCTTTCTCATTTCTTCCGTGGTCTCGGCGATTCGTCCCTTTACACGGTCTATCTCCTCAGAATCTGCGAGTCTGATCACTCTTTTCAGTTCATTTCTAAGTGTGTTTCGCAGGGTCTCCAGAGATGCCATTTTTGCTTCTGACTCTGTTCGAAATGAGTTAAGGTCATCAATTGTTTCAATGCTGTTCTCACCAAGGAGTCTTGTCTGCGCATCCAGGCGATCCAAATGGATCAGATCTTCACGCATAAAAAAAGACACCCGCTTTACGGATGCCGGATGCTGCTGAATGATATGAAGCTCATAACAATAGCGGATGTATAAAGCATGCAGACCTGTAAGTTTCGTATGGGGCTGAGTCTGTGTCCTGTATTGCCTGACTTTCTCCTGCTCCTCTTCGGGGAAAGGATTGTTCCGGTGATAGTTCCGTGCAATTCGCTCTCGAATCTCATCCAGGGTAAAACCTTCACCGCCAAGCTTGTGAAACCGGAAATAGCCTTTTGCGCCAGGCGGGCGGATTGCAGGATATTTCAACGCTCTGCCACTTTCGCCATAGAGCTTGAGCTCATAACCCATGGACTCCAGATATCTGTAAAACTCCCGCTCTGTCATAGATGCTTTCACAGCTCTGTCGATATCCCTGCGGATCAGGCTGCGGTTTGTTGGCTTCCCGTTTTTCTCCGCCAGGTATTCTCCGTAATTTCTTCCCCGGCCAGATGGTTCTTCAATCACAGAGAGGCGATACTCGAGGCACAGCCGGTCAGACAGGTCCCGCATGGGTTGATAGTCTTCCGGCCCGTTGTGAAACTTATGGCCGTCCCTCCACGATACGGAGTTCAGAACAAAATGATTATGATAATGACCCGTGTTGCAATGGGTAGCCACTATCACTTCGAAGTCCTCTCCCCATAATTGCGTAGCCAGCTTGACTCCTATCTCGTGTGCGGTTTCTGCATTCACCTCACCGGCTGCGAAAGACTGATAAGCGTGATAGCACACCCGTCCGGACATCTTGTCTTTTCCGGAATGTCTGGTCCAGTAGCTTTTCGTTTCCATGAATTGTTTTGCAGCGGTGTCTTCGCGGCAGTTGATTGCTGTCACATAACATCGCTGTTCCGTTTTCATATCATCGGCAGCATACTCGATCACCCCGTCAATGGTATGCAGGGCAGCCTGCTTTTCTCTGACCGGCTCGGCGGTTTTTTCCGGATTGCGGGCATAATTTATGACCTGATCGACCCGGCCTTTGATCGGCCATATTGATGTGACGGCCATCAGTATCCATAGGCACCGGCAATCATTTTCTCCACTTTGCGGTTTTCCTCAAGTGCCTCCCGCAGATCCGGTACTTCAAGCAGACCTCTGCTGTTTGCTATTTTCAGGATCTGATCAATGTTGTTTCCGACCCGTCTGACCTCGCGGATCAGGACCGGAACATCCGCGCCGGGTGCCTCATGAATCTCCTGTCCTGCCACAGCCAGCCGTACAAACGCGCCGGTTGTAAGTCCCGCTCTGCGAGCCTTCTTTGTCAGGTCGTAATACTCATCCTTGGTGAGTCTGACCTCAAATCTGCAGTTTCGTTTTGCCATTTACTCATCATCTCCTTCATTGCGATTGATCTGCAGGAGGCACATTATGAAGATCCCGAACACGCCTCCTGCAATGAATCCGAGTATTAATTGACCCATGTTCATCTCTCTCCTTCGGGTGGGGTCTCAGGGGCGCTGCGCCCTTGACAAGCTGACTCCGACGGACTTTGTACGGACGGAGGCGTTGCTTGTTAAGACATCAGGACGCAGTGCTCCTGATTGTTTTATCTCATGCGTGACATGTCCTTCGGGGGATCATAAGGCACTGCTTTGATCTCTCCGTCCACTCTGAAGTAACGTTCCGGCTTGTCAAACAAGCTGCGGTAACGTTCCAGCTGCTCAGGATTCAGACTGCCAAATTCGGGAGTGCTGCAGTCGCAAATAAAGAACGGGCCGAAGATAATGTCCTGAATCTTCTTCCCGTCATCATAGATTGCTCTGCATGGGCGCATACCGTTGAACTTGCCTTCGTCGTTGCATACGATGCAGACCTGCTCCTCAAAAGGGTAATACGCTTCGATCATCCCTCCGACTGCTCTCTGCAGGTCTTCCAGTTCAGTCCCGATTTCCGTGATCCTTGCCGCCCGTCCGGGTTCGCACATGACGACCTTTATTTTTGCCTTGAACATTTCAGCGGCTTTGCTCTCCTCGAAGCTGATCTGCTTGAATCCAATGGAGTCGCAGAAATAATACTGTGTGCAGCCATCCTCATGGTTCCGTACCGCGATCACATCTGAAACCGACATAGATCTGCCGTGATAGCCATCGGGCTTGTCCAGGTTAAAGATCTCGTATATCTCCTCCAGATCCTTTGCCTCGATTTCTCCTTCAAAGGCTCTCCCATAGATTCCCGCGTCAACAGCAGAGGATCCCTGCCGCTTTTCCAGGCGATCGAGAGACTCAAACATAACGCGGTTCTGATCCCTGTCGGGATCAATCTGATAGATCGTGATGTCCATCATCGTTCATATTCCTCCTTGCATTTCTTTAGTCCCAGCCGCATCATCAGCTGGTCGTTCACATCCTTTCCGCAGGCAGGCGGTTCGTCGAGTATCGTGAATCGGGATTCCAGGCTTTTCCGTATCCCTTCTGCAGCCCCTCGCCCGACTTCATCATTGTCGAGATGAAGATGAATTGTCCGGGTGTCGTGATGCTGGTCCAGATATCGCTTCAGGGCTACAGGCAGCACATCCTGTCTTTTCACCTGAAAGACACCGGCCAAAGAGAGCATTGCATCTTTCTGCCAGTCATTTCCGTTCATGTGGAGCAGCGTTGCATAGCTCATAAGATCGATGGCCGATTCAAACAGATGAAGATGCTCTCCACTTCTGTTTTCTGTAAAACCGAAGGAATAATGTTTATCACTCCCGGTAGCTTCACCTTTATAGGATCCGAGTGTGCCTCTCAGAGCGGCATACCTGGGTTTGCCCCGTTCGTCATATCCAACGAATACCGCATTGTGGTATTCACTGGACTCATACAGCATCAGATGGTCCAGACAGTATCGGATAATATCCGGATGAATACCTCTACCTCTGAGATACCGGATCACATTCTCCGCACTGTTATTTTTCTCCGGAAGGATCAGTCTCCTCGGGGCTGGTTCTTTCCGAATGTATGAGAAAGGCTGTAGGGCAGCAGCCCTGCCTGTCACCGCCTCCACAGCCTGTGGTAAAGACATGCCCTTGACCTTCATCAGATAATCAAGAGCAGAAACACCACCGAAGCCCCTGGAAAACCAGTACCACTTTCCATTACTGATTTTCAGGGAATCATGCTCCCTGGTACAGTAGGTCTGGCCGGATACATGGACCAGTTCGGAGGGTTCACTGGCCTGCAGATAACTCAACAGATCCACCTGTCTGGCGTTTTGAATTTCTTCTTCTGTTACATAGGGCACATTGGCACCTCCTGAAAACGAAAAAGCCGCAGAGTTTTCAGGCTCTACGGCTTTCAACTATGGTATTTTTTCACGGGCAAAGCTTAACGATCAGCGCATCGATATCCTCGGTGGGCCTTCCATCAGCCAAAATCTTATTTCTAAAGTACAGCATGATCTTTCGAAGGATTCTCATCTCATCCGCTGTCAGTTCCAGCCTTACCTGGTTCTTCTTTCTTCCGAACATCGCACACCTCACACTTTCTTTTCTCGCAGCTTATCGAAGACCCGGCGAAGCATAATCAGATCCTCTTCATCGTCCGATGGAATAAACAGGCTTTTCTTTTGAAACGACTTTCTTACCGACTGCAGGAGATGAAGACTGTCAGTCTTCCGATCCACCCGAATCTCTACCAGGGAAATACCCCGTGCTTTGCACAGATGCCTCTTCCAGGTCTGTGTGCTGCTTGGCTCCTGTCTTTTCTGATCAACAAGATCGATGGCCAGCTTGACTTCAGGGATATAAATCTCTATGGGAAGTCCAATCAGATCGGTGTTTCTCGTTATGACCTGCAGCTGCATCTTCGACGCATAATAGGCCGCAGCCAAGGCGGGAAGATTAGCCTGGAAGTCCTGCTCACAGTAGATACAGCCTTTTCTCTCAACTGTCCGGTCTGATATTTTCATGGACCAGTGGTGTCCATACCGGCATCGCCACCAAACCCGTTTATAGGATGATCTTGATACCATCGTAGGCAGCATACTGTTGCGTTCATAGTCCCATTCCCGTGCGATATCCGGATCGGTGGTAGAAAGATCGTTAAACCCCATCTGCACTTTTCGGTTTGCACATACCGGACATATCAGGCCTTTCACTCTTGAGTCTATGACCGCCCTGTATTCATGACCGCAAATGCTGCAGGTCCACCATACGTTCTTACGGCTTTTTTCATTCACGTTCTCAGGAACCAGGTCTCCGTTTCGATCGGACCACTCTGCCGCAAGCAGTGGGTATCTTGTTTTCAAATCGTTAAAGCCCGGCAGCAATGTGATACCGCTGCAGTATGGACAATTGCTGCCAGCGGCCCTGGTTGATATCAATGCATACCATTCGTTTTTACATGTTCTGCATCGCCACCAAACGCGCCGGTTTGAAAAGGCGGTAACCATGTTCGGCTTCAGCGGCTTGTTTTTCGGAGACCACTCTCTTGCCACGTCGGGAAAGCGGGTTTTCAAGTCGTTGTAACCCGGAAGCAGTTTTCTGCTGGAACAATAGGGACATCCGTTTCCGTTCTTTGCCCGGCTCCGAATCTCTGCCTCCCACTCATGACCGCACGAGCCTTTCCACCATGCTTTCCGATGCGACTCAATCGTCACTTCAGTAGGAAGAAAAGCGTTTCTGTCAGACCACTGGATCGCCAGATCCGGTCTTTGTGCGGCAAGGTCATTCACGCCGGGGACAACCCTCATGTTTGCACAGATCGGGCATTTTTCTCCGGCATGTCGGGCATTTATGCTGGTCTGCCACTCATGGCCACAGGGGCCTTTCCACCAAAACACCTTTCTGGATCCAAATGAAACATCATCCGGCGTAACCGGATAGTTCTTTTCAGACCATTCGGGTATCAGTTCGGGATGGATCTTCGATAAGCTGTTTTCCATATCTGATATCCTTTCGGAAATCAGTATATGAAATCTTTTTCAGAAAGTGAAATGTGCAAATTCCCATACCTATACCGCCTCAGCGGGCATCGGCACGGTCTCTCTCCTTGATCCTGATCTCAAATGTCTTGTCTCGCACAGTTTCATACTCCCTGTCTGTAATCAGACCGGCCTTCCAGTCCATGTAGTTGGCTGCACCCTGGGCATCCTTGATCGCCTTGATCAGCGTTTCCGGTTTCTCCCGGATTGCCTGAATCCACGACTGAACATATGCCTTATGATTATCGATATGGCGGCTGTCCGCTTCTGCCTGAAGGCCGAACCCCATAAAGCAGGAGCACATTTCCGCCACCAGTTCTTCATAGGCATACTGAGCCGTTCCGAACATGCCGGTTTGCGGTCTGTTCAGCCTTGTTGGGTGGCCGGTAGAGTGGGAGAGTTCATGCAGCGCCGTTGCATTGAAAGCATATTCGTTTTCAAATGATCCTGGCGTTGGGAGATGGATCTTATCCTGGTGAGGAGAATAATAGGCCTGGTCGCCGCCGTCCAGCAGAATTGGCACACCCATACCGTCCGACAGTCTTCGGACCATTTCGTCCATATGGATGTCGTCATTCTCCGGGATTGCAATCTCCGGCATGCCCTCAATGTCGCAGGCGTTAAACACCGCAGTATATCGCGTCGAGAGCTTGAAATCCTCCGGCTTTCGTCCGTTCTTCAGTTCTTCTTTATACTGATCCCAGGTCAATGCTTTTTTATCCTTCAGGTCAAAGGGATACCAGTACTCCACATAGGTTGCTTTCGAACCGGCTTTGAGGTGCCATTTTTCCTTAGGGTGATACTTGGCGTCTTTGTCCATGATCTGGATCATTGTCACCCAGCGCGGATCATTATAGCCTTTCATCATGGCAACCAGACTGAGCCAGAAGGCGTTGCTTCCCCGATAACAGGCTTTCGTGATTCCGTTTTGCGGAGCACTCCCTCCGGTACCCAGCCATTCCTTTCGCCACTCAAGGCCTTTCTCTTCCAGGACATTGGCAAAAGCTTCTGCCATCTCCTGCCTGTATTCGTCCTTATTCTTCGGTCTCGGCATCCGCGATCGCCTCCCATTCCTCCGGAGTCAGTGTCTCATCATCGATAAAAATGATTTCCTTTTTCATCGTGCGCTCCTTTCTGTGTGATGGGCACTCTGCCGCTGCATCTGGTTTCTGTAAAGCAATTTCAGTTCGTCAATCAGTCCCTTACAGCGGTCTCGTTCTTCTACCTCGTCTTGTTCCAGGGTGCCGTTCTTCATAACATCTTCCAGGACCTCAATTGCTGCCCTGACAAGAATCGGGTTTTCCAGCATGGCCCGGTTCTTTTCAATCGCGTCCTCACCCGTTTCATCGATTTCAAGGCTGTCCATATAGTCAAAGAAATCCAGGTCCTTGATAAACATGGTCAGCCTCTCCGCAAGATCGTTCAAATCGCTTCACCTCCGATTCGGATTGTGATCTCAAGAGCTGGCTGTCCTGTAGGGATCCTGGCATACAGCAGTCCCGTTCTGGAATTGGAGACGCCGGTTACCAGCTCATTGAGTCGGGATACCGTATCATTGACCTCGTTCTGGGTCTTTGCGTAGTAATAGCCCTTACAGTTACTGCAGATGGGATAACCCGCCTGACGCAGATTGCTGATAATCCTGCGGATCGTGCGCCCGTTCATAGAAAAGAGCCGTTCCAGTTCACAACTGAACACGGCCTTCTCCTGTCCTGTATGTTTATCCTTGAGATACATACAGATCTCTTTTTCTTTGTCCATTCTTTCCTCCTCTCACCGTTCATAGGCCTGCTGCCGCACTGGAAAAGTCCAGCCGTATACTCTGCCTATCTCATCACCAAGGCGTCTGGTAACACGGGTAATATCTGACCGCGTGGCAATTCCTTCATAGATTCTTGCCTTCAACCGGTCTTTCTGGCTTTCACTGACGTCATCACGCCATACGCGGTACAGATAATGATTTGTGCCGTCATGATGGATATCGTCACAGCGGAGATCGCCGCTTTTGTCCACGAACCAGGTTGTGAAATCATAGTTGGAATACAGGCAGTCCTTGATGTTGCCGCTCTCGATCTCTCTGTACCCGGGTTTGATTCCGTTCCAGAGTCCAAGCTGTGCTACAACCAAAATCGGCTGCGACAGCTGGATATCCAGATTTTCACGTTCATCCAGCAGATAATCATCATTGATTGAATACATCATCTGCTCTTTTTCAGCGTCGGAAAGATCCGGGTAGTCTTCGTCCAGCTGATCTTTATAATCGTCATAATCAAGGGCATAGTTTGTCCAGATCAGATGGTCTCCTTTAGTCATTGATATCGCCTTCCTTCTTTATCGAGCTTCACCGCTTCTGTCAGAATGATGTGAATGCTCCCTGTATTCGTATCTGCTTTTATCTGCCGATAGATGCAGATTCCAGTCCGAAGGGGATGCGTCCCAGACAGCAGCTGCAAATTCAACTGATTCTTTCTGGTCTGTTGGAATATACCCGTCTATGAGTTTCCCGTTCCGGAAAACCGCTCTTCCGCAGTTGTTCCCGATGTCCTCATCCGCCCACTCAGCTACAATCACAACCTCCGGATACATGCTGCTGAGCTTTTGGATAATTCCATGCGGGAATGACCAGGCAGTATCAAAGCACAGTTCATTTCCGACAACAGGAGTATCATTCTGTATGGCAGGCCACTTCGTTCCCCAGTTCTCTGTACACCATTCAAACCAGGTCGGGGCTCCATATTGCAGAATGTTCTGATAAGCTTGCTTGCCCATTTCCCAGCTGTCGGGATGTTCGGCCTGATATCTCAGGTATTTGCCAATCGGCTGATTCTGCTTTTGGGCTTGCAGATATCCCCGGTACATTCTCAGACCTTCATCAGTCCTGCTGCCTGCTTCAAGATTCAACGATTCGGGCATTGGAAGGATTTTGTTGAAATCAATACTTCCGATTCCATGCTCCTCCATCTGAATGCTGTCCAGCATCCTGCCGATTTCGTTTTGATCTCCTTCAAAGGAGATTCGGTTTCGCACGTAATTTGGCATTTTGCGCAGCCTCCTTTCAGCGAGCTTCGTTTCGGCGTGTATCCTTGAGCGCTTTCGGGTTTTCGGGTGCTTCGGAAACAGGTTCTACCTTTGCGCCATTGCCCTCCATTCGTTCCGCAAACTCGCAGATATGGAACAGATTCATGGAACCGTGTCCGACCTCTACATGATAAGGATCAATATACCTGCAGGTTTCTTCCCGACGATCACCATCCGGATAAGTGATCCGGATCTTTCCGCCGTCCGGGATGCGGAACAGGTCGTTGTAACTGCTGTCAATGAAACGTATCCCGCGCTCCGCTTCCTTCAGATGATGATCCAGCCAGTCCTTGCGGTAACAGTAGCAGTACAGGTTATATTCACCCCGGTTCGGATTCAGCCGCATCATATATGCGTAGTTCTGCGTATCTACCCTGACACCGAACTCTCTGTCATTGATAGCGGCTTCCGGGTGGGAAAAACAGTACTTTGCAAGGCTTGTCCTGTCTTTCAGAAAAAACTCCGGCCCCTCTCCAAATCTGAGCCCATTGATTACAGCGTCAAATTCATCCTTGAAGGCCTCAACTTTCAGATCGTCCCGAAAGCCGTTCCAGGTAGAGAAGAAGCCTTTGCCGTTGGTATCCATGTCCGCTCTCAGATAACCGATGTTCCCGGTCTGGCTTCTGATCTGCTGGCTCTGTGTGTAGCAGTACATCTTCTCGGGATTTGTCATTGGGCGTATAGTCATTTCCATTCATCTCCTTCTCACCTCTCGTCACGGCTCCTGGGCTGCAGCTTATGAAAGGAATCCTCACCGGGAACCAGTCCGAGCCTCCTGCCGTTATCAAAGTTACAATGGACGGTGCCGATATCGTCAACAGCCACGACCGTACCCTTCGTTCCGGAAGGGATGGGCCTTGGATCATCTCCCATCCGGTCTAGAACGATACGGCAGCCGACCGGGTACCTGTTTCGGATTCGTTCTACTTCCTTGTGATCTATAAACATTTTCGTCCTCCTTCAGTTGGTCCTATATTTTAGGACTGGATGAATTAAGGGCGGCACCGTATTTCAGATGCCGCCCTGTCTTCGTTTTTATTTTCTGCTTTTCAGCTTCATGACGATCAGTCCGCCTACGACAAGCACAAGCAGAACGATGCCGATAATAGCCTTAGCGGTCATGATTATCGCCCTCCTTTTTCTTTTTCCGGAATGTCAAAAATGCGGTTGCACCGATGCCCATCAGGGAAGCAAGAGCAATCGCTCCCCACAGCGGCATGTTTGTATCGTCTCCGGTCTTAGGAATATCCGGAGTTTCAGGCTGAAGTTCGTTATAGAACTTGGCAACAGTGGTTTTGTCCTCGAAGACATTCAGGGTGACATTCTCCGGAAGCACGTACCTGGCGGAAGCATCATTGCTCACCTCGGAAACAGTGTATTCGCCAATCCTGAGGCCTTCGATCAGAATCATGCCGTTCTCATCCGTGACATATTCCTTGGAGAAGGTATTCCCACACAGATCCTTTCCTTCCACCTTGAAGGTGAACCCCTTCAATACGCCGTCTTCTGACGTCTTTTCGATTCGGACGCTTCCGGTGCGTGCTTTGTTGATAAAGCCGACACCGGCCTCGTTTTCCACCGTTACGGTTTTACCGTCTTCCCGGATCTCAAAATAGTAGTACCCGTCATCTTTGAAGAACCCCTCCGGGGCCGTCTTCTCATAGGCGAAATAGCCGCCGTACCGAAGCCCATCCATTCGATAGATTCCGGTCTCGACTTCTTCCATCAGGCCTACCAGAATATCCTTGCTGGCGTCAAACTTCCCGTCGCCATCCAGATCCAGCCAGATTTCAAACTCGGCACCAGTCAGTTTGTTTTCCGGATAATCCGCATCTACCTTGGTGAGCTCGACGGTTCCGGTGATATGAAGGTTCTCAAACCCGATTTCGACCAGGGCGTTGTTGTCCTTAATGGAAACAGGGTACACGGTCTCATTCAGGACAAAGCCCTCTGCCGCTTTGATTTCACGGATCACGTAATCACCGTACACAAGCTTTTCGAAAATGAAGATACCTTCCTCGTTTGTGGTGCTGGTCATAATTGCGTGTTCAACGTCGAATTCAGTCTCATTGGGAAGGAACAAACCGAAGGTTGCGCCGGAAACAGTTTTGCCGTCCTCGTCAACCTTAAGTCCGCGAACAGTGCCACGGATCAGATCGTTTGTGATAGCAGTTCCGGCATTCACCTTGATATCAACTGTTCCGATATTATCTCCGGCATAGCTGAAGTTCACAGGGTATTCTTCTTCGGAGATAAGATAATGCGCATCCGCGCTGATCTCCTTCACATATAGCTCTGAATCCACCGGCACATCACAGTCAAACAGCACACTTCCATTCTCATCACAGAATGCTGTGGCAATCAGACCGTCTTCCGGAATCTCACTTCCATCTGCTGCCTTCATTACCTTGGCAGCATAGAGGCCAAACTGAACTGAAAGGATCTCACCGTTATCGCCGATGGCAAAGAGGTCATCCTTCTCAAGAGTTTTGGCCAGAGTGATGGCTGCTTTCTGCCGTTCATTGCAGAACAATACCGAGGTTTCCGTCAGTTCAATCTCCTGACCCGCGTAGACGAGTTCCGCTGTCTGGACCTCAGTATTCAGAACCATACCATACGGAGCCTCGACCTCCAGGACCTTATATTTGCCCAGATAAAGCTCCTTACTCTTCGCGAGGCCGGTATCATCTGTGGTTACAGTATCGACTACGGTACCGGCTTCATAGCGTAAGGTTCCGTCCGGAGTAACGATATCCTCAGCCGCGATGATCTGATACACGGCACCGGCAAGACCTCTGACCTCATAGACCGGCGTGTAGATTTCTCCATTCTGTACTACGGTCGCAAACACTTCGCCGGTTTTCAGAATGGAAATCACACCCTTTTGAGGTGCGTTCGTTTTCTCCACAACGATCAGTGTGATATCGCCCTCAGATGTAGACTGGTCTTCAACCACGTCGAAACTGATAGGTTTCGGATCCAGCACATACCCATACGGTGCCTGAACCTCTACGAGGGAGTAACCCTTGCCATAGGCAAGCTTTTCAGGAGTGATCAAAGTTCCTTCAGAAGTGGTATAGAAAGTGTCGATAACCGTCACCTCGGGATACGTGTAGGTCATGGTCACCAGCTTGCCCTCCGGATCATAGATCTGGAAACCCGCACCGGCATAGGGAATAGTCTTCCCGGTCTCGCTGTCGACCTTTACGACCTTGATATAGCTTTCAAAGACCGCATTGTTGATCAGGAATCTGTAGGTCTGGCCATCGTTGGAGATATAGACATCAAAGTCAGGCATCAGCTCTCGGCCATCCCAACCGGATACCTGATGAACCGTGTACGTTCCGTAGGGCAGGTCTTTGCTCTCGGCATAACCGAACTCATCGCAGACCAGAAGATCCCGCTCGGAATCGGCAGAAGCATCAAAGCTTCCGGAGCTCTTCAGATAGATTTCGAACTGCGCTCCTGCTTCCGGAGTATCGATACCGGTTTCCCCATCGTCACAGTGTTTGATCAGGCTGATATTACCCTTGATGATCTCCTCTTCTGATCCGGTTTCCGTATCGTTGAGTTCGATCGTATAAAGCTCCGGTTCGGCTCCGACATGATAAATCGCTTCATCCAGAAGATAGCCTTCAGAAGGAGTAATCTCCTTGATAGACCAGTCATCTCCGCAAGGGTAATAATCTGTCGTGAACTGTCCATTCTCGTTGGTCGTATAGGATGCGGTCAGTTCATCGCCTTTGAAAAGCCCGTACACAGCACCGGCGAGTGACGCATCACCCTGCGGATCCCCAGTCTCGCTGTCCGTCTTAGTCAGCGTGACTCGGAATTTCTTCAGGATATTGGTAAAGCTCTTCTGAGTAACCTTGTTCCATTCCACAGCCCCGGTCTGGTTTTCCGGGATAACGTATCTGATAGCTGTATCCACCTCTTCCAGAGTATACCCGGAGCCGATCAGGATGCTGCTGAACGTGGCTACGCCGTTTTCATCGGTAACAGCATACTCATCGACCGGGATCCCGGAATCAGATGTTCCGTACAGATGGAACTGAACGCCTTCATTGAGGCCGTCCTCAGAAATCTTGGTAACTGTCAGTTCACCGCGCTTCAGTTCGTTTGTAAAGCCGAGTTCGGTAACCTTAGCCCATTCAATAGCAGCGGTCTGTGTATCCGGGACAATGTACCAGGCTTTGGTATTCACCTCTTCTACGGTATAACCACTGCCGATCAGGATGTTGCTAAAGGTTGCAATACCGTTGGCATCGGTCTTGGCATACACATCCACGGTCTCACCGTTCAATGCAGTACCAAAAAGGTGGAACTCTACGCCTTCCACGAGTCCATCCTCGGATGTTTTTGTCACCTTCAGGTCTCCGCGCTTCAGGTTGTTCTCGAAGCTGAGGTTCGTGACCTTATTCCACTCGATGGCCGTCGTCTGGTCGTCGGGAACGACATAGCGTTCAGCTGTATCGACCTCTTCCACGGTATAGTTGGTGCCAATCAGAACATTCGTAAACGACGCCACACCAGCGGCATTTGTCGTCGCATACAGATCAACCGCATCCCCGTTGGCCGCAGTACCGTAAAGATGAAACTGGATGCCTTCTACAAGGCCGTCCTCCGATGTTTTGGTAATTTCAAGGTCGCCGCGCTTCAGTCTGTTGTCAAAAGAAAGCTTGAGAACTTCATTCCACTTAATCGGAGTGCTCTGGCCTTCCGGTACGATATACGCAGAGCCGGTATCAACCTCTTCTACCGTATATCCCGTACCAATAGGAATGTTCGAAAACGTTGCAACGCCCTGAGCATTCGTGGTCGCGTACTCGTCCACGTTTGCGCCGCTGGCAGATGTTCCGTAGAGGTGGAATCGGATGCCTTCCACAAGGCCATCCTCAGCCGTCTTGGTCACCTGCAGGCCGCCGCGCTTCAAGGTGTTATTGAAGGTCACCGTTGCGGTCTTGCCGCTTTCGACTGTAACAGTCTGTGAACCCTGCGGCTCGTAAGCATCACTTGCAGCTTCCGTGATTGTGTAGGTTCCGGGCTGAAGATTCTCGATGGAGATCTCGCCGTTCTTATTGGTTGTAACGGTCTCGTTGACTCCGTTGCCTTTGATCGTGAAAGTAATCCCCGAGACATTGCCGTCCTCGGAAGTCTTCACGATCTTCGCGCCGCCATAGCTCACAGTTACTTTCAGATAAGCTTTTACAGGATCGCTCACGGTCGCCGAGTACGTAATGACATCCTGAATACCGCCGCTCGGTCCGTAAGTGCTGTCGGACCAGACGAGCACACCAGCTCGCAGCTGACTCTTTTCAGCAGTAATGGAAACCGGGCCGGTCGGTGCCGTTGCGGACGTGATTGTCAGCTTATTCCCGCTCACAGAAAACTGCAGTCCGGCCATATCCGAACTGAAGGTGTATTTGGACAGGACATTGTTGGTATCCGTCAGGGTAGCAGTGTATTCACTGCCATTCCATGAGAGTTCTACGCTCTCTGCTTTGCCGCTGCTTCTGGCCATAAAACTGGGAATGACAGTATGACTTTTCACGCTCGCCACCATGCTGTCATAGTAGTTGATAAACCGGCTGTACAGCGGGTTTCCGGGAGCAATGCAGGACTTACACGTATCCTTACCGCCGGTGCTGACCAGATTGAAGTTTTCATCACGTTCACCGACGATTGTCTCCCATACGAGGATCTGCGTGGCCATGTCGTGAGCCAGCTTATCCGCGTCGCTGTCATTCTGAGAACGCCAGGATGTGGAGACATTACCCTGGAAGCCGTACTGCATAATTCTGCCGAGCAGAAGCTTGATCGTATCCGGTTCGATGGTGCTGTTGTAGCTGGAAGGATAGTTGTCCCAGAAGTTTTCACCGAAGCCGGTATAAGTGTCTCCAGGCTCTCTATGGACACCGGGCTCGATACAGTAACACACCTGGCCATCCCAGTCGCCCTGTGCGTGGACAGTCCAGGCATTATTGCTGTCGGTCCTCCACCCGTTCATAAAGGTTTTGGCCGTGTGGCCCCAGGTGTCTTCACCATAGACCTGGTTTGCGTCACCGTCACGAGGGAATGCGATCATAACCGATACAGATGTATCGGACGCAGCGAGCGCTGTAGTCGTCCCCATACCGATGATGGCGCTGAAGCACATCAGGAATGCAAGCAGTCCCGACATGCCCTTCTTGAGAATTGACTTCATTCGATTTACCTCCTTGTAGGCATGAAAAAAGCACCGTGTTTTCACGATGCTCTCTTCGAATATTACATTTCGTGTTATGCGTATCCGATGTAGATCAGATAATGCTGATTCCCCAGATCCTCGTACCAGATCCAGACATCCGTGATCTCCTCATCGTTGGCATATCTGTTCAGTCTGCTGTTCAGATCGCGTTCCAGGTAGATACAGTCCGGATTGGCTGTAATAGGGTTGTCCCAGCAATCTGTGGCAGATGCATCCAGGCGCAGGCCTTTGCTTTCCGCCAGGCCCATTGCGTAGCTGATCCAGTAGCCGATATCGAAGTCCGGTTTCGGTTCAGGCTCTTCGGCCTGTGTTTCCGGCTCAGGTTCAGTCTGCACGGGTTAGAGTTCGGGCTCAGATTCTGAGCTTTCGAACAGAGCAGTATCCACAGGCTCTGTTTCCTC
>JAEEGF011130141.1_pt1 | contig 20792 bp, 10 predicted proteins | sample 9134171 | NCBI WGS metagenome assembly JAEEGF01 (sample SAMN16246542, study PRJNA631951) | gut metagenome | biome: gut microbiome; feature: rumen; material: AP-attached | host: Bos | place: Iran: Karaj | collected 2018-10
AGCATCACAGACCTACGACTTATTCTCCCGTGGATTACAAGATAGTTGATAATGAGGATGGCAGTAAAACACTTGTCACAGGCGACGTTGACCAGATGTACGGAACCAAGGAGGTTACGAAGTTTACTCTTTATCCTGACAGGGCGTACATTGAGATCACAGGCCAGCTCTATAACAGAACACCTCTTCCCCAGACCTTTTTGTGGTGGGCGAATCCTGCGGTATCTGTCAATGACCATACCCAGTCCATATTCCCACCTGATGTTCACAGTGTCTACGACCACGGAAAAAGAGCTGTATCGCGCTTTCCCATAGCCACCGGGGAATACTACAAGCACGACTACAGCGAAGGCGTTGATATTTCCAGATATAAGAACATTCCTGTTCCCACATCCTACATGGCTGAGAAGTCGGATTACAACTTTGTGGGTGGCTATGATTATCAGAAGAAGGCGGGACTTCTCCATGTTGCGGATCACCATGTATCTCCCGGCAAAAAACAGTGGACCTGGGGCTGCGGTGATTTTGGCAGAGCCTGGGACAGAAACCTCACGGATGAAGATGGTCCTTATATCGAGCTGATGACAGGCATGTACTGCGACAATCAGCCGGATTTTTCATGGCTTAAACCCTATGAAGAGAAGGTCTTCAAACAGTATTTCATGCCCTATAAGGCGGTGGGACAGGTCAAGAATGCCACAATAAACGCAGCTCTTAACCTGGAGTTTGACGTTACGGGCGTTCATGTGATTGTCTATGCGTCTTCTCCAAGGGAGAATGCCCATATTGTTCTTGAGTACGATGGCAAAAGAGTATTCGATTCGGAAAGCACGCTTTCGCCGGTTGATATCTATGACAAAAGCATAAGCTATGAGGAGCTTGGACTTAATGAGCTGAACATAGATGAAAACAATAAGGCCTCGGATATTTATAAATTCAGGGTAGCGGTACTTGACGGAAAAAGAGAACTGGTATCCTATAAGCCGGTTTATCAGGGAATACCTGAGCTTGCAGAGCCTGCAAAGGCTGCCAAAGAGCCACGGGAGATATTGACCAATGAAGAGCTGTATCTTACAGGCCAACATATTGAGCAGTACCGCCATGCCACATGGCTTCCCGACCCGTATTATCTTGAGGGACTAAAAAGAGATCCCGATGACACCAGAATCAACAATGCCTACGGACTTCTTCTTTTCAGAAGAGGGCAGTTTGCGCTTTCCGAGAAGTATTTCAGAGCGGCGCTTAAAAGGCTTACAAGTATGCATCCAAACCCATATGATTCCGAGCCATATTATAACCTGGGGCTGGCCCTTTTTTATCAGGGAAAATATGATGAGGCCTTTGATGCATTCTATAAAGCAACCTGGGTAAATGAGCTTCAGGAGATGTCCTTCTACTACCTGGCTGCGATTGCCACAAGGATGGGAGATTACGAGGAAGCGCTGGAACTGGTAGAAAAGGGACTTGTAAAAAATGCCCATAACATCAAGGCAAGAGGCCTTAAGGCAGCAATCCTTATGAAGCTTGGAAGATTTGGTGAATCACGGAGCTGGATCCATGAAAACCTTGGAATCGATGCTTTTGATTTTGTCTCCATGTTCCTTCTATATAAAATGTCAGAAAATAAAGATTATGTGGGAGAGGCTTTTCATAAGATAACAAGGGACTTCCACGAGACATACCTTCTGGTGGCAAGAGATCTTGCCGAGGCGGGGCTTTATGAAGAGGCTGTTATGGCGCTTTCTCTTTTCCCTGGGGATAAGCCCATGATCCATTACTATCTTGGGGCATATTATCAGAAACTTGGAAGTGACGATAAGGCAGAAGAAGAGTTTAAAAAGGGAAAAGAAGCTGATTCTTCCTGCTGTTTCCCAAATAAAACCGAAGATATTGCTGTGCTTAAAAGCGCAATAAAATATGATGAAAAAGATGCAAAGGCAAGATACTATCTGGGGTGCCTTTTCTATGACAAATTGCAGTATGAGGAAGCGATTAGCCTGTGGGAAGAGTCAAAGGAGATAGATGATTCTTTCCCGACTCTTTTAAGAAACCTATCCATTGCCTATTACAACAAGAAGGGCGATAAGGAAAAGGCAAAAGAGTGTATGGAGAGGGCCTTTGACCTGGACAGAACCGATGCAAGAGTATTTCTAGAGCTTGACCAGCTGTATCAAAAGCTTGGGACTCCGCTTCAGGACAGACTTAAGCTATTCGAAGACAATATCGCTCTTATAGAAAAAAGGGACGACCTCTATACTGAGTATGTGACACTTCTAAATAACCTTGGAATGTATGATGAGGCCTATGAAAGGATAATTTCCCACAGCTTCCAGACCTGGGAGGGCGCTGAGGGCAAGATCACAGCGCAGTATAAGGTATGTCTTGTAGAAAAGGCAAAACTTTCTTTAAAGGATGGAGATGGTGTGAGTGCCAAAAAGTATCTTGAAGAGGCGCTTATCTATCCTGAAAACCTGGGTGAAGGCAGACTGGAAGGTACCAAGGACAATCATATCTACTACAATCTTGGACTAGCCTATGAGCTTACAGGTAATAAGGACAAGGCCTTTGAGTGCTATGAAAAGGCAACCCTAGGGGCAATGGAAGTTGCGGGCATGATGTATTACTATGATCAGCCGGCAGATATGATACTGTACCAGGGTCTTGCCAAGGAAAAGCTTGGTGATCATAAAGCTGCCAACGCCAGATTTTATAAGCTCATGGACTACGGTGAGCAGCATCTTAGGGATGAGTTCAAGATGGATTATTTTGCTGTGTCCATGCCTGATATGTCAGTATTTGATGCTGATATGACAAAGAAAAATGCCATTCACTGTTATTATCTTATGGGACTTGCAAATCTGGGACTTGGCAATAAAAAAGAGGCAGCGAAGTACTTTAATAAGGTTCTTTGTGAGGACAATACCCATCAGAACGCATATATTTATCTGAAACTTTGCGTCTAAGAAAATAATTATTTTTTGCTGTATTCGTGATACAATAAATATATATGTGAAAATTTGGCTCATTTTTTAGGAGAGAGCATATGGTATTGTATCTGACAGGCAGTTTCATACCCTATCAGGAACTTGGCAGCTATGAAAAGCTGGCACCTGATGAGTGTTATGGTTTTTTTGAAGATCTCGGTCAGGAGTGGCCGGAGTCTGCAAAGATACTGTATGTTCCCTGTGATCCCACGGCAGATGCCGAAAATGAGCATCAGAAAAAGCGCATGCTGGACGCCTTTGAATTGAAAGATTTAAAGGTTGAAGAAGTGCGCATGCTCGGCGTAGTGGATAAAAAGACCTTGACTGAACTGATTTCCTGGTCGAATGTTATTTATCTGGCCGGAGGGCATGCACCAACTCAGCTGGCCTTCATGAAGCAGATCGGACTTCACGATGCGCTGCTTTCGTATGACGGAATTGTCATTGGTCTTAGTGCTGGTTCCATGAATGCAGCCTATAGTGTTTATCTTCCTCCGGAGTTGGAGGAGGAAGCAAATGACCCCAACTATGTTCGTTTTTCCGATGGACTTGACCTTACCAATATAGAAATAATTCCCCACGCTGATTTTTTAAAACAGCTTAAGATGGCAGGCCGGGATTATATTGAGGATATAGTACTACCTGACAGCTATGGAAGCAGATTTTATCTGATCACCGATGGAAGCTATTTCAAAGTAAAAAACGGTAAGACCGTGTTTAAAGGGATTGGTGAAAAGATTGAGGATGGTAATGTCACGCCTCTCAAGCAGGGAACCATTATTCCCTATATGGGTGTTTATGAGCAGCCGGTTATAAAGACACTTTTAGAGGACGGCTATGAACTGGTGGTTTCTGTCAATATTACAAACGATGTATGTGAAGTATATCATCTAAGCGGTGAGCTTTCGGAGGTCTTTGAGAGCAGTAGACTTAAGTTTAGTGATATATGCTTCAGGCTTTCTCAGAAGCTTATTGAGGAGGAACGGGAGATGTTCCTCAAGGACAATAGGATTCCTTTTATCATCAGTGAACTTGAGGAGAAGGGCAGCTACGTAAGAACAGTTCATGTGGAGACACCTTACGGAAAAAGAGCCAAAAATGTCCGAGTGAGAAAGGTACCGGGGTATCCCGACTGGCTTTTGTTTGTATTTTTTGATGTTACCACAGCGCTGGATCACGACTGGATGACTGATGAATACTCCAGAACCGGCTTTATGGAAAGAGCCAAACTCTTTATATCCGAATTCTCCGAAAAGGGACATTTTTCCCTTGTATATACCAATGTTAAAGGCTTCAAGGCCGTAAATGAGCTATTTGGCGATGAAAGTGGCGATATGGTCATTTACCAGACCAGAGATATCCTCAGGAAATATCTGAAGCCCGTGATTTTGGGAAGGCTTGAAAGTGACCATTTCGTCCTGATAACTTCCGACGACAACCTTACCGAAAAGAATCTTAAGGCCATGTGTAAGCAGAACTTTAAGATTGAGTCCAAGGAGTTCAGCTACGAGATAAGGTGCGGAATATACTCAATCAAGCACTCCAAAGTGGAAATTACTCAGCTTTTAGCCGGGGCAAAGCTTGCGGAAAAAAATCTTAAGGCAGGCAAAGGTAATCTTCCCTACGCCTACTATGACGATGCCATGAAGGAAACCTACGTAAGGCAGCGATTCCTGTTGGCTGATTTTGAGAGAGGTCTGCATGATAATGAGTTTGAACCCTATTATCAGCCCATAGTTGATGCCAAGACCGGAGAAATCGTAAGCGCCGAGATGCTTATCAGATGGCGCCACAAGGATTTCGGAATGGTATCTCCCGGAGATTTTGTACCAATTATTGAGTCGGAGGGAAAAATTTCCAGCCTCGATAATTTTATTGTGGAGCGGGGAATGGAAATGATAGCAAGGCGCCTTAGGGATGGACTTAAAATTGTGCCCTGTGCCATAAATCTTTCAAGAGTTGACTTCTATGACTCAGCATTTATCGATAGCATTTTTGAACGGGTAAAAGATCTTAAGATCGACCCTGCAATGATCAGATTTGAGGTTACAGAGTCAGCGTACGCTGATCTTGAGTCAAAGGCAGTGGACTACCTCAACGAAATGAAGCTCCAGGGCATCAGGATACTTTTGGATGACTATGGCAGCGGTATGAGTTCTCTTTCCATGCTGGAGAACTTCAATTTCGATATAATCAAGCTGGACATGGGATTTATCCGTAAGATCGGTAAAAATGACAAGGTCGAGTCCATAATTATAACCACCATCGGTCTTGCGCATATGATAGGTGCAAAGGTCACAGCCGAGGGTGTGGAGACTAAGGAACAGTACAAATTCCTTAAAGACTACGACTGCGACTACATTCAGGGCTATTATTTTTACAAGCCCATGCCGGAAGCGGATTTTGAAAAAATACTGGATAAATAAGATTTGAAAGCAGTTCTGTTCAATAGTGGGCAGAACTGCTTTCTTGCCAAATTGCTTTTGAGAATTTTTGTCATCAGTGACATTATGCATATCATTGACGAAGTGAAAAACACATCCTAGAATGTTAGCTGAGACTAACGACGCCCAAGGCGTTTATTCAGGGGGATATTATGCAGTTGGAATTACAGAATATAAAAAAATCCTATGGAGAGGGGGGAAGCCGGATTGAGGTCTTAAGGGACATAAGCCTTGAAATAGAAAAGGGCGAGTTTGTGGTTCTTTTGGGGCCATCCGGTTCAGGGAAATCAACTCTTCTTAACATTATCGGAGGAATAGACACAGCTGATTCCGGGAAGATAATAATCAGGGGAAAGAGCATGTCTGAGATGGATGAAAAGACTCTTACAGAATACAGAAGAGACCATCTTGGCTATATATTTCAGATGTATAATCTGATACCCAATCTGACAGTCAGGGAAAACATCGAAGTCGGGGCATATCTGTCCAAGAATCCATTAGATATAGACGAAATCATAGAAGTTCTGGGACTTAGAGAACATCAAAACAAGATACCGAGCCAGCTGTCGGGAGGTCAGCAGCAAAGATGCGCCATAGGGAGGGCTATAGTGAAGAATCCGGATATTCTTTTGTGTGATGAACCCACCGGAGCGCTGGATTACAATACATCCAAAGAGATTCTTTCGCTTATTGAAGAGGTCAATAAAAAGTACGGGAATACGGTAATCATGGTCACTCACAATGATGCCATAAAGAACATGGCCGATTTTGTTGTGAAATTAAGGGACGGAGTTATCAGAAAAAGTTACAGAAATGAGGTAAAGCAGACTGCTGCTGAGCTTGACTGGTAAGGGGAGAGATATGAGAAATCCATTGAATAAAAGACTCCTAAGGGAGCTTACCGGAGATATAGGAAAATACATAGTAATATTTGTACTTCTTGTTTTCTCTATAGGCTTTGTTTCAGGCTTTTTGGTGGCCGGAGAGAGCATGATCAAGGCATATTATGACAGCTTTGAGAAATATAGCATTGAGGACGGACATTTTAGAACAGAGGAAGAACTGACAGATTCACAGAAGAAATGGATAGAGAAAAAAGGAGTTACAGTATACGGCAAGTTCTATGTGGAAAAGGAATTTGACAATGAAACGAAACTTCGAATCTTTGCTGACAGGAAGGAGGTTGACAAAGTATGTGTCATGGAGGGAAGGCTTCCAAAGGAAGATAATGAGATAGCAATAGACAGAATGTATGCGGATAACAATGACCTTAAAGTGGGCGATACCATGACGTCTGAGGGAAAAAGCTTTGTCATTTCGGGTCTGGTGGCACTATCCGATTACAGTGCTCTTTTTTACAGCAACAATGATATGATGTTTGATTCCTCTGCATTTGGAGTTGCCATAGTCTGTGATGAGACGTTTAATGGGTATGACGATGGCGAGATCCGATACAATTATTCCTGGATTTATGACAATAAGCCGGAAAATGAAGAAAGGGAAAAAGAATTGTCGGATGACCTGATGGAATACATCGCCAAAAAGATTACCCTTGAGGATTATGTACCACAATATCTAAATCAGTCCATTAAGTTTACAGGGACAGATATTGAGGGAGACACGGCAATGGTGGCTGTACTTTTGTACATCATCATCATTATTATTGCGTTTGTGTTTGGAATAACCATTAATAACACCATACACAAGGAAGCTACAGTGATAGGAACCTTGAGGGCATCGGGATACACCATAAATGAACTCATAATTCATTACATGTCCATGCCCATGATAGTGACAATAATAGCCGCTGTTATCGGCAATATCCTGGGGTATACGGTTTTTAAGAACACCTGCGTTGCGATGTATTATGCCAGCTATTCTCTGCCGACCTACAGCACGGTATGGAGTGGGGATGCCTTCTTTAAAACAACACTGATCCCTCTTTTGCTCATGCTTGTCATAACCTATTACATTCTTAGGAAAAAACTGACCCTGAGTCCCCTTAAACTCATAAGACGGGATCTTTCCGGAAAAGGGCAAAAGACCGCTGCCTCCTTGAATAAGAGAATCAGGTTTTTTGACCGCTTCCGTATCCGGATACTGATCCAGAACAAAAGCAGCTTTCTGATTCTTTTTGTGGGGCTTTTATTTTCCAATATGCTGTTGTTTTTTGGAATGATGCTTCCTCCGATGCTGGTGCATTACCAGGGGATTGTTACCGATACAATGCTGGCAAATTATACTTATCTTTTGCAGATTCCGGCAGGCGCTGTAGATACTGAGGATGAGCTCTCGGCGGCTTTTTCCTATGTCTTTTTGCAAAGTAAGATAAATACCAATAATAAAAGCGCAGAAAAGTTTTCCGCATACAGTCTTAAGACAACAGGAGAAGGCGGAACAAGGATTGAGGATGTGACCTTATATGGTATCGAAGAAGACAGCAGATTTGTTCACGCGGATTTTGATGAAAAGACGGTTCTGGTCTCATCCTCCTATGCAGATAAATACAATCTGAAAAAAGGAAGTGTTATAACCCTGAAGGAACCTTATGAAGACAGATATTATGGCTTCAAGGTAAGCGGAATCTATGATTACGATGGCGGCATAGTGGTCTTTATGAGCAAAAAACATCTCAACGATATCCTGGGGGTCGAGGAAGATTTTTTCTCCGGCTATTTCTCTGACACAGAGATAACAGATATAGAGAGTAAATACATAGGAACTGTCGTAGACGAGGAATCACTTACAAGGGTTTCCAGGCAGCTGATGATCTCAATGGGAAGCCTTATGTATATGATAGATGCTTTTTCGGTGGTGATGTTCATTGTGCTCATATATCTTTTGTCCAAGCTGATTATTGAGAGAAATGTTCAGTCAATATCAATGGCCAAGATCCTTGGGTACTCAAAAATAGAAATAGCCAAGCTTTACATAATTCCCACCGCAATAGTTGTTGTGGTATCCCTTCTGATTTCATATCCTGTTTTGTCCTATGTTATGGTGGGCATATTCAGAGTCATGCTGAAGCAGATGATGAGCGGCTGGATGAATATATGGCTGGACCCAAAGGTTTATGTAGAGATGTTCCTTATGGGAATAATTACCTATGCAGTTGTTGCAGTGGCAGAATATCGCAAAATCGGTCTTATACCCATGAGTGAGGCACTTAAGAACGTGGAGTAAATCGTTTTTTGACGACTATTTCCTCTCGTGACGACATTTTGTAGGACATGCGGTGTTAAAGTAGTCTGTTGTCTTATTATATAGGACGACAGGCTTTTTTTGTGCAAAATATTTACTATTTTCCAATGGAATGGGATAATGAGCATATTATGATTACTGCGGGGCTAAGGAGAGTGTATGAAAATCGTATTGCAGAACCTCACCAAGAGGTTTCCCAACAGAAATAAGAAAATAAAGGAAGATGTAGTGGCTGTCAGGAATTTCAATTTTGAGATCCCCGACGGTAAACTGATCGGTCTTTTAGGTCCGTCAGGCTGCGGGAAAAGTACTTGTCTGAATCTTATCTGCGGTCTGGAGAAGCCATCGGAAGGCCGGATCATATTTGGAGACAGAGACGTGACGGATCTTTCACCGGAGCACAGGGGAGTGGGGCTTGTTTTCCAGAATTATGCTTTATATCCGCATCTCACCGTTCGTGAGAACATCAGATTCCCTCTTGAGAATTTCAAAAAAGACAAAAAGCTTTCCAAGGAAGAAATGGAAAAAAGAGTGTTGGAAGTGGCTAAGCTTGTACAGATTGAGGAACTTCTTGACAGGCGCCCCGGAGAAATGTCCGGAGGTCAGCAGCAGAGAGTGGCAATTGCAAGAGCCCTGGTAAAAAGGCCGCAGGTTCTTTTGCTGGATGAGCCTCTTTCCAATCTTGATGCCAGACTCAGACTCCAGACAAGAGAGGAACTTCGCCGCATTCAGCTTGAAACCGGAATAACTACAGTATTTGTAACCCATGATCAGGAAGAGGCCATGAGTATTTCCGACCTTATTGTGGTCATGAAGGACGGAACACTTCAGCAGATAGGATATCCCCAGGATATTTATGATGAGCCCGACAATATGTTTGTGGCAAGTTTTTTGGGCACACCACAGATAAATGTCTTTTTGGGCAGTATTCAGGGGGAGAAGGTGATGATCGGGGAATCCGAGATACTTGATGCCCCGGGAGTTTCAGACAGAGAAGCATACATTGCAGTAAGGCCTGAGGGATTTCTGGTTGATGAAAACGGCAAGCTGGAGTGCGACTTTGTGAGCAGGGAGGTCATGGGAAGAGACACCAGTGTGGTTGCCACACATCCTCTTTTTGTGGGTGAACATATCAGAACAATTATTTCTTCGGAAGTTCAGGTAAATCCCAGGGATGGCAGTATCAGGTTCAATCTTAAGCCCTCCAAGGTGAAAATATTTGATGGTGAGACCAAGGAGAGAATACGGCTATGAAAAAAAATCTGACTGCATGGTTGTGCCTGTTACCTGCGCTTTTATTTTTGGTGGCGTTCATGGTCTATCCCATGGTGGACGTACTTATTTATTCCTTTGAGGAGGGCTTTAATTTTGCCTCCCAGAGTTACTTTGGCACGGGATTTTATAACTATTCTTACGTGCTGCATGATCCATATTTTCTTCAGGCACTTAAGAATACCTTTATCATAGTTATAATAACGGTTCCTCTTTCTACGGGAATAGCGCTTTTAATATCTCTGGAACTTAGCTCAATCAAGGTTCTGAGGGATTTCTTTCAGACAGTATATTTTTTACCCTATGTCACCAATACACTTGCTGTAGGACTAGTTTTCATGATCCTGTTCAAAAAAACTGCCTATTCCGACGGACTTGTGTCGGTGCTGATCAGTTTCTTCGGAGGTCCTTCCGTTGATTTCATAGACGGACCCTACTGGGCCAAAATGTTTGTAATGTGTTTTTATACCATCTGGATTGTTATGCCCTTTAAAATACTTATCCTTACCAGTGCCCTGGCTTCTGTGAATCCCATGTATTATAAGGCGGCAATTGTGGATGATACCCCAAAATGGAGGATTTTTTACAAGATTACGCTGCCCATGATATCTCCAATGGTCTTTTACCTGGTGATAACCGGCTTTATCGGAGCTTTTAAAGCCTACAGCGACGAGGTGGCTCTTTTCGGAACGGATCTTAATGCCGCAGGAATGAATACCATCGTAGGATATGTCTACGACATGCTCTACGGCAATTCCGGCGGATATCCTTCTTATGCCTCAGCGGCGGCGCTTATTCTATTTGCAATTGTATTTACCATAACGACCATAAATCTTATGGTCAGCAGAAGAACTGTATATTATCAGTAAGGACACAAAAAGAAAATGACAGATTTGACTTTAGAACAAACTGAAAAGAAAACAAGATTTTGGGAAGGGATGCGTAAAACGGCGGCCTTTGTAATGCTGGGGCTCTGGGCGATAATTGTTCTTTTTCCCTTTTACTGGATGATCTTAAGCTCTGTAAAAAGCTACAGTGCCTACAATTCAGAGTACGTGCCCATGGTATACACTTTGGAGCCTACTTTGGAAAACTACGTAACAGCGTTTACGGCGGTGCCTCTTGCAAAGTATTTTCTGAATACACTTATTTTTACCGTAGTGACCACCGGTTTGATGATTTTTGTGGTGGTTTTGTCGGCGTTTGCTTTCGCACGCCTGGACTTCAGAGGGAAAAATATTGTATTTACGCTGTTTCTTTCCATGATGATGATTCCAAATGAGCTTGTGATCATCACCAATTACGTGACAATTACAAATCTTGATCTCAGGAATACCTTTACGGGACTGATCCTGCCCTCGGTCACATCGGTTTTTTATATTTATCTGTTAAAAGAGAATTTTGAGCAGATTCCCGAGGAACTCTATAAGGCAGCCAAGGTGGACGGGACTTCGGATTTAAGGTATCTGCTTAGGGTTATGCTGCCTATATCAAAGCCCACCCTTGTGACAATCACTATCCTCAAGGTCATAGAATGCTGGAATTCATACGTGTGGCCAAGGCTTATCACCGACGACCAGAACTATTTTCTTGTATCCAACGGTATTCAGGAGATAAGAGAAAATGGCTTCGGACGGGAGAATGTTCCGGCTATGATGGCTGCAGTGGTTGTAATCTCGGTGCCATTGGTAACACTGTTTTTGATTTTCAGGCAGAAGATCATGGACGGAGTTGCTAGGGGCGGAACGAAGGGGTAATTAAGTATGAGAAAAAGACTTAAGTTTGGCCTTGTCACCACGGCGCTTCTGATGCTGTGTCTGACAGGCTGTCACGGAAAAAAGGGGGAGAGCACTTTTGAAATCCCCGAAAACTTAGATGAATCAAAGAAAATAGAGATTACCTTCTGGGCTAAGAACGACACCAATGTCAGGCAGACCGCCATTTACAACAGGGCAATAGAAAATTTTGAGAAATTGTATCCCAGTATTGATGTCAATATGAGACTTTATACGGATTATGGCAAGATTTACAACGATGTCATTACCAACATTGCCACGGATACCACACCAAACGTGTGCATCACATATCCCGATCATATAGCCACCTATCTTACGGGTAACTCCACCGTTGTTCCCCTGGATACGCTTTTTTCCGATGAAAGATATGGCCTTGGGGGCAGCGAACTAAAATTCGATTCGCCAAAGGAAGCGGAGATTGTGCCGCAGTTTTTGGAGGAGTGCAAAATTGGGGATCTGCACTATGCTGTTCCCTTCATGCGCTCAACAGAGGCCTGCTACATAAACAAAACCTATGTGGAGGCCCTTGGCTTTGAAATTCCTGAAACTCTTACCTGGGATTTCATCTGGCAGGTGTCGAAAAAAGCCATGGAAAAAGATTCTGCGGGCAATTTTAAGATAAACGGTCAGAAGGTGCTTATTCCATTTATATATAAGTCCACCGACAATATGATGATCCAGAGTCTTAAGCAGCTTGGAGCGGAGTATTCGGACGAAAATGGGAACATTCTTCTTTTTAATGACGATACCAAAAAGATTCTCATGAAAATAGCGGAAGAGACTAAGCTTGGAACCTTCTCCACCTTTAAGATTTCCGGATATCCCGCCAATTTTCTTAATGCCGGTCAGTGTATTTTTGCCATTGATTCAACGGCAGGTGCAACCTGGATGGGGTCAGAAGCCCCCCTTGTTGATATTGCCGAGGATAAAATTGTCAGCTTTGAAACTGTGGTTAAAACGATCCCTCAATATAACCCGGCCAATACTAAAATGATATCTCAGGGACCTTCTATTTGCATCTTTAACAAAAAGGATTCCCAGGAAGTGCTGGCGTCATGGCTGTTTATGCAATATCTTTTGACAAATGAGGTGCAGATTGATTATTCCACAACAGAAGGCTATGTGCCTGTGACAAAAAAGGCACAGGCTGCTCCGGAATATCTTGATTATCTCGCCAAAGAGGGAACGGATGAAGATGAGCACTATGCCGTGAAAATTCAGGCTGCCAAGCTCCTTATGGATAATACCGACAATACTTTTGTCACTCCTGTTTTTAACGGATCGGCCTCCGTCCGGGATGCTGCAGGTCAGCTCATAGAAAATGTGACCAAGTCTGTACGGCGTAAAAAAACTGTGGATGAGGCGTTCATTGATTCCATGTACAGGGAAGTGAATTCTCTATATCACCTGGATCAGACAAGCAGTGCGGGACAGGATAGTATGAAGGATTTAGGCCCGCTTCCGATGCAGTCAAGGATTCTTCTTGGGGGACTTCTTTTGGCATGGCTTGTGATTATTGCTTGTTTTTTTAAACTGAAGCGAGTATAATACCCGCTAAAAGGGCTTTTTGCCCAAAAAAACGGAAACTGAATAAGGTTTCAAAGAATTTAGGAGGAGATTATGAAAAAGACACTTGTTTTAGCAATGGTAATGGGACTTACTCTTAGCTGCGCTGCATGCGGAAAGAATGTAGCTACTTCAAATGAGACAGCTGCAGAAACTGAAATTGCAGAAGCAGACGTACCCACAGCTGAGTCACCTGCAGAGACAGAGGCGCCTGCAGAGGCAGAAGCTGAGGCAACTGATGTAATGTCTTATGCTGATTATGTTGCAGCAGAGCTTGATTCAGAAGTTACTGTAGAGACTTATGTACAGGCTAAGCAGTCATGGTGGGATAACAAGGCTACATTCTATACACAGAATGAGGACGGCGCTATTTTCATCTATGAGATGCCTTGTACAGAGGAAGAGTACAATCAGCTTGTTCCCGGAACAAAGATTAAGGTAACAGGTATTAAGTCAGAGTGGTCCGGTGAGGTTGAAATCGTTGAGGCCAGATACGAGATAGAGGATGGCAATTTCGTTGCACAGGCTAAGGATGCAACAGACCTTCTTGGTAAGGATGAGCTTATCGACCTTCAGAACCAGCTTGTTTCTTTCACAGATATGACTGTTGAGAAGGTTGCTTACAAGAATGAGCAGCCCGGCGATGACATCTATCTTACAGTTTCCAAGGATGGAAATTCTTATGACTTCTGCCTTGAGTATTATCTCAACGGATCAGATGAAGAGTTCTACAACCTTGTAGGTGGTCTTGAGGCCGGTCAGGTAGTGGATATCGAGGGCTTCCTTTATTGGTACGAGGGTGCCAACCCACACATCACAAAGGTTACTGTGAAATAATATAATATATATAACATATATGAGTTATAAAAGCTGCTCCTAATGATAGGGGCAGCTTTTTTATGTAATAGGGGAATGTCGTGAGGGACATTCATTCTTATTAGTAGCGCTTTACTTTCTGTTTTTCGAAGAATTCATCGATATTGGCAATAAGCTCTGCGGGAGGCATGGTCTTAAGCAAGTATTTTTCCGGTTTCAAAGACAAAACCTGCATGACGCTTTCTTTATCACCCTTCACGGTAAGGAACATAACGGGGATACTGCTGGTGGAAGGGTCGCTCCTTAGCATTTCCAGGACCTTGGGCCCTGTGGTTATGGGCATTTCATAATCAAGGAGTATGAGATCCACCTGGTTTTTGGCAAGGAAGGTGATTGCAGCCATTCCGGAATTTACCATGAATACCTGGTACTTCTCCGAAAGCCAGCTTTTGATGGTCCGAAGCATAGTGCCATCATCATCCACGACAAGGATTCTCTTTTTCTGAAGGCGGACTTCTTCATTTTCCACTACCTGAAGCATTTTTCGGCCCAGCTCTTTTACATTTACAGGTCTTTCGAATACTGCCGAAATCTTATCCTTGGTGGTAGTGTTGTAGATTTTTTCAATTTCATCGGGGGAGCCTATGATGCTGACAGAGATATCGTCCTCCACTACCTTGTCCCGCAGATATACGAAGAAATCTATCATTTCATCCAGATCGTCCACATAAATAAGATACACCAAAGGGCGGTTCTCTATATGTTCAATTTCAGTCACATCAGGCGCAGCTTGAATGACCTCGAAGCCGCCTTCTCTAAGTTCTTTGGCAATGGAAGTCACCATAAAGCTTTTTCCGCCGCCCACTAAAAGTACTCTTTTTTCCATGATCAGACCTCCAGTACATCAAGTAGTGCATCTCTGTCGACTGCCGCTATAAGTTGTCTTACTTTTGCGTATTTATCCTTGAATTCATCGGGAATAGAATAGCCGGACAGTTCCTGCATTATCCCATCCGCAGTGTCATAGTCATAGGCTTCAATGAGCTCCCGCATATCTGAAAATGCCTGCCTAAGCTCATTTGCATCGATTGGTGGCAGATCCTCGTTTTCGTTCTTTTCATCAATTGCTGCAAGCTTTTCGTTATAGCTTCTGTAAAGAGATAAAAGTTCGGGAGTTTTATTTCTGATCTCAGCTATATTTTCGTCATTTCCGCATGCCTCCAGATGTGCGGCCATCCCGGAAAGCTGCGTGGCGCCAATGAGGCGGGCAGAGCTTTTCAGTGCATGGACTGCAACGGTGAAATTGCGGATATTGCCTTCGACTTCAAATCTTTCAATATCATCTGCTTTAGAAGTGATTGATATCAGAAACTCTTTTATAACTTCCTTTAAGAGGTCTTCTGTTCCGCAGTTCCTTATGCCTTCGGAAATGTCTATTCCTTGTAGTCTTGACAGGAGATCGTCATCACTATGATCATTTTTGGGAACTTCCTGGTTTTCATTGGCTTCTTTTACCTTATCCTCCGGAAGGAACTTTTGGATCATAGCTTCAAGGAGAAGACCATCCACAGGTTTTGAAAGGTAGTCGTTAAATCCTGCGGCAATATATTCATCCCTTGCCCCTGCGCCGGCATTTGCTGTAAGGGCTATGCAGGGCGTACCGACGCATAGATTTCCGTCAAGCTCCTTCATGGCCTGCAGAGTCTCAAGACCGTCCATCTCAGGCATTCTGTGGTCAATAAAGATGATGTCATATTTCTTTTGAGTGACCATTTTAAGGGTCTGCCTGCCACTTTCAGCAGTATCAACATTTATAAGGGTGTTCTTTAAAAGACCCTTGACTACCGTGAGATTAACAGCGGTATCATCCACCACAAGTATAGTTGCATCCGGGGCAGTGAAGGAGACATGATAGTTGTTCTGGTTTTTCAGGAAAGCTTTATAGTTTTCTTTAAAATCACCCAGTTCTTCCCAGGATGCCACCTGTTGTTTTACTTCAAAAGAAAAATCCGAACCTTTGCCATATTCACTCTTAACTACAAGTTTTGAATCCATTAGTGCAAGAAGCTTTTTGACAATGCTCATTCCAAGACCTGTGCCTTCTATGGAGCGGTTCCGAATTTCTTCGATTCGCTCAAAAGGAGAGTAGAGTTTGGAGATATCCTCCTCTTTAATGCCAATTCCTGTATCAATTACCTGAAATTTCAGAAAGATGTTTAGATCATCGGCTTTTCTGTAGGAAATATTCAGTGTTACAGAGCCTCTTTCCGTGTATTTGACGGCGTTAGACAGGATGTTGGTAACACACTGTTTTATCCTGATCTCATCACCGATAAGATTGGTGGGCAAAGTCTTATCAATGTTCATGATAAGTTCAAGCCCTTTTTCTGAGGCCTTTACTTCCACCATGTTGATGAGGTCGTTTATAACCGAGCCAAGATGGTAGGTCACGGGAAGAATATCCATTTTCCCCGCCTCGATCTTTGAAAAGTCCAGGATGTCATTTACAATTCCAAGAAGGGAAGCCCCGGCACTTTTTATGCTGCTGGCGTATTCAACTATTTTCTCTTCACTACTTTCCCTTATGATCATTTCGTCAAGACCAAGGACTGCGTTTATGGGAGTCCTGATTTCGTGGGACATATTGGATAAAAATGAAGATTTTGCTTCCGAAGAACGCCTGGCAACCTCAAGCTCTTTTTGCAGCTCATTTTCCTCATTTATGCGACCGATATATGCTTCAATGGCGTGAACCGTTTCCTTGACGGAGTCGTAAACCACCTGTATTTCGTCATTGGTCCTTACAGTCATTTTATCTGCTTTACGCCCAACTTCCAGTTTCTTTTCATCATCAGCTTCTGCGTATTCCTGCATGAAATCGCTCATATTTCCAAGAGGCCCGCCGATGGTCATCTTAGTGTAGAAGTTGGCAAATCCCGCCATGGGCACACCCACACACAGCATAAGAAGCATCATCTTTATGTCGTAGCTAATTGCGGAGGAGTCAAGTCTGTAGCGCATCCCTTCCACCTGCTCTGCGATCTCATCATTTGGAAGCTGAGTACTAATGTCACTTAGTATTTCGCCCTGGTTGATGGAAGAAACGAACATTTTTTTGATATCCGGGAATAGGGCTACCATGAATATGGCAACACAGATTCCAAGAATTACTTCAACGGCTATAATGATCGCGGTTATCTTTACGCTGACTTTGGTTTTTCGAAGACTCCGCTGAATATCTTTATTTTCCTGAAATCTCTTAGTATAAGAGATACCGATGGGAAAGGGCAGCTTAATTATATCCGGGGCCTTTGTATAAAGGAAATGAAACAAAAAAGCCAGGGCAAAAATAACTATAGAATTCTGGAGAAAATATCCTCCATAATCTATTAGTCTGTCCAAGCGGTAGTCGCTTGCAGCAATGATCGAAAAGCATGCCAGTTCAATAACAGCAGTAAGAATCAGGGTTATCAGCGCTCCCAGAGCAGTCTTTTTCTTGGAGGAAAAAAAGAAATACTGACCAACAAGAGAAAAACTCATGGTTGCCACCAGATCGATAGACAAAAAATAAGCACTGTTCATGTTAAAAATCAGTTTTATGATAAAAGTTATGGTAAAGGATATCAGCGCGTACAGATAGCCGTACAGAGCACCAATTATTAGGAACGGTGCGATGAAAAAGCTGATAAGGACAGTTTCTCCGGTGGCAATTCTCATGGTATCCCCATGAAGCGCCGAATATGCGCACAGTCTGGTGAGCAGAAGCCATATCAGAATGCCTACTATTTTTACAACTATCCTTACTTTTTTTTTCTTTGATTCTTCGTTTGACATGTGTAAATCCCTCTGTAGGTGCTTGGTGAATCACTTTAATCATACTATATTTGGTGAAAAAATAATCTTAAATATGTATAAAGGATATTTATTTTACTTTAAATAATTTCGCCATTGCAAATTTGATTATTTTGCTCTATTATTCTTGTTCGGGAAAGGGGAATTTGAAAATGAAAAAGTGTGGTTTTAAACGTTATTTGAGTTTGCTGTTATCTATAGCAATTGTATCTACAAGTAGCTTTTCTGTAATGGCGACAGATAGTATTGCTTATGATTTATCTGATGATAATAGTGTAGCTTCTGAGAACAATGAAGAAATGGGGAATGAAAATATCGATATTGGCTCCGAAACAAGGGACGATGAGATTATCGATAATATTTACCCTATCGACAGCGTTATCATTGAAGACGAAGAAGATGAGATTGATGATAGTGCTGACTCTGAAGAATGCTTGGATATTTCTCAGATCACAGATTTGGGAAGTGGATCTGATTATGAATATTCCCGCATCAGCGGCGGAGTAAAAATAACAAAGTATAAAGGAAACAGCCAAAACGTGGTAATCCCTTCAAAGCTGGGGGGATATTCGGTTAAGTGCATTGGCGAAAGTGCTTTTAGGGATTGTTCGGGTATAAAGACGATAAAAATCCCGGATTCCGTTACTACTTTAGGGGATTTTGCGTTTGAAGACTGTAAGAGCCTTACCTCTATTGAGATACCTGATTCCGTCACGAAAATAGAAGATTATGTTCTTGCCCACTGTGACAACCTGACTTCGGTAACAATTCCGGATTCTGTTATCGATATGGGAAACTGTGTATTTATTCAATGCTATAACCTTTCATCGGTAAAACTTTCTAATTCTGCTACCAGCATAGGAATGTTTGTTTTTGCATATTGTACCAGCCTTAAGACCATAAGTATTCCGGACTCTGTAACTGAAATTGAAAGTGGTGCATTCGAATACTCCGGCATACAGTCAATTCATATTTCGGAATTTGTGACATATATTTGGAGTGATCTTTTCCGTGGTTGTGATGACCTATCGTCAATAACCGTTTCCGAAAATAATAAAAAATATAGTAGCTGCGGTGGTTGTAACGTCATCGTTGATAAGGAACTTTCAGAAGTAATTTCAGGATGTAAAAATTCAAAAATTCCTAATTCTGTATGGCGCATCGGAGATTCTGCTTTTGAAGAATGTAAAGGATTAAAGGCGATAACAATTCCAAATTCAGTTATATCGATCGGAAGGAATGCATTTTCGGATTGTGATGGATTAAGCGAAATTGATATTCCAAATTCGGTTAAGTACATTGAAGATATGGCTTTCCGGGATTGCTCAAATTTAAAATCAGTGAAAATACCGAATTCTGTTACTGAGATAGGAAGTGATGCGTTCGGGTTTTGCAGAAATCTGGAATCTATAGAAATACCGGATTCTGTGACATTCCTTGGGATGGGCGCATTTTCAGGATGCATGGGTTTGACGGAGGTTAAAATACCGAACTCCCTTAATAAAATTGAGTCGTTTACTTTCTCGTCTTGTGATAGTTTAACATCGGTATCTATTCCTAAATCAGTTACTACTATAGAGAGCTATGCCTTTAGCAGCTGTTATTCACTCCAAAATGTGTACTATAGTGGGAGCGAGTTTGACTTTGGAAGAATAACCATAGAAGAGGATAACGAAGAGTTATTAAATGCACAGATACATTACAATGCTTCCGGTCCGGAGGATGTAGAAAACAATAGGATTGCCATTTATTCCGTAAGTCCCATGAACGGTACAAAGACAGCCAAGCGCCTGGATGATGGCGGATGGGTGGATGTTGAAGTGTCTTTTTCTACGCATGTTCCGGTAAAAGGAGTGGATAAGAGCAATGGAGCTCTTCGCGTAGTTGAATATGACACGGATAGAGTAGTCTATACAACTGATAGAAATACCACAATTAAGGTTAAGCAGACCGGCTATGGCTCAGTCATTTCTTTAAATGTTATGTATGCCGATCTGAAAGATAATACCAAGTATTACATTGAAATTGACAAAGGATTTATAACCTTTGAAGATTCGTCAATGTATGCATATGTAAAAAAAGACGACTGGGTATTTAAGTTCGGATGCAGGGCCTGGTATCTTGAGGAAAATGGTACTGCCAGAGATGAACTATTGCCTTACGTTTTTGATGTAGATGACAATTACTTCTTAAAATCATCTTACGAGTATAATTATGATCTTGCGCTTATTGCTTATGGGCTTACTCTGAGTGCATTTGAGGCTCATGATAACGATCATTATACAAAAGGCTATAAAAATGTTCAAAAGACCTTCGCAAACTTTGGATTTGGTAATTTTGACTATAATGAGTGGTATACAAAAAGTCCTGCTTCAAATTCCATAGGTGTCAGTGCAGCAACAAAAACTGTCAGAGATGGGAATAAAGAGTATACAGTTATAGCTGTTCCCATCAGAGGCGCTGGATATGAAGGAGAGTGGGCCGGTAATGTTACGGTAGATAAAGGCGCTTATCATAAAGGATTCAAGGATGCTGCCGATCAGGTTGTGGATTTCCTGCGCAGTTATATTAAGGATAAGCGTATTACCGGAGACATAAAAGTTGTAGTCACAGGTTACAGCCGAGCAGCGGGTACAGCAAATGTGGTTGCGTCACTTTTGGATGACGGTGAATTAAACAACATGTCTCAGGTCAACCTTACGAGAGAAAATATCTACGGTTTTTGTTTTGAACCGCCTGCTGTAACTACCAAAAGCGATGCAAGAGACAGTAAGTATCAGAATATCATATCATACATTAACTATCAGGATATTGTTCCGAAGGTGCCATCATATGTATGGGAATTTAAGCGATTTGGTAAA